>Ga0181533_1000313_pt1 | contig 65253 bp, 55 predicted proteins | sample PEATcosm2014_Bin_45_FD_119772 | JGI IMG/M metagenome (GOLD analysis project Ga0181533, IMG submission 119772) | Peatland microbial communities from MTU Mesocosm Facility, Houghton, MI, USA - PEATcosm2014_Bin11_60_metaG | ecosystem: Environmental > Terrestrial > Soil > Wetlands > Peat | place... | reverse complement strand
GCGGCAGGATGGTGGGCATGCGTTTGGCCAGCATGGTCTTGCCTGAGCCGGGCGGGCCGATCATCAGGATGTTGTGCCCACCAGCGCAGGCAATCTCAATGGCGCGCTTGGCGGTCTGCTGCCCGCGGACATCCTTGAAGTCCACGAAAAACTGCTGGGATTCGCGCAGGAGGGAATCGCCGTCGGCTTTCATGGGAACCAGTCCGTTGCCGGAGTTGACGAAATGGATCACGTCGAGCAGCGAGCGAACTGGATAAACATCCACGCCGCCCACCATGGCGGCTTCTTTGGCGTTGGCCTCGGGAACGACCATGCGCGAGATTTTGCGCAGGCGCGCCTCCAGGGCAATGGGCAGAGCCCCACGAACGCCGCGGACCCCGCCGTCGAGCGAGAGTTCTCCCACAAATACGCAGTCTGTGATTTCCTTCTTCGTCAGGCCGCCGTAGGCGCCGACAATGCCCAGCGCCATCGGCAGATCGAATCCCGATCCTTCTTTCTTGATGTCGGCGGGAGCGAGGTTGATGGTGATGTGCGTGGGCGGGATGTCGTAGCCGCAATTCTTCAGCGCGGCGCGGACGCGGTCGCGGCTCTCGCGCACAGCGGCATCGGGCAGGCCTACAGTGTGAAAGTGGTCCTGATCGCACTTGATGCCGGAGCAGTCTACCTCCACCTGGATGATGTTGGCATCAATGCCGTAGACCGCGGCGCTGAGGGTTTTGTAGAGCATGGAGCAGGCACACGAACACCTGGCGCTTCCGCTACTACATTAGTGAATGGAAGCGAGGCCTGGCTGTGACGGATGTCACCCGAGCGCTGTGGAAAACCTCATCCCCCGGCGCGGTCATGCCTCGCTTTGGCGGTTCTGACGGAGCGCGGTCAGCCTCGCTCGACCTGAGAGATCTCTCGACCACGCCCGAAGCTGTGGAAAACCCACTCCCGGCGATGGGGTAATGCCTGAGCAATGCCCTCCGACGGAGCGGGTGGTCGTCCCCACTTGGTTACTTCCGTAAAATGTGACATCACCCCAATAAGGCGGCGCTGTCCGGCCAGCAAGGGTAGAATTGAAGATGGTTTTCTAAAGAGATGGTTTTCTCAAAGAATGGACGGTTTCCCCCGCAATGATCCCTGACCAGACCGGCGGTTCGCCTGACTCCCATCCCGAGGGGATTCTCGAGCAAGAAGAATCACGACTTTGGCGATGGGTGCTGGGATTTTTTATCCTACTGGCGTTCGCGCTGGCGGCGCTGCTGTGGGAACGGCTGGAGAATATCCCGTTTTCACTTCGCGCCATTCCGATCGGTGTACTTGCTCTTTCAATCCTGTTTGCCGTGTACGCCTATGGGCGACGCCGCGAAGTCAGCGAACTCAAAGGACTGCTGCGCGGGTTGCAAGAACACGTGGGCGCGGCTCCTTCGGAAGAGCAACTCGACCAACTGAGCCAGGTCATCTTGCGCTCGCAGCGCAATTTCAAGGAACTGATCGATTCTCTTGACGATCCGGCCTGCGCGACTGCGCTCGACGGCACGCTGCGCACAGTGAACCGGCGCGTCACTGAACTGACCGGGCTGCCTTACACCGAACTGGTGGGCCACAAGATCTTCGATTTCTTTGAGGAACCGGCGCGCGAACTGTTGGAAGGCGGGCTGGGACGGTTCCTGGAGAAGCGTCGCTGGGCGGGGATAGTACGCGTCCAGCTGAAGAACAATCCTCGGCCTCTTTATTTCGACTGCATGCTCAATGCCATCGTTAAGGGCGACGAAGTCGTGGGCGCAAGCATTCTGGGACGTGACGTGACCGAGCAGCGCGAGAAAGAGATGCGCTTCACGGAACTGTTTGAGACTCTGCAGGAAGGCGTCTATTTCAGCACGCCCGACGGGCACCTGCTGGACGCCAATCCTGCCCTGGTCAACATGCTGGGATACACGGAGAAGAACGATCTGTTGTTGGTGGACCCGTCAGCTTTGAACTTCGAGCCCGGCCCACCGGCGCTGGGGCGGGCGGTGGACGATCACGGTGGCCTGCGCACGCGCGAGATCAAACTGCGCCGCAAGGATGGAGCGGCGGCGGTCTTTCTCGATTCTTCGCGGGCGGTGTGGGACACGTCGGGCAATATCATCCGCTACCAGGGAACGCTGGTAGATATCACCGAAAAGCGAAAGATGGAGCGCGAACTGGCGCAGCAGGAAGAATTCCGCCGGCGGCTGCTCGAAAGTTTCCCCGATTTGATTCTGGTGGTGGATCTCGGGGAACGATATACGTTTGTCAATTCCCGCGCCCGCGATCTTCTCGGCTACCAACCCGAAGATCTGGTGGGTAAGAAGATATCGGATCTGGAGGACCATTCGCCGGAAATGGCTGCGCTTTACCATACCGTGGTTTCCGGAAAGCAGGCTTTCGCCTCGGCGGAATACGGCGCCCGCCACCGCGACGGAAACTGGCGCACCATGCGCGCTTCCTGCAGTCAACTTTTCGATGCGGAGGGCAAGACCAGCGGCGTGATCATGTCGGTGCGCGACATCACCCTCGAAAGAAAGCTGGAGCAACAGGTGGTGCAGAGCGAGCGCTTGGCCGCGATGGGCGCCATGATTGGCGGCGTCGCCCACGAATTGAATAATCCCTTGACCAGCATTCTGGGCGTAAGCGAACTGATGCAGGACAAGGAGACTAGCGAGAGCGGGCGCAAACAGCTTGCCTTGCTGCAGCAGCAAGCGCGCCGGGCAGCCGATATCGTGCAGAATCTCACCTACTTTGCCCGCCCTCCGGCGCCGGGCAAGAGCCGGCTCAACCTGATTGAGGTGATCGACCGGACGCTGAACCTGCACGCCTATTCCCTGCGCAAGAACAATATAACCGTGGATTTTCTGCGCGAGGAGGGACTGCCCTACGCGCTGGGCGATCCGCATCAGTTGATGCAGGTCTTTCTCAACCTGATCATGAACGCGGAGCAGGCTATCCGCGAGGCGCGGGATAAGGGAACACTGCGCATTCGCACCGGCAAATCGGACGGCTCAGTGTGGGTCAGCTTTCACGACGACGGGCCCGGTATCCCGAAGGAAAACTTGCCCAGCATCTTCGATCCCTTCTATACGACGAAGCGTCCGGGACGCGGCACAGGATTGGGCCTGAGCATCTGCAAGTCTGTCATTAAAGAACACAACGGCAGCATCGACGCCACCAATGCGCCGGACGGGGGAGCGGTTTTCACGGTGACGCTGCCGGTGGCGGGGAGCTAGGAATTTCTAGGGGATGCGCTCGCCGCTGCCTGGCCAGCCGAGGCGGCCCGCAGGAATCTGCCTCTTGTAATGCGAGGCTTTGACGTCATGGCAGCCGATTCAAAGTCAAAAGAGTCTTAGTGCGAACCGCCAGCAAGTGACCGTCGGGTGAAATCGCTACGTCGGAATCTATTGGATACTGGGCCCGGAAGACGACAGTCCCTGAAGGTACATCTACTACGGCGACCCGAAGATAGTAACCGAAACCGCTGGTATCGCTGATCGGGAAACGGCCGCCGTGGCTAAAGAAAAGTATGCGTCGCGCAGTTCCTGACGTGAGATCCCAGCGAAATCCGGAATTCCAGCCGGGCCCAAGCCAGTGCAAATCAGCGATCTTCTGCGCTGGCCCGGAAGCGTTGAGAAGGTACAGGCGGAGCTTGTCTGTGAGTACGAGAGCAGTCTGAGGATCGGGCAGTATGGCCCCTTTGCGCAAGAGAGGGTCATGCATCTTCCGCTCGCTGTTACCCAAGTGAATATCCAATTGTTCCTTGCCGATCTCTACACAAGCGAACCCTCCATCCGTAACCGCTGCCGGCCAGCACGAGTCGACCTCCGCGGTCTGCCGAGCTGGATTCCCTTCAAAATACGCAGTGCGATATTGTGGGTAGCGCTCTCCGACGACGAACCCATGGCGAGACGGCGTGGTCACGAGATACCACGCCCAATGCTGCATCTGCTTCCGTTGAGGATCCTCTCCTTGAACCCACTCAATGCGCTGGAGAACGGAGAAGTCCGAGTCGAGAATGCGGATTTCCCAGCCGCTGGTCATCAGAATGTGTCCGTCCGGTCCGGCCTGAACGTTTTCTCCCGGCGACCAATCAAACGAATGAAGCTGACGGCCTGCGGTGTCGATGATGACAGAACGATATTTCTCAGGCGAAGGCTGGTTATTCTTATCGCACGGGGCCGAGCGCAATGGAAAGCTTACGAGCAGACGGTCCGAGTCTAGGAACTCGATGTGCCGCTTGTCATAAGCGTCTTTGTCCTGGAACATGTAGTCGCAGCCTGCAGGGTAACCGATCTTTTGCAAGTCAATCTCCTGCTGCGAAGACTGGCTTTGGAGGCCCGTTGTGAGGACAACAAGCAGGACTCCGATGGAAAGCGGATAACGATTCATAATGCGCACAAGGTTGGGGCACTGGTAAAGATTACCGTTCCACCGCCATCGCCACGGCGTTCCCTCCTCCAAGGCAGAGGGCAGCGATGCCTCGCTTCACATCGCGGCGAATCATTTCGTAGATCAGGGTCACCAGCACCCGCGCACCGCTGGCGCCGATGGGATGGCCGATCGCGACGGCGCCTCCATTCACGTTGACTTTCTCGGGATTCAACCCGAGTTCGCGCATGACCGCCAACGCCTGCACTGAGAAAGCTTCGTTCAATTCGTAGAGATCTACGTCTTCATTCTTCCAGCCGGTTTGCTCCCAGATTTTGCGGACGGCCCCGACCGGAGCCATCATGACCCACGCCGGGTCAATGCCGCTGGTTGCCTGGGCCACGATGCGGACCATCGGCTTCGCTCCCAGTTCCTTCGCTCGCTGCGCGCTGGTGACCACCACCCCTGCGGCGCCATCGTTGACCCCGGGCGCGTTGCCCGCAGTCACGGTTCCATCCTTCTTGAAGGCGGGCTTCAGAGAACGCAGCACTTCGATGGTGGTGTCTTCGCGCGGGCACTCATCTCTGTCAAAGAGCGTGGGAGCGTCAGTTTTCTTTTTCCCCGGAATCTCCACCGGAACGATTTGCGATTTCAGCCGGCATTCCTTGATCGCGGCAATCGCCTTGCGATGCGAGTTTACCGCGAACTCATCTTGTTCCTCGCGCGTAATGCCGTACTTTCCCGCTACGTTCTCGCCCGTGATTCCCATGTGGTAGTTGTTGTAAACGTCCCACAAGCCGTCCTGCACCATGGAGTCGACCACCTGCGCGTTGCCCAGGCGATATCCCTTGCGCGCCTGCGGCAGAAGGTAGGGAGCGTTGGTCATGGATTCCATACCGCCGGCAACGACGATCGAACTGTTGCCCGTCTGGATCGCCTGCCCCGCCAGAGCGACGGACTTCAATCCTGAGCCGCAGACCTTGTTGATTGTCATGGCACCTGTTGCCGGAGACAATCCGCCGAAGATGGCAGCCTGCCGCGCTGGATTCTGCCCCAGTCCGGCGGAGACGACGTTGCCCATGATGCATTCATCCACCTGGGCAGGGTCCACGCCCGCCCGCTTCACGGCTTCCCGCACCACGATTGCGCCCAATTGCGAAGCGCTGAATTCCGCCAGGCTGCCCTGGAATTTTCCGACCGCCGTACGGCAGGCGGAAATGATCACAACATCGTCAAAAGAGGCCATGAATCAAGCTCCGGCGAAGATTTTACAGTTCTCATTATAGATGCGACAGGGAGAGAACGGTGGCAGCGTGATACCTGCATGCGGCGGGCTGCTTGAGAGGATTTCGAAGGATTCATCGTCGGGTTTGCCCGTACGACCGCGTCGCACTCCAGCGTTCGCGCCACAATTCCTGCCGGCCCTGGGCAACAACATAGATTTTTCAGTTGACTTTTTCCTCGAAAGTTCTCTCGCCGTGACTTTGGTACAACGACTTCGCACGGCGCAACGCTCATTTTTTTCTTGACTTCACTTTTCATTGACTCTATACATCAACTAGTTGCAGTAGAAGACCGCTGCACATTTTCCATGAAGAATGGAAGGGAGAATAGGAACCATGGCAACCAAGAAAAAGGCGAAGAAGAAAAAGAAACACTAAGCAAGGTCAGTACGAAGTCAAAAGGGGACGCGGAATGCGTCCCCTAAGTTTTTTCTGGCAAGACGGGAAAACCCACCACTGAGATGTCGAACGACATTCCCGACAATCTCGATGACTTGGCGTTTCCTTGGCCCGCGTGCCTAGTTTGACCTTTTCCCCGCTGCCGCCATGCTGTAGGGAATTCGCTTCTCCTGCGCCGGACAAAGGCTCCGGTACGCACAGAAGTTGCAGTGCATCCCTCGTTTCGCTTCGAATCGCCCGGCAGCGATTCCCTCAGCCGCATCGGTCACTGCCTGGCGTGCCTCGAGCAACTGCGCTTCATTGCGCGTCGTGATCACGGGGACGTTGTTTTCCAGGTTGTAAAAAATCACCGCCCCCACCTTGTGTCCCCACTTTTCGTGGGCGGCAATCGCGTAGAGCGACAACTGCAGACTCTCGTCCGCGCTCTTCTGATCGCGGGCTTTGCCGGTCTTGTAGTCAACGATGTCCACCCGCCCGTCTGCTCGTGCATCGATCCGGTCGATCCTTCCGATGACGGTGGTCGCGCCCACGCGGATGTCAAAGGTCTGTTCGGTATCGAGAACCTGCGGAGCGGACTCTCGCGCCGTGGCCAGGAAGTCGAGTAATTGGGCGATGCCCAGTTGCTCGTAAAGTTCGCGCTGGTAGGTCTCCTGAATCCCGGCTTCGGCCAGATCGCGGCGGAATATCTCGATGAGTTCTTCGTCCGTCCTGGAGCACCCGAGGCCCACGGAATCGAAATAGGTCTTGAGCACACGATGCATCGTGGCGCCATACTGCATCGCCGCCGCGGGCTTTGCCGCCAGCCGCCAGTCCCGGTCCAGCTTGAACTGCAATCCGCAGCGCTGGTAGCTCTCCACGGCCGAAGCGCTCAGCCGCCGGTGCAAGCCCTCAAGCACCGGCAACTCGAACCATAGCGCCGCTTGCGACTCGGCCGGATAGGCGGGAAACGCAGCCTCGAACATCTCGAGGCTGGCCTGCGCCCCGGGGGCCGCAACCGCCGTCAAATAGCGGGAGAGGCCCGAATTCTCGATCAATTCCCGCATGTACCCGTCTGGATTCTTGTTCTTGCCTTTTCCCTGCCGCGAGTAAATCTGCAGCGAGTCGCGAGCCCGGGTCATGGCCACGTAGAACAGGCGGCGCTCTTCCTGGTCGTGCAGTGTCTTGTCGTCGCCCTCGGCCACCGACTCCTGATCGCGCAATTCGTTGGGGAAGGCCACAAGGGCTTCCCTGTACGGGTTGGGGAAAGAGCTCGCGTTGGCGCGCAGAATAAAGACGTGGGGGAACTCCAGCCCTTTCGCCCCGTGAACGGTGATCAGGCGAACCGCGTCTTCGTTTTCGCGCGCGGCGTTCTCATGCGGTTCGTTTTCGGCCGCGTTCAGCGGAATCACACCTCCGACTTCGCGGAAATACTCGATATAGTCAACAAGTTCTTCCAGTTTGGTGCTGCGATTGACTTTTTTCCTCTCCCAGCCCTCCACAAACTTTAGCGCTGCTTGCGTATTGGGCGAGGCAGCGTCGAGTCCAAATCGCTGCATGATGATATCGAGGGCGGCGCGCGCCTTGGCTTGTCGGCGGCGGATTTCTTCGCGCGTATCTTTGACTGCGGCGAGCACGTCCGCGCCGCCACCCGCTCGCTCCAGCACAGAAGAAAGAGGGACAACCGGACCCTCGCGGGAATCTCGCGCGTTGGCGCGCATGACCTGGCGAAGTTGTTCGGGATTCACCTGAAATCGCGGCAGGGCGGCGACGCGAAACAGGCCTACGTCGTCCCCGGCCGAAACCACCGCTCGCATCGAGGCCAACAGGTCGCGAACTTCCGGCGTGTCGAAGACATCCATCCGCGCAATGACGAAGGGAATGCCCCCCTCGGCCAGTTCAAGCACAACCTCGTCGCGGTGCTGATGCGAACGGTAAAGAACTCCGAAGTCCGTCCACTTGCACTTTGACTTCTTCTGCAGATCTCGAATGGAGCGGACCACGTCAGGCGCTTCGGCTTCTCTGCGCGCACACACCACCACCGTGACCGGTGCACTGGCAAGTTGGCCGCCGGTTTGCCCAGCTTCCTCCTCGCGGGCAGACTGTAATGGGGCCCGCTGATAGGCGAGAGTGCCGTCACTCGGTGACGCGAACACGGGCGGATTCCTGGCAATCAAGGCAAACGCACTGCGCAGAATGGGCGTGGTCGAACGGCGGTTCTTTTCGAGCACAACCAGTCTGGTTCCGGGAAAGTGGCGCTGAAAAAATTGGAAAGCTGCGCTGGAGGCACCGCGAAAACGGTAAATAGCCTGGTCCGGATCGCCCACGGCGAAGATGTTTCCCTCCGCACCCGCAAGCCGGGCGAGAATCTTGACCTGGGCGAAGTTAGCGTCCTGAAACTCGTCGATCAGGATGAAGCGAGCGCGGGCGCGTGCCTCCGCGAGCACATTTTCATCGCTCTCGAGCAAGGCATGAGCGCGCACGATCATGTGACTGAAGGTCCCGAGATTGTCTTCTTGCAGCCAGCGTTCAACCGTGGCGAAGACCCGGGCAATTTCGCGGCAGCGTCTCAGCGTCTCGGCCTCATCCAGAACGTTGCTCGATTTCGCCACCCGCGGAACGGGACATTCTCCCCGCTCCAGGCGTGTCACGTATTCCGCGTATTTCTCGGGCGTAACCAGTTCATCGTGGCAACGATCCATGAATTTCAGCAGGTCCATCAGAAACTGGCCCACGTTGGCGGCGCGGATGAAATGCTTCAACCCGAGCTCGCGGATCCGGCGGCGAAGGTAGATCCAGAGGTCCTGCTCGTCGAGCACGCCAAAGTCCCGGCCCACGCTCTTGAGCAAAGCCAGGCAGTAGTCATGGAAGGTCGTGGCGTGCACCCGCCTGCCGTTCAGTAATTTGCGCACCCGCTCACGCATTTCCGTGGCCGCGTTATTGGTGTAAGTCAGGGCCAGAATCTCGTGCGACTGCGCGTGGCCCTCGGCGACAAGGCGTTGAATGCGGTAGGTCAGCACCGAAGTCTTGCCCGTGCCCGCGCCCGCCACGATCAGCAGCGGGCCGTGCACGTGCTCAATCGCTTCACGCTGGCGATCTTCTGGGATAAACGGAGAGGTACGGCAATTAGACTTCGGTGACATTGAAGGGTCAGAATAACACCGGGCGGGGATTTGTAAGGAAGCGAGCTAAACGCGAAGTTTCTGCGTCGCAGAATACACGACGCTTCGCGCGGTTCGCCCGGGTTCCTCGTCGGGCAGACTGCACCCGCCTCAGGATGACAACTCAGCCCTGGATTGTGAAATCGTAATCGCGATGCCGGCAATGGCAGCGGTCTCGGCGCGCAGAATCGTCGGACCCAGCGAGGCCGAGGTCCAGCCGGCTTTCCGAAAAAGTCCGAGTTCGTCTTCAGTCCATCCGCCCTCTGGACCAATGGCGAGAAGCGTTTCGCCCCCGCATGGATGAAACGCCAGAACATTTCGAAGCTGCGTCTCTTGCTCTTCTTCTGCGAGCACAATTCGCAGGTCGCCCAGCAAGCTGGTCGCGTCTTTTAGTTTCATAGGTGCAACAATTTCCGGAGGCACGCTCCGGCGCGATTGTTCAGCCGCCTGCAGCGCGATTCTCCGCCACCGCTCGACACGCTTGCCTGCTGCCGAAACCAGATGCGCGTCCGTTCGCCGCGCGATCACCGGCACAATTCGCGACGCGCCCAGTTCCGTGCATTTCTCGATTGCCCATTCCATGCGATCGAACTTGAAGACGGCAAGCAGCAATGTCACGTTAGCCGTCGATGCCGCGGGAACTTCTTCACCGAGTTCGAATTCGATACGGTGGTCGGCTAGGGACGTGACTCGTCCACGGCGCACGACCGAGCTAGTGGCAATGTCGAATTCTTGTCCCATCCGGGCACGCAAGACGCGAACGAGGTGTTCGGCATGCGCGCCAGTCAACGCGGCATGATTGCCGGAGACTTCGTCGGCGATCCATCTTCTGCGCGTCATCTTCGGCGGGTCATCGGCGTTGGTCGTGAAGATGGAGGGGTGCGTTCTCTGCGACTAAGCGCTGGGGTTAAAGCCCTCCCAACCACTTTCGCGGCTCCAAAGGGCCGCTCTTCCACCTCACTACCCGAACATATCCTTCACTTTGCCTAGCAGCGAGCGCAACAGGGGTTGGTTGTCCACCTTGGAGATGGCGTCGAGTTCCTGCAGCAACTCGCGCTGGCGCTTGTTCAGCTTGCTCGGGATCTGAACGCGCATCTCGACGTACAGATCGCCCTTGCCATGCCCGTTCAACACCGGCACGCCTTTGTTGCGCACGCAAAAGGTCGTGCCGGGCTGGGTGCCTTCGGGAATTCTCAGCGTATGTTCGCCGTCCATGGTGGGTACGCGAATTTCCGCACCCATGGCGGCCTGGGCCACCGAAATCGGCACCACGCAATGCAGGTCAGTCCCTTCCCGTGCGAAAAACGGATGCTCATTCACGTGCAGCACAACGTACAAATCACCGGCGGGCCCGCCAAACTGGCCCACCTCGCCGCCACCGGCGAAGCGGATTCGCGTCCCGTCTTCCACCCCGGCCGGGACTTTTGCATCCACCGTGCGCTGATGCAGGACCCGGCCTTCGCCTTTGCATTTCGGGCATGGATCGGTGATGACGCTGCCGGTTCCCTGGCAAGTCGGGCAAGTACGGGCGATGCTAAAGAATCCTTGCTGGTAGCGCACTTGCCCGCGTCCGCCGCAGGAGCGGCAAGTGGTCGGGCCCTTGCCTGGCGCCGCGCCCGAGCCGCGGCAGTCCTCGCACGCTTCGTGGCGGCGAACCGTAACTCGAGTCTCCGTACCGAAGAATGCTTCTTCAAACTCAAGGGTGAGATCCTCGCGAAGATCGGCGCCGCGCTGAACCCGGCTGCGGCGGCGTCCACCGGCGCCGCCGAAAAGATCGCCGAAACCGAAGAAGTCGCCAAAGATGTCGCTGAAATCCTGGAAAATCGTGGGGTCGAAGCCTGCGCCTGCGCCGCCGCCCAATCCCGCATGGCCGAAGCGGTCGTACGCCGCCCGCTTCTCCGAGTCCGCCAGCACGGCGTAAGCCTCGCTCACTTCCTTGAACTTCTCCTCCGCATCGGGGTTATTGGGATTGCGATCCGGATGCAGCTGCAGCGCCAGCTTGCGATAGGCGCTCTTCAGTTCCTGCTCCGTAGCCGTGCGGCTCACGCCCAAGACTTCGTAGTAATCGCGTTTTCCGTTGTTGGTCAGAATCAGCCTTTCTTCAAACACACAACCGTCATGCCCGGAACCAGATGCACCAATGTTCGCTCGCCTGTCCTATTTTCCGGGATTCTTTGCGACCTTGACCATGGCCGGGCGCAGCAGGCGGTCCTTGAACTTGTAGCCGCGTTGCAATTCCTCGAGCACCTCGTGGTCGGCCGCTTCCGAGGTCTCCACCATCTCGATCGCCTCGTGATAGTGCGGGTCAAACGGTTCGCCCTTGGCAGGGATGGCCCGCACCCCCAGCTTCGCCAGCGCGTCCTGCAGTTGCTTGTAGATGAGTTCAATCCCGCTGCGAAAGTCGTTCGCGCCGGACTTGGCTTGCAACGCGCGTTCGAAGCTGTCCATGACTGGCAGCAGAGTTTTGATCGCGTCGGCAGTAGCGAAATCGCGGAAGCCCTGCTGCTCTTTGCTGGCGCGCTTTCGCGCGTTCTCGAATTCAGCCTGCGCCCGCGCTAACCGGTCGAGCAGAGTGTCGCGCTCGGCTTTCACCTTGCGCAATTCCTCGGCAACAGCGGATACCTCTTCGCCAGCAACCGTGGCACTCCCTTCGCCGGCAGCAGGCGAGCTTTCTCCACCTTCCCCGGCCGGAAGTTCGTGCTCCAGATCAAGTCCGGCTTTTTCCACTTCTGACTTTCCGTTTGACTTCCCCATAACCCAGTCTACGTCACTCCGATTCATTCAGGATCTTGTCGAACAAGCGCGCAATATAGGAAACTGCGGTGATGGTGTGCTGATAGTCCATGCGCGTGGGGCCGATAACCGCCAGCGAACCCATGACTTCATTCCCGGCGTGAGCAGGAGCCCCGATCAGCACGAAGTTCCGCATCGAAGGCAGCGTCTCGTCCAGGCCGATGACCACCCGCACGGCTTCCTGCTTCACATCCAGATATGCGCCGAGAAGTTGGACAACTTTTTCTTTCTCCTCCAGCGTCTTCAGCATTTCCTGCAGGCGTTCGCGGTCCTCCTCACTGGCCACCAGGTTGGCCGCGCCTTCCACGAAGACTACTTGCGCACCCTGCTCTGCCGCCAGGGCACCCTGCTTGTAGAGCCGCTCGATCGAATTCATCAGGCGGTCGTATTCGCCGCGTTCCTGTTCGATGCGGCGGGCGATCTCAGCCTGCATGGCCTCCATGGTCCAGCCGCGGAAATTGCCGTTGATGTAGCGCGCCGCCAGGTCCAGATCGGCCTGCGACAAATCGAGGCGCAGGACGCGATCGCGCACCAGACCGGAACGCGTGACCACCACCGCCAACACTTTCTGGTCGCTCAGGCGCGAAAAATACACGTGCTCCAGCGCGTTCTTCGGACCGCTCGTGGCCACTGTTACCCCGACATTATGCGAAATCAGTGACAGCACATGCGACGTCCGTTCCATGAACTCCTGCACGTCGCTTACATCCGCCAGCGCGGTCGAGATCATCGACTCTTCCTGCGGCGCCAGTCGCGCCGTGCCCGAAATCTGTTCGACGTAGTAGCGATACGCTTCTGTCGTCGGGATGCGCCCGGCCGAAGTGTGCGGCTGCTCCAGAAACCCGGCGTCCGACAAGTCGGCCATCACGTTGCGAATGGAGGCCGGACTCAGTCCTTCGCGGTTGGAGCGCGCCAGCGTGCGCGATCCCACCGGTTCGCCGGTCGAGATAAACGTTTCCACGATGGCAGTCAGAATCTCGCGTTCGCGCGTCCCGATATTGGGGTCACCTGGCATGCACACTTCTTTCAGTTATCTCGATCCGAGCGTTGTCGGCCGGGGAGACACTAGTTCCTACTTATTCTACCTAACTATTTTAGATGCAGAAGCTTAGGTTTTGGGTGAAAGTTCAGATCCGGTACGGACTCTAGGAATGGGGCGAAGGGCTGTTAAGAAACAGGTTTCAAGGTGTCATAGTTTCAAGGTTTCAAGGTGCGTCGTCGGTCACCTTGGAACTTTGAAAGCTGTTCTTACTGAATCTGGATGACGCTGGCGGGAGCGTTCGCTTTGATTTCCGCCACGCGGTCCACGACTCTGCGCGCAAATTCGAAGATGGACTTGGCGTGCGGCGAATTTTCGCCTTCGAGCACGACCGGACGGCCGCCGTCTCCAGCCTTGCGTACTTCGGGATCGAGCGCAATGCTGCCCAGGAAAGGGACGCCGAACTGCTGCGCCATTTTTTCCGCTCCGCCGCGGGAAAAGATATCCACCTCGTGCTGGCAGTGCGGACACACGAAGTAGCTCATATTTTCCACCACGCCCGCGATGTCCACTTTCATCTGCCGGAACATCTCGATCGCCTTGCGCGCGTCCTGCAGCGAAACGTCCGACGGAGTCGACACCACCACCGCTCCTGTCAGCGGCACCGTCTGCACCAGCGACAGCGCCACATCGCCCGTGCCCGGCGGCAGGTCCACAATCATGTAGTCGAGATGTCCCCACTCGACCAGTCCCAGGAATTGCCGCACGATCTGGTGCAGCATCGGCCCCCGCCAGATGATCGGTTTGTCGCCGGGGTTGAGGAATCCGACGGAAATGACTTTTAGTCCGTATGCTTCGAGCGGCTCAATGCGGTTTTCGCCGGCCATGCGCGGCTGCGAGTTCACGCCCAGCATCAGCGGAACGTTGGGCCCGTAAACGTCCGCGTCGAGCAGGCCGACCTGGCGTCCCATGTTGGCCAGCGCAACCGCCAGGTTGACGGCCAGCGTAGTCTTGCCCACACCGCCCTTGCCCGAGCCGACGGCGATGATGGCGTCCACGCCCGGCAGCGGTTGCGGACCTGCCTGGGCTGGGCCTTGTCCGTGTTGATGCGGCATATGTGCGTTCAAAGAATTAGGCTCCAGAGATGAATTGCAAAATGAAGATCAGGCAGAACCCCAAAGTCGATTATACAGGCAATCGAGCAGCGTCCGAACTCGGGCCGGCGATGTCTGCGGGCCGGTATAACCCGGTCAACCTCTCCGGAGCAGCCGATATGCACAACTTGCAGCATCATTTGATGCTATAATTGATGCATAGGAGTTCTTATGCGAACCACCATTGCGCTGGATGACGATCTCGTACGCACCGCCCAGGAATTCACCGGGATGGCGGAAAGAACGGCATTGATTCGGGAGGCTCTCAAAGCCCTTATCGAGCGTGAAAGCGCTCGCCGACTGGCGTCCCTGGGAGGCACCATGCCGCGATTGAAGAACATTCCGCGCCGCAGGGCTGCAAAGAACAAGGCAGGGCAAAGTTGATTCTCGCGGACACTTCCGTTTGGATCGATCATTTCCGCTCCGGTAACAAAGAACTACAGAAGGCCCTCAATCAAGGCCAAGTTGTGATCCATCCATGGATCATTGCGGAACTTGCCTTGGGATCACTTCGGGAGCGCACCCGGACGCTTGCCATGCTCGATCTTCTGCCACGGGTACGCATCGCACAGATGAGCGAACTGCGGCTGATGATCGAGGATCGCCATTTATACAGCCTCGGCATCGGTCTCACCGACGCACACTTGATCGCCGCTGTTTTTCTCAATCCGCCCACGCTTCTGTGGACAAAAGACAAGCGACTCCGCAAGCTTGCCGAGGCTCTCGGCATCCAGGCCGGCTTGCCGTGAGAGACGGTGAGCATTGACGAGGCTGGAAAACCAAACTCGCACCTAGGAATTCGCGCTCTAGTACCCCTCCCCTCCCATCCGCACCTTGCCCCTGAACATGCGGAAGAGGAAGACGAAATACCCGAGCGCGAGAATCATGCCCAGAATCCACCAGGCCAATCCGACGCTCAGGCCGTAATGGCCGGCGGCGGTGTTGTAGATGGTCAGGTTGCGCGCGGGTCCGGTGCTCGCCGGCAGCACCACGGGATAAAGAGCGAACGCCGCGCCCACCAGCATGGCCACGATGTAGAAAGCCGACGCGACGAAGGCGATCTTGTCCGCCCGTTTCAGCATCGCATGCATCATGACGGCGAGCGAGCCGAAGACGACCACCGGGATGAGGAATCCGATGGCATGGTGTTTGTAATTGTCGAGCACTCCGGGGCGGATGGAGACGGTCGCAATCAATCCGACGATGGTTAAGATCAGTTGGAACGGCCAAGCCCACTGCGCGACGGCTCGGGCGTGGCGGTTCAGGTCGGACTCTGTCTTGATCGCCACGTAGAGCGACCCGTGTGCGGTCAGCGTCACCAGCGCCATCACGCCGGTGAGGACCGTGTACCAGTCGAGAATGCCGTTATTGGTGCCGACGCGGAAGTTGGTCCACAGCGGCTCGAAGAAGTAGTGATCCTCTCCGAGCGGCACGCCGCGCACGACGTTGCCCAGCGCCGCGCCGAAAAAAATGGTCAGCAGCGCGCTCGATGCGCAAAAGACGAAGTCGAAGAATCCGCGCCAGACGGGATTATCCATGTGTGCGCGCAGTTCGATGCCGATGCCGCGCAGCATGAGCAGCCACAGGACGATCATCAGCGGCAAATAAAAGCCGCTGAAACTCGAGGCATAGAGCAGCGGGAAAGCAAAGTAGAGCGTGCCTCCGGCGGCCAGAAGCCAGACTTCGTTGCCGTCCCAGACCGGACCGATGGCTCGCATGATCGCTTGCCGCTCTGCGGCGGTTTTGGCAACGCCGAGATAGATTACACCGGCGCCGAGATCGAAGCCGTCAAGCACGACGTAGGCCGCCACCATCACGGCCACGATCATGAACCAAAGCGTTTCCATCGGAAACCTCGCTCGCAAATTCTGTTGTCATTTCGAGCGCAGCGAAAAACCTGCTTTTTCTTTGCGCGATCAGAACAGCAGGTTCCTCGTCGCTGCGCTCCTCGGAATGACAACCGGGGAGTCTGATGCTAGTGCGCGTTGATCTCGCCTTCCGGTCCGTGCTCGATTTCTCGCCGCACCAGAAACAAAAACAAAATTCCCAACACGGTGTACATGCCCATAAAACCCAGCAGGGTAAACATGCCATTGCCTGCCGAGACTGCCTTCGAGTAGCCGTCAGCCGTGCGCATGAGGCCATAAACCAGCCAGGGCTGACGCCCAATTTCAGCTGTCATCCACCCTGCAGTATTGGCGATGTAAGGAAATGGCAGGGCGAGCAGCAGAATCCACTGCATCCAGCGGCTCGAAAACAACTTGCTGCGCCACAGCAAAAACGCTGCTACGACAGAAATCGCGATAAAAAGCGTGCCCAACCCCACCATGATGTGGTAGCTGAAGTAGAGCAACGCAATGTTAGTGGGCCACTGATCCTGCGGGAAAGCGTCCAGCCCCTTCACCTCCGCCTTCCACGCGCGATAGGTGAGAAAACTCAGCGCGTCAGGCACCACCAGCGGATTGTCAATTTTCTTCTCGTCCACATTGGGCTGGCCGATCAGGACGATGGGCGCTCCCGGTTGGCTGGCAAACAGTGCCTCCATCGCGGCGAGCGTGGCAGGTTGATTCGTGGCCACCAGGCGGCCCTGTCCATCTCCCGTGGGAAACAGTTGCAGCAGGCTGAAGATCAGCCCAGCCACCACTCCCACGCGCACGAAGATGCGCCCGTGCTCCACGAACTTCCCCCACAGCAGATAAAACGCGCCGACGGAGGCCATGACGAACGCTCCCGTGATCACGGCCCCGCTCATGTTGTGCGCGTACTGCCACCACGCCCACGGATTCAGCACCAGTTCCCAGAAGCTGGCCAACTGTACCGACTGTACCGAGCCGTCAGCAGCCTTGACGTAGACATAGCCCACGGGGTGCTGCATCCAGGCATCAGTCGCCACGATGAAAAATCCCGAGAGCCATGACCCCAGAAACACTGCGACCGCCGACCACCAGTGCCCACGGGGGCCAAGCCGTTTCTCGCCGTACAAGAAGAGCCCCAGGAACGCCGACTCCAGAAAGAAAGCGAACATGCCCTCCATTCCGAGCGTCTGGCCAATCACGCCTCCGGCAAAGCGAGAGAAGTGCGACCAGTTGGTGCCGAACTGGAATTCCATCGGGATGCCAGTCACGACGCCCAGCACGAAGTTGATGCCGAAAATCCGCGCCCAGAAGCGCGCGGCCTGGTTGTATGTCTCATCGTTGCGGCGAAGAGCAAGCGTCTTGAGTACCACGATAAGTGGCGCCAGACCCATGGTGAGTTGCGGGAAAAGATAGTGGAAGGTAACCGTAAAGGCAAAATGAAGGCGATGGACTAAAAGGGCACTGTCCATGATGAAACCTCTCAGCGCGTCATTACCGAGGACGCTTTGCTGGCCAACATGGTTCGGACAACATGGCGCGATGCCGACAAGCGCTGCGCCGATTCAGCGCGACCGGCGGCGTCTTTCCGTTTCGGAACGCCGAATCTCGCGGCGTCTCCCGGCATCGTCATAGCGGCGGCGCTGCTCGTCGGTCTCGGGGATCACCGGCGCCACCTTCAAATGTTTCCCCGTACTATCAATGGCGACGAACGTCAAATGGGCAGAGGCAACGTGCTGCGCGGTATCGGCGATATAGTTTTCAACGAAGACTTTCACGCCGACCTCCATCGAAGTAGTGAAGACGCGATTGACCGAGGAGCGCAGGATGACCAGGTCGCCCACGCGCACGGGAACCAGAAAATCGATGTGATCCACGGAGGCGGTTACAACATGATTGCGCGAATGGCGGTGCGCGGCCATGGCGCCCGCCAGATCGATCCAGTGCATTAGCCGTCCGCCGAGCAGGGCGGCGAGCGGGTTCGCGTCATTGGGCAGCACAATCTCGGCCATCTCGGATTGCGAATCCCTCACGGGGCGAGGCACCAGCGTGTCGTCGGTCATAGCGCTTATGGTGGAAGGCGTTATTGTACGCCAATGTTCTCAGTCTCTGCTCGATTTCCCAGCGGTTTGAGAGATTCGTATCAGGGCATGACTGCAGGGCATGCCGCAGCGCGCGCCCACAAGTCCGGCTTCAGCCGCTGGGGGCGCACGGGCAAAACCAGCGGCTAAAGCCGTTGGCGTCCCGCGCCATGAACGGCATCGCTCAAGCGATGCCCTGATACGAACCATTATTCCCAACTGCACCACTGCCCAGCCGCGACACCGTTTGTAGTAACCTCAAGTCAACTGGCGACCGGAACTGGTTTCATATATGCTTTTGCGGCGGCGAGCACCAGGCCCTCGGGGGCTAAAGCCCGTTTCATTTGCGCCCCGAGTGGCACGGCTGAAGCCGTGCCCTACCCAAGACCTATTTGTAAAAGCAGTTCTAACCACTGACAACTGACGACTGCCCATGGACCGCATCGCCGCTCTCAACGAGATCCTGACGGAGAATCCGAAAGACGCCTTCGCGCGCTACGGCCTCGCCATGGAATACTCGAAGCAAGGCGACTTCGACCGCGCGCTGGCGGAGTTTTCCATTTTGCTGGAGAACAATCCCAACTACACCGCCGGGTATTTCATGGCGGCGCAAACGCTGGTGCGGGCCGAGCGAGTCGAAGACGCGAGGAAGATGCTGCGCGATGGTATTGCGTCGGCGCGGCGCACGGGAAATTTGCATGCTCAATCGGAGATGGAAGCGATGCTGGCGGAGATGGAGTAGAAAGGTTTAAAGGTTTAAAGGTTTAAAGGTTTAAAGGTTTAAAGGTTTAAAGGTTTAAAGGTTTAAAGGTTTAAAGGTTTCAAGGTTTCAAGGTTTCAAGGTTTCGAGCTTAGAGGTGACCGCGCTTCACTTTGAAACTTCGAAACCTTGAAACTCTGAAACCTTGCCTACTACGCCATCCTCTCCATTCCCCACTCCACTGCGGCTGGGAATAATTGGTAGAGCTTCACGGGCAGGTGCATGGTCCACGGAACGATCACTTCTCGCTTTCGCTTCAGGTACCCGCGCAGCGTAGCCCGGGCTACCCGCTGGGCTGTAATGCCACGCACAGGACCCGGCAGCACTTGCTTGAGTTCCCTTCCCCGGATGGCATGTTCTCCGAATGCTGTCCGCACGTAGCCGGGACAGACAGTCAGCACGTGGATGCCGTCTTTTCTCAATTCAACGCGTGCCGCCTTGCCGATGGCGTTGAGCGCGAACTTGCTGGCACTGTAGGCGGCGTGAAACGGCAGGGGGATGTGCCCGGCGACGCTGGAAACATTGATGATTGTTCCTCCACCCTGTTGCCGCATGATGGGTATTATCGTCCCCATGGCTGAAACGGCACCGAACAGGTTGGTTTCGAAGAGCTCGCGGAAGGCGGGCATCTGCACTTGCGCAACCGAATCGAGCAAACCATGACCGGCGTTGTTGACCCAGACGTCGACGCGTTGAAAGTGGTGCAGGGTGAGGCTGAGAACGCGCTCGATTTCCTCGGAGTGACGCACATCGCAGGAAAAGGCGGCGGTTCGCTCCGGGAACCCCAGCCGCAAGCGTGCCGCCTCGGCCCGGCTCGCATCGCGCGACAGCAGAACCACGCTCGCTCCTGCTTCGGCAAAAACCCTGGCGACCGCCTCGCCGATGCCCATGGAGGCGCCCGTCACCACAACGACCTTTCCGTTAAGTGTCATGTTCGCGTTGTATTCTGTGTCTCGCTTCAAGTCAAGATGCCGCGCCATCGATGCACGCGAGCTTGACACTGACGGGAAATCTCGGACTCCGGAAAACGCCGGCCGCCTGGGCGCGTATAATCGGGGAAATCGGTTCCGTGGGGGTTGTTTCCATGAGTCTTCCGCGCACGCTGGGGGATCTGCGCCGCAGCATATTTTCCGAGGAGCATTTGCGGGAACGCCGCGTCAAGGACGAAGTGCGCGAGAATCTCATCGCTCGCCTGCGGCGCAATGCCGATGCGCCCGTGTTTCCCGGCATCGTGGGCTATGACGACACGGTCGTGCCCCAGATCATCAACGCGATTCTTTCGCGCCACAATTTCATCCTGCTGGGATTGCGTGGCCAGGCCAAGAGCCGCATCCTGCGTGCCCTGACGACGCTGCTCGATCCCCACCTGCCGTACCTTGAGGGATGCGAGATTCACGACAACCCCTATTCGCCGATCTGCCGCCGCTGCCGGGAAGAAGTGGCGCGCCTGGGCGATGCGGCTCCCATCGCATACCTCACTCCCGACGAGCGCTACGTGGAGAAGCTGGCCACGCCCGACGTGACCATCGCCGATCTCATCGGAGACATCGATCCCATCAAAGCGGCGCGCGGCGGCCACCAATTGTCGAGCGAGCTGACGGTTCACTATGGCCTGCTGCCCCGCGCCAATCGCGGCATCTTCGCCATCAACGAACTTCCCGACCTGGCTGGAAAAATCCAGGTGGGCCTGTTCAACATCATGCAGGAAGGCGACGTGCAGATTAAGGGATACCCCGTGCGGCTGCCGCTCGACGTCGCTCTCGTGTTCAGCGCGAATCCCGAAGACTACACGGCGCGCGGCAAAATTATTACGCCGCTCAAAGATCGCATCGGCTCTGAGATTCGCACGCATTACCCGGCAACGGTGGAAGAAGGTATTGCCATCACGGCGCAGGAAGCCTGGACCCACCGCAACGGCCATGCTCTGCACTTGCCCAAATACGTGCAGGAAGTCATCGAACATGTAGCTTTCGCCGCGCGCGAGGACAAGAAAATCGACAAGCGTTCCGGCGTGAGCCAGCGGTTGCCGATCAGCGCGATGGAGAACGTGATCTCGAACGCCGAGCGGAGGGCGATTCGCAACGACGAGAAGCTGGTCGTGCCCCGCATCAGCGACGTCTATGCTGCGTTGCCGGCGATTACCGGCAAGCTGGAATTGGAATACGAAGGCGAGATGAAGGGAGCTGACCATGTGGGCCGTGAATTGATCCGCACCGCCATCGCCAAAACCTACGACGAGTACTTCACCGGCGCCAACATGCAGCAGATCGTGCAGTGGTTCGACCTGGGCGGAGAGATTCAGCTGCCGGACTCGTTTTCTGCGGTGGAAGCGCTGAAGAATTTGAAGGAGATCCAGGGACTGGTCGAAAAGCTCGGTCCGCTGGGGGTTTCGCAGAAGGACGGTCCGGAACCGCAGGTTTCGGCGGCGGAATTCATCCTCGAAGGCCTGCACGCGCATAAGCGCATCGGGCGCAGCGAAGAGCGCGTGTTCAGGGCGGAAGAGAAAAGGCCGGAGCCTGTGCGGGAGAGATCTTTTGAGCCGGAAGAAAGGCCCTACCGGCAGAGAAGACAGTTTAACTAGTCGCGAGTCCCGAGTCCGGAGCTGCGAATCAAAACCTCGAGGGGCTCGCAACTCAGGACTCGAGACTCGAAGCTATCATGAAGCGCATCCGCTACTCCAAATACGTGCCCGACCCGGCCAGCGAAATGAGCCTGGAGGACCTGCTAAACGCGCTTTCCGACTATTTCCTGCAGAGTGGCTTCCATGAGTCCATGTGGTACGAAATGCCAGAGGGAGAACGCACGCTCGACGAACTAAAACGGGCGATCGAACAGGCGCTGCTGAGCGGAGAATTGTTCGACGAGAATCTGCGCGAGCAGATCGAGCAGATGCAGATGGAAGGGAAACTTGATGAACTGATCGAAAAGCTCATCGAGCGCATGCAGCAGGAAGATTACATTTCCGTGGATGAACCGCCGGACCCGTTGCGGCCCTCCAGCGTCGGAGGTCAGACTGGCGAAGCCCAGCAGGCCCGGTTCGAGGTTACCGACAAGAGTCTGGATTTCCTCGGATTCAAGGCCCTGCGCAACCTGCTCGGATCGCTCGGCAAATCGAGCTTCGGACGCCACGACACGCGCGATCTGGCGACCGGCATCGAGGCCAGCGGATCGTCGAAGACCTACGAGTTCGGCGACACGCTGAATCTCGACATCACCGCGACACTCTCCAGCGCCATCCAGCGCGAAGGGCTCACCCTGCCGCTGAACATCGAATATCCCGACCTGCAAGTACACCAGTGCGAATACCAGTCGTCGTGCGCCACGGTGCTCATGCTTGACTGCTCGCACTCGATGATTCTCTATGGCGAAGACCGCTTCACTCCGGCGAAGAAGGTTGCGATGGCGCTGTCGCATCTCATTCGCACCCAGTACCCGGGCGACTCGCTGTCGCTGGTGCTCTTCCACGATTCTGCGGAAGAGATGCCTTTGTCGCAGTTAGCGCGGGTGCAGGTCGGCCCTTACTACACCAACACGCGCGAAGGACTGCGGCTGGCGCAGAGAATTTTGCAGCGGCAACGAAAAGACATGAAGCAGATCGTAATGATCACCGACGGCAAGCCTTCCGCGCTCACGCTCGAAGACGGCCGGATCTACAAGAACGCGTTCGGCCTCGACCCGCTGGTCGTGAGCCAGACACTCGAAGAAGTTTCGAAATGCAAGCGCGCCGGAGTGCTCATCAATACATTCATGCTGGCGTCGGATTATGGGTTAGTGCAGTTCGTGCAGAAGGTCACTGAGATGTGCCGCGGCAAAGCCTACTTCACCACGCCCTACACGCTGGGGCAATATCTGCTGATGGACTACATGTCGCGGAAGACAAAGACGATTCACTGAGCCGACAGCCCCTCGACGGCTAAAGCCGCGTTCTTTCTCGCGTCGTACGCGGCGCATTCGGCAGGCTCGGGGCAGGCTACTAAAGCGCTGCTCTTCCACGGCGGCTTTAGCACCGACAGAGCCGTGTCTTCCCAAAACTTGGCCAACTGCTGATACTCTTTTCTTAAGTATGGCGAACTGTATTCGATGTGGCCGACAGCTTCCTCCGCTCACGTTCGGGAAGATTTGTCGGTGGTGTAAGCAGCACGAGGCCGCGCAGCGCGACGAGGGCGGCGAGGATGCTAAGCAAGTTGTGATGCCTGCGCCGTGGGTCCGCCGCGAGGCCAGCATCAGCCTCACCCACGTCCTGTTTGGCGCCAACGTGGCGGTCTTTCTGGCGATGGTGCTCGCGAGCGGATCTGTCATGGACTTCACGGGGCAAGTGCTTGTGCACTTCGGCGCCAATTACGGTCCCTTTACTTTGTCGGGGCAGTGGTGGCGATTGCTGACCTACATGTTTCTGCATGGCGGCCTCATGCACATTGCCTTCAACATGTGGTGCCTGTGGGATCTGGGCACGCTGTGCGAATCCCTCTACGGGCGCTGGACCTTCGCTGCCATCTATCTCATTACGGGAGTCGCCGGCGGTATTGCCAGTGTGGCTTGGAATCCCGGGGTGCTGAGTGTTGGCGCCTCAGGGGCGATCTTCGGCCTGGCCGGCGCGCTCATCGCCTCTTTCTACCTGGGCGAATTCTCGCTGCCCAGCATCGCGATACGCGGCACGCTGAGAAGTCTTGTCTTTTTCGTCGGCTTCAACGTCTTCTTCGGCAGCATGTTTCCCGGCATCGACAATGCTTGCCACGCCGGAGGACTGGTCAGCGGCTTGATCCTCGGTGCACTGATCGCCCGCCTGGCGCCGCAACACGACGCTCCCCTGCGCCGCATGAGTATTCTTGCCGTGGCCGCTTTCGCCGTAGCGGGAAGTGTGCTCTGGGTCCAGCATTGGCGCGGTGCTCCTTTTCGAGCCATCGACTCGCTATCCAACAGACCCGACCGTTCCCTCGCCCAACTGCAGGCAGTCGTCCGGCAACAACCCAATCTTGTGCCGGCGCGCCACGCGCTTGGGAACGCCTTCTTCAGCGCAGGACAGTTTTCTGAAGCCGAGGCGGAGTTCAAGAAAGTACTTGACCTGCAACCGCAGTATCCTCACGCTCGGGTGGAACTCGGGATGGTGTATCTGGCCGAGAAGCGTCCTCAGGACGCCGAGGCCACGTTCAAGCAGGTTCTCGCTCAAGATTCTGACGACGTTTATGGCAACTACGGGATCGCTTTAGCGCTGGCCGACGAAGACAAAGATCAGGCTGCAATCGAGGAGTTCCAGACTGCTGGTCGATTGGGTGCGCCGTTTGCCGGTCTCTATCGCGAAATGGGCCGATCTTACGCAAAGCTCAAGATGTACGACGAGGCCATCGCCGCTTATCTCAAAGAGAAGGAGAGGAGCGGTGACAATCCTGATCTCGAAAATGCTCTAGCCGAGGCGTACCAGGCCAAAGGCATGACGCAACAGGCTGAGGAGGCTCGAACCAGGGCTGCGCAATTGGCGGGCGAGCAAGACCATTAGCTGACAAAATCGGGCCTTACGCCTTGGTGATTTCCCCGACCGCACGCCACGCCTGATTGATGGACTCGTCTGTGTAGGAGTAGGCGCCCGCATCGCAGTTCGCGATTGAGATCCGGCCATAAGGCTTGCGCGCCTTCTCACACGGCGTTTCGCCACCTTCCAGCACGAATTTGTCGAACAGACTGTTGTACTCGTAGGCGTAACCGTGGGGCCAGCGGTTCACGGTAATCGCCAGGATGTCACGCGCAGGATCGAAGCCGCCTGGCCCAAGCGTCCGCGCCAGTTGTTCGCGAATCTCGCGCTCCAGGTCTTCGAAGCTGGTAGTAAACAGCTCAACGCGCCCCAGGCGGTGCTGCTCGCGGGCTGGGCGGCCGGCATGGCACGGAGCCTTGCTCATGTGCAACACGGCCGGCTCCTCGGGCGAGCTCGGGTGACGATACTCGCCGATGCTGACCGGTAAATCCATGTCTACATGGGTATGGTAACCGCCCGGAGCATAGATTGAATTCGCCCCCAGCTTTTGAAACGCGGTCCAAGCGCGCAACAGCACGTTGGTGTAGAGCAACGGCACCTTGGTCTCGAAGGCCAGCGCCTCTTTCTGAGAGGCGGGCAGTTCTTCACACAAATACGGAATCATCATGTTCCAGCAGGCCAAAATGCAATGGCCGGCTTTGGCCGTGTACACTTTGTCACCGCGAGTGTAAGCAACTTCGACTTCCTTCGCGTTAGCCGCGCCACCGATATGCTTGACCCGCACGACCGTGCTGTTCAGGCGGATACGCACAGCCGAAGGCGCGTCGTCCAACTTCGCGTAGTTGGCCTTGGCAGTGACTACGTTCGTCACCGAATTTCCCGGCACAGCCTCCGGGATCAGCTTACGCACCAGCAGACGGGCGATCGTGGCATTACCATCAGGGAAGTGGAAGAAATACTTCCGTTCGTTGCTCAGATCGGAGGCTTCCAACCCCATTCCACTAAAGCCGGGATATCCTGTCTCCGATGCATCGAGTGCCGGGACCGCATCAACGCCGACGCCGAACAGCGGCTGGGAAGCGGTCTGGTAAAGGCGGACGACATCCGGGTGCACACCGACTAGTTCCGTCAGGAAGCTGGCGTAACTGGTGCGCACCAGACGAGCCTTCTTCTGCTCGAAGTTGAGTCCTGGAAGATAATCTTTCTTGTCCCGGCACAACCGCGATACGTCTTTGCGCGCCTGTTCCGCAATCGGCGCCTCAGCCAGGAAGTGCTCCCAGGCATCAGCGCCCGCCACATTGAGGTCGTACGTCTCGCCCCCGGGAAATGGGTAAGGATCGTCCACCAGTTTGTCGGTGCCGAAGGTCTCTTTGTCGAAGAAGATCTTGGGAACCCGGCCCAGGGATCCGTAGAAAGCCCGGTCCAGATACTTTGGAAAGCTGGTTACATCAATGCCCAGTTCTTCGATCACCTTCGTGGCGACTTCGCTGTAGGGCTCCGGGCTCTCGATCGAGTAGGTCCCACCGTAACCAATCAGCGTTTTGTTGCCCACACGGAATTCGTTGCGCTTGGCGTGTCCGCCGAAATCGTCGTGGTTATCGAGGATCAGAATGCGGGCTTTTGTGCCCACCGTCTTGCGGTAGAAATGGGCCGCAGCCAGGCCGCTGATGCCGCCGCCGACGATGATCAGATCGTAGGTTTCACCAGTGTCTTCCGGCTTGCCCGCCGAATCCCAGAAGGTGCCATCGCGCAGGCTGTGGGCGGCCTCGAACGACCCGGGATGGTTGCCGCGCATGCCAGTAAGGGCAGGCGGGTAATAGTTGGGGGAATTCTCAGGGCCTCGGGAATCACCGGCACCAAGAAGATGCCATGGCATCATCGTCGCGCCAGCCGTCACCGCGACGCCGTTGATGAAATCACGGCGCGTGATCCTGCGATGCATCCCCAGTTCCCGATCCCGTGAATCGCGCACGATTTCTCCCCGGCTGAGACTACGAGCCGCCCTCGGCCTTCTTCACTGCCAGTTCCGCGCCCTGGAATCCGATGCGGCTGTGGGTTCCGTCGCAGAAGGGCTTATTGACCGACCCGCCGCAACGGCAGAGCGAAAATGCGGGCTTGCCGGTAAGGTCGAAATGGTTGCCGTTGGCGTCCACCAGTTCGACAGTGCCTTCGGGAGCTTCGACGCGGAGCGGGCCATTGGGCCTGACGGTGATCTTCACTTGAGCCATGAGTCAAATCCTCCAACCTTACTGGTTTCTAGTAGGCATAAGAAGATACCATGACAACGGCGAGTCGTGCATTACGCAGCACTATGCTGCGGCAGCACGAACTGAACGCAGGTCGCGGTACAAGTGCATGTAGTCTTCGATCATGCGCTTGGTGGTAAAGCGCTCGCGGGCGCGATTGTAGGCGAGGTCGGCGTAAGCGCGGCGCATGGCTCGATCTTCGTTGAGCCGGCGAATGCCAGCCGCAAGGCTCGCGGCATCGTTGGTGCGGAAGTAGAGAACCGCATCTCCCCAGATTTCACGGAAGCTGGGGATGTCGTTGGCCACGATCGCACACCGTGAGAGAGCGGCCTCCACTGCCTGCATGCCCAGGGGATCGTAACGTGCCGTAGCGGCAAAGATGGATGCACGGCTGTAGAGGGCGCGCAGTTGCGCTTCGGTCTGTGGGCCGCAGATGGCGACGGAAGTCTCAGCCACCGCGACCTTGACATCGGCCCGGATTGGAATCCGGGGCATGGCGACCGTCTGCTCCGCGCCGACAATGCACACTGGCACCGGATGCTCGTGCTGGGTGAGCAGGAACACCTGCTTGCCGGCGTCCACCAGGCGACCGACTGCCAGCACCGAATCGTCTTTGCTGATGTAAGGGTTAAAGAAAATGGGATTGCGCCCGGGATAGACTACTTCCCCGCGGCGCGGCTGTAGGTAGCACTGGCAAATCTGGTCAAGCATCCAGGCTGAAGCAGCAACCACGACGTCGGCCCCGGCAATCCCGCGGGAAACTGTATCGCGATACCACTTCGTCGGACCGCGTCGCGGCACCTGGTCCTGAACCGCCTGTCTCCAGGTAATCAGGTCGCCGTGTGCCATCACCACCTTCGGCACGTCGACGGGCAGATTGCCGTAGCAGAACTGATTGAGGTGCAGGACATCGGGCCGCAATTCGCGAACCAGGGCGAACAGGAACTCAGACGAGTCGGAGAAGTCCTCTTCCGCCGCCTGCATCCATTCCAGGCGAAACGCCGTGGGCCGGTAGTCGAGGCCGTGCAGGTGGTCCATCCACGCAGTCTGATCCGGCAGCGGGATTTCGCCGAAACTGACCAGGGTGACCCGCACGCCGCGCGTGACCAGGCCTGCGACCAGTTCGCGGGTGTAGGTCCACGATCCCGACAGCGTGTCGGCCGTAACCAGGACGTGCACAGAACCTCCGGGGAGAACCGGTGAGATCCCGCTTGCAGCGCGGCATCTCCCTTCCGTACACCTATTCTAGTGGGGATAGTCGAAAAGGGTGAATAATTTTTGCAATCCGCGGCCCTGAAATCTCCTAACTACCTCGCCGCGCCGAAAACCGTCCACGGATACGCGTCCATGTCCCGCTGCAGAGGCTTTTGCCAGCCGTACTCCGGATGCGCGTTCAGATGTTCAACCGCCTTGAAGCTCTTGCCGCACGCATGACCCGCGGCAGCCGTGAAAGTCATCTTGGCGATCATGTTGGCGTCAGCAGCTTTGTTCTGTACCGCGCCAGCCGTCGCGTACGGTCCCACCCAGCCGCTCGAGCCGCGCGGCGAGAGATCAATGTGCCCGTCGAGGGTTCGTTCGTCGGCGTCTTCTTTCTTTTCGAACGTGTCGTAGTGGTCGGCGAGGAAGCGCTGCGCGGCGGCTACGTCGATCTTGCCCTTGTTCTCCGCCATCAACTGTTCCCAGCGTATGTGCCGGGCAACCGAGCTTTGGCCCAGGTCCGCAGGATCGAAGTCGGTCTCTTCGCGGATAAGTTTCTCGTTGATCGGAAAATTCGAGCCCACGAAATATCCGTCGCTCGTCCGCTCCAGCGTGACGTTTTTCAACCCAAGCTCAACCCGTCCGATTTCGTTCTTGCGGCTATCGGCCAGCAGCCACGCGTTGGCATAGCCGCCGTTATTACCGTCCTTCATGATGCGCGTGAAATCGTCAATCGACGCCGAGTACTGAGCCGCCTTTCGCGCCCGCACGAACTCTGGAATGCCGGCCGTATCAAATCCGTAGAAGTGGCTGATCGTGGTTTCGGTGATCGCCATTCCCGCCGTGTTGATGACAAAGTCGTCGGCGCTGTGAATCACTCCCGGCAGGCCGTCCATCAGCATGCGATAGCCGCTCGCCGGAACGATGTCGTAGATAATGGTCCAGCGCTCGCCTTCAAGATAGGACGACCAGTTGTTGTGCGCGATCACCGCCTTGCCGTCTCTCGTATACCTGCCCGTCGTGACAAACGCGCTGCAATGCTCGGGCACAGCCCGCGCTGCCGTCTTGATGCCGTGCTCCTTGTCATATTGCGCGTTGTAGTATCCCCATTCGGTTTCGGCGTTCAGGCCCACAACGTCCCACACGTCGATTTTGACCCCCCGCGCGGCAGCGCCGTCCGCGATTCCTTGCAGTTCCTCGCGGTATTCTTGCTCGATGTGAGGCCACATGAAGTTCGCAGCGGCGTCGCGGAAGAACGACCAGTCCTTCTTATAGTCGTGCTCGGATTCCAGGATGACGACCTTCAGCATGTCGGCGATCTCGGGCGCCAGCAGATAGCCGTTCTGAAATCCGATCTCATGGGGTGTGCCTTGCAGATGCACATAGGTCCAACCGCTGTTCGCGGGAAGGCGGTAAGATCCCTGCAATTCGCTCGGAGCAATGGCAGCACGAGGAGAAGTCGCAGAAACCAACAGAACGATCGTGATCAAACCGAGCGGAAACAAAATGGCGAGGCTTCGGCCCATGCGGCAGGCTCCTGGCGAAGATCACAAGATTCTAACAGAGCCGCCGGTCGGGGAGTAACTTGCGATAAGGACTGATCCTGTGTTGCGGCTCTCAAGCGCTCGACATCCCCGCCGCCGAATCTGCGGGGTTCGCTTCGAGCCACCAGTTCAACAACCGTTACCGATTCTCTTGCAGTCGAAGAAATGCCAGGTTTCCTGCTCAGCGGACAATCAGTTTACTTGCAGGCGGAGTCTCAATTCCCGCGCCAGGCTGTCAATGGCACGGATTTTCTCCACTGCCGGGACCGGGACGTCGGGCACCGACATCGCCAGTTCGCAGGACAGCAGCATTGCCGTCAGGGTCTCGCACATTTCGCTGCGCATCTGTTCCTTGACGGCCCGCTTGGCGGCAAACTCCTCGCGCTGGCGGCGGTGCAGCGCCGAGCGGGTCTCGCGCACCAGGCGTTCCATTCCCGTCACCGCAAAGTTCAGGTAGACGGGGAAGGGAGTGCCCAGATGTTCCAGCATCTGCTCGCTCTCCTGCGGTTCGGTTTCGAGCAGGAACTGATCAATGACTGCCGCCGAGTAGGCCTGTTCGCGCAGGAGGGTGACGGCCTGCTGCAGGTTCTGGGCCCAGCGCGTTTCCTTACCCGTGGCGGAATGCAAGGACTCGGCGCACTGTTGGCCGCGTGCTGACGGTGTAATGAGTAGAATCATGCCCTTTCCATAGCACGTCTGCCGCCACAGCGCCGTGCCCTGAAAATGCTGGGCTTAGCGAAATCGGCGACGAAGACGGCTTCCCATTGCGGAACCTGCCGCGTCTCGAGCGAGTTCAGAACTGAACCCTCACGACTGGCATCCCTCCGCCGAGTAATCCTTGAGCTTGCGGTAGAGCGTCGTCTTCCCGATCCCCAACAACCGGGCGGCTTGCAGCTTGTCGCCGTTCAGTTCTGCGATCGCGCCCAAAATCGTCCGCTTCTCCGGTTCTGCCATAGGAATGATCTTTCCGTGTCCGTTGCCATTCCCCGGCACAGACGGCGGAGCCGGCAGATTGGCAATCTCGCGGGGCAGATCAGTGAGCTGGATCAGTGGACCACTGGTGAACGCATACGTGCGCTCCAGACAATTCTCCAGCTCCCGGACATTTCCCGGCCAATCATAAGCCAGCAACGCTTTAAGGGCCGTGTCGTCGAGCGTCTTTTCCTGTCCGGAGCTGTGCGCCATGCGTTCCAGAAAATGCGCAATCAAGAGAGGAACATCCTGCCTGCGCTCGCGCAGCGCTGGGATGCGCAGGCTCAGCACGTTGAGGCGGAAGTACAGGTCGCGGCGAAAGGCGCCTTGCATCACGGCCTGTTCCAGATCGCGGTTGGTGGCGGCCAGGATGCGCACATTGATCGCTACCCGGCGCGTGCTGCCTACGGGGCGAATCTCTTTTTCCTGAATCGCCCGCAGCAGCTTGGCTTGCAGGTCCACCGGCAGTTCGCCCACCTCATCGAGAAAAATGGTTCCACCCTCGGCCATGGCCATCAGGCCGTCTTTGGCCTGGTTGGCTCCGGTGAATGCGCCCTTCACGTGCCCAAACAGCTCGCTTTCGATCAGCGTGGGCACCAGGGACCCGCAATCGACCGGGATGAACGGCTTGTCGCGGAAGGGGCCACAGTAATGGATGGAACGCGCGACCATCTCCTTGCCGGTGCCGCTCTCCCCCAGAATCAGAACCGGGTGCACGCTGTTCGCAGCCTTGGCTATGATGCGATACAGCTTTTCCATCTCCGGAGAGCGCCCGACGATGCCGCCGAACCCCTGCTTTGATTTCACCTTCTCGCGCAGCAGACGGTTTTCTGACCTCAGCTTCAGATGGCTGGCTACGCGCTCCAGCAGCAGCTTCAGTTCGTCCACGCTAAAAGGCTTGGTCACATAGTCGTAAGCGCCGTTCTTCATAGCCTGGACCGCTGACTGCACCGTCCCATATCCGGTCACGACAATGACGATAGCATCCGGGCGCCGCTCCTTGATGCGGCGCAGGGCTTCCAGACCCCCTGCACCGGGTAGGCGCAGGTCGAGCAGGACCGCGTCGAATGCCTGGGTATCGAGCAGTCGGTAGGCGTGTTCGGCGGAGTCGGCAACAAGAGCGGCAAAGCCGAGCGACATGGCCACCTCACGGCAGGCTTCGCGGACTGACCGTTCGTCGTCCACGATCAGAAGGTTGAGGAAATTGGCTGGTTCCAGTTGTGGCGTGCTAAGAGTCGAACTCAAGACTGCTGACGTCATGGCGTTATTCCTTTTCTTTGGGTTGAAATGCCCCCTCGTTTCTTTCGGGTTGTAACTCGGTTGTGGGGCAGTTCGGTTGCTGAAACGTTGCGGCAGCGTTCGGCACGAGCGGCAGAAGCACAGTAAACCGGGTGCCGCATCCCGGTGCGCTATCCACGTGAATCAGGCCACCGTTGCTGGTCACAATGTGGTAGACCGTCGCCAATCCTAGCCCCGTGCCCCGGCCCCCGGCTTTGGTGGTGAAGAAAGCTTCAAACAGATGAGCCCGGGTTTCGGCGTCCATGCCGCAGCCGGTGTCTCCCACCACCAGAAGGGCGCAGGGAATCGACGAGTTGCGTCCGCTCTCGAAACCTGATTCGGCGAGCACTTGCACCTTGCAGTTGCTGGTCTTGATGGTGATCTCGCCGCCCCCGGGCATGGCGTCCCGCGCATTCAACACCAGGTTCAGCAGTACCTGCTGGGCCTGTGCGGGATCCATCCGGACCAGACCCAGATTCGGATCCAGATGCGACTTCAGTTCGATGTTTTCGCCGATTAGCCGAGTCAGCAGGTTGCTCATGCCTTCGCTGACCTCGTTGAGTGACAGCAGCCGAGGTGGGCACGTGGCGGGGCGGGCCACCGCCAGCAGCTGTCTCACCAGGCCGGTGGCCTGCATACTGGCGCTGCGGATTTCCTCGGCGTATTTGCGTACCTTATGCCCCGGCTCCAGGCTGGCCATGAGCAGGTCGCAGTACAAAAGCAACCCGGTCAGAAGATTGTTGAAGTCGTGCGCCACGCCTCCAGCCAGGCGTCCCACCGCTTCCAGCCTCTCGGCCTGGCGCAGGCGCTGCATGACCTCCCGATCCGCCGTGATTTCTTGGGCTAGGGCCAGCACAGAATCGGGCATGCCGTTTGCGCCTGGCACCCGCCATGCGATCCAGCGCAGCGGCCGGCCATTTCCGTTTCCCCCTTCGCTTCGATCTGGATGCTGTCGCGATCACCCTCGAACAACTCGCGCAGCAAACGTTCGCTTTCGGGATGCTCTTCAGGGGTAATGAGGTCGGCCAGACGCAGCAATCGCGCCATCCTGGGATGCCCACCGAGCATTCGCTCCAGGGTGGGATTCATGGCGACGATGTTCCCTTCACCCTAGCACTCCGCCACACCGACCGGCGCATTGGCGAACAGCGGGCGCCCTTCCGTCCTCGCCTCTTGCGGCCTCCACGAAAACTCAGTAGCAGCGCTCATAGAAATACTCTGAACGGGATACTTCCCGGAAGGAACCCGACATTCAGCATCCAGAGCCCTTCGTTTCCCCAAAATGGGAATCGGCTCTGCCCCAAATTCCGAGTTCACTATTTCCGAATGCACTATAGAGAACTGCCCCTGTGTTTGCTTAGGACACTCGTCACTAAAATGGGAAATCTTCTGTGGAAAACTCAGGAGAAACACGAGCAGGGAACGTCAGTGGATCGGCATGTCGGGCGAATTGGGGATAGAGACAGGTTCGGCCAGTCGGAAAGTCAACCTTCGGCCGCCTTCCAGACGAACGACTTGCGGGGAAGGTGTGCCGCCTGACGCTGGAGTTTCGCTGGCACTTCCGCGCACAAAAAGGCTCGAGGTTTGGATGGGCAAGTTGCGCCCACCAACATTCACTGATTCCAACCTTAGCCGAACATAGCCACGGTTGCGCCTCAGTCCCGAGGCGCGGGCTGATTCTACCCGGCCGGCGACGCTCGCGCCGCGGGGCAGAAGCGCGCTCCCTTCGACCAGGACGGGTTCATCTACGATTGCATCAAAGGCTCCGCTGAAGCCTGAACCGTCGGCAGCGATTAGGCTTTTCAGCCGCACGGTGATCAGCGTGCCGGACGGCAAACTCTGCGAATCCCGGAAGGGGAGACTGGAATCAGGCCTCAGATTCTGATTGTCCGCCCGAGCCGTGTCGAACGGTCGAGAACACGCCAGCGGAAGCAGGGCAACCAGAACGGGCCACACGGCTAGATCTCTCGGCCAGGAAAACCGGCTCATCAGCATCATCCTCGCCCGGACCATCGCCGCCCGGAAGTGGCGTCCTGAATACCAGCCACATTCTCATGAAATCCATAGCTTTGGGATGGCACTTTCGGGCCGTTCGAGTAGAAGTTATCACCCCGCCAGAGGTTGAGCCGGCGCTAGTGGAGTGCAGCCAGGCAAGAAAAACGCGGAGAGCCTCGAGTTGCTCTCCGCGCTAACTGGTTCCGGGCTTCTTCGCCCCGCGATTTTCCGGTTACTTGTTCTTGGGAGCCGCTTTCTTGGCCGGCGCCGCTTTCTTGACCGGTGTCCTGCCGCCAATCAGCGTCAGGGCATCCTCAGCGTTGAATGGGAACTGGCGAACCGACGATTGCCCGGTCGTACTCAGAGTGACGTCTACCCGGCGATTGCTCGCCATCCTGATCGTCACAATGTTCCTGAGAACCCGCTGACGTTCTTCTGTGCTGAGCTCCGGGTTACGCTCCACCGCATCCTTCACCTCGGCATCGGTCAGGTTGTCTCCCTTGCCGAACCCTTTGGTCTCGATGTTTGCCTCGGGAACGCCTTGTTCAACCAGGAAGCTCTTGACGCGGTTGACGCGACGCTCGGAGAGTGCCTGATTGTATTCCACGGAGCCACGCACATCAGCGTGACCTCCGAGAATCAAGTGCGCGTCCGGCTTGGCTTCAAGATACTTCTTGAAGTCGGCAGCCAGCGCGATCAACGTCTTCTGTTGACTGGCCAGCAGACCGCCCTTGAGATCCGTGGGCCGGGGCTGGTCAACCACAAAGTAAATGCTGTGCAACGCGAGCCGGGCTTCCAGTCGTACGACCTCGGGATTCACCGGCGGTGGCGGGGGATTTTCTATCCCGACTTGGGTCGTGGCTTGTCCAGTCAATCCACGCGAATCAGTGCATGTCGCGGTCACCGTTACCGTTCCAGCCGGAACTCCGGCGGTGTTCAGAGTGGCCGAAGTACCGCTGCCGGAAACCGTACCCGCCGTAGACGTCCAGTTGGCAACCGAAACCGGAACGCTGTCCGGGCTGGTGCAAGAGGCCATCACATTCACGCTTCCGCCAGTGACCACGCTGGCCGGGCTGGCTGACAAGGAAACGGTCGGGGGATTCTTCGGAGGTAACGGCTTCACCGTATAGCTCGCCGAGCAGCTCGCTTCGTTGTTCTTGTTCGCTTTAGGATCGGTCACGTGCGCCGTAACCGTATAGCTGCCGGGCGCGGCGTTGTTGGTGTCAATGCTGGCCGTGGTATCTTTTCCCGTTACCTGTCCGCCGTTGCCGCTCCAGGCGTAAGTCACGCTGTGCTTGGGATTGAAATTGCCGGCTGTGACCGTAGCCGTAATCGGCTCGCCCACCATGACTTCGGTCGGCTGCACCGAACAAGACGCCGTCGGAACCAGCGGCGGCGCCCCACCCCAGCTGAACACCAGGCCGGTGCGCAGCCGGACACCCTCGAGCGAAGGACGCCGTAGGGACGGAAAATCCGGAGAAGCATAATCGGCGAAGTTGTGATGTGCCCAAACGTAGTCCGCTTCAAACAGACGGAAGGCGATGGATTTGGTGATCGGCAAGTCCATTCCGCCGCCCAAGATCGTTCCCACGCCGTTGTTCCCGTTCAACCCATTCACCGCGAGCCGGTTAAAGCTGACCAAAGTATGCAGAAAGTAATTCGCCGTGTCGGTGCGCCAGATGAATCGAGGCCCAATCGAAACCGTCGTCTCATAATTGCTGCTGCCCCAGTTGTGGCCGAAGTCGAATTCGCCCCCCCAATGGGGATCGAAGTTGTAAGTCAAGGCCGAACCGAACCCGGCTGCCATGTCCGGCACCTTGTACGCGGTGGGATTGTTGGGGTCGCCAAAAGCGGCCGGGACGGTCGCACCTGGATGCAAATACTGGTAGCCAACAAACAGGTCCCACTTGGGGGTGGAATCACTCTGCGCAAAGGCCCTAGAAGAAATCAAAACCAGGGCGAGAATCACAAAAACCCCGGTCACGAACAAACCGGACTTGCGGGCGTAGGCAACTAACATAAATCCTCCAATGTGTACTCATTCGCCGGCCCGTACCAGCACACGGCTATTTGGCAAGGATGTGGCAGCACTGATGGATCGAAACTTTACCCTGGGAAGTGAAATTCTATCGCACTGAAGCTTAAAGCAAAAGCGCGAAACCCCGCGTATTGCCGATCTGCACTACGGCTTGCTGCTTCCACCGCAACTTGAAATTGAAACCTAGGCCATGTCCGCCTCGGGGCCCCTCGGGACCTTGCCGGGCAACAAGCTAGCCGCGTATCGTGGAGATTGCGTTCAGGCTGCGGAGGCCAACTATTGCAGGCCTTCTGCGGCCGCCGCCAGGCAACAGGAAAGTCTGAGCAAAGCAATGAATCAGGAAAAGGTGTTGATCGTCGAGGACGAGGAAAACGAACGCACGGGTTTAGCGGAACTGGTCTCTTCCTGGGGCTACCGTGTGGAGACCGCCCGCGACGGGGCTGACGGACTGCAGAAGGCAACCCACTGGTCCCCTTCGATTGTCATCACCGATCTCAAGATGCCGCGCATGGGCGGAATCGAACTGCTGGGGCATTTGGGCCAGCTCGCCGAGAACGCTCAGACCATTGCCGTTATCCTGGTCACTGCTCAGGGAACGATTGACAGCGCGGTGCAGGCCATGCGCATGGGGGCCTACGACTACATCACCAAGCCCATTGACACGAACCGCCTGCGCACCATTCTTGCCAACGCTTCTGCTCTTCTGGGCACGCGCGCAGAACTCGAGGCCACCCGGCGCAGACTGCGGGACGCAGGATCCCTCGGGCGCCTGACCGGCTCCTCTCGCAAAATGCAGGAAATATTCCGGCTGATCGAAATGGTCGCGCCCAGCACGGCGTCTGTACTGATCACCGGCGCCAGCGGCACAGGAAAAGAACTGGTGGCTCGTACTATTCACGATCTCAGCCCGCGGAAGGATCGGACCTTCGTCGCCATCAACTGTGCGGCGATTCCCGAGACGCTGATGGAGAGTGAAATCTTCGGCCACGAGAAAGGCGCGTTCACGGGCGCTCTGGAGCGCCGTACCGGCTGCTTCGAACTCGCCGAAGGAGGCACCCTCCTGCTGGACGAAATCGGCGAAATGCCGGTTGGCACCCAAGCCAAGCTGCTGCGCGTGCTGGAAGACCGCAAAGTTCGCCGCCTCGGAAGCAAGGTCGAAACGCCCGTGGACGTGCGCGTGCTCGCCTCCACCAACAAGGTTCCGGACGAAGCCGTCGCTCGCGGTGAACTCCGCAGCGATCTTTATTACCGGCTCAACGTCTTCAACATCCACATGCCGCCGCTGCGCGAGCACAAGGAGGACATCCCCGGCCTGGTGGAACTGCTGCTGGCCGAGATGAGCAACAAGCATTCTCGCCGGGTCGGCGCCGTCAGCGAAGCAGTGTTAAACCAGTTCAACGGCTATTGCTGGCCGGGAAACGTACGGGAGTTGCGCAACACCATCGAGCGCGCAATCATCGTCTGTGAAGCCGGCGTGATTGAGACCAAGCATCTGCCTCCGGGCTTCGGACAGGCCCCGCTCCGTACCGCCGCGAGCGATCCCGATGCGGTTCGCCTGGGCGTGGGCACGACTGTGGAAGAAGCCGAAAAAATGCTGATCCTGAAGACTCTGGAGGCCACCAGCAACAACAAGACCAGGGCCGCCGAAATCCTCGGCATCAGTTTGAAGACGCTGCATAACAAACTGAAAGAGTACGGCAGCGTGGCCGCGGACGCGACGCCGATAAAGGAGGACGCCTAGGCTGCTCAATCTTCGATTGCCGATTTTCGATTTCCGATTGATCTCGGATTGCTGACTACCGGACCCGAAGGAATTTTCAATCGGCAATCGAAACTCGGAAAGAGCCAATCTCTTCCATGTTGCGCCGAAAAACCATCATCGTCTTGACCATCACCTTCATGGTGACGCTGATGGTGTCGGCGTTTTCCTATCTCTACATCTCCCAGATTCTGCGGCTGCGCATCGAGAACGCTCACGAGACCGCCAGACAACTCGCCCACCAGTTGGCTTATGCCGTGGAAAGCGAATCGCCCGATTTCAGCAGCACAAACATTGACACCAGCAACCCGGTCGCAGTCCGGCGCGCCCTGATCGAGTACTTGCAGACCGATCCTGATCTGAACAACATGCTGCAATACGCCCGGGGCAGTTGGGTCTTCGTTATGGACGCTGCCATTGTTGGGGCCGACGACAAGGCTCTGCTCCACACGGATGCCGCCATGGTCGGTAAAGTCGTTCCGGCGCGGCCGGATTTCCAGCAGGTGCAGAGCGCGCGTTTCCGCGACCAGCTTCGTCTGGTTTACGGTCCGCCCGCGGTCTATGACGTCAATTATGACGTGCGGCTGAACGGCGAGCCTTTTGTCAGCATCCGCATTGGCGTATCGCCGGTCTTTCTGAAGCGCGAGATCAACGTAAAGCTGATGCATTCTGTCTATTTCTCGATCGTTGCCATCTTCCTCTCCCTGCTCCTTTCCGCCGGCATCTCCAACCTCGCCTTCGGCCCTTTGAAAGAAATCAACCGCAATCTCGACAGCGTGGTCGCGGGCGACACCGGCGAACTCGACTCCGCTTCTTCCGGCTACGATGAGTACGGGCTGGTCACCTTGAAGATTGCCAATCTGGGTCGGCAAATTCGCGATAGCAAAGAAATCTTCTCCGCCCTCAAGGACAACGTGGATCAGCTTATGGCCAAACTGCAGGATGGCCTCATGCTTTTTGCCCGCGATTCCCGCGTGGTCCTGGTCAGCGCTCCGGTGGAGACTTTTCTCGGCCGCCCTCGCGCCGAACTGCTTGGTCATACGGTTCAGGAAATATTTGACCGCTATTCGCGCCTGGGGGCGGCTCTGCTCGACGCTTTCGAGCGCCGCCGGCCGCTCACGGAACGCGAGTTCGAGGCAGCTGGCGGAAAGCGCGTGCAGGTGTCGCTCGACTTCGTGCAGGAGAAGAACTCCCAGATCGGCGCTCTGCTGATCATGCGCGACACCGAATCGGTCGAGCGTATCGGCGACGAGATCGAAATGTCGCGCCGCCTCTCCGCCAGCGGACGCCTCACCCGCGGCGTCGCCCACGAAGTCAAGAATCCCATCAACGCCATCGTGCTGCACCTGCAACTGCTGCGCAACAAGCTGGCCGAGCAGGAGCCCGACACTCAGCGCCACATGGACATTATTGACAGCGAGATTCGACGGCTGGATCGCGTCGTGCAGACTCTCGTGGATTTCACCCGGCCGCGCGACCTTCACCTGGAAGAGACCGACATGCGCCGTCTTCTGGAAGACGCGGCACAGCTCGCTGCTCCGGATGCCGAGCAGCACGGGGTCACCATCGAGCGGCAAATGCCCGACGAACGGCTGCCGGTCAAGGTGGACCTCGATCTGATGAAGCAAGCCATTCTCAATGTGGTGATTAACGGAGTTCAGGCCATGCCCCACGGCGGGCCGCTGGTCATCTCCGCCCGCCGGGAGAACAACGTGATCGTCGCCGAGGTTCGCGACCAGGGCAGCGGCATCCCGCAAGACATGCGGGATAAGATTTTCGAACTTTATTTCACGACAAAAAAGGACGGCAGCGGCATCGGCCTGGCTCAGACTTATCAGATTCTGCAGTGGCACTACGGCTCGGTGGATTTCGAATCGGCAGACGAGGCGGGCACGACGTTCCGCTTCCATATTCCCGCTGCCGGACCGGCAGCGGTATCCGGCCAGGAACATACGGCAGGCGCGGCGACATTCGAACGCGGAGATTGAGCCGCAATCCAAAAACAATGGCGACTGGTCTTCTCCGGCACTCGTGGCTGAAGGCGTAAAATCAATGTTTGGGCTGCCTGCCGTTCCGGACCCCGGTATGACTCTGGCCGTAATCCTCGTCAGCATTTCCCTAACAGCATCAGCGTCGGTTTCAGCGTCGCCGGCGGCGGCTATCCGGCAGGACGCACCGCAGGCTGCGCCAGCCCAGCCACCTGCAACCACCAGCAAACCGCAGGATCAAGGAAGCACGTCGCAGAACCAGACTTCCTCAGTTGAGTCCAAACCGGCGTCGCCAAAGCAGGGCTCCGCGCAGGCTCCCTCCGGACACAACCCCTCCGTCGCAAAGCACCCGCCGAAAAAAAAGAAGGTAAGTCCACCCAATTGCAACCCTGCCCCGGCCGCCACTGGTTCGGGCTCAGCTCCATCCAGTTCGGGACCGAGCACGGTGTCTGCCGGCGCAAGTACGAGTGCCGCCCGTGCTGCAGCCAATTGCCCTCCTTCGAAGGTAATTGTGCGGCAGGGGGGAGCTTCAGAACCGGCCATTCAACTGGCGGGTGGACCGGCCGGCGACCAGGCCACTCAGCAACGGAACTCCGCCAATCAGATGCTGGCCGCTGCCGACGAGAACCTCAAGAAAATGGCCGGCCGCCAACTCACTGCTAACCAACAGGACATGGTCAAGCAAGTCCGCCAGTTCATGGAACAGTCCAAGGCTGCCACGGCAGCCGGAGACCTCGACCGCGCCCGCACCCTGGCGTGGAAGGCTCAACTGCTTTCCGAAGAACTGACGGGTGCGGAGAAGAAGTAACTTCGATCCCGCGAAGGCAGGAGTAAGTCGTTACGCCATCATCGGCGCAACGCGGTACTCATTTTCCCTTGGCCCGCGTGCCGTTAACCTTATTCAGCAGATCTTGCGACATGGCCTGCAATGGCCCCGGAATCTTCACCGCCTCAGTGAGGACCTCCCGCGCCTCGGCCAGTCGATTCTCTTTAGCGCACGCGAAACCCAGACCATACAGCGCCCGGGCATATTGCTGATCGTCCTGCCCTTTGAGCAGGGTTGCGGCAGCTTTCAGTTCGGGAATTGCGGCTCCACTCTTTTCCTGCTTCAGGTAGGCCCAACCTATCGTGTCGTGGGCCACTCCAGCTGAAATTTTCCGCGCCTTGTCGGCGTCGGGGGCGTCGGCATTCGCGACTTCAATGGCCTTCTGCGAGTAAGTAATCGCCTTGGCCGCGCTGCCCGGTTTTGTGTCCTCGGCATAAAAGTTGGCCAGTAGCAGCAGCGCCGGAAGCGACTTGGGATTTGCCGCCAGAGTCTTCTCTCCGTATGCCACTAACCGCGCATTGTCCTTCATCTCGCTAAGCGCATCGAGGGCCAGACTGCCGATGGTTTCCTGGTACTTGGAGTCCGGAAACACTGCACTAAACCGCTCAATGTACGCCATGCGCGTCTTGGCATCGTTTTCGCTGGAGATGACGTTCACGGCCGACGTTTCCAGGAAGTCGCAGCTGCTCTTGCTGGACTCCTTGTCCTCGGCCAGCTTCCGGGCGAAGTCTTCGTCGCTCATCCCCTCGGGCTTCGGCTCCTTGGCGATCGAGGCGCAGATCTCGCCTCCCTTTGCGGCGTAGTCCATCAGCTTGGCGTTGTTCTTGGCCTGCTGCGCTACGTTCGCCTGCGATACCACGATGTCGAGGTTATGCGGAGATCCCGCCAGCGCCTTGTCACCGTAGTCGAGCGCCTTTTGCAAGTCGCCCGCGGTCTGGTATGCCTGCGAAATCTGCCAGTTTCCATAGGCCACCGCGGCTGGATTCGAAGAGAACTTCTGCACAAAGTCCTCATACATCGCCAGCCTCTTTTGCGGGTCTTGCTCATTGGAGATGGCTTGCAGCGCGTGGTCTTCATCGGTACCCGCTGCAATCACGATGTGATCAACCTGAGCCCATGCCTGAGGAATGAAAGCCGCCGGGATGAGAATTGCAAAAGAGATTAGGACAAACAGCAGGAATGAACTGTAACCGCGTTTCATAGTCCGCCTCCGGTGCACGCGAGAATAGGACTTCAATTTCGAGTAGCAGGCGAATCGTAGCTCTGAATTCCGCTCCGCGCAAGGGCTGGAATCACAACGCAGTGATCGGGATACTCCCGGGTGGAACCCGAAATTGTCGATTTGCAATTTTCAATTGCCGATTGAAAATCTGACCTTCGGGTGATGATCCAATCGCAAGTCGGCAATCGGCAATCGAAAATGGAAACTCTGCACCTCCGTGGCAGATTCGCCCGCCGGTCGGCTAAAGTAGAACCATGCGTGAAATCCTCGGCCGGCGCCCCCTGCGCTTCGTCTTTGCCGCCAACATGATTTCCATGTTCGGCAGCGGGATGAACTCCGCCGCCGTGGCCTGGCACATCCTGCAGGCTACGCACAACGAGATGGCGCTGGGAATGCTCGTCGTTCTGCAGACCGTTCCGGCCATGCTGCTGCTGCCATTCTCTGGAGTCGTCATTGACCGCGAGGATCGCCGGCTCCTGGTAATGTGGCTCGACGCGCTGCGCGGCCTGATCATTTTGACCGTGGCCATCCTGGCCTTCCAGCATCGTGTGCACGTCTGGCAGCTCTACTTGATGAGCATCCTGGTCGCCGCCGGCTTCTGGATGTTCTGGCCGACCGTCACCGCGCTCATTCAGGAACTCACGCCCGAGGGCCAGTTTGTGCATTCCAATACTTTCCTGCTGGCGGGCGTGCAGGGTGGCTGGCTGATCGCCGGCTCGGTCGTCGGCTTTATGTACAACCACATCGGACTCGGGGGCGTGCTGCTGATCGACGTCTCGACCTATGTCGTTTCGTTCCTCTGCTACTTCGCCGTGCGCAAAGGACGCCATGTCGTGCTGCGCCCCGAGGAACTGCACGCCGACCTGGTAGCCGCCGAGAACCAATTGCAACGCTTCTGGCGCGACATGCGCGAAGCCGTGCGCTTTCTGCATGGCCAGCGCGCGGTCGTGCTACTGGGAGCGAGTTGGGCGCTATTCCTGGGAGCCATGATGACGGGTGGAATCCTGAGTCCGTCACTGAGCGACCGCGTCTTTCACGCCGGAGCCCAGGGTTACGGTTGGCTCAGCGCCGGATGGGGTACAGGGGCATTCCTCAGCGCCTTGTACGTCGCTCCGGCCATCGCGCTCCTCGGCGGCCGCCGCGCCATTGCCTTCTCCATGGCGCTGCTGTCGGTTAGTATGGCCTTCGCTCCGGTTTCACGATTCCTCTTCGCCGCCATTGCAACCTATTTCGTCATGGGCTCGGCGCGGGGCGTGGGCGGCGTGACGATGAATTCCGGCCTCATGGAGATGGTCCCGAAACATCTCATGGGACGGGTGCAGACCACCATCAACTTCACGGGAATCTCCCTGCAGTTCGTCCTCGCCCTCTGCGTCGGCTGGGTGGCACACAACCTGAGCCTGGTCGCCGCCTACGCTCTCGTCGCCTGCGTGTACGGACTTTCCTTCGTGGCGGCAAGCTGGCCGGTGGAGAGCAAATCGGCTGCGGAAGAAATCGCGGTGGAGTAGACCTATTTCCGATTTTCGATTGCCAATTGCCGATTGAGAAACAGCTGCATTCAATCGCAAATCGGCAATCGGCAATTGAAAATTAAAGTCGTCCACCCTCGAATAGTAAAGATCACGCCACTGCTGTTATTCTTCCCATTCCCCAAGGAGCAACCATGTCCTACGACTTGCAGGGGCGAAACGCGGTCGTTTTCGGAGTCGCCAACAAGCGCTCGATCGCGTGGTCCATCGCCCAGGGATTGCATGCCGCCGGCATGAAGCTGGCCATCACCTATCAGAACGAGCGCCTGGAGCAGGAAGCCAGGGACCTTATCCTTTCTTTGCCGGGCGCCGAAGGCTACATGTGCGATGTCTCGAAAGACGAAGAAATCGCCCGCCTCTTCGCCACGTTAAAGGAACGCTACGGCAAACTGCACGTTCTGGTGCATTCGGTCGCCTACGCTCCGGCCGACGAACTGAAGGGCGATTTTGTCAATACGTCGCGGGAAGGCTTCCGCATCGCGCTCGACGTCAGCGTTTACTCGCTGGTTGCGGTCGCGCGTGCCGCCGCCCCGCTCATGGAAGACGGCGGCTCGATCATCACCATGACTTACTACGCGGCCGACAAAGTCGTGCCTCGCTACAACGTGATGGCCGTGGCCAAGGCCGGTCTGGAATGCTCGGTGCGCTATCTCGCTTACGAACTGGGGAAGAAGAAGATTCGGGTGAACGCCATTTCCGCCGGACCGATCAAAACCCTTGCCGCTCGCGGCATCTCCGGTCTCAGCGACATGCTCAAGGGACACGAGGAGCGCGCCCCGCTCGGCCGCAACGTGGATGTAGCAGAAGTCGGCTCGACGGGAGTCTTCCTCGCTTCCGACGCCAGCAGCGGCATCACCGGCGAAGTCATCTACGTCGATTGCGGGTATAACATCATGGGATTCTAACCATCTTGTGGGAAATGAAGACCTATCCAGAATCGCGGACACGATGGGGCTCGTCGGCCGTAGCGGTTTTGGCACTTCTGCTGTCGGTCCTCCCACCATCACTCGAAGCTCAGCAACCTGCCCGGACCACACTTGAGGGTTTCTGGCTTTCTGATGGCTATGGCTTGTTGGTCGAGATCCGGGGAAAAACGCTTAGCACTTTTGAGCTAACCGCAATCAGTTGCATTCCGTCCCGAACCCTGACTCACCAGCCCGAGCTCTCCGCCGGAGGTGAAGTCACCTTTCACGAGGGTGCAATGGTTGTGCGGATCGCTCCGGTGGGCCGCGACTCTGCGCGCCTGCACTACGATGGGAACGCATCCGACATCGTTTTGCACCGCAGCGCTTCCAGGCCGGAACCATGCGCTCAGCTTCCTCCGAATACTCCCGAGGAGAACTATGCCATCTTCTGGCAGACCTTCGCCGAGAACTATGCCTTCTTCGGCTTGCGGCATTTGGACTGGCAGGCCGTCGGCCGGAAATTTCGCCCGCAGGTAACGGCGTCCACGAAGCCAGAGGATTTGTTCCGGATTTTCCGGAGCATGATCGAGCCGCTTCAGGACGCACATACAGAGATCGATGCTGAGGACCTTCGCCAGGAATTCGAAGGCTGGAGGCCTGACCCGAATAATCTGGAAGATGCGGACTGGGAGAAGGCGCACGCCATCGTCAACTCACGATATGTTCAAGGCGGCTTGCGGTCCTTTTGCAATGGTCACGTCGAGTTTGGCATTCTCCCCCACAACATAGGCTATCTGAGGATCACGACTTTTTATGGCTACTCCGATCAGGAGGGCTACGGCGATGCCCTTATTGCGCTCGAACAGGCGCTCGATTCCATTTTTCAGAGCGCCGAATCGCTGATCGGGCTGATCATCGATGTTCGCTTGAACAAGGGCGGTGACGATCCTCTCGGCATCGAAATCGCTTCGCGCCTGACCAAAGCGAGGTACCTGGCATATTCAAAGATAGCCCGCAATGATGCGGGCTCAGGATTACATTTCAGTTCGCCGCAAAAGTGCTGGGGCATCCCATCGAAACGGTCACTCTACCGGGGCAAAGTTGTGCTGTTGACCGGACCGGATACGGTCAGTGCGGGCGAAACGTTTGCGATGGCTTTGATGGGCCGTGAGCCAGCGGTCACGAGAATCGGCGAAAACACGCAGGGAGTGTTCTCTGATGTGTTGATTCGGAGTCTTCCCAACGGCTGGCGCTTCGGCTTGCCGAATGAAATTTATCTGACGCGGGATGGGAGATCATTCGACGGGGAGGGTGTTCCTCCTGACATTCGTGTTCCCTCCTATTCTTCCGATGACCTTTCCAAGGGGCGCGACGCCGCTCTGGATCGAGCCATTGCCTTCTTGTCACCGCCAAGTTGACGGTTCAACGGACAATCGTTCGCTTACTCGGATCCTCCGCTCACTCTCCCCCACTCGCTCCAGCACAATCTCCATATCCCGCTCGCGAACCAGCCGAGGAAATTTCTCTCCCCACTCGATCAGCAGAACGCTGTCGTCGGAGCACAGGTCATCGAGGCCGAGGGTTTCCAGTTCGCGCGGCGTGTCCACGCGGTAAAGATCAATGTGGTAGAGATTGGCCCGCGGCCCCCGATATTCGTGCACCAGCGTGAAGGTGGGACTGGTGACGTCTTCTTCTGCGGCTGCTTCGAACGCGGCTGCGATTCCTTTGACCAGCGTAGTCTTGCCCGCGCCGAGATCGCCGCGCAGCAGCACCAGTTTCGGCGGCGCGAGCAACTCGGCAAGCGTATGGCCGAAGGCGATCGTCTCTTCCGCCGAGTGCGTGACGATCTCTCGGGTCACAGCGCGAGCTCCGGCCTGCCTGGTCACACGACCAGTATAGCGAGAGCTCTCTTCCTATCGCGGCGGCTGAACGGCGGCCTCGGCGAGCTGCGCTCGCCCGGACAGCCGAGGGCGGCTGTCCCCACATACTCAACTAGTACGTCGAGAACGCGCTCGACTTCATGCCCAGCAAATTCCGCTCCACCACGTAATCGAGCGAGGTGCGCAGGCGGCGATGGTCGTCGTCCTCAAGCGCCACGAAACGGAACGGCTGCAGTACGCTGTCGTCCAGCTTCCGCATGGGGCTGAGAACTTCGGCCATGCCGTGCACCGGGCCAGCCTGCGTCTGGAACGCAACTTCAACGAAGTCGCCCTGTCCCAGCGATTGGGCCAAACGCAGCAGGCCCCCGGTCACGGAGATGGTTTGGAGTTTGCCTTTGGTGCGCCGGCCGTCTTCCAGACGGATCGCAGCCAGGACTGAATCTCCTAGCTGGACCCGGGCCGCGCGCCGCGACGGATGCGGTTGGGGGAAATGGGTCATAAGCCAGCTGCACTATGGCACCATCCCCGGTTGCGTAACAGATTACTGAAGCCCCTCGTCCGAATTCCGCACTGCAAGCCTGAACTGACGATACCCAGACCCTGCGCTATGAAGCACATAGCGTGCTGTTTACTGGTTGAATAATGGACTGGAGTACAGCCGCCCTTACCCTTCCCAGCACACGAACTTTTCCCGCACCGTTTGTCGAGCGCTCTCGAACGCATCCGGCAGTCCCCGCAGCAGGTCGGTGGCGACCAGCGAATGCTCGCCCACGATCTCGCGCATCTCGTCGCCCGCCAGTCCGTGCAGATGAACCGCCGCCAGCACGGCCAGCAGCGCGTCCTTCGGATGCTGGGCAATCATGGCCGCAATCATGCCTGTCAGGATGTCGCCCGTGCCTCCCGTCGCCATGCCGGGATTGCCCGTGGTGTTGGCCCAGGCCTCGCCATCCTGCTGCACCACAAGAGTGCGGTGCCCCTTGAGCACTACGATGACATCATGCTGGCGCGCGAATTTGCGCGCTACTCCCAGGCGATCTCTCTGCACATCCGCGATCGAACACCCCGCCAGCCGCGCCATTTCGCCGGGATGCGGAGTAATCACCAGCAACCGCCCTTTGCCGTTCAGTTCGCCGGCGTGCCCTTCGAAGGCGTTGAGGCCATCAGCATCCAGAACAATGGGAAGCTCGCTTTTGCTCACCAGTGTTCGCACCAGCCCCGACGTAGTAGGGAAACGCGAGATCCCCGGCCCAATGGCGAGAACGGATTTCCCTTTTGCCAGTGCATCGAGCCGCTCGATTGCCGCGGCTGAAATTGTGCCCGTGTCGGTTTCCGGCAGCGGCTCCGTCATCACTTCCGGATGAAATCCCGCCACCGTGGACAGCACCGACTTCGGCGTAGCGACAGTCGCCAGCCCCGCGCCTGCCCGCAACGCGGACATCCCCGCCATCGCGGCCGCTCCTGCCTTGCCCACCGATCCACCAATCACCAGCACGTGCCCGTAGTTACCCTTGTTCGATTCTGCCGGACGCGGATCGAGCAGCGGTGCGAAATCGCGCACCGTAATCACGTTCAGATTCAGCGAGGAAACGATTGCCTCCTCTGGCGACCCAATGCCTGCCACATAAGTTGGCCCGTTCGTAAGCAGACTGAAAACGTGTGCCGGGCGCGCTGCCGTGAAGGTAACGATGGAATCCGCGCGCGCCACGATTCCCTTCTGCGGAGTCATCGCATCGGCGTCCGCGCCCGAAGGAATGTCCACCGCGATGACCGGCGCCCGCGCCGCGTTCAGAACCGCAATCGCGTCGGCATAAAGCCCGCTCACCGGCGGCTTGAAGCCCGTGCCGAGAATCGCGTCAAGGTACAAGTCGGCCGGCAGGGAGAGGCGCACGCGGTCGCTCTTCAACTCTTCACTAGAGTGGACGATGATGGCAGCAACGGGAAGCTTGCCGTACATGGCAGCAGCGTCGCCCTTCAGTTCCGACGGGTCGGCCAGGAGAATGACCTGCACCGCCTTGCCTTTCTGATGCAGGCGCCGCGCTGCCACGAACCCATCGCCCCCGTTGTTGCCTTTGCCGCAGAAAATCACGATCCGCCGCGCAGCGGCGTGATGCGCGAGAACGTGCTCGGCAACCGCCGTCCCGGCGTTTTCCATCAGCATAAGCGAAGGCACACCGAAGCGTTCGCTGGTGGCGCTGTCAATGGCCCGCATTTCCGCCGCGGTCACGATTTTCATGGGATTCCGATCTTCATGAAGAGGCAGCCATCTGTTCGAGTTGCCGCAATTGTGCCGGCTCGCCCATGGCGATGAGACAGTCGTCCGGTTCGATCCGCTCATCCGGCGCGGGATTGAAGCGCATGCCCTCGCGCCGTTTGATGGCCAGCACAATCACTCCGCGCTCCTGCCGGATGTGCGAACTCTCGATAGTCTTGCCGGCAAATACAGAATTCGGCGTGATCTGAATCTCGCCGATCTCCAGATCCATGCCCAGGTGCGTGGTCGCGGTGTCAAGAAAACTGACCACGTGCGGCCGCAGCAGCGACTGCGCGATGCGCCGTCCGGCAAACGAATACGGCGAGACGACAGAATCTGCGCCCGCCGTCAGCAGATGTTTTTCTGCGTTGTCTTCGCTGACCCGCGCAATGATTGTCAAACGCGGATTCAATCCGCGCGCGGTGAGCACGATGTAGAGATTGGTGGCGTCGGTGGTCGTGGCGGCAATCAGGCCGCGGGCCCGCTCAATCTGCGCCTGGCGCAGCGTTTGCTCTTGGGTCGCGTCGCCTGCGATGGCCAGCCAGTTCTCTGAGGCATAGCGCTGGCGCTTGGCCTCAGCATTCTCGATGATCACAAACGGCACCGGCTTCTGCGCCAGTTCCCGCGCCACGCTCCGTCCCACCCGCCCCATGCCGCAGATGATGTAGTGGCCGTCGAGACGGCCGATCTCGCGCTCCATGCGCCGCCTTCCGAAGAAGTTGTGCAGCTCGAATTCTAACAAAGCCTGGCTCAGCGACCCCACTCCCAGCAACAACAGCGACACTCCCGAAAGAATCACGAACACATTGAACACGCGGCCCGCGTGCGAGAGCGGATGCACTTCCTGGTAACCGATGGTGGTCAGCGTGGTCACCACCATGTAGAAGCCGTCAAACCACGGCCAGCCTTCGATGTAGTGATATCCGGCAGTGCCCACTGCCATGACCAGCAGCAGGAGCGCTCCGATCACTCGGAGATTGCGGAAGGCTTTCATGCGGGTCGTTCGTCGTTGGTCGTTCGTCCTCGTCTATATGATGACTGGCGCGAAAGGCATTCGCGAACGACGAACGACTAACGACCAACGACCGATCTTAAAACAAAAAGGCCCTCCGCGCAGTACGGAGGGTCCGTTTTCATGTTTCCTAAGCAAGAACTCAGTCCGCCATCACCTTGGGACCCGAAATTGCGTTTTGCACCCTGCTGTGACCACGGCCATACCCGAAGTACACTGCCATTCCGACGATCAACCACACCACCAGGCGAATCCACGTTGCCGCCGGCAGGCTGGCCATTAGACCCGCCGAAACCAGAACTCCCATGATCGGAACAAATGGCACCCAGGGAGTCTTGAAGGGTCGCGCGAGGTCCGGTCGTCTACGACGCAGGACCCAGGTCCCTGCTGAAACAATGACGAATGCCAACAACGTTCCGATGCTGACCAGTTCACCTAGGACATCAATCGGAACGAACGCCGCGAAGAAGGCAACGCAAACGCCGACAAAAATCGTGGATATCCAGGGAGTGCGAAAACGAGGATGAATCGCGCCGCACCACTGGGGCAGGAGCCCGTCGCGAGACATCGAGAAAAACACTCGCGACTGGCCCAGCAACATAACCAACATTACCGTCGCCAGGCCGAAAATCGCCCCCAGCTTTACGAGGAAGCTCGCCCACTTCACGCCAGTAGCGTCGATGCCGACCGCGACCGGGTCAGAAACGTTTAACGAGGTGTACGGCACGACCCCAGTCAGCAACCCGGACACAAGAATGTATAAAACGGTACAGATCACAAGTGAACCCAGTATCCCGATCGGCATGTCTTTCTGCGGATTTCTGGATTCCTGGGCAGCGGTGGAGACAGCGTCGAAGCCGATATAAGCGAAGAAAATCACGCTTGCGCCCCGCGCGATTCCCGACCAGCCGTACTTGCCGAACGTGCCTGCATTGGGCGGGATGAAGGGCGTCCAGTTGGCCTTGAGCTGCGCCATGTGCCCGAAAGCATAAGCCCCCGCAATGCCAATGAACATCAGTACGATCGCGACTTTGATGATCACGATGCCAGAATTGAAGTTCGCTGACTCCTTGATGCCGATCACCAGGATCGTGGTGACTCCCAGAATCGCCAGAAAAGCGACCAGATTAAACAAACCACTCATCTGAGGCAGCGTATGCCAGTCGATGCCGCTGGCCAGCAGCGAGTCTTTCACGCGGTCATAGTGCTCCCAGTGTCCATTGAAGAAAACCAGCATCTCGCTCGGGGCTGCCGTCAGACGAGGCGGGATGCGAATGCCGAAGTCCTGCAGGAAGCTCAACATGTATCCGCTCCATCCAGAAGCCACGGTGGCTGCGCCAAATGCGTATTCGAGGATCAGGTCCCAACCGATGATCCAGGCGAAGATCTCGCCCAGGGTCGCGTATCCGTATGTGTAAGCGGAGCCCGCAATAGGAATCAAGGACGCGAACTCGGCGTAGCAGAGTCCCGCGAACACACAGGCGATGCCGGCCAGCACGAAGGAAAGCACAATCGCGGGCCCGGCATACTTGGCTGCGGCGGAGCCCGTTAGCACGAAAATACCAGCCCCGATGATGGCACCGATGCCCAGCGTGATGAGGTTTACCGGACCGAGGGCACGCCTGAGACCGTGCCCACCTTCGTCCGTTGCCTCCTTCATCAGCATATCCAGGGGTTTGGTAGCCAGAAGATTGGCCATGCGATTGTTTCTCCTTGAATGTTAAGTAGTTCGAGTCGATTCCCGCGCCTTTCGGCGCGACCACGCATAGTAGACCGGAATCCCCAGCAGCACCACAATCAGCCCCGGCCACGTATATTGCGGCTTGTAGCGCAATAGTACGACATCAATGAACAATGCCATCACAATATAAATTGCCGGCAGTACCGGATAACCCACCGCCCGGTACGGCCGCTCGGCATCCGGATGTGTCCGCCGCAGCACAAACAAGCCGACAATCGTCAGAATGTAAAACACCAGCACGGCAAAAATGATGTAGTCGAGCAGTTGCCCGTAACTGCCCGAGATGCACAGTACGCACGTCCACACCATCTGCACCATCAGCGAAACCGCAGGCGTCTTGTATTGAGGATGCAATCGGGCGACGCTGCCGAAGAACAAGCCGTCTTTCGCCATGGCGTAATAGACGCGCGCCCCGGAGAGAATCAGCCCGTTATTGCAGCCGAAGCCGGAAATCATGATCGCCGCCGCCATCAGCAACCCCCCGACAGAACCGAACATCTGCGTCATGACTGCCGTTCCCACACGATCTTCCGCAGCGTGCTTGATTCCACGCGCCAGAGTTGTAATACCACCCTCGACCCCATCCAGCGGCAGCGCGCTCAGATAAATGAAGTTGCAGGCGATGTAAAGCGCGATGACCACGCCCGTTCCCAGCGCCAGCGATAGCGGCAGGTTGCGGCTCGGATTCTTCACTTCGCCGGCGGTGAAAGTTACGTTATTCCATGCATCGGCCGAAAACAACGATCCAACTTGAGCCCCCGCCAGGATGGTCAGCGTCCCCACCATGACGATAGGCCCGCCCACTCCCACCTGCACCGCATGTCTTGTCGCCAAACCCGCGTTGTGCCAAAAGTTTGCCCCGAAGTTCGCGGCCAGAGCCTGCGGACTGCGCCCCAGCGCCAATCCGAAAACGGCGAGTCCGAGCAGAGCCGAGACTTTCGCCGCGGTGAAGACGTTCTGAATCGCCGCCCCCGTCTTCACGCCGAAGATGTTCACCACCGACAGAAAAATCACCAGCAGAATCGCCGCCAGGTTCTGCGTGTTGATGCCCACATCCATATTCCCCAGGACCATGGGGCCGATCGGAATCGGCGGCACTTTCCACAGATGCAGAATCCAGTGGGTGGAGGAAACTGACGGGAAAAACACGCCCAGAAACTTGCCGAAGGCCACGCCCACGGCTGCAATCGTCCCGGTCTGAATCACCAGAAACAGCGTCCAGCCATAGAGAAAGCCCCACAGCGGCCCCAGGGCCTCGCGCAGATAAACATACTGCCCGCCGGCTCGCGGCATCATAGCCGCCAGTTCGCCATAGCTGAGCGCGGCCACAATGGTCATGAATCCGGCCACAGCCCATGCCCCGATCAGCAGCGCGGGCGAATCCACCTCACGCGCAATTTCGGCTGACACAATAAAGATGCCGGAGCCGATCATCGAACCCATGACCAGCATGGTGGCGCTGGTCAGGCCCAGTGCCTTGACCAGTTCCTGATCCTGGTGAGTGTGAATCTCCCAGTCGCTGGTCGCTGTCGAAGTTACCGGTATGCTCAGAGCTTCCTCCTGTGTAAATCAGAAGGCAGAAGTCAGAATGCAGAAGTTAAGTCAAGATCTACTTCTGCCTTCTGACTTCTTCATTCTGCATTCGTACCCGTAGCGCCGAGGTCCCGCCGTCGCCTTCGGGCCTCCCGACTTTACCGCAACACGCGGAAAAATTCCTCTGCTGATTTCCGCGGATCCCGCAACAAGTCAGATATCAGCGCGACAGAGTCCGCCCCCGCCTCGATCACCGACCGAGCATTCGCCCGCGTAATTCCGCCAATCGCGACCAGCGGCTTGTGGGTCAAAGCCCGCGCCCGGCGCACGCCATCAAGGCCCACAACGGGGTCTGGCCTCTCCTTGCTGGAAGTCGGAAATACCGGCCCGATGGCGAGATAATCCGCCGAAGTCTGGTCGGCCTCTCGTATCTGCTCCGGATTATGCGTTGAGACCCCCAGCCAGCGATCCGGCTCGATGATCTTTCGCACCGACTCCGGCGACAAGTCCTCCTGCCCGACGTGCACGCCGTCGATGTCAGCGGCCAGGCACAGGTCGGCCCGGTCATTCATGATGAGTCGGACAGATTGTGGAGCCCCGGACGCCCCCGTCCGGGGAACGCTCTCGGATGAAACCAGCGGACGAGGGCGTCCGCCGCTCCACAATCCAAGACGTTTCTTGAGTTCCCGCGCCTGCTCGAGCATCACGCGCGCATTCCCGGACTTATTTCGGTACTGCAGCAGCGTACAGCCACCACCCGCAAGTTCCTCGGCCGCGGCGAACAGGGCTTGAGCATTCGGAAAGCAACCGGCATCGAGGATGGCGTAGAGGCGGGGAAGCGAAATCATGTGCTGGCCAGTCTATCGGTTTTCGGAAAGCATCGTCAGCAAGCACGGCTGGCGGAGCCCCGGACGCCCTCGTTCGGAGACGGTCCTGGGATACGTCCCCAAGATGACAATGGTTGCGAAAGCGCGGCCAGCCCACGAGTTCCCACTCGAGCCAACGGAACACCGCCAGAGGCTACGGTGTCCTTGTTCAATGAAGGCTACAATCGATACAGCCTGTCTCAATGCCTGAACTCTGCCCGAACCCGTGGTACTTCGGTGGGTGTGAGTCGACGATCGAGTACCTCTGGCGATGGACCGACTCGTGGGAGCGTTGGGCTCTCCTTGCGCTTGCAGTCATGCTCGCGTATGTCGTGGCCGTTGTTGCCCGAGTCTCCTACCGCTACTCGGCTCGACGAGCGGAGCCGGTTGACGCCGCCAGCGATGAGTTCAGGCGTGCCCGGAATAAGCTCATCGCTGAACTCAGCCTCTCGGTGCAGGGTCTCAAATCAGTCGCCGCCACCGCTCCGTACCTCGGGCTGGTAGGCACATGTGTTGGCATTCTGGGCATGTTCCACGCCATTGTAATGTCAAAATCTGCTGCCTTGGCAATGGAGGCCTCAGAGCTAGGCGCAGCTCCCTTGTCAACGGCAGCGGGACTGCTCGTGGCTATGACCGCAACGTGCTTCTACAATTTCCTTCGCACGCGCATCGAGTTACTTAAACTTGAAGTAAGTAGCAAACTGGGGAAGTGCGGCGCGCGAGGATTTCGAGTTGCTCAAACGCTCCCACTAGCCCCCCGCCTCTACAAACTCCCCTTCGCCGCAATCGCAGTGCCTGTGCTGGCCCTTTCCATAGCGGGGTACATGACGCTCGCTTCGTTCAGGATCGCCAGAGGCCTCCGCGTGGGCATTGCTCCGAACCCCTGCGCCTCTCAGTTCTATGAACGAGTTATCGTTCTACACGTCACTGGGAGCGGCAAAGTTCTTATCAACACAGAAGAGGAAAGTTGGAACAAGCTGGCTTATCGCCTGTCACAGATTTACAGCGCTCGGGTAGACCGCACACTTTATCTTCTTGCTGACGACGATGTCCCCTTTCAGATGGTGGCGGATGCGATCGATACCGTAAACAGCGCCCCGTTTGCGGGCACATCTGACCGTCTCGGCATAAGGGTGGAGTTGATCACTCCAGCCGCGCTGAGCGCCAATTGCCCTGAAGTGTGGCGCGTCCCGCCGATCTACCCTAGGCAAAGTTGAAAGTAATCCCAACGACCACTTACCCTCCGTTCTTCCTCAGAAATCTCTCAATGAATCCCGTATCAATCTTCCCTGCCCGGAAATCCGGGTCTGCCAGGATCTTCCGGTGCAGGGGAATGGTCGTGTACACGCCCTCGACAATGAACATCTCCAGCGCCCGCGCCATGCGCGAAATCGCCTCGTTGCGGTCCTTGGCGCGCACGATCAGCTTGGCGATCAGGGAATCGTAATACGGAGGGATCACTCCCTCGGCGTACGCCGCGGTATCCACGCGCACGCCCGTCCCTCCCGGGGGATGAAAGGCGGTAATCTTCCCCGCCGACGGCGTGAACTTCTCCGGATGCTCGGCGTTGATGCGGCATTCGATTGAATGCCCGCGGTGCACGACCGGGCCGAGCAGCACTTCGCTCATGTTCGCTCCGGCGGCGATCATGATCTGGCTTTTGACCAGGTCCACGTCGGTCACCATCTCCGTCACCGGATGCTCCACCTGAATGCGCGTATTCATCTCGATGAAATGCAGGCGCCGCTCCTGGTCCATCAGGAACTCGACCGTCCCCGCGTTGGTGTAGCCAATTGCCCCCAGCGCCTGACACAGCGCCGACCCGATCTGCTCGCGCAATTCCGGCGTCACCTGCGTCGAAGGCGATTCCTCCAGCAATTTCTGGTGCCGCCGCTGGATGGAGCACTCGCGCTCGCCCAGGCTCACTACGTTGCCATGCTCGTCGGCCAGGACTTGAAACTCGATGTGCCGGGGATGCTCCACGTACTTTTCCATGTAGAGATCGCCGTTGCCGAAGGCTCCCGCCGCCTCCGCCTGCGCCGCCTTGAACAGTCCGGGCAGTTCCTCTTCGTTGCGGACGATGCGCATGCCCCGCCCGCCGCCGCCCGCCGAGGCCTTCACGATCACCGGAAACCCAACTTGCCGCGCCCACTCCAGCGCTTCGCCGTCTGAGGCTACAATCCCTTCCGATCCCGGCAGAATCGGCACGCCCGCCTCTTTCATTGCCGCGCGCGCCTTTTCCTTTTCCCCCATCAAGCGGATCACTTCCGGACGGGGCCCAATGAACTTGAGGCCGCTGGTCTCGCACACCTCGGCGAAGTTGGCGTTCTCCGCCAGCAGCCCGTAGCCGGGATGCACCGCATCCACATTCGCGATCTCGGCCGCGCTGATCACCGCGGGAATATTGAGGTAACTTTGCGCCAGTTGCGGCGGCCCAATGCAGATGGCCTCGTCGGCAAAACGCACGTGCAGCGAGTTGCGGTCAGCCTCGCTGTAGATGGCGACCGTGCGGATGCCCAGTTCCTTGCACGCGCAAATGACGCGCAAGGCAATCTCCCCCCGATTGGCGACTAGAATCTTATTGAGCATGAAATCCAGCCTTCAGCCGTCAAAAAAAATGTTGATTGATGATTGTTGATTGTTGAATGGAAATCACATGTCATGCGGACCTTCATTCAACAATCAAAAATCAACAATCAACAATTGAGAGGGCACCCGTAAATCTCGCTCTCACTTCCTCGGCCTTATGGCAAACAATTCCTGGCCGTATTCAATGGGCTGGCCGTTTGTGGTCAGCTTCTTGACAATTTCGCCGGCCACGTCCGACTCAATCTCGTTGAGCAGCTTCATGGCCTCCACAATGCAAAGCACCTGACCGACTTCTACCGAGTCCCCAACCTTCACGAAGGGTGGCGCCCCCGGCGAAGGTGCTTCGTAAAACGTCCCCACGATCGGGGACTTCACCATGTGCAGCCCTTCCTCGGGAGTCGGTTCGGCCGCTGCCGCCGGAGGCACAACCGGTACCGCACCCAGTTCCGGAGCGGCTGGCGGGGCGGCGGGCACCGAGAAAAACCGCGGCTCGCTGTGGGCATGGAAGGCATGCTCTCCACCCCGCTTGATGCGCACCTTCACATCGCCGCGTTCCAGTTCGAACTCGGCAATGTCCTTTTCAATTAAGAACTCAATCAGTTCCTTCAGCTCTTTTTGATTCATTCGTTTACGGTGGGACCGTTTTTCACTCCCGCTACGCTCGAAACCCGCGCGCGAAAAAGCCGGGCATGGATCCTGCCCTGCTGAACGTTAAAACGTTAAGAAGACTGGACTGCCAGAAAATCTTTGCTCGTTGGCGTCAGCACTTCGCAGCCTGCGGCCGTGACCGCCACCATATCCTCGATCCTCACGCCCCATTTGCCGGGGAAGTATACTCCCGGTTCGATCGTGATGACCATCTCCGCTTGCAGCCTTTCCTGCTGCCCGGCGGCGACGCGTGGCGCTTCGTGGATCTCCAACCCCACGCCGTGGCCTGTCGAGTGGGTAAAATAGCGCCCTAAACCAGCCTTACGCAATACTTTGCGGGCTGCCGCGTCAACCTCACCGACGGCGATGCCCGGCCGCACGGCATCCACGGCCGCCTGCTGCGCCTCCCGCACCGCCTCGTAGGCGCGGCGGGCTTCGTCTGACACCGAGCCCACCCATACAGTGCGGGTCTGATCGGAACAATAACCTGCGAGTATAACACCGAAGTCGCAGACGACGAACCCTCCCGGCTCGATGGGCCGGTTCGAAGCCCGGCCGTGCGGCAGCGCCGACCTCGCACCTGAAGCCACGATGGTGGGGAATGACATCTCTTCCGCCCCGGCCCGCCGTGCCGCATACTCCATTTCCGCCGCTACCTCGGCCTCTCTCACTCCTGGACGCATCACCTCCACCGCCCGGTCGAACAACTTGGCCCCCAGGTTGACCGCGTCTCGGATTCGCCGCAACTCATCGGCGTCCTTCACCATGCGCGCTCGCTCGACCACCGACGGTCCGGCCTGCAGCCGCGTGCCGGAAGGCAGCAGATCCTTCAACCGCTTCTTGTCGGCCAGGGTAAAATGCTCGGCCTCGACGCCGAACGTCCATCCCCGTGCCCGCTTTCGCCGCCCGCTCAACCACTCCCCGACGCATTGGAGAACCGACTTGCGGGCGACCACAACCTTTGCCGCCTTGACCTCGTCGTGCGCCTGCGTGTCGTAGCGCACGTCGGTGAAGAACACGCTCCCCGGTTCTTCCACCAGCAGAAACCCGGCGCTTCCGGTAAAGCCGCAAAGGTATCGGATGTTGGGCAGATGGCTGATGAGCAGCCCATCGAACCTTGTCGTGGCGAGGTGTTCGCGGAGTTTCGTCTGGCGCGCAACGAAGTCCATCGCAGGGAGTGTAGCAGGAAAGCCGTGAGCCCTGAGTGATGATTGGAAGATTGGAATGCTGGTGCGGGGTGCACGCTCGTGGCTCGGGGTTCGCTACTCGTAGCTCGAAGCTGAAACAAAACCGCCGACCTGACAGGTTCTTCAGGCCGGCGGCTCAATCTTCGACCGCGCTGCTATGTCTGACGCTGTTACGTCTGAATGATTCGCGGCGTGATGAAGAAAATCAGCTCCTGGTTGGAAGTCTGCACCTGCGTGTGCTTGAACAGGTTGCCGAGATAGGGAATGTTGCCGAGCACGGGCACCTGCGAGATGTTGATCGAGTTCTGCGTCTGGATGACGCCGCCGATCACCACCGTGCCGCCATCGGTCACCAGGACTTGCGTGGTGGCCTGCTGCGTGATCAATTCCGGGTTGCCCTGCACTTCCTGACCGAAGTTCGGCGTGGTGTTTTCCACGTCCACGTTCAGGAAGATCGTGTTCTCGGATGTGATCTGCGGAGTCACGGTCAGCCGCAGGAAGGCGTCCACGTATGTCACCGTCGGAGGACCGCCCAACTGCGCCTGGGTCACGATCGGCACGCGCACGCCCTGCTTTACCAGAGCCTGGATGTTGTTCTGGGTCACCACTCGCGGCCGCGAGAGCACTTTCAGCAAGCCCCGCGACTCCGCCAGGGAGAGGATGGCATCAATCCGCACGTTATTGCTGGCGTTGACGAACTGCAAACCGCTCGAGGGCGACGTGGATCCCAGGTTTGAGAACAGCGGAATGGTGAATCCCGTGGTGGAACCTGTTCCCGGCGTCACAATGTAATTCGGGGTAAGACCGCCGACCGTCGTCGGGGTTGAGCCGACGGCCTGGTTTCCGCCCACCGCGGTGTGGCCGTTGCCCCAGCCAAAACCGAGCTGCGTGCCAATGTCGCGGGCAAACTGCCGCGTCGCTGCTACCACGCGCGCTTCGATTTCGACTTCCTGCGTCTTGCGGTCGAGCTGCGTCAGCAGCCGGTCGATGGTCGGGATCACCTTGGGAATGTCGTTGACGATCACGGCGTTGGTACGGTCATCGGCCACGACATCGCCACGCTGCGACAGGAACTTCTTGACGGTGATGATGACGTCTTTCGCCTTGGCATAGCTCAGGAAGCGCGTCACCGAGACCTTCTCCACCGCCAGCGCTTCCGATTCGATCTGCGCCCGGCGGCCATCGGCTTCGTGCTTCAGAGTTTCCACGGTGGCGATGCGCAGAACGTTACCTTCCAGTTCGCGCGCCAGATCGTTGTTCTTGAGCACGATGTCGAGCGCCTGATCCCACGGCACGTCATCCAGAACCACGGTCAGTGTGCCGTGCACATTCGGATCCAGCACAACGTTCAAACCGCTGATTTCATGAATGAGGCGGAAGAAATCCTTCAGATCAACATCCTTCAGGTTGACCGAGATCGGCTCGCCCGTGTACTTGGGCCCGGTGGAAGCAGGCTGTTGTCCAGCTTGGGCTTTCTGCTCGGCCGCCAGATTCACTGCCGGCTGCATCTGCGTGCCGGCCGGATTCTGAGCCTGAGCTGCATTCTCGCTCAGCGCAAGCAGTTCCGCCGCAGTCTTGTCGGCAAACCGCGCCGCCGCTTCCTGGGCGCGAGCCTTTGGCTCATCCACCGTTTGACTCTTTGCCTCATAGGCCGGTTCGACCATTACGAACTCGTTGGCCGAAGCCGAATCCTGGGCAACGGGCTTGCTCTCAGCCTTCGGCTGGGGTGCAGCCTGCATGTCCATTACTCGCGGCGAGAACGGCGACATGGGATGGCTGGCCGGCTCATTCGTCGCCACCGGCTTCGCCTCGGTGTCCGGAATCGCTGGAGCCGCCTTGGCCACTGCGTTCCCGTGCAGCGTCAGCACCAGCTTGCCGGCCGGGCCGGGCGTCAATTCATAGCTGCACGCCTGGTCGAGGTCGACGACGATGCGAGTGGTCGGAGGCGTCTGTCGATCCATGCCGATGCGCACGCCCTTCACCCCGGCGGCGCCCACCGCGATGTGACTCTGCCCGGTCGCCATCACTGTCGCCGGCAGATCCACCACCACGCGGGCGGGCGAGTCCAGACTGCTGAGCTTCGGCGCCACTGCGCCGTGCGAGCTGATCTCGACCCGGATGTCGTCCGTGCTCCGGACTACCTTGACTCGATCGAGCTGGCTCGGTGTCTGGGCAGCCGCAGCCACCGCCGCGATTACTAAGACCAGCAACGATCCGAAAAGTGCCAGTTGTTGCTTTCGCATTTCGCCTCTCCCCAACCCGCGGGCCGGGCCCGCGTGTCCTTCTTTCGAACTTGATTTCGGCAGCCCCGTTTCCGGTCGCCGCCGTCTTGCCTAAACCGCCGGCGTGAAGATCCGCTTGACCACTTCCCGCGTGAACGGTTTGCCCAGCTTGTCTTCCACCGTCTCCTGAAACACCACCGAATCACCCGTGATCTTCACCACATAGCCGTTGAATACCGGATCGTTCTCCCGCAGGAAATAAGCCTTGTTCAGGCTGTTGGTCACCACCGCGATAAAGCCGCTGTCCGACTTCACCACACCCCGCAGATTGATGTTGCCGATCTCCAGGCATTTCTTCCCCGTCGAGCAGCCGGAACCACCGGGCTGCTGTACGACCGGGCTAAAGAACGGATCGCGCTTCCCCGTCATTGCCCACTTCTTGTCTTCCGGCTTGGGCTGCGCCTTGGCAGCATCTGCGCTCTTGGTCGCGTCCGCAGGTGCAGGTGCCAGAACCGTAGCGGCGGCCTTGGTGTCCTTGGCCGCGGGCTGCTTCTCTGCCGGCTTAGCGGGCGCGTTCGCGGTAACCGCTGGCTTGGCCGGAGCGGCGTTCGACGCAACCGGTGCCTTGGCCTCCGGCGGAGTCGTCTTCGCTACCAGCTGGATCTCGGGCACCTTCGCCGGAGCCGGGCTGCTCTTCGCTACCGCCGGGGCGGGTTGCGCTTTGGCTGCCGGGGCGGGTTGCGCTTTGGCTGCCGCCGGGGCGGCCTTGGCCACCGTCTGCGGTTGGGCCGCCGGCGCCGCGGTCTTCGCTGTCGCCGGAGCCGGAGTCGGACTGCTCTTCGCTACCGCCTGCCCATGCACGGTCAGCACCAGTTTGTCCGATGGACCGGGCGTCAACTCAAAGGCCAATGCCTTCTCCAGATCGACCACCACGCTCGTCGTCGGAGGCGTCTGTCCATCCATGCCGATGCGCACTTCCTTGACCCCGCCACTGCCCACCGCAATGTGATTCTTGGGCGTAACGTCGGTCGTTTCCGGCAGCGCCACCAGGATGCGGGCCGGCGAGTCCAGTTTGGTCACCCGGGGCGTCACCGCTCCACTGGAGCTGATCTCGATCCGGATGCTGTCCGTCCCCTGCACCACGTTCACCCGCTGGAGCTGGTTGTGCTGGCCGCTCGCCGGAGCTGGCTTGGCCGCTGGAGCCGGCTTCGACGCCGGTGCCGCTGCCACCGCTTCGCTCCCCGGAATGACCGCCGGCTTGACCGCCGGCGCCGGAGCCCCGGGAGCTGGCTTGGCGGCGGATCCCGCCGGGTTCAGCGCCGCGTTGCTATCGTTGGCTTGCTTCTGCTGCAGCGATTTGGCGATGCTGCGCGCGTTATCGATGGCGTCCGGATTCTGCGCCACAGCTCTCGCAGAGAAAGCCGCGCCCGCCGTCATCGTGATTGCCATTGCCAGAATGCCTGTCGTCAGCTTCATAGCCATCCCTACTTCGCCGCCGGCGTTCCGGGCTTTGCCCCGGTGCTGGCCGCTGAAGGTTGCGTGTCGTGACTGAAGTATGTGGTCGCCGTGAACGACGCCACCACACTCTCGTTGGGTGCGTATGTGTACGTGTGCTTGGCTTTCGCGCCGCCCGGGTTCTTGGTCGTCGAAACCAGCAGGTTGCTAATATTGACGATCCGTTCCAGCTTGCCCACCCGGTCGAAGAAGTTCAGCATCGAGTAGTACGGTCCGTCCAGGTCCATTTCGAAGGGAACTTCCGTGTAGTACTGCTGCGACTTGGTTTCCTTCGCCGTATAGCGCCGCACTTCTACTCCGGCCTTTTGGGCCTCGCCGCCCATCATGGTGATGAACTGGTCGATCTGCTTTTCATCGGGCACAATGCGGCCCTCGATTTCCAGTTGCTGTTTCAGCTCTGCCAGTTGCTGTTCGATCAGCTTCAGCTTGGGGCGGTACGACTCGAGTTCGTTGTTCTCCCGAATCTTTTCGTCCAGGGCATGCTGCGCAGTGGCGTTCTTCTCGGTTTGGGTCTTGAACACCGTGAAGTACAGCGCCCCTGTCACCAGCGCTCCCCCGAGGATGACCGCTCCCCACTGCTTGATGCCCGACAGCTCACTAAAATTCATCGCCATAGTTCCACCTTTACGACTTCGTTTTATCGCAGGTCAGGGTGAACTGGAACGCCTGCATGTCTTTAAAGCTATCGTCCTGCCACGTCTCCTTGATCTCCACACTCTTGAAGAACCCGGTCTTCTGCAGGTTGGCGATCAGGGTCGCGACCGCATCGGTCGACAACGCCGTGCCTTCCAGATTCACGCTCGTCCCGGTGTCGTCCATCTTGCTCAGCCATACCGCTTCGGTGTTGTTCACCGTCTCGCCCAACATGGCCAGCAGGTTCACCGGGCTGGTCTGGCTGTTGCGCAGTCCGTCAATGACGTCCACGCGGCGCTTGTAGGCGTTGGCCTGGTTCTGGCGTTCGAGGAACCGCGCTTTCACATCCGCCAGTTCGCGATTCTTCTGCTCTGCCACCTTCATCTTCGCCGCCAGATCTTTTGACACGTGGTCCAGCCGGTACCAGTAGCCCAGGTTGAACAACCCCGCCAGCACCAGCACCACCAGAACCTTCAGCTTGGGCGATCCCATATCGCCCATTTCCATCGTGGGAAGCGACGGGCCGCTGCCTGCGCGCTTGCCCTTGCTTTTGGCTGTTTCGAGCAGATTGATTCTGATCATAGGGATTCAAAGCTCCTCAGGGCCAAGCCCACCGCCACCGCCATCTGGCCGGGGTTTTGTTCCACCAGTTCCGCCCCCAGCCCTTCCGCCGGCGGCGTCACCCGCTGGAACGGATTCAACAGCTCCACCGGCATGGAAAACTCCTGCCGCAACGCTTCTACCAGCCCCGGCACCTTCGACGAGCCCCCCGCCAGGTAAATCTTCTCGATGTGCTCGCCGGCGGCGCTGGCGCGGAAGAAGTCAAACGTCTTCTGAATTTCCAGCACGATGATCTCGGTCACCTGCTGCAGAATCGGCTGCTTGGCGTCCTCGCTCACCGTACCCACCTTGCGCCCCAGCTTCAGCGCCTCGGCGTCATCGAAGCTCAGGTCCAGTTCCTTCTGCAGCGAGTCGGTGTACTGGTGGCCGCCCACGCTGACGTCGCGCGGGAACAGGGGCGTCGTGCCCTTCACAATATTGATGTTCATCACGCTCGCGCCCAGGTTCAGCAGCGCCACCACCTGCCCGGGCGACGGCTGGTAGTTGTACTCGTAGCAGTTCTGCAGGGCCAGCGCGTCAATGTCCACAATAGCCGGGGTGCGTCCCGCCATCGAGAGTACGTTGGTGTAGTTCAGAATCTTGTCCTTCTTCACCGCCACCAGAAGAACATCCATCTGCGGACTGCCCACTTCGTCGGAGAGAATCTGGTAGTCCAGGCTCACGTCGGCCAGATCGAAGGGGATGTGTTGCGCCGCTTCTTTCTCGATGGTCTCGGCCAGCTCCTGGTCGCTCATGGAGGGCAGCGAGATCTTTTTCACGATCACCGAGTGCCCGCTCACCGCCGTGGCCACCGCCTTGGTCTTGATCTGGTTGTCGAGGAACAGCTTGGAAATCGCGCTCGAAACTGTGCCCGAGTCCACGATCATCGAATCCACCACGATGTCGGAAGACAGCGGTTCCAGCCCCAGGTGCGCCACTTCAATCTGCCCGCCCTTTTTTCTCAGCTCCACCGCCTTGATGCTCGAGGAGCCTACATCGAGGCCTACTATGGACTTTGATCCCATTCCAAACATGTGCCCACCTTTTTGTGTGGCGCGGGCATTGCTGCCCGCGACGTTTTTCCTAAACTTGCCCGGCTGCTTTCCCCGCTGCCTTGGGTTTGCGCCTGGCCGCCGGTTCCATCTGACTCGACTTCTCTTCCATCCACTGGTCCAGCTTCGATTTCTTGAAGCGCCAGCGATTGCCCAGCTTGAACGCGGGAATCCTTTGTTCGCCCACGTACTTGTAAAGCGTGTCCGGACTCACGCCCAGATATTGCGACGCCTGGCGAATATTCATTACTTCTCGCGAGTCGGCCATAGTTCCTTTGCCATTCCCCAGATCCTTCGCCCGCTCCGGATTCTCCGGCACGCACGGCTTGCTAGTGGGAGACTGCCTCGCCCTCTAATATCGGCTCCGAGGGCTTTCGGTGTCCTGAGCATATATCAGCCCGGAAAAGCCCCGGCTCGAAGTGAATCTCCCGGTTTCTTGGGGTTTTTTGCCTGTTTTCTGGAATCGAAGAAAGCGGCCTTTAGGGTCGGCAACTATATATTGTGGTCTGGCAAATCTTTAACACAATCAGATGTAGTGCCTGTGCAGCCGACGACTGGTCACCCGGAGAACGGTAACTGAAGTACTAGAGACGGTACGGAGGTACTATGTCGGCGGGCCAAGCCCCTGGGAAACGAGCACTCACTGGCTGGAGCCAGCAGTTTCTATCGGGCAAGCCGTGGCTTTCGCGGCTGGGCCGCTTGCAGACTTACTGGCTCTTGGCCGTGTCTCCCACTTTGGCCGGCGCGCTGCCCGTATAGTTCGCCGTTGCCGAGTCTGCATCCACTTCGGTGATCGTCGCCGTTCCCATCTGGTTGGTGATGGTCTTGATGACCTTGCCCGTCGCTGGATCTTTCACCGTCCGCACCGGACGGCTGATCTCGATCGTGTCGCCCACTTGCACTCCGGAATTGCGGCCAATGTTGAGAATGAGACTATTACCGCTGACGTCGGCCACCAGCCCGGAAAACTCTGCCTTGCGCGCGGGCAGGGCGTCGGCTTTCTCGTCCAGTTGGGTCGCCATTTGCGTCACCGCCTGGTGAACGGCTTCCCCCAAAATCGTATCGCCAAAGTTCTTGCTGGTCATGTCATAACCGCCGCCGGCCGCGTTCCCGCCTCCTCCGCCGGCGCCCACCAGCGACGTTCCCTTGCGCGTCGACTCTCCCGTCCCGGTGACTGCGGCTAGAATCTCTCCCGTCGTCGTATCCACCATGCGCGCCGTAATCCCCACCACCGCCTTGGCCTCGCGCTTCTGCACACCACCGACCCCAAACTTCTGCGTGAGGCCGCCGACCGCGCCCCCACCGTATGTCTTGTTCTGATCATCCCGTCCAAACTGCGTGATGCTGCCCATGATGACCGCGTCCACGCCCAGGATCTTGCCGATCTTGGCGGCGGTCGATGAATCCACCCGGTCGCTGTTGGCGAAGTTCTGCTCGTTCAGAATCTTGTCAATGGCGTTGCGCTCAATCAGGGAATACTTGGCATCGGTCACCAACTGCTGCACCAACAGGTCAGAGATGCCCTTGCCCACGTCAACATTGGTTCCAAAAATTGCCGACGCCGACGACTGCACCGTGGCGTAATCGAAATTCAGCACAGCCACGCGCTTCTTGTGCTGGGCCAGGCCAGCCGGAATAGCGAGCGAGAACAGCACTCCTGTGAGGAGAAGTCGCAACCAGAGTTGTTTACGCATGCCAGGCTCCATCCGCGAACGGTGAAGGATTTTTTCTCGAACCCTAGAGGTAGGTGC
>Ga0181533_1000311_pt1 | contig 65486 bp, 51 predicted proteins | sample PEATcosm2014_Bin_45_FD_119772 | JGI IMG/M metagenome (GOLD analysis project Ga0181533, IMG submission 119772) | Peatland microbial communities from MTU Mesocosm Facility, Houghton, MI, USA - PEATcosm2014_Bin11_60_metaG | ecosystem: Environmental > Terrestrial > Soil > Wetlands > Peat | place... | reverse complement strand
GAAACCGGCAGACCGTTAATGGCAGTCAAAACGCCGGTGTTGTGGTCGATTTTATAGCCGGTGATGATGCCGCTGGTCCCGGACGAGGCGGTGACGGTTCCCGTTACATACAAGAAGCCAACCGTATAACTCTCAACGCAAGACGTTACGCCAAAGATGATGCCTGCAGAGAGGACGCCCATCGAAAGCGCCTTGCCGAATTTCATGAACCTCATGCTATTCCTTCATCCTGGTCAGGCGTGCGCCGCCAAGTTTGGTCGTTCCCGAGCAGTGCTGGGTTGGGATGGAATCCCTGATGAATTGTAAAAGGCGAGGGCGGGTTGTGCCTAGTTTCCGTCCGGGACCGGTCAAAAGCCCTGATTTCCAGAACTTCGCCGCCCTGATCCGGGCCCCTCGGCCAACTTCAAACCCCGGCAAACCCACTCTCTGGATGTAATCGCAGTATAGACGTTCCGAGGGTGGTAATGGGCAGCGATGGTTTTCTGGAAATTTTGGCGGGGCCGGGCGGGGGGTGATTTTCCGCTAACCGGCCCGGACCACAGTGTACCCGTGGGTGCGGGCGTGGACGCCCGCACGACAGCCGGTCAGGAGACCGGCGGTAAATTTCGGCCCCGACCCTACCAGACGCGGCAGGAGTTTGCGGGGAACATGGGCTGGCCTTTTTTGCAGCCAAAGGCCTTGCCGAAGGCGTCGAAATTCTGGACGGCGCCGTTGACGCGCCAGCGGCCCGGCGAATGCGGGTCAGTGAGCGCGGCCTGGCGGGCGATGGCTTCAGTGCGGTTCTCGCACCAGACCTGGGCGAAGCCGATAAAGTAGCGCTGCGCCTCGGTGAAGCCGTCGATCTTATCGTCGATGCTCTTGTGCTCCTCGGCCAGAGCGTCGAGCAGCGCCTGATAGGCGATGTGCAGCCCGCCATTATCGGCGGCGTTCTCGCCCAGCGTAAGACGCCCATTGACATACGCGGCGGGTGTATCGCCGTGCGCCGGCGCGGCCTCGAAACCGCTGTACTCGTTGGCTTCGCAATCGGTGCGCTCGGTGAATGCCTTGCGATCGTCGGGCGTCCACCACTCGCGAAGGTTGCCCTTGCCGTCGAACTGCGAGCCCTGGTCGTCGAAGCCATGCGTCATCTCGTGTCCGATGACCACGCCGATGCCGCCGAAGTTTACCGCCGGATCGATGGTGAAGTCGAAGAACGGAGGCTGCAGGATGCCGGCAGGGAAGTTGATGTCGTTGAACGAGGCGTTGTAGTAGGCGTTCACCGTGGGCGGAGTCATGCCCCACTCTTTTTCGTTGACGGGCTTGCCCAGCTTGGCGAAGTTGTAATTACGTTTGTAGAGGGCCACCTGTCCCTCGTTTTCCACAAACGAGCCGCGGCGCACCTTCACGCTGGAGTAATCGCGCCACTTCTCCGGATAGCCGATCTTGTTGCGGATCATGGCCAGTTTTTCTTCGGCGGCCTTCTTGGTCTCGTCGCTCATCCAGGGCAGTTCGTGCATATCGGCCGCCAGGGCCTTTTCCAGGGCGGCCACCAGCTTGTCCATGCTGTCCTTGGCCGCGGGAGGAAAGTTCTCCTTGACCCAGTCCTGGCCGACGGCCTCGCCCAGCGCAATGTCGGTGGCCCGGGTGCACTGCCTCCAGCGCGGCTGCGGCACCTTTTGCCCGCCGAGAGTCTGCGAGAAGAACCGGAAATCTTCGTTGAAGAAGGGAGTGGAAAGGTTCCCGGCCTCGCCATGCAGAGCGTGCCAGCGCAAGTAACTCTTCCAGGCATCCAGAGGCTCGCCGGCGAGGAGCGCGTTGAGCGCTTTGAAGAAATCGGGCGCGACCACATTGAGGGTGTCGAAATGGCCGATGCCGACAGTGCTGAAGTACGCCTTCCAGTCGAATTGCGGCGTGAGTTTCTGGAAGTCGTCCACGGTGTAGATGTGGTACACCTTCTCGGGATTGCGGCGGTCCACGCGGGCCATGGAGGCTTTGGCCATCGCGGTCTCGATTTCCATCACCCACGCGGCCTCTTTGGCGGCCTGCTGGGGCGAGTCGCCGGCCAGGGTGAACATCTTCTTCATGTGCTCCACGTAAGCGGCGCGGATCTCGGCAAAGTGCGGCGAATCGACGATGTAGTAATCGCGGTCGGGCAGGGACAGGCCGCCCTGGTCGGCTTCGGCGATCTGCTTGGAGGAGTCCTTCTCGTCCTGCGAGACGCCGAATTCAAAAAAGCCGTCGGGCGTGCCGCGATTTTCGAGCCAACTGAGCAGGGCGGGGATTTCACGCGTGCTCTTGAGCGTTGCGATCTGGTTCCAGGAGCCCCGGATGGGCGCGAGGCCGAGCTTTTCGATGGCGGCCGTGTTCATGCAGGATGCGTAGAAGTCGCCGTACTGTTTTTGCAGGGGAGTCTTCGGGGTGCTGGCAGCCGATTCGAGGTCTTTCCACAGCAGATACTGGTTGCGCAACAGCAACTGGGAGAAGGAACGCGACCAGCGTGTCTGGTCGGCGGGAATCGGGTTGTTCTTCATCCAGTTGCCGCAGGAGTATTGGTAGAAGTCGATGCAGGGATCGGCGGTGGTGTCCATCGCGGAGACGTCGAAGCTCTTTGTCTCGGGAGGCGGAGAGGGTTTGGAGGTGACGTCCTGCGAGATGGGCGGTTGCGCGGCGGCGGGAGCGGCGGGGGATTGCGCGAGCGCGGTTGTGGCGGCAAGAATCAGAAGGATGGGAGCAGTACGAAGACAGTGCATAATTTACCTCTGGAGAGTAGCGTGAATCGGGCGCTTCACTGGAACGAAAGCGGGCCGGGACCATTTGAGGGTCAAAACGTGACCCGTGGCTGCGATGCTGATCAGGCTAACACAGGGTTAGAGAGACGATCATGTTGTGGCCGTGTAAATGCGCGCCAGTGGAGTTCGTGCAGTCCCACCCTTTCGCCAGAAATTTCAAGGAGCAGGTTCTTCGACTCGCTCCGCTCGCTCAGAATGACAGAAAGGATGGGGCACGGGAAGATTCCTCTTCAAGTGGTTATGGACCTGGAAGGGGTGAGGACAAAATATGCGGGATCGATTGCTAAGTGCCGTCGCGGTTCTGGCGGCAAGTTGCTTACTGATGGCGCGCGGGGCTGGCCACGCGCAAGATGTGCACGTGCGGGTTTCACCCGATGTGAAAACCGGGATCGAGGCGACGTCCGAGTTTCCCACGATTCAGATGGCGATGGACCACCATCCCTTTGCCGGCAAGGGTCCGGATGGCAAGCCCGGCCGCGTGTATATCGAGATTGCGCCCGGGGTTTACCACGAGCGGGTGATCGTGACGCAGAACCACACCAATATCACGCTGGTGGGCATGGGGAAGTCGCCCGCGGACGTAGTGATTACCAACAGCCTGAACGCGAAACAGGCGGGCGGGACATTTTTCACGGAGACCGTGGAGATCAACGGCGACGGATTCGAGGCGGACAACCTGACTTTTGAAAACACCGCCGGCAACACCGGCCAGGCGGTGGCCGCGGCGGTGAGGGCGGACCGGGCGGTGTTCAAGAACTGCAGATTTCTGGGCCACCAGGACACGCTGTTTGCCGATTACGGGCGGCAGTATTATGTGGACTCCTACATTGAGGGCGGGGTGGACTTCATCTTCGGCAATGCCACGGCGGTCTTCGACCACACGGAGCTTCACGCAAATGGGCCGGGCTATTTGACGGCGCAATCGCGCACGTCACCGGATCAGGCGACCGGGTACGTGATCATCCACAGCAAAGTGACCAGCGGTATTGCGGCTGGCGCGCCGCGCGACACCATCGGCCTGGGCAGGCCATGGCGGCCATTTTCCCGCGTGGTGTATATCGACACGGAACTGCCCGCCGATGTGATCCCGGCGGGTTGGAGCGCGTGGGGAAGAACGAACGAGACGCCGCAAGCGTACTATGCGGAGTTCGGGTCGAAGGGGCCGGGCGCGAATGCGGCGGCGCGGGTCGCGTGGTCGCATCAGCTAACGGCGCGTGAGGCGGCGCGGTATGGGCCGAGGGCGTTTCTGGCGGGGAGGGACCACTGGAATCCGGAAGCGGAGGCGGGGAAGCTGCCGTAGGGCACGGCTCTTGGGAAATTTGACAAACGTACAGAAAAGCTGTACGTTTGTTTTGAGGGCTTTTCCATGCCGACCGAAACTTCTTATACAGAGCTCCGCGAGAATCTCGCATCGTATCTCGATCGCGTGGTCGATGACCGCGAAGTTGTGGTGGTGAAGCGTCGCGGCGCGCGCGATGTGGCGATTATCGCGGCAGACGAGCTTGCGGGGCTGGAGGAGACGGCGTACCTGCTGCGTTCGCCGGCCAACGCTAGGCGATTGCGCGAGTCGCTTGCGGAATCCAAGAGAAACGACAAAAAGCCGGTTCAGGGGAAGCCTGCGGCTGCAGCTCTGAAGGAACTGCGCCGCTCACTGGGCCTTTAATGGGATTCTGACGCCGGAGGATAGCCCCGACTATGAGCAAGAGAGTAGAGCGGGGAGTCGATTTTTTACCAAAGTTCCGCGAAGACCTCGTCTGGTTTATCAAGAATGACCGGCAAGCAGCGCTGAAAACGCTCGAGCTCGTCGAGTCCGTCCTTGCCGATCCATTTGCCGGAATCGGCAAGCCGGAGCCTCTGCGGCATGAGTTTGCCGGTTGCTGGAGCCGGAGAATCACACGGGAGCATCGGCTGGTGTACCGGGTTACCGCCGAGCGAATCGACTTTCTCCAGGCGCGGTATCACTACGAATAGCCGCGAGATGCGGCCGGTTTTTCCAATCTTTACATCCCTCCATGCGCCCTGCCACACTGGAGCGTGGACACCCAGACCGTCGTCATCCTCGATTTCGGGTCGCAGTATACGCAGCTGATCGCGCGCCGCGTCCGCGAGCAGAATGTTTTTTCCGTGGTGCTGCCGTGCACTGCGCCGCTCGGCGAAATTGAAGCCTACAAACCCATCGGATTGATTCTTTCGGGCGGCCCTTCGTCGGTGTACGACGCCGACGCGCCGGTTGCAGACCCGCGCGTGCTGGCGATGGGCATTCCGACGCTGGGCGTGTGCTACGGACTGCACTTCATCGTGCATCACATGGGCGGCAAGGTGCGGTCTGCGCCGAAGCGCGAATACGGGCACGCCGAAGTGGAGATTGAAGACGCTGAAACGCAGTTGTTTGCCGGGCTGCCGCCGTCGATTCAGGTATGGATGAGTCACGGCGACGAGGCGCAGGAGCTGCCGGCGGGCTTTCGCCGCGTGGCGGTTACGCAAAATGCGCTGGCGGGAATCGCCAACGAGGAGCGCCGCATCTGGGCGGTGCAGTTCCACCCCGAGGTGCACCACACGCCGCTGGGGCCGCAGCTGATCGGGAATTTTCTGCGCATCTGCGGGGCGCGCGGCGACTGGACGCCGGCGCATTTCATCGAGACGACGGTGGCTGCGATCCGCGCCAAGGTGGGCACGGGTCACGTGATCTGCGGGCTTTCGGGCGGCGTAGATTCTTCAGTGGCCGCGATGCTGGTGCACAAGGCCATTGGGAGCCAACTGACCTGCATCTTTGTGAACAACGGCGTGCTACGCAAGAACGAATTTCAAAGCGTGCAAGACAATCTGCGCGACAAGCTGGGGTTGCATATTGTTGCGGTGAATGCCAGCGCGCGCTTCCTGACGCAACTGGCGGGAGTGACGGAGCCAGAGATCAAAAGAAAACGCATTGGTGCGGAGTTCATTGCGGTTTTCGAGGAGGAGGCGCAGCGCATTGCGCAGGAGACGGGCGGTGTGGAGTGGCTGGTGCAGGGGACGCTCTATCCCGATGTGATCGAGTCGTCGAGCGTGAAGGGGCCGAGCCAGACCATCAAGAGCCACCACAACGTGGGCGGGCTGCCGGAACGCATGAGGCTGAAGCTGATCGAGCCGCTGCGGGACCTCTTCAAAGATGAGGTGCGGCGCATCGGACGCGACATGGGGATGCCGGAGGAGATCCTGAGCCGGCAGCCGTTTCCGGGGCCGGGGCTGGCGGTGCGCATCCTGGGCGAGGTGACGCCGGAGCGCGTGGCGCTGCTGCAGGAGGCCGACGAGATCGTGGTGGCCGAGATTAAGGCGGCGGGGCTCTACAACAAGATCTGGCAGAGCTTTGCGGTGCTGCTGCCGGTGATGAGCGTGGGCGTGATGGGAGACCAGCGCACGTATGCATTTACCGCGGCGATTCGAGCCGTGCATTCCGAAGACGGCATGACGGCGGACTGGACGCCGCTGCCGTACGAGCTGCTGAAACGGATGTCGAATCGGATTGTGAACGAGGTGCGCGGCATCAACCGCGTGGTGTACGACGTGACGTCAAAGCCGCCGGGGACGATCGAGTGGGAGTAATTTGCCATTAAGGCAGCCGCGCCTGCGGCGCCATTCGTGCTGAGGCAGAAGCGTCAACCACGCAAGCTTGAGCGGAGTTGCTGGCCGCACGGGCGGGCGCGGCGGCCGCCAGGAGTGCTAGCTCTCTGACCGCGTGAATCCGTGCATTGAGGTTCTTGCTATCCCACCCTTGCGCCAGAAGAAAGGCGCAAGGATGGGGCACGGAGTTGGTACAAGATTAAGCGGTCGGAGCGCTAGTGCGCGCCCTGCGCGGCCTTACCGAAGTGGAAGATGCAGTTGGCCTGATGCGTGGCGGGGTCGGGCTTGACGTCATAGGTCGTGATGACGGTTTGCATCCATTTTGCGAGGGAGCGGTCCTGCTTTTGGGCGCGCGCCGCGAAGGTTGAGACGTAGCTTTCATCGAAGGGCGCGCCGGGCGCCATCTTCCAGAGACGCGTGAGTTTGGCGGCCATGGCATCGGGTGCGCCGTCGAACTGAACCGTACCCATCTGATAGAGCGAACCGGGAGTGATTTCGAAGCTGTAATTCACGATGTGCGTGGTCTCGTTGAACGAGGCGTGCGAGAGGACGGAGCATTCGAGAAAGCCCCGGGCATGATAGGCATCGCGGACGGCGAGGAGAAACAGATCGAGCGGCCTTCCGGAGCCGGCCGGATATTTGGACAATATCTTCTCGACTTCGGCGCGGGGGACGAGCGCGTCGGCCGGATAGGTGATGGAGCCGAGCTTGTAGATCCCGCCTTCGCGGATGGCGACCGCAAAGGGGATGGCGACAGCTTGATCGGAGACGATGGGAGGGTCGATCTGAGTGACAGTGACCTGGACGGCCGCATAGCCCTGATCCTGGTAGAGATCCTCAAAGGCGTGCTCGAGACCGGTGGAGGTGTTCTCGGTATCGAATGCGTTTCCGGTCTGGCCGGCGACCAGTGTATCGGCCCTGGCCTCGATGGCGGGCGAAACGCCGGAAAGCTGGATGGGGCCGATGCGCACCGCCGGCGAGGTGACGGTGAAGTCGATGGCCGTGATTTTTTGCGGGCCGAGACCGCTGGTGAGAGCGGCTTTCACCGTCGCCTTGATGCCCTGGGCCGCGAGCATTTCTTCGAAGGTCTGGCGGATGCCTTCGAGCAGGGAGCCGTTGGCGGGCAAGAGGCCGTGATAGAGCGGGAAGCGCGCGTGAAGCTTGGCGTCGAGGTCTTTGCCGGGCTGGAGCGGCAGATTGTCGAGGTGCATGGGGAAGAGCTGGCTGGCGGGCGTCAATGAGAAGAGCAGCCCCTTGCTGTCACTGCTGAACTTGACCACTGCGAAGAGGCCGGTATCGTTGAGCTGTTTGGCGTGAGCTTTGACCTGAGCGGCGCTAAGGCGCGCGCCCGGATTGAGGCCGGCAGCCGCGAGCAACTCCTCCTGCGTGTATTGGGGCGCGCCCTGGAAGCGAATCGCGGGCGCCTGAGCCTTCCTTTGCGCTGGCGGAGCCTTTTTTTGCGCGAGCGAGGATATAGAGCAGAGAAGAAGAAGAGCGGCAATCCGTGCAGCCTGTTTAATCATGCTGCGCCAAGATTAGCAAACGGACTGGCCCCTTCGACAGGCTCAGGGCAAGCTGTCCAGGCGGGCGCGGCCTTCGGCCGCCATTCGTGCTTGAGCGAGGGTCTCAACTGTGCCAAGTTTCTTCTCACGTCGCTAAGGTTTTGGACGGGCGCATAAGATGGCGATCTGGCGCAGGTTACTGGTCTGCTAGAGTGGGGATGGCAAGAGCGAGAAGATGACATTGAGGAGCGATTCTGTGGCAAAGCTGGCGCCGTTTCGCATTGAACCCCGATTCACGGCGCGGGTGTGGGGGTTTCGCGATTTGCGTCCCTGGTACGATCGCGTGGCCGAAGGCGATCCGATCGGCGAGGTGTGGCTGACGGGCGACGATTGCCTGATTGCCACCGGGCCCCACGCCGGCAAGCGGCTGGCCGCGCTGTTTTCTGAAGCGAGTGAAGCGCTTCTGGGCCGTGGTGCGCCGTCGGCGGATTCGCCGCTTTTGATCAAAACGATTTTTGCGCGGGAAAAGCTGAGCGTGCAGGTGCATCCCGACGACAAGATGGCGCAGAAGTACGACGACCCGCGCGGCAAAACGGAGTGCTGGTATGTGCTGGCCGCGGAGCCGGGCGCAGAGGTCGCCGTGGGCGTTAAGCCTGGCACGACGCTTGAGCAGATCGAGGAAGAGATTCACGCGGGGACGCTGGAAGCGAGCCTGAATGCGGTGCCCGTGGCGGCGGGCGACGTGATTTTTGTGGATGCGGGGACGATCCACGCTATCTGGCCGGGCTCGATTCTGCTGGAGACGCAGCAGAACTGCGACCTGACGTATCGCATGTTCGATTACGGACGCGGGCGCGAGCTGCACATTGAAAAATCCCTCGAAGCAACGAAGCTCACGACGCGCGCCGGGAAGATTGCGCCGCGGAAGCTCGCGGATCGCACGGTGCTGATTGATGTGGATTACTTCCGCGTGGAGCGGGTACCGGTGGAGGGCAGCCGGACGAGTGAGAGCCTGCGCGGCGGCGAGAAGCCGGGCCTGGCCTACCTGTTTGCCGCGGCGGGATCGGGGCGGCTCTCGGGCGCGGGATTCGAGCCGGTGGAGTTGCCGGCGCGGGGCATTGTGGCCGTGCCCGCGGCCTCGCCGGAGTTTGTGCTGGAGGATTTGGGCGGATCGGGCGGCGCCCTCGATCTTGTTCGCATCACACCAAACTGGCCTGAGTGAGGCAGGGAGCGAGGGAGCAAGGGAGCGGGAAATCCTGTAGCGGCAGCGGGGCACTTATTGATCCGGCCCATAAACAGTGGCACATTTTCCCACCCTTTTCGCAAAGAGCGCGGAAAGGATGGGGCAACGGGGCTTTAGTGCTGAGTCGAAAGCGATGGGTTGAGGTTCGTGCTGTCCCACCCTTTCCGCGATAAAGCTGCGGAAAGGATGGGGCACGGGCGCAGTATTTTAGGGCCGGATCAATCGCTGAGATCACATCCCAGCGAAAAACGCAGCGCCGAGCAGACCTCGCTCATCCGGGACGAATTGAGTTGTGTAACCCGCTGGCCCAGTCTCTCCTGAGAAATGGTGATGGCGCTGTGAAGATTGACGACACATGGGCTTTTCATGCCGTCTTCTTCGCCCAGAACTACTTCTGAAGGGACTCCCCGAATGGTTGAGGTGATTGGCGCCACGGTTACGGTGGCGAGGTAACGAATGGCGCTATTGCGAGTGAGAACCAGCACCGGCCTTTTTTTGTCCGGCGCGGCAAACTGGTAAAGGCGCACGTCGCCCCGCGCTATTGCTGCGGCCATGCTGCCTCCCGTTCCCAGGCGAGCGCTTCGTCCCGGGTTTGCGGCTGCCTTGCATAACCCTGACGATCGCGCTCTTCCTGCGCGGCGACTTCCAACCTTTGCAAGTGCAGACGCAGGGCGTCGCGGACCAGCGCCGAGCGATTCTGCTTCGTGAGGCGCGCGGCCCGGTCGGCGGCACGGAGGAGCGATTTTTCGAGGACGATTTGTATGGTTTCCATATGTGGACCCTGTTCCACAGTTTACTCCACATACGCATGGAGCGGTGGATGCCGGCGGTGGGGCGCCCCAGCACAGGTTGCCCGCTTATTTCCAGATTCTTTGCCTTGCAACCATGGTTTTGAGGGAGAATCTTGATATGAGCTTTCGACTCGCAATTCCAACTGAACTGCGCGGGGCCGTGGGTGCGGCCGCCGCCGACTGGCAAGCCAACCACAAAATCGAGCGCTTCTGGAAGAAGGACCCCTCGCTGTGGACCCGCGATGGCGAGGAGAAGTGGATGGGCTGGATCGATATTGTCGAGCGCCAGCAGAAAGACATTGCGTCGCTGGCGGTGCTGGGCGGCGACGTGCGCAGCGCGGGCTTCAAAGCGGCAGTGCTCGTGGGCATGGGCGGGTCCAGCCTGTGTCCTGAGGTTCTGGCCAAGACCTTCGGCTGGCAGCCGGAGTTTCCCGAGTTGCACATCGTCGATTCCACGGATCCGGCGCAGGTGCTGGCTGCGTGCGAAGCGGTGAACCTGGGCGAGGCGCTGGTGATCGTGGCGAGCAAATCGGGTTCCACGCTCGAGCCCAATATTCTGAAGCAGTTTTTTTATGAGCAGGTGCGGCGGGTGGTGGGGGCCGAAAATGTGGGCAGCCATTTTGTGGCCATTACCGATCCCGGCTCGAAGATGGAGCAGGTGGCGAAGGACGACGGTTTCCGGTACATCTTTTATGGCGACCCCAAGATTGGCGGGCGCTACTCTGCGCTCTCGAATTTCGGCGTGGTGGCGGCGACCGTGGCCGGCCTGAAGGTGGGCAAGCTGCTGGACGAGGCCGCCAAAGGCGTGGCCAGCGCAAAAGAGCCCCTCCCGAACAATCCCGGAGTGCAACTGGGATTGCTGCTGGGTTCGGCCGCCAATGCCGGGCGCGACAAGATCACCATTTTCACCTCGCCGGAGATCTTCGACCTGGGCGCGTGGCTGGAGCAACTGATCGCCGAGTCCACCGGCAAGCAGGGCAAGGGAATTACGCCCGTGGATCGCGAGGCCATCGGCGCGCCCGAGGTGTATGGCAACGACCGCATTTTTGCCTACGTGCGCCTGAAGAACGCCGCCGACGCGAGCGCGCAATCGGATCTCGACGCCAAGGTGGCGGCTCTGGAGGCTGCCGGGCATCCGGTGGTGACGATCGAAATCGAGGATCTGTACGAAATCTTCGGCCAATTCTTCACGTGGGAGATTGCCACAGCGGTTGCCGGCTCGGTGATGGGCATCAATCCCTTCAACCAGCCCGATGTGGAGGCGGCGAAGATCGAGACGCGGAATCTGACGACGGAATACGAGAATACGGGCAAGCTGCCGGAGCGGCAACCGGTGCTGACGGAGGCCGGGATTGAGCTGTACGCGACGGAGGCCTATGCGGCGCAGTTGCGATCCCAGGCGCCCACCGATACGCTGACCGGCTTTCTGCGCGCGCATCTGGACCAACTGCGCGCGGGCGACTACTTTGCGGCGCTGGCGTTTCTGCCCATGTTCCCCGAGCACGAGGCGGCGATCCAGTTGCTGCGACACGGTGTGCGCGACAGCAAACACGTGGCTACCTGCCTGGGTTTCGGACCGCGCTTTCTGCACTCCACCGGGCAGGATTACAAAGGCGGCCCGAACACGGGCGTGTTTTTGCAGATCACGGCAGAGCATGCGGAAGACGCGGAAATTCCCGGCCAGCGGTACAGTTTTGGGGTGGTGATCGACGCGCAGGCGGCCGGGGATCTGGCGGTGCTGGAGGCGCGCGGACGCCGCGCCCTGCGGGTTCACCTGGGAGCCGATGTGGGCGCGGGCCTGAATGCTCTGAATGCGGCGATTGCGGCGGCGCTGGCGTAGGGCTCTGACCGCGTAGATTCGCACTTTGGCATCCTGGTATCCCCGGTCTCAAAATCGAGACCGGGGGCACCCTGAGGGGGTGCTGGGTCAGGGGTTCAAAGGCAGGCAACTTTTTGCCAAAAACGGGGTTTTATCGGGTAACAGGCTCAGGGCCGGGTCCGTCTAACGGTATGAGCCACGGAAAAGGCTTCGAAAGTCGTTCTCCCCGCGGGGCTTTCCCCAGGGTTGAGCCCCCAGGGTTGAGCCCCCGGGGTTGAGCCGCCTGGGTTGAGAATGACCGCAGGAATAGAGGAGATACAAAAATGAATCGCAGCTTGCTGAAGAACATGATTCGACCGCTCGTGGCATGGACCGGGATGGCCGTGCTGTGTGCCGTGGTCGCACTGGCGCAGGATGCCGGGGGCACGGCGGGGCAGGCGCAAGGTGGTCAGCCGGCAGCGCAACAGGGACCGCGCACGGATGGGCAGATTGAGATGGACGTGGTGCACGCCCTCGACGCGTCGGCGGCTCTGAAGAACGACCTGATCACGGCGGCCACGATCCAGGGAGAAGTTACGCTCTCGGGAACGGTTTCGAGCGATGCGTCAAAGCAACTGGCGGAGTCGATTGCCGCGCACGTGAATGGCGTGACCAAGGTGCGCAACAACCTGAAGGTGGGCAATCCGGGCGCGGATGCGCAGAACATGCAGCCGGCCCCCGACACGCAGGAAATGCCGGACGCCGACCAGACGCAGGTGCAACAGCAAACGGCGGGTCTGCCGCCTCCGGGACCGGCTCCGGGCCAGGGCGCCAACCCGACTGCGAACGAGAGCCAGGCTCCGGCGCCAGCGCCTAATCCGCAGCAGCAGGGGGCTTATCCACAGCCACCGCCTCCGCCGCGGCGGCCGCAGTACCAAAGTCCGCAGTACTCGCAATATCCGCCGCAGTATGGGCCGCAGTACGCTCCCGGTCCGGCATATGCTCCGGCCAGCGGGCCTGTGACGCTGCCCGCGGGAACGCTGCTGCAGGTTCGCACCAGCGAGCCGGTGGATAGCAAGAGGGCCAAGGACGGCGAGCCGGTGCAGTTCATGGTAATCCAGGACGTGACGATGGGCGGCGCTCTGGCGATTCCGCGCGGAGCTGTGGTGCACGGCGTGATTACGGAACACAAGAACGTGGGTTCCGGCAGCATGGGAGGCAGCTCCTCGCTGGCGCTCACGCTCACTTCGCTCGATCTGGGCGGGCGCAATTATCCGCTCACGAGCGACCAGTTCAAGGTGAGGGCCCCGAATAAGGCCGGCCAGACGGTGGGCAGCGCGTTGACCGGCGCCGTGATCGGCACCATCATCGGCTGCGCGGTGGGCCGCGGCGAAGGCTGCGCCATCGGCGCCGGCGCCGGTGCGGCTGGGGGTACGGCATTAGGCACGGCTGAGCCCGGATACCGGGCCTGGATTCCAGCCGAAGCGCTGGTCACCTTCCACCTGGCGGCGCCAATTACCGTGCAGCCGGTGAGCCCGCAGGAGGCGGCAAGGCTGGCGCAGGGCCTGTATCCCGGCGGCCCGGCGCTTTACCGCCGCGTCCCCTACGGATCGCCCTATTACGGCTATGGATACGGCCCCGGGTACTACGGGTATCCGGCGCCCTACTATCGGCCGTATTTCATGGTGGGCGGAGCGTACTACTGGCGGTAACGACAGGGGTCAGGTTTCAGGTGTCAGGGGTCAGCATCGGGCATCCGCCAAGGCGGATGCCCGATTTGTTTTGATCGGCAGCGGCGTTTCTGCTATAGTAGGTAATATCACTACATTTTCCAGGGAGTGAAGAGGACATGGAGAAAATGGTCTCGGCGGCGGATGCAAATCGTAACTTTTCTCAACTCTTGCATGGGGTTCGCCAGGGACGTATTTACGTCGTAACGAGTCACGGCAAGCCCGTTGCAAAGTTGTCTCCTATTGAAGACGCGGGAGAGGCCGAGGCCGGCGCACGCGCGGATTTGCTTGCCAGATTGCGGAGTCAGACGACGACGCGAATTGGCCCCTGGACGCGGGACGAGCTCTACGAGGATGCACGGTGAGGGTGGCCCTGGACACAAATGTCCTGGCCTACGCTGAAGGCGTGAACGGCCCGGCGATGAAGAAGGCGGCGCTCGAGCTGCTGGACAAGATGCCGCAAAATCTGGTGGTTCTTCCTGTGCAGGTGCTGGGCGAACTTTTTCAATTGCTGGTTAGAAAGGCAGGCCGCTCGCCGGCCGAAGCGCGGCTAGCGATCCTGAGCTGGCGCAACGCCTATGCCCTCGTTGAAACTTCTCCCGATGTTCTGCTTGCAGCCCTGGACCTGACTGTGCGCCAATTCAACATCTGGGATGCGGTCATTTTATGCGCGGCGGCAGAAGCCGATTGCCACCTTCTCCTCTCCGAGGATATGCAAGATGGCTTTGTCTGGAGGGGAGTCACGATTGTGAATCCTTTCGCAAAGTCGAAGCACCCGCTACTTGAGGCTTTGCTGAGCGGGAGGCCGTGAGGGCGCGCACAGGCCGCGGCTGGCTGTCGTCTATAATGGCAGAGTCGCAAGCAGCGAGAATTGCGCATCGCAAAGCCATCGGAAAGCAGTGGATCAGCCGCTGCAGCCCGACCGGTGAGCGCGAGTGCGCGTAGAGAGTAGAAGGCGAAGATCCATCCATGATTCGTTTCCTGCAGTCAGATAATCGCATTACCAAGGCGCTGTTCGTGGTGGTGATTGGCGCCGCATCGGTCGCCATGGTGGTATACCTGATCCCCGGATTGACCGGGGCCGGCGCTGCCGCGCCCGATACCTTCGCGGTGGTGTATCCCAACTGGTACAGCCGCATTCTGTCATCCGGCGACACCATCAGCCAGACGCACGTGCAACAGGTTGCGGAGAGCGAGCTGCGCCAGCGGGGCCCGCAGTACGCCGAGAATCCGATGATCGTGCAGTTCTTTGAGCAGCAGGTGGGCCAGCAACTGGTGCAGCAGAAGGTGCTATTGCAGGAAGCGCACAAGCTGGGCGTGTACGCCACGGACGACGATGTGCGCCAGTACCTGCGCACCGGTCCCACGGGGCAGGTTCTCTACCCCGATGGCAAATTCATCGGCGACCAGGCCTACAAGCAGCTGATTAACGACCGGCTGAACATATCGGTGGACGAGTTTGAGAGCCAGATCAAGGAGGAAATCACGGTGCGCCGCCTGCAGGCCCTGATTACCGCGGGCGTGACGGTGAGCGACCAGGAGGTGCGCGAGCTCTACCGCAAAGGAAACATCAAGATCAAATTTGACTACGCGGTGATCTCGGCCGACGACCTGCGCAAGACGATCAATCCTACAGATGCGGATCTGGAAGCGTTCTTCAAGAAGAATGCCGCACAGTATGCCCAGGCGGTGCCCGAGGAGCGCAAGATCACCTACTTCGCGTTCACGCAGGAGCAGGCTCCCGGAGGCGTTCCGCAGCCTACGCAACAGCAGATTCAGCAGTATTACAACGAACACCTGAGCGATTACCAGGTGCCAGAGCAGGCCAAGTCGCGGCACATTCTGATCAGCGTGCCGGAAAGCGCCGACGCCAAGACCGATGCCGCGGCCAAGGCCAAAGCGGAGAGCGTTCTGAAGCAGCTGCAGGCGGGCGGAAGCTGGACGGAACTGGCGAAGAAATACTCCGACGACCCGGGCAGCAAGGACCAGGGCGGAGAACTGGGATTTGCGCAGCGCGGCAAGATGGTGCCAGAGTTCGACAAGGCCATCTTTACGCAGAAGATCGGCGACATCGCTATCGTAAAGAGCAGCTTCGGCTATCACATTATTCAGGTTGAAGAGCGCCAGAGCGCGCATACGCAGCCGCTGAGCGAAGTGCAGGCCAACATTGTGGCGGCGCTGACGCGCGAAGCCGGGGCGCAGGCGGAGTCGCGGTATGCGCAACAGTTGACCGCGGAGGCGATCAAGGACGGCCTGGAGAAGACCGCGGCGGCGCATTATCTGGAAGTGGTGACTTCGCAGCCGGTGGGGCACGACGGCGTGATTGCCGCATTGCCCGACAGTTCCCAGCTTTTGACCAAGGCCTTTCAAGCCAAGCAGGGCGATCCGCCGCAATCGGCGCCGACGGGCGAGGGCTACGCCATCTTCCAGGTGACGGGCGTGGTGGCGGCGCACGCGCCGGCCTTTGCCGACTGGAAGACCCACGTGCTGGACGACTACCGCGACGAGCAGTTGCCGGCGTTGCTCGGCCAGAAGACCAAGGACCTTGCCGACAAGGCGAAGGCGATGAACGATCTTGGCAAGGCTGCCAAGGCCGAAGGCGCGACCGTGAAGACCAGCGACCTGGTGGGCCAGAGCGGACAGGTGCCGGACTTTGGCGAAGTGGGCCAGGTGGCTCCGCAACTTTTCGAGATGACGGTTGGGTCATTCAGCGGGCCCATCAACGCGGGCCGCACCGGCGTGGTGGTGAAGATTCTCGACAAGCAGGAGCCGAGCGCCGATGAGATCGCGAAGAATTTCGACCAGACGCGCGATCAGGTTCTGGAACAGAAGCGCAACGAGGCCTTCAGCGTGTTCATGAGCGGGGTGTGGGACGACTACAAGAAGCACAACCTGATCCGCTTTAACGCCAAGCCTCAGCAGACGCCGGGGACGTAGAGCAGGGTTGATCGAGAAAGTATGAGGCCCGCAGCCGGAAGGTTTGCGGGCCTTTTGCTTATGTGGACTGCGCTCTTTATCGCAGTCCGGTGGTTGCGAAGGGCAGGCCTGTCACCGGCGAGTGGTCCGGTTGCGCGTCGAGATTCGGAGCCACGGATACGCGGCCGAATGCGGCCGGCGCTACGGTCACATTCCAGCCGTCGAGGACGATGAGCGGATCCTCACCGTTGAAGTCGCTTTGCTCGGCCTCGATGGCGATGGTCTTCGTCTCGTCGGGAACGAGCGTGACGTAATTGTCGCTGTAGAAGACGGGCAGGACGCGCTCGCCGGATTTCCACCCCAGCGACCCCGGCTCTTCGAGCCACCCGTCGCCCCCCCGCTGCGCGACCCCGGATTTGCGGCGCAGTTGCACGTGCGCCATGAGGGCGATGCTGTGCGTGGGATTGTGCAGTGTGATGGAGAGCAGCCGCTGGCCGGCGATTTTTCCTTCGAGTTCTTCTGCCGTTGCCGTCAGCGTGACCATGGGCAGGTCGTTGAGCGCCGTCAGGTCGCCGGGATGGTCGGGTGTGCCAATCCAATAGAAGTTGCTCGAGAGCAGTTCTCCGGCGGCGTTGTGCAAGGCGAGCTTGAGAAAGTGCACCGCCGACGGATGGGCGGGAAAATCGACAGTGCCGAGATTGGTTGCCACGTCGGGCGCGGCCGTGAGCCTGGTCTCGTGCTCGTAGACGAGCGACCCGTCGAGGTTGTAGACGTCAACGCGGGCCATGGCATCAGTGACAGGCTCCGGCTGGTTGTTGATGACCTGCACCTGCCCGTTGGCCTCGTTGAGCTGGATGTGCACCATCTCCGAAGCGTGCATGACGCCGAACAGGGAAGCGTTGGGTTCGAGATCGTAGTGATAGAGCTGCCAGACGAAACTGGGCTGCGCGGGATCGCTCATCCACGTGATGATGGCCGTGGTGGGATGGAAGAGCTGCGCATTGCGCCCTTCGTACATGGCGCGGAAGGCCTCGTAGTTGGCCAGTTGCGCCTTGCGCACAAAGTCGGCAAGATTGGCGATTTTTCCGTAGCGCGCGGCGAGAATGGCCGGGTAAAGATCGCCGCGTTGCGCGCCCTTGGCAAAATCGTGCGCGGCCCAGTCGTCGTCGATCGTCTCCCAGTCTTTTTTGGGCATCATGCCGTGAATGGATTCAAGCGTGGGCACGCTCATGCTGCCGGTTTCGGTCTTGAAGTAGTCGTCGGTGACGGTGTAAAACTCGCTTGGAACACGCCAGGAATAAGGCCCATGCGAGCGCACGCCGGCGCCGTCGGTGGAACTGGGCTGATAGCGGCGCGTGGGCTCGAGCTCTGTGAGCACCTTGCGCAGGGCCGCGTCGATTTCGGGCGGCGGATAGCCCTCATTGCGCGCGCACCACAACGCGATGGAGGGATGGTTGCGGAAACGCAGCACCTTGTCGCGCACATTGGCGACGTAGGTGTCGAGATCGGTAGGGTCGGGCCCATCGGATGGATTGGGCTGGAAGAATTCATCCCACACCAGGATGCCGTAGCGGTCGCACAACTCGTAGAAGTCCTCGCCGGTGCTCTGGCCGACCCAGTTGCGGATGAGGTTGAGGTGCGCGAGTTGATGCATGTGAATCTCTGCGTCGAGACGCTCGCGGGGAATGCGCTTCATGGCTTCGTCGAGGCCCCAGTCGCCGCCGCGGATGAAGATGGGCACGCCGTTGACGGAGATGGTCAGCGTGTCGGTTCCCGGCACCGAATAGGTGATTTTGCGGACGCCGAAGTCCACGTCCGCGGCGTCGCTGACGGAGCGGCGAATCCTGAACGCAAGATGCAACTGATACATTTCCTGCTCGCCGTAGCCGTTGGGCCACCAGAGGCGCGGATGATCGATGTGCAGCGCGGGCGTGGTTTTGGAGTCGAAGATGATTTGCTGCGTGCTATGCGGAGCGAGCTCGACCTGGCGCTCGAAGACGATGTTCTCGATGGTCCCCCGCAGCATGCCGTTCACGGGCTGGTCGCTGACGTTTTCGACGGTAGCCTCGACGGCAACGTCAGAGGAGTCGGTGCGCGGCAGCGGCAAATCGGTGGTGACCAGCGGATCTTTGAGGACGACAGGCCCGGTGGCGGAGAGAAATACCTTTTGCCAGATGCCGGTGTCGCGATCGCGCACGGCGTTGAGCCAGTCCCAGCCGATGGTGGAGAGGAACGTGGGTCCGTCAATGGCGGTGATGCCGCCGTTGGTGCCGACGCCGTTGCGCAGGGTGTGCTCGTGGGGATCGCCGGGATGCGGCTCGGGCGCGACCAGCACAGCGACCACGGCCGGTTGGCCCGGCTTGACCTGCGCAGTGATGTCGAAAATGCCGCGGATGAACGCACCACGGATGGCGCCCACCTTGACGCCGTTCACCCACACGTCGGCCGAGTAGTTGATGCCGTCGAAGTTCAGCCAGACACTATGGTTGCGATAGGCGCGGGGCACGCGGATCACGGTCCGGTACCAGTACGAGGTGTGGCACAGGCTTTCGGGAATGATTTCGGGGCGCTCGTTCTCGCCATACAACGGCTCGGGATAGACACGGTCGTTGACGAGCGAGGTGAGCACCGTGCCGGGAACCGTGGCTGCGTACCAGCTATGGTCGTCGAATGCCGCGCTTGCGACTTCAGCGCCCGCTTGCGGAACTTTGGCCACGTCCTGCAATCGCCAGCCGCCGGCGAGGGTGACGGATTGCGGAGCGGAAGCGGCCGCGGCGGGCGAGGGCGAGAGAGCGGCCGGAATCGAAACCAAAGCAAAGACGAAAAGGCGGAAGAAATGATTGCAAATCTTCAACGGAAAACTCCCTTAGCTAGGTCTTTGACCGCGTGAATTCGTTCTTTGAAGTTCGTGGTGTCCCACCCTTTCGGTCGCCGCGGCGACCGAAAGGATGGGGCACGGAGCAGGTGCAAGATCGAATGGTCAAAGACCCGGGATTTCGATCGACAGGCTGCGTGGGGGCGCGCATTCCAGTGTCTCAGATCGGGCCAGATTCTGCCGGGCCCCCTTCAATCTGCAATAGGGCCCTCTTCGATCCGTAATAATGACGTTATGGAATTTCAGCGTTCGTCGGGAGTTCTGCTGCACATCAGTTCGCTGCCTTCTCATGGAGGCATCGGCGATCTGGGTCCGGCAGCGCACGAGTTTGTGGCATTTCTGGCCCGCGCCAAACAGCACATCTGGCAGGTTCTGCCGCTGTGCCCCACGGGATACGGCAACTCGCCGTACGCGGGGTCTTCGGCTTTCGCGGGCAATCCCGCACTCATCAGCCTGGAGATGCTTCGCGACTGGGGCTGGATCGGCGGCGACCGCGTTGCCCGATTGCACGGCGGGTCGGGTGCGGTGAATTTTGAGGAAGTGGAAGCGCGGAAATTCCCGCTGCTCTACGAGGCTGCGGGAAACTTTCTCGATCGCGCTCTGGATGAACCGGCACTGGCCGAGCAATGGGCGGAATTTGAGTCGTTTTGCCGCGACCAGGCATCGTGGCTCGACGATTACGCGCTTTACGCGGTGCTGCGCCGCGCCTTCTCGACCGGCGCGTGGACGGAATGGCCCGAGCCGCTGCGACGCCGCGATGCGCAGGCGCTGGCCGTGGCCGCCGCCGAACACGGGCGCGAACGCATGATCGAGAAGGTGCTGCAGTTTGCTTTCTCCCAGCAGTGGAACCTTCTCCAGGAGGCTGCTGCACGCAGTGCTATTCGGATCATGGGCGACGTGGCGATCTTCGTCAACATGGACTCGGCGGACGTTTGGGTTCATCCAGAGATTTTCGAGCTCGACAAAGATCTGAAGCCGATCCGGATTGCCGGCGTGCCGCCCGACTACTTTTCGGCTACGGGCCAGCGCTGGGGCAACCCGCTTTATCGCTGGGACGTGCTCGCGGAGAGAGGATTCGACTGGTGGATCGAGCGCATCCGGCGCGCCGTGGAGATTTACGACATCGTGCGCCTCGACCACTTCCGCGGATTCGAAGCGTACTGGGCGATTCCTGCCGAGGAAGAGACCGCCGTGAAAGGCGAGTGGATCAAGGCGCCGGGCCTCGCGCTCTTCCAAGCACTGGAGGCGGCGCTGGGACCGCTGCCGCTGGTGGCTGAGGATTTGGGCCTCATCACGCCGGAAGTGGAGGCGCTGCGTTTGGCGCTGGGCATGCCGGGCATGAAGGTGCTGCAATTCGGATTCAGCGACAAAGGGGCGCACACGCACTTGCCGCAGCAGTTTGTGCCAGCAACCGTGGCGTACACGGGCACGCACGACAACGACACTACGCAAGGCTGGTGGAATACCGCAAATGAAAAGGAACGCGCGGCCGTGGAGGCGCTGGTGGGGCCGGTGAACGGCCGGCCAGCCTGGCCGTTGATGCGCGCGGCGCAGGGCAGCGTGGCGGAGATCGCCATTGCGCCGGTGCAGGACCTGCTGGAACTGGGCTCCGAGGCGCGCATGAACACGCCTGCGGTTGCCGCGGGCAACTGGAGCTGGTGCGCGCCGGAACATTGCCGGACAGAGGAGTTGGCGGAGAAGTTGGCGGCGCTGGCGGAGGTGACGGATCGGGAAAATGATCCGCTGGGCAAGGCGAAAGAGGCAGCGCCGGAAAAGAACTAGGTCTCTGACCGCATGAATTCGTCCTTTTGGCTTTCGTGGTTTCCCACCCTTTCGCCAGGAAAAAGGCGAAAGGATGGGGCACGGGAAGGTTCTTCTTCAAGCGGTCAGAGACCTAGTGTGGTGAATCTGAATTCCACGAAAGACAACCGCAGGTCCTTCGACTCCGTTTGCCGCGGAAAGCGCGGCAAACTCCGCTCAGGATGACAATTTCATGGTGATGATAGTTTCATCGTGATGCGAACTCTTGAGTCTCCACGCTAGCGGTAGCTGGAGTCGTCGAAGCGGCTCATGTCGATGGAGTCGTCGAGGACGCCGAGCGTTACCACGGCGAAGGTGAAGACCGTGGTCTCCGGTTCGAGATGGCCGCCGAAGGCCTTGTCGGCATTGGCGAGCACGATGTGCGGATGAATGTGGCCGTTCATGACCATGCCGCTCATGCCGATGATGTCGGCGGGCGCGGTGGGATTCTTGATGAAGATGTTCTTCGACGGCATGTCGCGGTTCGAGACCTGGTGAATCTGGTAGCCGCGCACGGAGCCGAATCCGGAGAGAATCACGGCGTTCTTGATCTTCTCCTGATCGATCATTTTCTGGAGGCCGGCCAGCAGATCGGCGCCGAATTTGAAGCGCAGCACGACAATGCGCTGGAGATGGCCGCTGACGGCAAAGACATCGGGCACGTCGGGACTGTTGGGTTTGGAGTCAACCGCGGGATTTCCCGTGGCGTGGGTGACCTCGCGGCGCGTCTCCTGCGCCGGCAAGGTAAGGCAAGAGGCGAGAAGGGCGACAACAAAGATTTTCTTCATGGGTGTTCTCCGTGATGCGGGCGCGGACGGGAATGCGAGTTGGGTTTGTGCTATCCCACCCTTTTCCGTCCGCCGCGGCGGACGGAAAAGGATGGGGCACGGTGCATCGTGCTGGGCTGAAGATGCAAATAGCCGGATAATTCTTCGGTCCCTCGGTCCCTTGTTCCCTTGTTCCCTGTTCTTAGAACGGGATATCGTCGTCGGAGATTTCGGCTGACTGCGCGACGTCATCCATGCCGGCGGGCTGGCGCTGGTCCATTCCGGAGCTGGACGACGCAGACGACGTACTTGAGGAACGGGTGTAGCCGCCGCCATCTTCACGGCCCGAAAGCAGCGACAGATCGAGGACGATAATCTCGGTACGGTACTTCTTGACGCCGGTTTCCTTGTCGTCCCAACTGCGAGTCTGGATCTTGCCCTCGACGTAGAGCTTCGAGCCCTTCTTCACATAGTCGCGGACGATTTCGGCGAGGCGCTTGAACGCGACCAGATTGTGCCATTCCGTGCGATCCTGCCAGTTGCCCTGGGCGTCCTGAAAGCGGTCGCTGGTGGCGAGCGAAAAGTTTGCCACCATGGTGCCGCCGCCGGTGGAGCGAACTTCAGGGTCCTTGCCCACGTTTCCCAGAAGAATGACTTTATTGACGCTCTTGGCCATGTTTTTGCTCTCCTGTTCCAAACCGATCTTCGGCCGGCTATTGCTTGAAAGTTGCGCGCTGCGTGCCGCGCGAGTACTGGAAGCATCTTAATATACGGCTGCGGGTGCGTGCGGAACGAGCGTTGCTAGCCCGCATTTCTCACAGGCGTCTTGACGGCAGGTAAGACGGCCCATATTCAACAGCCGGCCTGCCCTGCGGGGGTCTGGAGACCCCCGCTACAGCCGGTCTGGAGACCGGCGCTACAGGTTCTCGCCGGGTGTGAGAAATGCGGGCTAGTTGTCCCCGGCGTAGGGCGAGGGGACGATGGGCGGCTTGGAGGTTTCGCCGCGGAGCTTGCGCACCGTGACGTCGTCGAAGAGCAGCGAAGGCACGGCCAGCGTGACCGGCGCGAAACCCTCATCGCCAAGCGACATGATGCTCATCAGGGCCTCTGGGCGGAATTCCACGGTCTGCATGTTCTGATCCTTCGAGGCGGCGACGATGTCTTTGAATGCGGCCGTATTCAGGCCGGAGAGCTGCACGCCGTGGATGAGCTCCTCGTGCCCGTCCTGGTACATCTTGAACGCCATGACCGGCTGCCCGGAGGTGCGCATGCGGCGCAACACGATGCCGTATTCCTTGTTCTCCTGCTTGAGCAGGGCGAGAAACTTGGCGCGGAGATCATCCTGGCTCAAGCCGTTGTCCGCGGTCACGATGACATTGGAGGGCGCGGCCTGGCCGTCGTGCCGGCTCCCTGTGCTGTGCTCGATGCCGCGCACCGGATCGCGCGTGGTGAGCAGCGTCTTCAAAATGCCTTTGTCGACGAGAAGGGTTTCGCGCGTGGGCACGCCGTCCTCGTCCACCTTGCAGGTTCCAGCCAGCGGCTTGCCGTTCAGCTCCGCGAGCGTGGGATTGTCGGTGACGCTGAGGAAGTCCGGCAGCACGCGGCCGCCAATTTTGTCGAGGAAGGAATTCTCGGCCTCGGTATTGCGCATGCCCAGCGTGGCGTCCATCATGGGCCGGCGCACGCCCAGCAGATTGGGCAAAAAAATCAGCCGGAAGAGCTGCGCCGCCGCTTCGCCCTCGGCCAGAACCGGGCCGTTGTAGCTCTGAATCTCTGCGGAGGCGCGCAGATCCTGGAGACGCTGGCCGAGCGCATGAACGCGCGCCGTCAACGCGTCAATGTTAGGCAGCCCGTCGAGCGACTGCGCATAAAGAGACGTCGAATCCTCAAGCGGAGCGCCGTCCGCGGCCTGCGTGTTGGCGTGGGCGTTGAAGGTGACGCGAGGTTCCTGGCGCGTGTACCACGTGCCTTCGCTATTCACGTAGCGCACATAGGCGTTTACGGCGGAAAAACTTACGCCCGAGGTGTAGATATCCGGCATGGAACGGAAAAGTGCGGAAAGGTTGCGCGCCTCGGTCTCCCATTGCGCGCGATCCACGTGAATGGGCGCAGCCGTGATGGCGGTTTGGGTGGGAGTTTCCCTGGAGAAGTCGGGAACTTTGTCGGTGTCGACCTTGTTTTCGAGAGCCGCGCGTTTCTTTGAGAGGTCTTCGACGGATTTCTTGTAGGTGGCGTCGGTGACGAGCCAGATTTGCCGCCGCAGCTCGTTGTAATCGTCGTCGAGCGGCAGCTCCGCGGTGCCGTTGAAGGACTGCACCATGCTGGACATGTTGAGGGGAAAGGAAAAGAAGTTTGTGTTGTCGAGCTGGTAGCTGCCCACGCGGACTTCCACGGTGATGCGCCGCGAACGCCCCTGATTGCTGGAGTCGAGCGCGCCAAAGCTGGCCGAAACGCCCGTGCTTTCCGAATCGACCACGCGATAGGCGATGAAATAGGGCTTCTCAAGATTTTCGAGCTGCAACTGCTTCATAGAGCGGTCGAGTTCGTCGCGCATGGCCTTCATCACGACGTCGTCCTGCGCACGCGCGGGGAGGGCGCAGGCGAGGGCGACGAGCAGCAGGGATGCAACGGCAATCTTCATTTTTTTCAGCATCGCGGGCCTCACTTTTGCGCAAACGGCGCGGGCAAGATGGGCGGCCGTTCCTGCGATTTCTGTTTTTTCTGCACTTCGATTTGCGAAATCAAGATGGCGGGCGAAACCGCGGAGACGGGAACGCCGCCCGACTCCGCGCCGCAGATGCCGTTGAAGACTTCCACATGGTTGTCGGCGGCCTCGATTTTGCTGAACGTGGTGAGCGGGGTGCCGATGAGGTCGACGCCACGCACCAACTCCTCGCGCCCGTCGGGATAGATGCGGTACACCACAATGGGCATCACATTGAACGCGTTGGGCACGGTGCGGCCTGTGAAGGTGAATCCGCCGGAGATGTCTGCGAAGTAAAGGCCGTAGGGCAATCCCTGCTTCTTGACTTCCTCGATCAGCAGTTTCTTAAGATCCGGCTTGACCGATGATTGCGCAACCTGCACGATGAGGTTCGATTGGCGCGCTACGGGCGCGAAGCCTGCCTGCGCGCGCCCGTGACCGTTGGATTGCGGAATGCCTTCGATGGGTGCGCGCGCCATGAGAAACGTCTTCAATACGCCGTCGTCCACCACGTCCACGCGACGCGCTTTTACGCCCTGGTTGTCGTAGAGGTAGTAGCCCGCCAGCGCCGTTCCCGCCATGCGCTGGACCGTGGGATCGAAGTAGACGGAAAAATCTTTGGGCAGCACTTCCTGGCCGATCATCTTTTTGAAGGTCTGCGCCTCGTTGGCCAGCTTTTGCCGATGGCCCTCGACGCGATGGCCGAAGATCTCGTGGAAGAAGACGCCGCTGGCGCGCCCGGAGAGAATGGCCGGGCCGGTGTAGGGATCGGCCACCGGAGCCACGCGCAGCGCTTCAAGGTCGCGAATCATTTTATCGGCGGCCTTGAGCACGGCCGCGTCATCGGGAAGGTCTTTCTCGCTGAATCCCAGCCAGGATTCGTAGCGCGGCAGCTCCATGCCGTCGTCGGCCTTGGTGGAGGCGATGAGGAACAGGCGCCAGGTGGGCTGCGAGGTTTGGATGCGCGAACCTTCAGAGTTCACGAACCAGCGGGTCTCGGCGCTGACCTCGAGAATTGCCTGAGCGCCGTAGATATTGGAGTATTTGGCGAAGGGCGCGGTGTATTTGCGAATCTTGTCTTCCCAGGCCTTGAGGTCGACCTTCACATCCTGCTGCGGCTCGCTGAACTGCTGCGGCTGCTCGTGAGAGAAGTCGTCAGACTTGTCTTCGGGCGCCACTTCAACCTGGGCGTTGGTCTTGACGCGGGTTAACTGCTCGACGGCGTGCTTGTAACGCTCGTCGGTGTGATACCAGAGCACGGCGCGAATGGCGTCGGGGTCGTTGTCGATGGGCACCGCAGTGGAGGAGAAACTTCCAAACGAGCCCATGGGCAGACCGCCGCGAATCTCGTGCGTATTGTCCATGGCGTAATCGCCGACGCGCATGTCGATGTCGAGCTGGCGGCGATGGTTCTCGCTGCTGCGCGTGAGTTTTCCGAAGGCGCCGGTGACGGCATAAGTGTGGGTGTCGACAATCTCGTAGCTCAGGAAATAGGGCGGGACCGGCTGCGACTTGAGTTTTTGCATGGAGCGGTCCAGCTCGGTCTGCATGGCCTGCAAAACCGGCGAAGCCGATTGGGCGGCCGCGCAAAGGCCCGCGCCCAGCACGAGCAGCAACGTGAAGAAACGATAGCGGCGCATCGAAAGATTCCCCCGAAGGTCGTGGCAATTATATGTCAGACGTGTGAGAGGGGCGTAAGGTGAGGGTTTGCGGTGCGCGGGAGCGGGCTAGCGCTGTGACTGCATCATTTCGTATTAATCCTCCGCAGGCGCGGGTCAGGAGACCCGCGCTACAGCCGGTCTGGAGACCGGCGCTACACATGTCAGGAGACTGGCGCTACACATGCCAGGAGACCGGCGCTACACATGTCAGGAGACTGGCGGTACACAAGCCTGGAGGCCGGCGGTACGAGTCGCACTAACTCATGCGCCCGAGTTCGCGGAACTGGTGGGCGACGGCTTCAAGGAAGGTTTCGACGCTGGTCTCCGGAGGGATGGCGAGTCCGGACTTCGCGCAGAGGGCCGAGGCAATGCGTCCGGCCAGCGCACTGCGCGTCGCGAGGTCCATGTCAAGCCGCCGCGAAAAAAAGCCTTCGAGTACTTCAAGGTCCAAGGGAGTGAGCCGGGCCAGAGCCGGCGCGGGCAGCACCACGCGCAAGTGCGGCGGCGGAATGGGCGACTGTGGCGCCAGCGCCGCAGCCGTTAACGTGCGCGAGGTGCTTTCACCCCACATCGGCGCCTCCACCTCGCGTTCGCGCACCACCAGTGTTCCCGCCACCATGTCGCCGAGGCGCTGGGATCGCCGGCTCATGAACATGGCAGCGATTCCGACCCCGTAGAAGAAGGGCAAAAAGTCGACGTAGCGGACGAGGTTGCGGGCCAGCGACTCTACAAAATTGATGCCGCGGCCCGATTGATGGATCACGCGAATCCTGGCCACGCGTTTGCCCAGGGTGCGTCCGTTGCCGAAGGCCTCAGAGAGTGCGAAGTAGCCCCAGAACAGCAGAAAGACGATGAGCAATAAGATGCCAACACCCCAACTTGCGGCTTTTTCACCAATGGCGCCCAGAGCCGGGATGATGTAGGCGGCAAGAACAACGAGAAGGATGAGCGCCGAGCCCAGGACGAGCGAGTCGACGAGGATGGCAATGAAGCGGCTGCCAATGCCGGCCAGCGGCAACTCGATGGACACGAGTTCCGGGGTATCGATGTTAAGCTGATCTCGAATCGGCTCCATGGCCATCATTCTCTCCAATCAGTGGCTGCAAAAGCGCCGCCCCTACTGGGACCGTCTCAGCTGGCTCCTGAACCAGGCTGCTCAAGGCGGCGTGGGGCGGCTTTCGCGGGCGGAACTGCGCGAGACCGCGCTTCTCTACCGCCAGGCGGCCAGCGACCTGTCGACCCTTCGCCAGGACTCCACCGCGCGCGCTTACGCCGAACTCGTCAACCAGTTATTGGCTCGCGCCCACCATATCATCTATTCGAGCCGGCGCAAAGGCTTCCGTAGAATCTTCGATTTTCTGCTCGACGGCTACCCGGCCCTGGTGCAGCGCCAGTTCCGCTATGTACTGGTGTCGCTCGCGATCATGCTGGCCGGCACGGCGCTGGGCACGGTGCTCACGCTGGCGCGGCCGCAGTTCATGCGCCATATGCTGGGCCCGCAGATGGTGGACACCATCGAGCACCATAAGATGTGGACCGAGTCGATTGTGGGGGTGGAGCCAGCGGCCAGCGGCGCCATCATGACGAACAACATTGCCGTGTGCTTTATCTCTTTCGCCGGAGGCATCGTGTTCGGGCTGGGCGCCATCTGGTCCATGTTCAACAACGGGATGATGCTGGGCGTGATCGGCGTGGCCTGTGCGCAGCACGGCATGGCGGTGGACCTGTCGAGCTTTGTGGCCCCGCACGGTTCGCTGGAGCTGCCGTCGATTGTTCTGGCCGGGGCAGCCGGCCTGCGCCTGGGACGCGGCGTGGTCTTTCCCGGCCTCTATCGCTGGCGCGATTCCATCGTTTTGGCGGGCGTGGAGGCCACGCGCATGGTCGCGGGCACGATTCCGCTGCTGATCATTGCCGGCACGCTCGAAGGTTTTTTCTCGCCCTCCGCGGCGCATGTCTGGCTCAAGTTCACGGTGGGCGGGACACTGTTCACTTTGCTGCTGGTGTGGTTGTTCCGGCCAGTGGCGTCGGCCGGCGAGAAAGTGTCATAAGCGCGCGCCCTTAGACCATTGCCCGTTCTTTCACCTTCAAATACTGGTTCAAAACCGCCGAGGTGAGTTTGTCGGGATCGAGGTCGAGGGTGAGGGCGCCCTGATCGCGCAGCCGCGCCAACAGGAGTTCACGCCGCATCACCAGTTCCTGGGCCGCCGACGCGCGGAACATCTGCTCGACATTCTTCGGGCGGCCTTTGGCAATGGCTTCTACGTCAGGCTGCGCCATGGCCACAAACAGCAGCACGTGACGCCGCAAGAGTTGCATGGCGCCGTCGATGACTTCCGGACGCATGGCGGTTTCCGCCAGGTCGGTGATCCACAAAATCAGCGCCCGGCGGGGCTGCCAGCGGTTCAACGTGGCGGTGGCGCGGAGGTGATCGGCTTCGCTGGATTCGGCGCGCGCCTGGGCGAGCGCTTCGACAATGAGGCGCAAGTGCGCGGGGCCGCGGCCGGGCAGCAGGCGCTGCTGCACATGCTGGCCGTAGACGAGCAGGCCCACGCGATCGCCGGAGTAGAGCGCGAGTTGCGCCAGAGCGACGGCGGTGGAGCAGGCGTAATCGAGCTTGGAGTGGCCGCGCCGCTCCTGATCGTCCGTGTCGCGCAGGATGCGGCCTTGCAGCAGGCGTCCCGCGTCGAGAACGATCCACACCGCCCGGCTGCGCTCGGTCTGGTAGCGCCGCGTGATCAATGCGCCGCGCCGGGCGGTGGCCGTCCAGCAAATGTCGCGCAGGTCGTCGCCTTCGAGATACTCGCGGAGGCTCTCGAAGTCGCGGCCCAGCCCGCGCTCGCGCACCTGGCGCAGTTCGAGATCGATTTGACGGCCGCGCGCGAGAAAAATCTCCTGGTCTTCACCCTGCCGGAGCGCGGGATACACGCGCACAGTCTGCTGGAGCGGGGCCATGGCCCATTTGTCGATGAGGCCGAGCAACGACCGGTAGCGCAGATACACCGATCCCGTGGTGACATCGCCGCGATCACGCGGATCGATGGCGTAACGCAGAGCGGCGCGCACGCGTGGATAGACGCGCAGACTCCGCGTCGAGGGCACGCCCACCAGCGCTTCGGGCAGGTCGTCGACGATGCGGCACTCTAAAATCGTGCCGCCGTTCTGCTCCACGGCGATTTCGATTTCGGTGGGGCTGGAGAGGGAGGGCGCGTTGCTCCACGAGCGCTCCACGGTGATGGATTGCGGAGCGGGCAGGCGCATGCCGTCCCACAGCACGGCGACAAACACCAGCGCATCCCACACCAGCATGCCGTAGGCGAGACGCGCGGAGAAGAATCCCGGCAAGGCCAGCGCCAGGCCCGCAACCAGCAGCCAGATGGTGCGCGGCGTGAGGCCGAACGCAAAGCGGCCGCGCGGCTTGCAGGCCGCATGCACGGGTTCGGGATGGAGCGAAGCGGAGATCATTTAAGCCATCGGGGCTCGCGGCACCGCAACCGCCGCGACCACATCGTTCAGCACGCGATCGGCATCGAAGCCCTCGAGCTCCGCCTCGGGCTTAAGCAGGATGCGATGGCGCAGCACGGGCAGGACGGCGCGCTTTACGTCGTCGGGAATCACGTAGTCGCGGTCTTCAAAGGCGGCGAAGGCCTGGGCCACGCGCAACAGGCAGATGGCGGCACGCGGACTTGCGCCCAACGCCAGCATGGGCCACTCACGCGTGCGGCGCACCAGATCGAGGATGTAGCCGTAGAGGTCCGCTTCCACGCGGATGGCGCGAATTTCGTCGCGCGCGGCCTCGAGGAGCTCTGCGGCGAGCGGCTGAATCTTCGCGTCATCGAGCAGGTTTACGCTGGTGCCGCGATGCCGCTCCAGCATCTGCCGTTCTTCGTCCGCGGCGGGATAGCGCACCTTGATTTTGAGGAGAAAACGGTCGAGTTGCGCTTCGGGGAGCGGATAGGTGCCTTCAAAATCGATGGGGTTCTGGGTGGCGAAGACTGTGAACCATTGGGGCAACTGGCGCGCGACGCCGTCGCTCGTGACCTGGCGCTCTTCCATGCACTCGAGCAGCGCGGCCTGGGTGCGCGGCGGCATGCGGTTGATCTCGTCGACCAGCAGGAGGTCGGTAAACACCGGGCCGGCGTGAAATGTGAAGGCATCGGAGCCCAGTTTAAAGATGGTGGTGCCGAGGATGTCTGCGGGCATCAGGTCGGGCGTTCCCTGCACGCGCTGGAAGGCGAGTCCCAGCAGCCGGCCCACCGATTTCACGATGAGCGTCTTGGCAATTCCCGGTACGCCTTCGAGCAGCGCATGGCCTTGCGTGAGTACGGCCACGAGAACTTCGCCGATGACTTCGGTTTGCCCGGCGATCACGCGTCCCAGCTCCGCGCGGGCGTGGGTCAGCAGCTCCTGCGTGGCCTTGAGGGATGTGCCCGGCTCCTGCGCGTCCTGTTGCAACGGATTTTCTTCGCTCATTCCGGTCTCCTTGCTTCTCGTCCTGCTGTTGTTCCCGATTCAGAATTCATAATCAATCGTAGGTTCTTGGTCTTGCGGCTCGATCCAAGGCTTCGCCGTGGCGGCTGAGAGTCTGCACCAGCGCCAGCGCTTTCTTTGGCTGCAAGGCGTCGCTGCCGATGGCTTCCTCGCATTCCGCCAAATCCTTCTCGAGCGCTTCGGGAGCCTGCGGAAAACGCCGGCGCAGGGCAAGGCCCAGTTCTTCCGCGCTCATCCTTGCTCCCTGCAGTCCGTACAGGTCGCCCATGCGGCGGCGGAAACGCTCGTACGCAAGATCAACTGACGTTGCCGAAGCGCCTGCCTCAGCGTAGAGCGAACCCAGCGCCTCAAGAAACTCCACGGGCGTGGCGCGCACCGGCGCGGGCAGGTCGCGCACGGGGCCGCGGCGCCGGCTGAAGCTGAAGATCACGAGCAAGGCAATTCCGAAGAGGCCCACTTTGAGCAGATTCAGCGCCGTGCCGCTGGCATAGAACCAGTCAGAGTAGACTTCACCGTGCAAGGATTCATCCCAATAGAAATGATGGTTCTGAGGCGCGCCCAGGGAATTCAAAAACAGATTCAGGTTTTCGGCGCGTTGAATTGAACCGTTTTCAAGCGGCGTGGAACTGGCCCACCAGATGACGTCGCCCTTGCCGCTGGTGTACTCGACCACGGCCGGCGATCCAGCGCAGTTGTACTGGACGCGGTCGAGCGGTTGCTCCAAACTCCATGTCACTTCCGGAACCATCCACACCTCGCCCGATCCTGCCAGCGGGTCCAGCCCTTGCGGCGTCAACTTGCACGCGCCTTGGAACCGCGTCGACGGCCACATGTTGCCATCCGGAGCCAGCATGCCGCCTCCCCATCCGGTCAACAGCACGCGCCCGCCCCGCGCGACAACGTCTCGCACGGCTTTGAGATCCTCGGGTGAGGTGGGGTTGGGCTCGGCGAAGATCACCACGGTTTGCGCGTCGGTCAGCGCCGGCAGATCGCTCAACGGCCGCTCCCAGCGCTCGACGTCATAGTCGTTGGCCTTGAGCAATTCGTAGGCGGCGCGGGCTCCATGTTTGCCGGCGCCATAGGTGCTGGGCACCGGGTTGTTGTCGCTGTCTTGGCTGCGCGCAAAGAACACCGTGACGACTGCCAGTACGGCCACCGCGCACATGCAGCCGATGAGCAGCTTGCGATCCGTGGCGTCGAGCGAGGCGAAGAGCTTCATTCCGCGTGCACTCCCAGCTCCGCAGCCCGCTGCAATGCGGTGTTGAAGTCACTGGCCGCGGCGTCGCGCCCGCCATACCATGTGCGCTCAAAGCTGCGCGTGAGCGCCGTCAAGGTGGGCTTGCGCGGATCATTGCCGCCCAGCAGCCCGAGATATTCCCGCGGCGTGCGCGCGCGATCGGCCGGCCACAAGCGCCCGGACTCGAGGCGGGCAATCGACGCCCAGTACACAGAATGAATGGCCTCGCGCCACAAGCCGCTTGCCGCCGCGGCCTGCGCGTCCTTCATCCACAACTGCCATTCGCGCGCTGAAGGCGATCCGGGCCCGGGCTCGACGTCGGGAATGAGGCGCACCCGCGCGCTGCGCTCGATGCGGATGAAAAACCAGATCAGCGCGATGCAGATTCCGCCCAGCAGCAAGCCCTGGAGCAACCGGGCAGCCCACGGCGCGCGCGCCCCCATTCCCGCGAGGCGCATCAGGATTCTGTCGAAGAGGTTTCCGAGCCATTCCACGACGCGGTTTCTGACCGAAACCCTGGTCACGCCCTGGTACTCCCGCTGGGCCAAAATCTTGTCGAGCGATTTTCGCTGGTCAGAATAGACGGGATTGGTTGCGAGCGGGCTTTCAGCCTGGCGTTCATCCATCTGGAGGCGCTGTCGCGCGTCGTTGAGTAAATCGCTCGCGTTTGCCGGTTGGCTCTTACCGCGCGCAGGCGCTCCCGCGACAACCGGCTGCGCCACGCTGCCTTTTTGCCCCGCGCGGTTCAGCACGGCCCGCAGCCAGTCGTAGCGAACCTCGCGCGCTTCGGATGCTGCGGGTCCCGGACCTTGCACGCGGTCGTTGGGGCCAACACGATCGGGATCGCAGGCGTTGTTGCCGGCAGGGGCCGGTTTTATGAGCTTGAGCTGCGCCTGGCAATCGGCAACCACGCTGTCCAATGCGTTCAGGTGTTGGCGGTACTCGGCAAGATTCACATTGCGCCAGCCTGGGTTGGAAGGGATCTGCTGGGCGCGCGCATGCGGCACGGCGGCGGCGGGCACGAGCAACGCGGCGACAAGCGAAAGCAAGGCAGCGGGGGCCAGCCCCGCCGATCCTCCGCCGTTCTCTCTACGCGACCCGGACCGCATCGAACTCATCGTCTTTCCACGCTATCAGGCGGCGTAGCCGGCCCGAAACCTCCTGCGGCATCGCCCGGCGATCCCGCGGACGGGGGCTGCGCGAGCCCGGGAATCCCTGAGGACGCGCTTTGGGGTTGCGGCTGCGCGAGCCCCGCCCGCTGCATCATCCACTCAATGTCAAAGCCTTCTTTGCGGATGCGCTGGTCGTAATAGAACAGGACGGCGGCGATCATGTAGATCGGCGCCAGCAACACCTGCGAGATGAAATCCAGGGCCACTCTCACAATCTCCATGACCACAAGTGCCGCCGAAGAATGCGCGACGTTAATTCCCGCCGCGGGGAGCACTGCAACAAGGATTAACACGGGGATGGCCAAGGCCATTCCGATGGCAAATGCCAGCGCCGCCACCAGTAGATTGGTAACGAAGATGCGGCCGCGCGTTCCCTTGCTCAGGTGCCACGAGCGAACGAGCGACTGCCAGGCGGTCTTTTTCTCCACAATGCACGCGGCCATGCCCAGCGCGAAGCTTAGTGCCAACCAGACCACAGCGCCAATTGCCACAACGGCCACCAGAAACATCAGGAAGCCGAGAGCAAAACGCGAGCCAAGGTCGACGTCGGGGCGAGACATGAGATAGATGAGCGGCAAGATGATAGACATGGTGACGGCCATGGGGATAAGTGCAGCCATAATCCCCTGCAGCAGCAAGTACCACAGATAAGTCCAGAATCGGGTGTGCACGCTCTTGAGCGTGGCGCGAATCGTAGGCTTCTCGCCGAGGTGCACGCTCACCGTAGCCTGCGTGATGCCGGCGTAGGAATAGACGTACACGGCAAGGTAAATGGGAATGGCGATGAGACAAAGAAGAACGATGGCAATGACCGCCGCGGGAGTACTGTCCCAGGTACCGCTGCCCGCAACGCCGGGAATGATGAAGATGGCTCCGGCTGGAATAGCGAGCGCCAGGACGAACAGCAAAGGCAGCGCCGCCGTGCCGACATAGAGCCAGAAATTGCGCCGGTAGAGCTGCGCCGTGCGGTCAAGAATTTCGCCGAGATTCAAAGGTCGTAACTGGTTGTCCATACCACCCCTTGTGAGCCCGGAACCTCAAGTGCGGTCCAAGCTGCTGTTGTGGGAAAGGCGTTTGCCAAGGGCAGTGCCGGAAGAGATTTTTCCGGCCACGATTCTGCCTGAAAGAATCGAGTTCGTGAACGCTTGCAGGGATCGTAGCACAGGGTATGGTCCGGCAACGGCGCTTTCTTGGCGGGGCGGCTTGACGGCCGAAAAAATATTTGGAAAACTGCTAACTAATCCTTTAGTTGTTACGTCTATGGGAATGCAAGCAGGATTCTGGATCAGAAAAATGCAAGCAGAATCAACAGGTTAGCGATGCCGCCAAGGAAATCCAACACGCTTACCGAAGCTGAGCTCAGGCTGATGAAGATCCTGTGGCGGAGGGGCGAATCTGCGGTTACCGATCTGGTGGCCGCACTGCCCGAGGGCGAACCGCTGGCCTATAACTCGGTGCTGACCACCATCCGGATCCTGGAACAGAAGGGCTATGTGGCGCATCGCCAGGAGGGACGGGCGTTCGTGTACCGGCCGGCGGTTGCGGAGGACGAGGCCAGCCGCACGGAGGTGCGCAACGTGCTTGGGCGATTCTTCGGCAACTCCCGTGAGCAACTGGTGTTATCACTCTTAGGCGATGAGGAGATCGGCAGCGAAGAGCTGGAGCGCCTGAAAGACGCGATTCGCAAGGCAGCGGCGGAAAAAGAGAGCGAGGAATAGGGATGTTCTGGATCCTGATGTCCGATCAAGTGCACGCGGCGCTGGCAACGGCGGGCGGTTGGCTGGTTGCCTTTGCCGAGACCGCTGCGCCCGTGACGGTTGCGGCCCTGTGGCAGGGCGCGGCGATCGCACTGGTTCTCGGCAGTTGCCTTCGCCTGACGCCGCGCATCAATGTTCATGTCGGCGCTGCGCAGCGCTTTGCCGTCTGGGCTGCGGCCTTCGCGGTGGTTGTGGGTCTGCAGTTCCTGCCCTGGTTTGCGCGCGGCACAGCAGGCGCAATCGCGGCCAACGCTCCCTTCGGCGCGGTGGCGCCGAAAGCGTGGCTCCAGATCGATGACCGCTGGGCACTCGCCATTGCCGCGCTGTGGCTGGCGGCATCGCTGGCGCGCGCGGCCAGTCTTGCCGTCCACTCGCTGCGCGTGCGCCGGCTTTGGAATTCGGCCTCGCCGGTGGAAGTAGAGGCTAATTTGCGCGCGCTGCTTACTGCAGCCTTTCCGACGCGACGCCCCGTGGAAATTTGCACGACATGCGAGCTCGACCGTCCCAGCGTGATCGGCTTCCTGGCGCCGCGCATTCTGATTCCTGAATGGCTCTACGCACGCCTGACGCCCGGCGAACTCGAGCAGGTGGTTCTGCATGAGGCCGAGCACCTGCGCCGGCGCGACGACTGGACCAATCTTTTGCAGAAGCTGGCCCTGGTTCTGTTCCCGTTGAACCCTGCGCTGGCCTGGATCGAAGGCCGCCTGTGCCGCGAGCGCGAGATGGCTTGCGATGAGGGCGTGGTGCGCCGGACCCAAGCGCCGCGCGCCTACGCGGCGTGCCTCACCAGCCTGGCCGAACGCGGATTGGAACGGCGCCGCACTCACGCGCTCTCACTGGGCGCATTTGAGCGCCGTCCTGAGCTGGTGCGGCGCGTGTACAGTATTCTGGCCCGCAAGAAGGCGCTTCATCCCGTGGCGGCGCGCGCACTGGTGGGCGTGGCCGGGTGCGGCCTGCTGATTGCGTCGGTGGAACTGGCGCGTTGCCCACAGATGGTGGCCTTTGTTCCCGCGGCGAAGACCGCGATGGCGCGAGCCGATTCGGCAACTCTGCTGGGCGATGGAGATCGCGCATTCGGACCGACAACAGCGGTCCGCGAAGGTTCCGGTTACCGCGCGGTTGAAACCAAGGCGATTTTGCCTGCGGGTCGTCACACTGCGCCGCTCACTCCGGAGTCATCGCGCCGGGCCGTAACGACCTCGGTTGAGTTGGCAGGTGCATCGCAGCGTCAGATGGCGTCGATTGGCGAAGCACCGCGCGAGGTGCTGTTGCGGGCAGAAATGCCGGATACAAATGGTGATGATGCCAGGCAAAACGCGAGTTCCGGCATCGCAGGGGAAGCGCAATATGTGGTGCTGGCCACGTGGGAAGAGGTACGAACTTCGCCGCGCCATGCCCGGCTGATTTCCGATTACAACACGAGTGCAAATGCGCAGCCGCAATCTGCCGCCGCCGCGGATCCGGCCGATGGACAGGCCGTTACGCGGATCACCGTGGCGCGGCTGATTCTTGCGGTGTATCCGATCGGCGCTCGGCCCAACGGCTCCGGGCTCAACGGCTCTGGGCCCGGCTCGAAATCGGCGCATGCAGAAGATTCTGGCCGGCCTGCCGCTCCAGTGCCTGAGAGCGGCTGGCTGGTTTTCCAACTCTAACCAGGAAATTTCAACCCCAACGGAGATCAATATGTCCATGACAACTAATTCATTAGTAGTAAAAGCGAAGAAGCTGGCAGTGCCTGCGGGCATTCTGGCCACACTTCTGTTTGTCTTTGCGTTTTTCATCGACCACAACAAGGCGATGGCAGCCGCGTCGGGACCGATGGAGGACTCGAGCGTGTCTTCGCTGGTGGCGCTCGACAACGCGGTTGAAGCCGTTGCGGCTCGGGTTACGCCGGCCGTGGTCAACGTCTCGGTGACCTCGCGTGTTTCGCACGATGAGCAAGCCGAGGGCGACGGCGAGGGGCGAGGTCACGGTCAGGGCCACGGGCAAGGTCGCGGACAGGGCCAGGACTTTGGCGGCATCAATCCCGAGGACCTTCCGCCGGGATTGCGGCAGTTCTTCTTCGGACCAAATGGGCCGGGGGGAGGGCCGGGCGGGCAGGGCATGAAGCCGCAGCCCCAGATTGAGCATGGGGTGGGGAGCGGCGTGATCGTTTCGCCGGATGGATACATTGTGACCAACGACCACGTGGTGGACGGTGCGACGGAAATGCGGGTCACACTCAACGACCGGCGGGTGTTCACCGCGAAGCTGGTGGGCGAGGACAAGCTCAACGACCTGGCAGTGATCAAGATCGATGCTCACGACTTGCCCAGTATTCCGTGGGGCGAGTCGACGAAACTGCATCCCGGGCAGACGGTGCTGGCCTTCGGCAGCCCCTTCGGCTACTTCCAGTTTTCGGTGACGCGGGGCATCATCAGCGCGCTCAACCGGCCCAATCCGTATACCGACGATCCGCGCAAGCCGGGAGATTTCATTCAAACCGACGCGGCCATCAATCCCGGCAACTCCGGCGGGCCGCTGGTGGACGCGCACGGCGAGCTGATCGGCATCGACACCTTCATCATTTCGGACAGCGGCTCGTTTGCGGGCGCGGGCTTTGCGATTCCGTCGGAGATCGCGAAAGCCTCAGTGGACCAGATCATCAAGACCGGCACGGTGCACCACGGCTACCTGGGCATCAGCATGAACGACGTGACGCCCGACAACGCGCAGTTCTTCAACCTGCCTGACGCCACGGGCGCGATCGTGAGCCAAGTGACGCCTGATTCGCCCGCGGGCCGCGCCGGACTGAAGAACGGCGACGTGCTGCGCGAATTGAACGGGAAGAAGATCGTGGACGGGCGCGCACTGCAGGTTGCGGTGAGCGAAACCGCGCCGGGAACGGCGATCGACCTGGGCATTCTGCGCGACGGCAAGCCCGAGAGCTTGAAGGTGACGGTGGGCGAGTTTCATAAAGAGGCGCCCGAAGAAGCCAGCAATACGGGCGCCAGCGAGCAGCGCGGCCGGCTGGGACTGACGGTGGCGGATCTGTCGCCTGACGTGCGCCAGCAACTGCATGTGCCGGAGCAAGTGCACGGAGCAGCCATCGCGGAGGTGCGTCCGGGGAGCGCGGCCGACGATGCGGGCCTGACGCCCGGCGACGTGATTCTCGAAGTGAATCGCCATCCGGTGGAGAGCGCCGATAGCTTCGTGAGCCAGATTCACACAGTGCCGCAGGACAAGGACATTCTGCTGCTGGTGTGGTCGAACGGAGGCGCGAGCTATCGCGTGGTGCATCCGGAGGAGGGCGCGCAGAACGGGATGTAGGTAGCAAGTCAGCAAGTCAGCGAGTCAGCAAGTCAGCAAGTTAGCAAGTGAACGAAACTGCGGAATCAGGGGAATGCCTGCTCCGCGCGGCGGGAGAACGCCGAAGACGTTGCCCGTGCTGGATCGAAGACTCGGGTAACTCAGGCGCCCAACTCAGAGTCGGGGGACGAATGGGTTGGGCGCCATGTGTTGGTAGAACAGGGAACAAGGGACCAAGGGAACAAGGGACCAAGGGAACAAGGGAGCAAGTCAGCGAGTTAGCGAGCCAGCAGGTTAGCCGACCAGCCTTCGGGACGCAGAGGGCGCGCGTTTTCACGAGAGCTAAAGAATTCATCGGCGATCAATGATTGTTTCATTGGGATTGTTTCATTGGCCCACGATAATTGATTGTTTCTGTGGGGTGGGTTGGCTATAATTGCCGCAATTTCGTTTCCCCCTGTCGAGTAGAAATCCGGGCCCCAGGCGTGAATAAGGAAGAAGGAGAGCCCATGGCCAGCACAGTGGTTGGACCGCTGGTTTGTCCGCAGGGACACGGGCCGGGAGTGCCCGGTTCACGATTCTGCACCATGTGCGGAAGCGAATTGGTTGCCGAGTTGCAGGCAACGGCGCCCCAGCCTGTGGCCATGGGAGTGCCGCTTGCAGGAAGCGGCCAGCCGCCGTGCAAAGTTTGCGGCGTGAACGGAGCGGGACTGAGCGCGGCGGAGATTGTGTGCCCGGAGTGCGGATGGCTGCGGCCGCTGACGCCCGGGTACCAGATGGACCGGTCGGTGTTTTTGTGGGCGCAGGACGGCCAGGCCATGTCGAAGCTGCAGAGCCTGACGACGCTGCACTCGGTGGTGCGGTCAGTTTCGGATAAAGTGGGCCGGCCGTGGATCGAGTCGACGTTCAATGCCATTCGACTTGGGCCCCGGCAGTTCCCCGATGTGTGGAACCAGGCGGTGCTGGCGGCGCGCATCCTGGGCCTGCCGAAGATGCCGGACGTCTACATCTCGGGCGACCAGATGTGGAACACCTACACCTACGGCACGGAAAACAGCTCTTTCATCGTGCTGGGCACCTCGCATCTGATCAACTTTGCCGGCGATGAACTGCTGTTTGTGCTGGCGCGCGAGATGGGTCACTGCCGCGCCGGTCACGCGCTGTGGAACACGGTGCTGCGGTTCATCGCGGGCGATGTGAGCGTGCACACCGGCCTGCTCTCCAATGGCTTGATCAATGCGATCAATCCCACGAAGCTGATTCAGGGTGCGATCGACCTTCCGCTGATGGCGTGGTCGCGCCAGTCGGAGATTACCGCGGACCGGGCAGGATTGATGGCCGTGGGCGACGAGGCGCTGGCGCGGCGGGTGCTGCTGGCGTGGTCGATCCGCTCGGCGCGGCTGCTGCAGATGGTGAACATCGAGGAGTGGATGAAGCAGGAGATCGCGAGCGACGACCAGATGACGCGCTACTCTGAGATGACGACTTCGTCGTCGATGTACACCACGCGGCGGCTGCGGTTGCTGGGGCAGGCGGCGCACGAGGCAGAGCTGATGCGCTGGAGCCAGAGCATCCAGCCGGTGCGGAAGAAGCTTGCGCCTGTGCCGGGGCAAGCGACGCCGGGGTTGGGCGTGGGCACAGTACGCAAAGCGAGCGCCGGTGCAGGGGCACGGCCGTCGGCCGGTGCAGCGCAGGTGGGAGCGGGTGCGCCGGTTGGCGCGGCGCGGCCGACGGTTCCGAGTGCAGGCGCGGTGCAGGCGCAAGCAGGGCAGGCGCAAGCGGCGCAGGCAACGGCGACGAAGCCTGCAGTTGCGGCGGTGCCTGCGGACTCGATCCGCGTGATTTGCAACAAGTGCCAGGCGGCGATGCGGGTTCCGCTGGCGGTGCTGCGGGGCAAAACGGTGTTGAATGTTCGCTGCCCGCAGTGCCACACCGTGGTCACTTTGCGGCCGAGGGCGGCGGCACAGGCGGCGGGTGCGGCTGCGGGATCGGCGGCTGCGCCGGCGACGCCCGTGAGTGCGGTGACGAAACCGGTTGCGCCGCAGGCGACGGCGGCCAGTGTAGCGGCAAAACCAGTCGGGTCGCCGGCAACAGCGGGTGGCGCAGCGGCAAAACCAGTTACACCGCAGGCAGCGGCGGGTGGTGTAGCGGCAAAACCAGCTGCGCCGCAGGCGAAGGCGGGCGCGGGAAAATCAGCAACTGCTGCGCAGCCGGTACGTGCGGGCGGGAAGAAGTGATCGGGGAATGGGGTTGTGCCTCAATTTGACAAGAACTATCTCTCAGGGGTGAGACCCTCATTCATTGAAGAGCCACCACGACAGCTTTGAAATGATATGCTGCCGAGAATTCAGAAAAGAGAGGATGCATCATGCCGGACGATAGCAACAGCCAGGTGAATGAGGTCGAGGAAGTTGTCGTGGTGGTGCCTGAGGAGACCGCGGGGACAAGTGCGGCGAGCGGGACGGGCACGAGCGCGGGAGAGACCGCGTCTACTCCAGATTCGGGATCGGTGACGGAAGAGATTATCGATGTGGTTCTGGATCCGGCGGGGAGCAGCGGCTCGCCGGATGCATCCGGAGCCGTGGAAGAAGTGGTGGTGGTGGAGGAAGGGGTCGTGGATCCGGATGCGACCGTGACAGGGACGGCGACGGACCCGACCGATCCGGGCGCAGCGCCCGCGGCCGGGCAGGACCCGGGGAGCACGGATCCGGGGGCGGTTACGGGCGATGGCTCTCCTGACGGCGAAAGTGGATGGATCGTATCGGATGGCACCGATCCGTCGGCGGGCGGGACGGCCGGTGAGGATTCGCCGTCTACGGGCGATAGCACTGTGACGGGAGAACCGGACGACACGGTGACGGGCGGCCCAGACCCGGATGCGACGACGGATCCGACTGCGGACCCGGATGCAACGACCGATCCAACTGCAGATCCGACTGCTGACCCAACTGGGGACGGAACTGTAACCGGCAGTACAGACCCGGATGCAACGACTGACCCGACTGCGGACCCGACTGCTGACCCGACGGATAACTCGCAGGTGCAATCGGACGAGCAAACGGTGCAACAGGACGAGCAGCAAGAGAGCCAGGACGTGAGCGCGGGCGATTATTCTGCTGCGTCGGCTGATGCGACGCAGGCGTATCAGGACTCGGAGACCGTAGCCGGCGAAGGCGGTCCGGACAACACCGACGAGACCTGGACTGCGCAACTGGACGAGAGCTGGGCCAACTCGGACCAGCAGACTGCCGATGAGGATGCGCAGACGGCCGACAGCTACGCTGCTGCAGGAGATTCGCAGGGCGCCGAGGTGTACGGCGACGCGGCGCAAAGCGAGGGGGAGAGCGCCGACGACAGTGCAGAAGAGGGCCAGTACGGCGACCCCGTGGGGCAGGAGATGGATACGCCGAGTGAGGAAGCTCCGGCCGACGATGCGGCCGTGGATGATGCACCGGCCGACGATGCAGCCGTGGATGATACTTCCGGTACGGACGACTCGTCGAGCTAGCGAAAGACAGGGAACAAGGGAACAAGGACTACGGGACGTCGGGGCTACGGGCGATGCGGCGGTTTCGGAGCCATTTGGCGAGGCCGAGGGTGAGGAGCAGCGCGCCGAAGGGCAGGCACATGAGGGCGACAATGAGCGCGAACCAGCCGGCGTTAGTGCTGGCGCCGAGGCGCGAGTAGCCGCCGAAGAGGGTGACGAGCAGGAGGCCGGCGACGAGGCCGGCGCCGACCATCGAGCCGCCCCACTGGAGAAGCTGGCGGGTGCCGTCGGCGGGCGGGGGCTGGCGATTCTCTAAAGTAGCTGGCGGGTGTGCCGTCATGCGCATTTATCCTTTTGCCGCTGCCAACATGGCATACACGATGACCCCGGTGACGGACACATAAAGCCAAATGGGGAACGTCCAGCGAGCCACTTTGCGGTGCGTGGGAATACGACCCGTGAGAGAGAAGAAAAAAGTGACGAGCACGAGAGGCAGGGCCACCATGGAAAGCAGGACGTGGCTCACCAGGATCACCAGATAGATGATGCGCGCAAGACTGTGTCCAGGGTAATGACTCTCGCCGTGCAGCGCGTAGTTTCCGATGTAGCAGACCAGAAACAAAGTTGAAAACGCGAAGGCGATGATCATGGCCCTGCGGTGCGCCACGATGCGGCGCGCGCGGATAAAACGGTAGCCCATCAGGATCGCAACGGAGGCGCAGCCGTTCAGTATCGCGTCGAGTGCTGGCAGAAAGCTGAGCTCTCTGCCGCTCACATCCAGGGCCGGATGAACGTAGATCAGCCAGAAGAGAAAGGCCGAGGCGGCGGCGCTGATGAAGAGGATGGCGGCGATGGCTGGGCCCGTGCCGGAGCGGGGAGCGGAGGTGGGTGCGGTGGTGGTCATAGCGTGCCTTACGATTTTGCCTTGGCGCAGAGCATGAGCGTGGTGAAGAGGAGCGGCAGGTAAAGCACGCTGACTTTGAGCAGGTCGCGGGCCAGCATGCGGCTTTCGTCTTCGGTTTTGGCGTGGAGAATGCGCGCGAAGCGGAGCGTGTAGGCGAGATAGACGAGGCCGAGGGCGATGGCCGGGGCCACATAGAGCGCGCTGGTGACGCCAAGCCACCAGGGCGCAAGGCTTACGGGAATCATGAGCACGGCGTAGAAAACGGCTTCGACGACGGTGGAAAATCCGTCGGGCTGGACGACGGGCAACATGCGGATGCCGGCGCGCGCGTATTCATCGCGATACAACCACGCAATGGACATGAAGTGGGGGAACTGCCAGACGAAGAGGATGGCGAAGAGGGCCACTCCGGGCCACTCGATGCGGCCGCGGGCAGCGGTCCAGCCAAGCAGGGGTCCCATGGCGCCGGGAAATGCGCCGATGAAGGTGGCGAGCGAGGTGACGCGCTTGAGTGGGGTGTAGATGGCGACGTAGGTGAAGGCGGTGAGCAGCGCCAGCGCGACAGTGAGCGGGTTGGTATAGAGCATGAGCCACACCGCGCCGAGCGCGATGGCGCCCAGGCCGGCGAGAATGCCCACGGCGAGCGGGAAACGGCCCGAGGCCAGCGGCCGGTTGGCAGTGCGCTTCATGCGCGCGTCGGTGGTGCGCTCAAGGCACTGGTTGAGCGCGCCCGCGCCGGCGGAGACGAGGCCGATGCCGAGCAGCACGTCGAGCAGGCCGCGCTGCAAGGTGGAGATGCCGGATTGCATGGAGCCCAGGTAAAAGCCTCCCCAGCCAGTGACCAGCACCAGGCCGACGACTTTGACTTTGAAGAGTTCGCGCAGGTCGTGGATGAGGGTTGCGGTGGCGCCGGGTTGAGGCGCGTGCAGGCCGTGCGCGTGCGGGGAGTCTTCGCCGCGGCTTGCGGCGAGATCGGCGGGCAGAGCGGCCTGGGAGGAAGAAGTCATGGAGACGCGAGAAGAATTTTGCGGCTGCGCGAGCGATGGGGCAGCGGCCTTGATTTGATGATAACAAGCGGCAAGCCGCGCTCCGGGAGCAGGGCGACTCACCGAGAATTCTTTTGACACGGTTCTGTCGCGTACTGTAGCGTCCGGAATGGCGCCGCCTGTCCCAAGGCAATTCCCAGGCGCCGGAGGTTCAAACATGCGCATGATGATGCTGGTTCAATGTCCCATTGAGCCGTTCAATACCTTGGTTCGCAATGGAACCGCGGGCTCCACGATGAAGAAAATTCTCGACGACATCAAGCCGGAGGCTGCTTACTTTGGCGAGCGCGAAGGCAAACGCGGCTGCACGCTGATCGTTGACGTGCAAAGTCCTTCGGACGTGCCACGTTTGGCCGAGCCGTGGTTCATCTGCTTCAACGCGGACGTGGAGTTCAGGGTTTGCATGACGCCTGAGGATCTGGGCAAGGCAAATCTCGACGCGCTGGGCAAGAAGTGGGGCTGAGGACCAACGAGTCAGCGAGTCAGCAAGTCGGCGGAGCCAAAGCAGATCTCTTGCCTGCGTCCCTCCCCGGTCCCCAAGTGCGAGGGACCGGGGGCACCCGCCGGGGGCACCCGCAAGTTGGCGAATCAGCAAGTCAGCGGCTCCTGCCCCGCGGACGAAGAGTTGTCCGCGGGGTACTGGGTTGGGTGCGTCCTGTAAAATGAAATCAACCGGATGATGCATTCCCCTCCAGCGGCTGCCCCTCAGGCATCCCGCGCCGCGCGGGAGACGGAGTCGCGGGCGTCCGGAACCCAGGAAAACTCAACCCCGCTCGTTCAGGAAAGCTCGTCCCAGCTCACCCAGGAAAAACCAGTTCCACTCGGCGAAAAATCGGCTCCTCTCGGCGATGCTCCGTTGATCAGGGTGGAAGGACTGCGCAAGTCGTATCGCACGGCGCGCGGGGAACTGATCCTTTTTGAGAACCTTGATCTCGAAATCGAGGCCGGCGAGATGGTGGCGATCGTGGGCCAGTCGGGGGCGGGAAAGAGCACTCTTTTGCACATTCTGGGCGCGCTTGATGCGCCTTCCGCGGGAACGGTATACTGCGCCTCAACCAACGTGGCCTCGCTCTCCCCGCGAGAGGCGGCAGCCTTTCGCAACCGCGAGATCGGCTATGTGTGGCAGTTCCATTATTTGCTGCCGGAGTTTACGGCGGAGGAGAACGTGGCCATGCCGCTTTTAGCCCGGGGTATGCGCCCTTCCGAAGCCATGAAAATAGCGGCTAACTGGCTGAGAGAGGTGGACTTGGAGGATCGGGGAACGCATCGGCCGGGCGAGCTTTCAGGCGGCGAGCAGCAGCGCGTGGCGCTGGCTCGGGCGCTGGTTTGCAGTCCGCGACTGCTCCTGGCCGACGAGCCCACGGGCGACCTGGACAGCACGACTGCGGGCCGCGTTTTTGAGTTAATTGAACGGCTGCACGCGAGCCATGGGCTTACGTCCATTCTGGTGACGCACAATATGGAACTGGCGCAACGCTCGACACGAATTCTTCGTCTCGCAAACGGAAGGCTGACGGCGCTCACAGACGCCGCGCAGCCGGCAACCTAACCTGTAACCCTTGCGTGGAATTGCATCATTTTCCGCAGCAATTGAGTCTTATGAGGTAGAGCCCCACAGAGGATTTCTCTAGTCGGGCTCGAGAGGTCGGGATGGAAGTCAGCCGGGTGAGCGAGGCCGGGTGACGGCAAGGGCAGAAACTGACCCCAAGACCATCCAAAAGAGCCGTTCGGAGCTTGGGTTCTCATTTGAGTTCTCCGGCGGCGAAGCAACGGGAAGGGCGCGCGCTTGAGGGCCGAGGCCGGGAGCATCGCCGGACGGCTACTGAAGCGGGCAGCCCGGGACAAGCCCCGATGACGGGGAGGGGAGCACATCATGTTCGAACGGTATACGGAGAAGGCACGGCGCGTGATCTTCTTCGCGCGGTATGAGGCCAGCCAGTTCGGGTCGCCTTATATCGAGACCGAGCACCTGCTGCTGGGACTGCTGCGCGAAGACAAAGCGTTAACCAACCGCTTCCTGCGCTCGCACGCCTCGGTGGAGTCGATCCGGAAGCAAATTGAATCGCACACCACCATCCGCGAGAAGGTGTCGACGAGCGTCGACCTGCCGCTATCGAACGAGTGCAAGCGAGTGCTGGCGTACGCCGCGGAAGAGGCGGAGCGGCTGGGCCACAAACATATCGGAACCGAACATCTGCTGCTGGGATTGCTGCGGGAAGAGAAGTGCTTTGCCTCGGAGATTCTGCAGGAGCGGGGATTGAAGCTGGCGCTGATTCGGGACGAGCTGGCGCGCGTGACGCAGGAGAAAGCGCCGCCACAGCAGCGGCAGCGGGAGTCGAGTTTGCTGGCGGAGTTCAGCCGCGATCTGACCCAGGCCGCGATGGATGGGCAGCTGGATCCGCTGGTTGGGCGCGAAGGCGAACTGGAGCGCGCCATTCAGATTCTCTGCCGGCGCACCAAAAATAATCCGGTGCTCATCGGCGAGCCGGGCGTGGGCAAGACGGCGATCGTTGAGGGTCTGGCGCAGCGCATCGCGGACGGTGAGGTGCCGAGCTTCCTGGCGGACAAGCGCGTGCTGGCGCTGGATCTCTCGCTGATCGTGGCGGGAACCAAGTACCGCGGGCAGTTTGAAGAGCGGCTGAAGACCATCATGAAAGAGCTGATGGAGAATCAGAACTCGATCGTATTCATCGACGAGCTGCACACGCTGGTGGGCGCGGGATCGGCGGAAGGATCGCTGGACGCGGCGAATATCCTGAAGCCGGCGCTCTCGCGCGGCGAGATCCAGTGCATCGGCGCGACCACGCCGGCCGAGTATCGCAAGTCGATCGAGAAGGACCGCTCGCTGGAGCGGCGCTTCCAGGCGGTGAAGGTTCCGCCGCCGAGCGAGGCGGATGCCATCAAGATCATCATGGGCATCAAAGACCGCTACGAGAAGTTCCACGCGGTAAGTTACACCGATGCGGCGGTGGAGTTTGCGGTGTCGCACTCGAGCCGTTACATTCCCGACCGCTTTCTGCCCGACAAGGCGATCGACCTGATTGACGAAGCCGGCGCGCGCGTAAAGCTTCGCCAGACCTCGCTGCCGGAGGAGATCACCGAGGTGCAGAAGCGGATCAAGTTCATCGTGCACCGCATGGATTCGGCGATTGCGAATCACGAGTTCGAGAAGGCGCGGTTCTATTCGGACGAGGAGCGCAAAGAGCGCGAGAACCTGCGCGCATTGCGCGACAAATACCACCTGGACGACTCGGCGGCAGGAATCGTGGGCCGCGAGGACATCGAAGACGTAGTGAGCCGCTGGACGGGCGTGCCCGTGACCAGCATCAAGGAAGAGGAGACGCAGAAACTGCTGCGCGTGGAAGAGGAGCTGCACAAGCGCGTGATCTCGCAGGACAGGGCGATTTCGGCACTGGCGCGGGCTATCCGGCGCAGCCGCGCGGGGTTGAAATCGCCGCACCGGCCGATTGGGAGCTTTTTATTCCTGGGACCGACGGGTGTGGGCAAAACAGAAATGGCGCGTACGCTGGCTAACTTCCTGTTCGGCTCAGACAAGGCGCTCATCCGCTTCGATATGTCGGAGTTCATGGAGAAGCACTCGGTGTCGAAGCTGATCGGCTCGCCTCCGGGATACGTGGGCTACGAGGAGGGCGGACAGTTGACGGAGCGCGTGAAGCGTTCGCCGTATTCGGTGGTGCTGCTGGACGAGATCGAGAAAGCGCACCCGGATGTGTTCAACATCCTGCTGCAGGTGTTCGAGGACGGGCAACTGACCGACGGACTGGGCAACACGGTCGACTTCAAGAACACCATCCTCATCATGACGTCGAATATCGGCGCGCGGCACCTGCAGAAGAAGCAGGGGTTGGGTTTCCAGAGCGAGCGCGAGGACCTGGTGAGCGAAAAGGTCGAGGAGCTGGTGAAGAACGAGGTGAAGAAGACCTTCAACCCCGAGTTCCTGAACCGTCTTGACGAAGTGATCCTGTTCCAGTCGCTCTCCGATGCGGATCTCATTCAAATCGTGGAGCTGCTGGTGCAGCAACTGAACCTGAACCTGGCGCAGAAATCGATCACGATTTCAGTGAACGACGATGCCAAGAAGTGGATTCTGGACAAGACGCTCGTCGACCGCAGCTACGGGGCGCGTCCGTTGCGCCGCGCGTTGCAGCGGTACGTGGAGGATCCGCTCTCGGAGGCGCTGATCGCGGGGCAGATCCAGGAGCGGCCGGCATTCCTCGAGGTGTATCTCGACCAGAACCAGCTCTTCTATCGCCCGGTGAGCGCGGACGAGAGCGCGAGCGAGGAAAAGGCGGCGGGCGTGCTGCTGTTCAGCAACTGAGCTCGCCGAGTTCAGTAATTCAACAGGCCCCCGGCGAAACCGCCGGGGGCTTTTTGTTGGGGCGAACATAAAACCGAACCGCTTGGGTTTATGCTACAATCATCGCATGCCAACCGTTCTGAGGCTTGGCGGGCTGCGCGTTGTTATTTACCTGAACGACCATTTTCCGGCGCATGTGCACGTGATCGGGCAAGGACATGAAGCCGTCTTCGAGTTGAATGGTCCGAATGGGACCATTACGCTTCGCGAGAATTACGGCTTCAGTAGACGTGAAATTGCCGCTATGGAGCGTGCGCTGCTTCGGAACCTGGCTGCGCTGCTGACGGCGTGGGAGAGAATCCATGGAACAGCCTGACCAGTTCGAGAGAGCAAACCGGAGGGGACGTGAACTGCGGACGGCGCTTCCTCACGCCGTGAGCGCGCGGTACGACCGCCGCATCGGACGCATCATGATCCATCTCTCCACAGGGCTGGACGTTGCATTTTCGCCGCGCGATGCGGAGGGGCTTGAGGACGCAACCGCTGCGCAATTGAACGCAATTGAGATTTCTCCATCGGGCTTTGGCATCCACTTCCCCAGGCTGGATGCTGACCTCTATCTGCCCGCGCTCCTTGAGGGGTTTTTGGGCTCCCGAAAATGGATGGCCAGCCGACTTGGCGCACTGGGGGGCAGATCGAAGAGCGTAGCCAAAGCAGTGGCTGCGCAGCAAAATGGCCGATCCGGTGGCCGACCGAGGAAGAGCGTCATCAAGGCGGTCGCTTAATCCGTTTCCCAATCTCCGCCAATACCCAGGTATTTGAACTCGCGTCGGCGTGTGAACCATCCATACTGCGGTCGCGGCCTCTGCGCCTCTCACATTCGCTTCACCCGCGCCATTTACACTTATAAGCGGAGAAACCTGTGTTTTTCGATAAGATCCTTACCAAAATTTTTGGCACGGCGAATGAGCGGCTGCTCAAGCGGCTCAGGCCTATCGTGATTGAAATCAGCGCGATGGAGCCGGAGATCAAGAAGCTCTCGGATGAAGAGCTGAAGGCGAAGACCGCCGCGTTCAAGGCGCGGATTCAGGCGCGCCTCGAAGGCATCAAGGACGCCGACGAGATCAAGCAGGCGGAAAAGGACGCGCTCGATGAGATTCTGCCGGAGGCGTTTGCGGTGGTGCGCGAGGCGGGCTGGCGCGCGGTGCAGATGCGGCACTTCGACGTGCAGTTGATCGGCGGCATGGTGCTGCACCAGGGCAAGATTTCTGAAATGAAGACGGGCGAAGGCAAAACGCTGGTGGCCACGCTCGCTTGCTATCTGAATGCGCTTGCGGGGCACGGCGTGCACGTGGTGACGGTGAACGACTACCTGGCCAAGCGCGACGCCGAGTGGATGGGCAAGATTTACGAGTTCCTGGGGCTGACGGTGGGCGTGATCGTGCACGATCTGGACGACAACGAGCGCCGCGCGGCCTACGCCGCCGACATCACCTACGGAACCAACAATGAATTCGGGTTCGACTACCTGCGCGACAACATGAAGTTCGAGATCAAGGATTGCGTGCAGCGCGGGCACCACTACGCGATCGTGGACGAGGTGGACTCGATCCTGATCGACGAGGCGCGGACGCCGCTGATCATTTCAGGACCGACGGACCAGACGACGGACAAGTACGCGCGCGCGCGGCACATCATTCCCGCGCTCCAACTGGGCGAAGAGATTGAGTGGACCGACACGAGACGCCAGGCGGAGCTGGGAATCCAACTGGGCGAGGGCCAGAAGCACCTGACGGGCGACTACATTGTGGACGAGAAGCAGCGGACGATCGGTGTAACAGATGACGGATGGGTGACGATCGAGAAGGAGCTGGGCATCGGCAACATTGCCGACGCGGAGAACTGGGAACTGAAGCACTACGTGGAGACGGCCATCAAGGCGCACGCGCTCTACAAGCGCGACGTGGATTACGTGGTGAAGGACGGCGAAGTAATTATTGTGGACACCTTCACCGGCCGCCTGATGCCGGGACGACGCTGGAGCGATGGACTGCACCAGTCGATCGAGGCCAAGGAGGGCGTGACGATCCGCAAAGAAGACCAGACCCTCGCGACCATCACCTTCCAGAATTACTTCCGCCTGTATCAAAAGTTGAGCGGCATGACGGGCACGGCGGAAACGGAAGCGGCCGAGTTCGAAAAGATCTACAAGCTGGAGATCGTGGTAATTCCCACCAACATGCCGATGCGGCGGCTGGAGAATGCCGACGTGGTGTTCCGCACGGAGAAGGAAAAGTACAAGGCGGTGGCAGACAACATTGCCGAGCTGCACGAGAAGGGGCAGCCGGCGCTGGTGGGCACGACGTCGATCGAGAAGAGCGAGCGGCTGTCGGCAATTTTGCAGCGCAAGGGCGTGAAGCACGTGGTGCTGAACGCGAAGTTCCACGAGCGCGAGGCGGAGATTGTGGCGCAGGCCGGGCGGCTGGGGATGGTGACCATCTCGACGAATATGGCCGGCCGCGGCACCGACATTCTGCTGGGCGGCAATCCGGACTTCATGACGCGCAAGGAGCTGGTGGACAAGAAGAAGGCGCGCGCCATCAGCGTGGCCGAGGGCGCGATCAATCCCATGGCGCCGCCGGGGTTCCAGCGTTTCTATTACCAGGGGCAGGAGTTCGAAATCTCCCACGCGGAATGGGTGGAGACGAATGAGGTGCACGCGGAGGCCGCGCAAAAGGACCATGAGGCAGTGATTGAGGCCGGCGGATTGTTCATCCTGGGCACTGAACGGCACGAATCGCGGCGCATCGACAACCAGTTGCGCGGGCGCGCCGGGCGCCAGGGCGATCCCGGAGAATCGCGCTTCTTTCTTTCGCTCGAAGACGACCTGATGCGCATCTTCGCCAAGCAGTGGGTGAGCACGCTGCTGGAGCGGCTGGGCATGGAAGAGGGCGTGCCCATCGAGTCGCGCATGATTTCGAAGCGCATCGAGGGCGCGCAGAAGGCCGTGGAGGCGCAGAACTTCGAAGCGCGCAAACATCTGCTCGAGTACGACGACGTGATGAACAAGCAGCGCGAGGCAGTGTACGGCCTGCGCCGGCAACTGCTGGAAGGCGTGGAGCAGCGCGAGCTGATTCTGGAAGACTACGTGGGCGGGATTTTGTCGAGCCTGCTCGACGAGCACTGCAACGAGCGCACGCGGCCCGATCAGTGGGACTTCAAGGGACTGGGCGAAAAGCTTGTCGATCATTTCGGATTCAACCTGGCGGGGTCGGGCATCAAGCAAGAAGAGCTGAGCCGGCACGAGCTGGGCGAGGAGATTTTTGCCAAGCTGACGGAGAGCTACGAGGCGAAGGAGAAGATTCTGGGCGCGGGCACGATGCGCTACCACGAGCGCATGGTGATGCTGAGCGTAATCGACGGGCTGTGGAAGGATCACCTGCTGTCGATGGACCACCTGAAGGAGGGCATCAATTTGCGCGGGTACGCGCAGAAGGATCCGCTGGTGGAGTACAAGCGCGAGTCTTTTGAATTATTCGAAGCCATGATGCTGAAGTTTCAGGAAGACACGGCGCGGTTCCTCTTCCGGATGCAGATTCTGGGGCCCGATGGGCAGCCGGTGACGGAGGCGGTGCGGCCGCGCGGCCCGGTGCCGAACGCTCCGCCGGTGGCGAGTGCGGCGCGGCCCGTGGCAGCGGGCGACGGGGCTCCGCGCGAGATTACGATTCCCACGCGCCAGCCTACGACGACCATCGATCAGATTGAGAAGGAGTTCCACCGCAAGAAGGAGCGGGAGCTGGCCGCGGCCAGCCGCGCGGGCGCCGGCGAATCGAGCCAGCCCACGCAGCGGCGGACGGGTGAGAAGGTGGGACGCAACGATCCCTGCCCCTGCGGCAGCGGGAAGAAGTACAAGAAGTGCCATGGAGCGGCGGGGTAAAAGCAGGGAACAAGGGACCAAGGGAACGAGGGAACAAGAAGGCGGGTCGGCGAGTCAGCGAGTCGGCGGACCCTCGCGAACGCTTGCGAACGGTTGCGGCGGCGTAGAATGCCTAGTTATGAAAACGCCTAGCAACGTTTTTACGCGTACCGATCCGAATCTACATGAGGTATTCGAAGAGCTGAGGCGGCGGGAACCGATTTTTCACACGCGGGAGTTTGGGAGATCGCGCGCGGACTTCGAGAAAGTGGTCGCCCCCGAGTACTGGGAAGCGAGCGCCTCGGGGCGCCGCTACAGCCGGGAGTTCATTCTGAACGAGTTGGAAAAGCATCCTCCCGTGGATGCGGCCTGCTCCGGATGGACGAGCGAAGACCACGCCGTCCGGCAACTTGGTCCTGATACCTACCTGATGACGTACACACTGCGACAGCTGGAACGCGTGACGCGGCGGGCGACGATTTGGCAGCGGACGCCCGAGGGATGGCGGATCATTTTTCATCAGGGGACCATCGTCTCTGCCGAAGAGGACGACGCATTTCCCGCGAGCTGGCGGGAGTCTCCTCCATGGCGCGAGGCGACAAAGAACGGGGATTAGAGCGATTCCAAAATAGGTGAAGCTAGCGTTTGCGTTGCCATCATCCCCGGTCCCTCCGCCGCGGCGGACGAGGGACCGGGGGCACCCTCATCGTGCTGCGTGAAAGGCGCGAAAAGCAAATGCAAGTGCAAAAGCAACCGCAGATCCTTCGACTGCGTTTTGCGCATTGCATGCGCCAAACTTCGCTCAGGATGACAACTGGGTGTTCTGCTTGACGCTGACTTGCTGACTTGCTTTCTTGTTCTCTCGTTCCCTTGGTCCCTTGTTCCCTCGGTCCCTTGGTCCCTGCCTTACCGCAGGAAGCGGAAGAAGCCGCGTTTTTCGTTCTTTTCACTGTGCAGGCCGGCGGCGGTCTTTGCCATCTCGCGAATGGCGCGGGCGATGGCGGAGTCGAGGAGCACCATGGGCGACGAAGTCTCGCGAGTGCGGCGGGCGGCGGCGTAGTCGTCGGGGATCTTCCACTGCGGGGGCCGGGTGAGGGCCTCGGCAATTTTCTTCTCGTCAAAGAGCAGGTCGCTGGGCTTGTAGCGGTTGAGCACGACCTGCAGGGTCTGGTCGCGGGTGAAGAAGAACTTTGACACCATGCGGTTGGCGTTGAGCAGCTCTGAGATGCCCACCTGCGTGATCAGGTAGATGATGGCCAACTTGTCAAAGAGCGAGGTGTTGAACAGGTCGACGCGCGAACCCACGTCGGCCACCACGAAGTCGTAGGCTTGGCATGCCACAGAGACCAGCTTGTCAATGGAGTCGCCAGGCGCAGTGTAATCGGAGAACTCAGAAGGAGCTGCCAGCACCGATAATCCCGTGCTGTGCTTGACCACGAGGGTGGAGAGCAGCTTGGCGTCGAGGCGGTCGGGATATTGGAGCGCATTGGCCACGGAGTATTCGGTCTTGATGCCGAGGTTGATGGCCACGTCGCCCAGAGGCAGGCCGAAGTCAATCAGCAGGGTGTTGCCTTCGGATTCCTGGGCCAGCGCGAGGGCAAAGTTCGCCGCCAGCGTGGTGACGCCGCAGCCGCCCTTTGTACCCAGAAACACGAACAACCTGCTGGCCGCCCTGGCCTCCTGAGTGGCCGCGGCATAATGCTCTGCCGCGCGCTCCATGGCGGCGGCAATCTCAACGGAATCGATGGGCGCAGTGAAGAACTCGTGCGCGCCGGCGCGCATGAGGTGGACGGCCACCTTCATGTCGGCATTCGATGAGTAGGCCATGACGTAGGTGCGGACATTGGCGGACAGATTTTCGACCAAATTGAAGGCCAGATCCGGGTCGCAGTCGACGTTGAGCAGCACCACGTTGGGAGGCTGCGGCAGCAACTGCGCCAGTTCTCCTACCTTGCCGGGGAAGGAGGGGATTTCTGTGACGTGCAGGTTCTTATTCCCCGCGAGGACCGCGGCGGCAGCATTGCGGCGCTGCGGATCAGGGTCGAGAACGGCTACCGTGAGGGACATGGTGTCGGGGGTACCGGAACCCTTGCGTTCATTGGGCATAGTTTCTGAAGGTACTCCAAGAGATCATGATATTCCATTGGAATCCTCTCAAGCACGGGCGGGAGTGTACCCTTGGGTTCTCTGCCCGGCGGGTAGCGCATGCAAGGGCAGGCAAGATCCTGTATGGGATGGGTTCAACGCCGCGACGCAGGGCTGCGGACGAGGCGCATTTCTTTCTGCTCAATGCGGGGAAAAGGCACCGCCCTGCATGCGATCGGAGGGTACATTGCAAGGCGGTTTTGATGGCATTGCTCTCTCAATCGCAGCCATCCCCTCTGGCGTGCAAAGTTCAAGATTTCTTGAAGCAATCGCAACGTGCGGGGCCGAGGCTTCGAGACACATCAGAGAGAGAAATGCTTTAAGCCCGCGTATCGGCCTCCCGGTGCGGAGTACCAACCACAGTGCCGCGCGACACGGCAGCTAAGAGCACGAGGACGCCGGCATCTGCCGCGGACAGACGGTGCATGTTTACTGGCCGAGCGAGAAGTTGACCGAGACGGTAACCACCGCGTCCCCGTCGCCGGGCGCGAATTTCCATTGACGTACCGCGTCCTCGGCCGCGAGTTCGAGCATGTGGTTGCCGCTCACGGGCTTCACGTTTTTGACCTTGCCCTGCGCGTCCACGGTGGCTTCGAGCCGGACCTCGCCGAAGATGCGCAAGCGCTTGGCGATCTCAGGATACAAAGGCGCCACGCGCGACTTGACGGCGCGGTCGTCGCCGGCCCGGGCCGGCAGGGCGAAGCCGACGATCAATGCCAACGCGGCTGTCTGCAAAACCCCGAATTTCATCCTCCGTTTCACGCCGGCATTTGCTGCAAGAGGACTTTTGTACATGGGCCCCTCCCGAATTTGAGAAAAACTTAATAGAGTTATCGGCGGTCGGTGGGCGGGCATGAAGGGATTTTCAGAATCTGGTTACGAAAGGAATGGGGAAGGCAGGGGCCAGGGACCAGGGACCAAGGGACCAAGGGACCGAGGGACCGAGGGAGCGGGCATTTCGCTCTGAGCCGAACTGACGAGCCGGGGCGCAGGCGAAGAATAACTTTCTGCATTGCGCGCTGTGACGAAGTGTATGCTGTGTGGCAGGCCAAAACTGCACAGATTGCGAGGTACGGATCGCATGGAAATCTTCAAGGATTTACCGCCCGAAGCGGTGAAGATCCTTCTGGTGCTGTTCCTGTCGTTCCTGATCGGGCTGGAGCGCGAGGAGCACAAGGCAGCCGGGACAGGCTACTCGTTCGGTGGTGTGCGCACGTTTCCCCTGATCGGCCTCATCGGCTATTCGCTGGCATTGATAGGGAGCACGCAAATGCTGCCGGTGACGGTGGGATTTCTGGTCGTGGCCGGCTTTCTGTTGCTTTCGTATTGGCACAAGCTTGCTCAATCCGCTGTGGCGGGCGTAACCACAGAGATGTCGGGGTTGACCACGTTTCTGGTCGGGGCGCTGGTCTGCTATGGGCATCTGTGGATCGCTACGGCGCTGGGCGTGGCCAGCCTGTTATTGCTGGATTTGAAGGCCGCACTGGAAAATCTGGCCGCGCGCATCCCTCCGACCGAGATTCTTACCTTCGCCAAGTTCATGGTGCTCAGCGGAGTTATTCTGCCGGCGCTGCCGAACCAGGAGTTCGGATCTTTCCACATCAATCCCTTCAATACCTGGCTGGTGGTGGTGGCGATCAGCGCCATTTCCTACGCCAGTTATGTGCTGCAAAAGCTGACCAAGGGGCAGGGCGGGATTGTGCTGGCGGCACTGCTTGGCGGCGCGTATTCGTCGACCGTGACGACGGTGGTGCTGGCGCGCCAGGGCAAGGTGGGGAAGCATCCGCATCTGTTCTCGGGCGGCATCCTGATGGCTTCAGGCGTCATGTATCTGCGGCTTGCGATCCTTCTGGCGCTGTTCAACCGGCAGTTGATGGCACTGCTGCTGGCGCCGTTCCTGGTGATTGCCGGCGTGGGGGTTGGTGCGGGTTGGCTGTGGACGCGGCGCGCCGACAAAGGCGCGCAAGACATCCAGCAGGAGCAGAAGCCCAGGAATCCGCTGGACCTGGGGACGGCGCTGCTGTTTGCGCTGCTGTTTCTGGTGATGCTGGTGGTGACGCAACTGGCGGTGAAGTACCTGGGGCGGGCGGGCGTGGATACACTCGCCGCAATTATGGGCGTGAGCGACGTGGACCCGTTCATCATGGGGCTGACGCAGACGGCGGGAACGCTGACGCCGGTGAGTTTGGCGGCGGGCGCGATTCTGATTGCGGCGGCCAGCAACAACGTGGTGAAAGGTATTTATGCGTACAGCTTGTCGGACCGCAAGACGGGGCGGGAAAGCCTGATTTTTCTCCTGGCGCTTGCGCTGGGCGGGCTGGTGCCGCTGATCTGGTTCATGTAGCGGAGAGGCAGGGAACGGGTCAGCGAGTCAGCAAGTCAGCAAGTCAGCGAGTCAGCGGGTTGGCGGCGCGGCAAATGCAGCGATCGATTGAGCATTTAACTTGATGTTTGCATGTATGTACATATTGTGCATATAATGGGATGAGGAATGGCCTTCGAATGGGATGTTTGGAAGGCGGAAGCCAATTACAAGAAGCACGGGGTCCGTTTCGCCGAGGCGGAGCCGGTGTTCAAGGATGACGACGCCATCACCATTACCGACGATGATTCGGACCCGCATGAGGTGAGGTTCGTATCCATAGGAATGGGAGCGAAGGAACGGCTTCTGGTGGTGGCTTATTGCCACCGCGGCGGGAACATCCGCGTGATTTCGGCGCGAGTTGCCGAGCCGCACGAGCGCAGCCAATACGAGGAGTCGAGATGAAACAGCGATACGATTTCAGCAGGGGAGAGCGGGGACGGATTACGCCCAAGGAGCCGGAGCCGCGCGGCAAGACGCGGATCACGATCCGGCTGGATGAGGATCTGGTGGACCATTTTCTGAAGGAGGCCGATGCCTCTGGCGGGGCGCTGGGTTACCAGACGCTCATCAACGACGCGCTGCGGCAGCATGTGGAAGGGAAGGCTCCGAAGTTTGAGGAGACGCTGCGGCGGATTGTGCGGGAGGAGATGCGGGCGGCGGGGTGATAGTTGTGCCACACAGCTTCCTGACAAAAATCTCACGCAAAATCGAAGAAGTCAGCTAACAATATTCCGTTTGGATATTCGAATGGGGGTGTTGACTGGTGCCCGTCGATGATCGCCATTTCTACGCTAAGAGAGCGTAGTTCGTCGACATCGCTTTGAACCAAACGCGAGCCGGGTTTTCCGTCTTGACGAGGGTCGATCAGAATTACTCGAATTCTCTCGGGAGCGAATCTTGCGTTGAACTTCCTGCATATGGTGACGAGGTCTGGCATCTTATTTTCGGCCTCCGGCTGGAGGGCGCAGGCATAGTTGAAGCGCCAAAATTCGTCAGAGGCCTTTTGCATTTCGTGGTCGATCTTAGTGAAAAACTGGCGGAGTGTCTCTTTGCGTTCATGGGGAGAAGTGCACCGTATGGCCAAACAGCGCTCGGGCGAAAGTGTGACACGTTTTATCCTGGAGGCGCCCGGGATTTTTCCGTTCGTTCCAAGTCGAGGGTCGACGAACATGTGACGCAAGAGCCTACTCTTGCCGGCGTTTTGTTTGCCAACCACGAAAAGAGCGCGCTCCATGTGCGGTCTGGTTTGTCCGGCGTGTCCCATTTGAATCCCCAATACCCATTTTAGTCCCTGTTGGATTCGTGGGGTTCGCTTCGCAAGCGTAGTGTTTTACGATTGAAGTCATTGTGCAGACGATACGAGTAGAGACGCCATCGGCGAAGTATGACGTGGTGACGGGCAGCGGGTTGCTGGAGACGCTTGCTCCGCGGATCGAGCGCGCGGTGGGACGGCTGCTCCTCCACGGCGGACGGGCGCGGCGGGTATTTGTGCTGACGTCGCCGGAGATCTGGGCCTTATGGGGCGAGGCGTTTTGCGCGTCGTTCGAAAAGGCGAGAGTTGAGCCGCCGATCGTGTTGTTCCTTCCCGCCGGAGAACAACACAAGACAGTAAGAAGCGTGGAACGGCTGACGCGCGAGATGGTGCGCGCCGGAGGCGACCGCGGAAGCTTCCTGATTGCCTTTGGCGGCGGCATTGTGGGGGACGTGGGCGGATTTGTGGCCGCGGTGTTCATGCGCGGGATCGAGTATGTGCAGGCGCCGACGACGTTTCTGGCGCAGGTGGATTCGAGCGTGGGCGGCAAGGTGGGCGTGAACCTGCCCGAGGGCAAGAATCTGGTGGGGAATTTTCTGCAGCCGCGGGCGGTGTTTGCCGAGATCGGCGTGCTGGGCACGCTGCCCGACCGCGAGTTGCGCGCGGGGCTGATGGAGAGCGTGAAGGCGGGCATCATTCGCGACCGGGCGCTGGTGCGGTTCATGGAGGAACATGCGGATGCGATTCTGAAGCGGGAGCCGAAGGCGCTGGAGCGCGTGATTGCGGCGTCGATAAGGATGAAGGCCGACGTGGTGCGGCGCGACGAGCGTGAAGGCGGGTTGCGCATGATTTTGAACTTTGGGCACACCGTGGGCCACGCGCTGGAACAGGCGACGCGCTACAAGGCCATGCTGCACGGCGAGGCGGTGGCATGGGGCATGGTGGCGGCGCTGGCCGTGGCGCGGCGGCGGGGCACGATTACCGGGGCGCAGATGGAGCGGCTGGAAAAGCTGATCTATCGCTATGGGCCGCTGCCGAAGCTGAAAGTGAGCGCAGGGCGCGTGCTGGCGGCGACGGGAAGCGATAAGAAGAATGTGGGCGGTGTGCGGCGGTTCGTGCTGCCCATCGGGATTGGCGACGCGGGCGTGGTGGAGGATCTTTCGGCGGCGGAGATTGAGGCGGCGGTGAAGTACATGCTGGTGAGGGCGAGGACGGCGAGTTAGCGAGTCAGCGCGATCCCACCCAAGCGGAGCTTGGATGGGGCACCCGGCTTCTAGCTGCTAGCTTGTTGCCGGTAAGTTTGCGATGGAACGGAAAGGAATTAGCATCCAACTGCATGGAATCGGCGTCGAACTTGGTGGGGCGAGTCCAGGGTTAATGGAAAGGCAAATGCAGGTCCTTCGACTCCGTTTGCCGCAAAGAGCGCGGCAAACTTCGCTCAGGATGACAATTTAGTTTTGATGCGGGCTTCTGACTCATTTTGACGAGAGTTCCTGACTCGACACACCAGACGATGGTGTGCGGCTTCCCTTGGTTTTGTGTTCTTCCTTTTTCCCCGATGCCAGTGACAGCGAATTTGCATCTTCAGAAACCAATACCCAGTGAGTGCGCATGAGCGATCAGCCTTTGTACCGGTGGCTTGAGCAGCAGGGCGAGGCCTTTGGCTCGCCCGGCCTCGAGCCGCGGTGGACGTCGAGCGTGAAAGACGCGGTGGTGACGGCCTATGCGGGATCGAGCCGCATCTGGTTCACGTGTTCGCACGGAATCCTGAACGAAATTTACTTTCCCACGATCGATCGCCCGCAGGTGCGGGACATGGGGTTCCTGATCACCGACGGCGAGACGTTTGTGCATGAGGAAAAGCGCGACCTGAAGACGAGCTTCGAATACATCGACCCCGAGGCGCTGGGGGTGCGGTATGTGAACCGCGACCCGGACGGGCGCTACAGCCTGACCAAAGAGATGATTTGCGATCCGCACCACGGGGTGGTGCTTCAGCACGTGCGCCTGGAGGGCCGCGCGGATCTAATTCCGCGGCTGAAGGTGTATGCGCTGCTGGCGCCGCATTTGGATGGTGGCGGGGCCGGCAACTCGGCGCGGGCGCTCGATCTCGCCGGGCACAACGTGCTGCTGGCCTGGAAGAACGAGTATTCGCTGGCGATGACGGCCAATTGTGGATTTGCCCGCATGGGCTGCGGGTTTGTGGGCGCGAGCGACGGCTGGCAGGACCTGATCGAGAACTTCAAGATGGATTGGGAGTTTGGCTCGGCGACGGATGGCAACGTTGCGGTGATGGGCGAGATCGACCTGGGATGCATCGCGCAAATGGACAACAGATCGCGCATGAACCCCGGCGGTCAATTGAATACAGAGGCGAGTGCGGAGGGCCAAAGCGGCATAGCGGTGCGCGAGTTCACGCTGGCGATCGGAATTGGCAATGGGCATCACACCGCGCTCCAGAAGATGATGTGTGCGCTCGCGACGCCGTTTGAGGAACAGTGCAAACGCTTCATTGTGCAATGGCGAAGGGCGGCGCATCCCGACTGGCTGGCGGCCAAGGCGCAAGACGGCGGCAAGCTGATGCGGGCCAGCCACGCGGTGCTGCTGGCGCACGAGGACAAGGCGTACCCGGGCGCGTTTGTGGCGTCGGCGTCGATTCCCTGGGGCCAGGTGAAGGGCGACGACGACCTGGGCGGGTACCACCTGGTGTGGACGCGCGACATGGTGCAGACGGCGACAGCGCTGCTGGCCTGCGGACGCACGGAGACGGCGCTGCGGGCGCTGGTGTACCTGGGATGCACGCAACTGCCGGATGGCGGCTTTGCGCAGAACTTCTGGATCGACGGCACTCCTTACTGGAGCGGCAAACAGCTGGACGAGGTGGCGTTTCCGGTGATTCTGGCGTGGCGGCTTTGGAAGGTGGGCGGGCTGGGCGAATTGCACAATTTCGCAATCATCGAGCGGGCGGCGGGGTTCCTGGTGCGGAATGCGCCGATTACGCACCAGGAGCGCTGGGAGGAAAATGCGGGGTACTCGCCGTCGACGCTGGCGGCGGTGATTGCGGGGTTGATTTGCGCGGCGGAGATGGCGCGGGCCAACGGGGCCGACGAGCTGGGCACGTTTCTTGAGGAGTTTGCTGACTGGATCGAAGGGCATCTCGAGGACTGGACGGTGACGAACAACGGCGTGCTCGATCCGGAGATCAAGCGGCATTACATGCGCATCCGGCCGCCGGAGTGCGGCGAGGCCTATGCGCACGAGGAGTGCGGCAAGGAGTTATTGCGGCTCTCGAACCGGCCGCCGGGGACGCGGACTGAGTTTGAAGCGCGGGAGATTATCGACGCGGGCTTTTTGGAACTCGTCCGCTACGGCGTGCGCCGCGCCGACGATGCGCTGATTGTGGACTCGCTGAAGGTGGTGGACGCAGTGCTGAAGCGAGATTTGCCGCAGGGTCCGGGATGGCTGCGCTACAACTGGGACGGCTATGGGCAGCGACCGGACGGAGGGCCCTATCAGGGATGGGGCCAGGGGCGAGTGTGGCCTTTGCTGACCGGTGAGCGCGCCCATTACGAACTGGCGGCGGGGAAGGACATTGGCCCGCTGATCGAGACCTACGAAAAGTTCGCGACCTGCGGGCAGTTGCTGCCGGAGCAGGTGTGGGAGGAGGCCGACCGGCCGGAGCGCAGCCTGTGGCTGGGGCAGCCGGCGGGCTCAGCGGTGCCGCTGGTGTGGGCGCATGCCGAGTACCTGAAACTGCTGCGCTCGGCCGTGGATGGCAAGGTCTTCGACCGCATCGATCCCGTGTATGAACGGTATTGCGAGCCGGAGGGCCAAAAGCGACGCCGGGAGGGCCTTGAGATCTACAGCTTCAGGCGGCCGATCCAGCGCATCAGGGCCGGGAACACGTTGCGCATCCTGGACGAGGGCCGTTTTGAGGTGGTGTGGACCGGCGATGGCTGGCAAACGGTGAATACGACGGCCAGCCGGAGCCTGGGAAGCGCGGGATTCAGCGCCGACATTGCCGCGCCGGCGGGCAGCGGGGAACTGGAATGGACGCTGCACTGGATGGAATTGGGGACCGGACCGGAGACCTGGCTTGGATACAATGTAAGGGTCAAGGTGGATGCGGCTTAGGGCTGTTTTGGCCGGTGCGTTCGCACTTCAAAGCGGTTCCAGAGTTTACGTGCCCCACGGGCTTCAACGAAAGGTGGCGTTTTCTTGAGGAAAACGCCACTTGGCAAACCGGTTCCTGGGTGCAGCAACTCTGGAACCGCTGTCTCGAAAGGAAAATCAAGGACAAATATGGCTTCAGGCATTGCGTCACTCTCACTCGACCAGCTATCGATTGATACTCTTCGTCTGCTCGCCGTGGACGGCGTGCAGAAGGCGAACAGCGGGCATCCGGGGGCGCCGCTGGGCTGCGCACCGATCGCCTACCTGTTGTTCCACAAGCTGATGAAGCACAACCCGGCGCACTCCAAGTGGGCCGACCGGGACCGGTTCGTGCTATCGAACGGGCATGCGTCGATGCTGCTCTACGGGTCGCTGTTTCTTTCCGGCTACAAGGTGACGCTGGACGATTTGAAGAGCTTCCGCCAGTGGGGATCGAAGACGCCGGGGCATCCGGAGTACGGATTGACCGATGGCGTGGAGGCGACGACCGGGCCCCTGGGACAGGGATTCGGAATGGGTGTGGGCATGGCCATGGCGGAGAGGCACCTGGCGGCGACGTACAACCGGCCGGGCTTCAACGTGGTGGATCATCACACGTTTGTGCTGTGCGGCGACGGCGATCTGATGGAGGGCATCTCGCACGAGGCGGCTTCGCTGGCGGGAACGCTCAGCCTGGGCAAATTGATTGTGCTTTATGACGACAATCTGATCTCGCTCGACGGTCCGACGAACTGGAGCTTTACCGAGAATGTTTACGACCGCTTCGAGGCCTACGGCTGGCACGTGCAGCGGGTGATGGACGGCAACGATCTGGGGGGCATCGAGGAGGCCATCGTAGCGGCGAAGGCGCAGACCGGCAAACCATCGCTGATTGGGGTGCGCACGGTGATCGGCTACGGCAGCCCGAAAGCGGGCACCAACAAGGTGCACGGCGAAGCCATGGGCGCAGCGGATGTGGCGGCGACCAAGAAGTTCTTCGGGTTCCCCGAAGACCAGAGTTTTTATTTGCCGGACGATGCGCTGGCCAACTGGCGCGAGGCAGTGAAGCGCGGCGCGGCTGCAGAGGCGGAGTGGAGCAAGCTTTTTGCCGGATACAAGGCCGCATTTCCCGAGCAGGCGGCGGAGTTTGAGCGGACGCAGTCGGGCGCGTTGAAGGCGGGATGGGAGAAAGCGATTCCCAGCTTCGGGACGGAGAAGCCCATCGCCACGCGGAACGCGGGCCAGCAGGTGATGAACGCCATCTTCAACGAGGTTCCGGAGCTGATTGGCGGCGCGGCGGATTTGACGGCGTCGACCAAGACGATCTTCAAGAACTCGGCGCATTTTGCCGAGAACCCGGCCGGGCGCAATGTGTTCTTTGGCGTGCGCGAGCTGGCGATGTGCGCGGCGGTGAACGGAATGGCGGTGCACGGAGGGTTGACGCCTTTCGGATCGACGTTCTTCGTGTTTTCCGATTACGCCAAGCCGGCGCTGCGCATTGCGGCGATCATGGAAGCCCACTCGCTGTTTGTGTTCACGCACGATTCGGTCGGGGTGGGCGAGGACGGGCCGACCCACGAGCCCATCGAGCACCTGATGGCGCTGCGCGCGGTGCCGCACATGACGGATTTTCGTCCCGCGGATGCGAATGAAACGGCGGCGGCATGGCGGCTGGCGCTGGAGCGCAAGGGACCGGCATTCTTCGCGCTGACGCGGCAGGATGTGCCGGTGATCGACGCGTCGCAGCGCGACATCTACGCGAGCGTGAGCAAGGGCGCATACGTGCTGGAGGATGCGGCGAACGCGAAAGTGATTCTGATTGCGACGGGCTCGGAAGTCAGTGTGGCGCTGGGAGCCCAAAAGCTGCTGGCCGCGGACGGAATCGGCGCGCGCGTGGTGAGCATGCCGAGCTCAAAGATTTTCGACGAGCAAGCGGCCGAGTACAAGGCCAGCGTGCTGCCGGCGGGCGTGCCCAAGCTGGCGGTTGAAGCGGGTGCGACGCTGGGATGGTGGAAGTATGTGGGTTCGAACGGCGACGTGGTGGGGCTGGACCGCTTCGGCGCCTCGGCTCCGGGGCCCATCGCGATGAAGGAGCTTGGATTCAGCGCGGAGAATGTGGCGGCGAGGGCGAAGAAGCTGGTAAGTGCAGCTTCTAGCCGCTAGCTTCTAGCCTCTAGCTTTTCGTGCTAAGTCCGGTAATTTGCAGACGGGCGAGGGGCTAGCGACGAACGGCTAGGAGCTAGGGGCTAGAAGCTAGAAGCTCACTCCGAAGGAGTGGAATGTGAAGTTAGTCATTGCTTCCGATCATGCGGGATTTGAGTTGAAGGAAGAGTTGCGCGCCAACCTGGCCGCGGCGGGGCATGAAGTGGTCGATCTGGGGGCATTCCAATGCGAGCCCGAGGACGACTATCCGGACTTTGCCGTGAAAGTGGGCGAGGCGGTGAAGGCGGGCGTGGCTCCGCGCGGCATTGTCATCTGCGGCAGTGGCGTGGGCGTGTGCGTAGCGGCGAACAAGATTCCCGGCATTCGCGCCGGGATTTGCCACGACACGTATTCGGCGCACCAGGGCGTGGAGCACGACGACATGAATGTGCTGGTGCTGGGCGCGAGAATTATCGGCTCCGCGCTGGCGTTCGAGCTTGCGCGCACATTCGTCGCGGCCAAATTCCAGGCGCAAGAGGGCCGGTTTGAACGGCGCTTCAAGAAGGTGCTGGCGATCGAGGCCAAGTATCTGTGCGGAGATGGAGAGAAGTGAGCGAGTCAGCAAGTCAGCGAGTTGGCAAGTCAGCGGGGCGGCGGGTCTGCGCGGTCGGGCAATTTGCGGGCTGGCTCTTGGACCGCATCAAACACGCTTAGTGTGGGGCCTCTAAGGTTCCTGGCAGAAGTTCCGAAGTGCAACCGCAGGTCCTTCGACTCCGTTTGATGCAGAAAGCGCATCAAACTCCGCTCAGGATGACAGCTCATTTCTAGTACGAGCATTTGAAATACGAACATTTGAGACACCACGCCAGGTCCAACGCTCATTTTTTAAATCGCTAACCTGCTAACTCGCTGACTTGCTGACTTGCTGACTTACACTATGTTCCCCTTCGACGCAATTCTTTTCGATGTAGGCGGAGTCCTGCTGACCAACGGCTGGGACCGCGGGGAACGCGCGGCCGCGGTGGCGCAATTCGGCCTGGATGCTGAGGCGCTTGAAACCCGGCATGCCGCTGTGATGGACGCCTGGGAGCGCGGCGAGATCGATCTCAACGAATACCTGAGTGCGGCAGTGTTCTACGAACCGCGCGCGTTTTCGCGGAGCGAGTTTTTCTCCTTCATGCTCGCCCAATCGCAGCGCTTGCCTCGTGGAGCTTTGCACATTCTTGCGGAGCTTGCGGCATCCAATCCATGTATGATTGGCTCCCTGAACAACGAAGCACGCGAAACCAACGAGTTTCGCTTTGGCCACTTTGGCTTGCGGAGGTATTTCAGGGTTGCGTTCAGTTCGTGCTACGTGGGCTTGCGCAAGCCGGAGCCGGCGATGTACTTGAGGGCGCTCGACATTCTGGGCTGTAAGCCCGAGCGCGTTCTCTTTATCGACGATCGTGCGGAAAATGTGGCCGGCGGGTTGGCGGCGGGAATGAAGGCGATCCAGTTTAGCGGGGCGGATGCGCTGCGGGTCGCGTTGGAAGAGTTGGGAGTGTTTTGAAAGACAGCTACTAGCTTTTAGCTCTTAGCTTTTAGCTGGTTGGTGCGTGGGTGGGGTTCTTGCTATCCCACCCTGGCGGCAAGAACAAGAACGCCGCGAGGGTGGGGCACGGG
>Ga0181533_1000310_pt1 | contig 65492 bp, 59 predicted proteins | sample PEATcosm2014_Bin_45_FD_119772 | JGI IMG/M metagenome (GOLD analysis project Ga0181533, IMG submission 119772) | Peatland microbial communities from MTU Mesocosm Facility, Houghton, MI, USA - PEATcosm2014_Bin11_60_metaG | ecosystem: Environmental > Terrestrial > Soil > Wetlands > Peat | place... | reverse complement strand
TATGCCAATGTCGGAGATGAACCTCGAATAGGCCCCTGCCAGGTTATAAGTGATTACTGATTTGGCATGACATCCAAGACCCTTGGCATACTTCACACCAAGCAGTGTGATTGTATGCCCGTCACCTGCCGCCTGCTCCCCGTTGCTCATGTCTTTCTCAACAGGCCCCCATCCATTTGTCGCAGATGTCCAGGGCAGATCGCTTATATAAGTGGTGGTTCCGCTTCCCGCTGAAAGCGTTGTTGCCGACACCGGCGGAGTAGACTGGGCAGATTCGTTGCCTGCCGCATCATATGCTGAAACACTGTAGTTGTAAGTTGTAGAAGCGGTAAGTCCCTTGTCCGCATAACTGTTGCCGGTAGTAACAGAAGTGAGCAGAGCGCCGTTCCTGTAAATCTTATATCCTAACACCCCTACATTGTCCGTTGCCACAGACCATGTCAGATCGATCTCCGAAGTTGAGACTGCAGTGGCTGTCAATGAAGCAGGTATAGTCGGCGGAGTAATGTCAGGCGGTGGTGGAGGTCCTGAGGTCACCACATATGCGCCGGCCCAATCCGCATGGTCATTGTTAGTAGTGTTCCCGACGAGTACCATCAATTGCAATGTATTGACTCCGGCAACGCTGACATTAACATGCTGCGTGGGATAGAGACCCGTCATCCCTCCGCTGTCATACAGCTTTGTACCGTCACCCCATACCTGAAATATCACCGACCCACCGCCGCCTGCCTCGTCATCTATGCCGATATCAGAAGCAAACCTTGAATACTGCCCTCCCAGGTTATAGGTAATTATAGACTGAGCGTGGCAACCAATTCCTTTGGCGTAGGGAACGCCATGCAGTGTAATGGTATGCTGGCCGCAAACCGCCGGCGCAGCACAGCTCTCCCCATTGCTTGTATCTTTTCGAGGCAGCGGCCCCCACCCGTTTGTGGCGGATGCCCACGTTAAGTCGCTTATATAGACGCCTCCAGTTCCTGCTGAAAGCGTCGTTGCCGATATCGGCGGCGTAGACTGCGCAGACTCGTTACCTGCCGCATCATATGATGAAACACTGTAACTGTAAGTTGTAGAAGCGGTAAGTCCCGTATCCGAATAACTGGCGCCGGTAGTAACTAAAGCAACCGGTGTCGGGCTGCTGTTCCTGTAAATCTTATATCCAGCCACCCCTACATTGTCAGTAGAGGCAGACCATGTCAGATCAATCTCCGAAGTCGAAACTGCGGTAGCTGTCAATGGACCAGGCACAGTCGGCGGTGTAGTGTCCTTCGGAGTCAGACTAAACGTGGCGTCAGCCGTGATACTTGAGTTCATGGTCAGCGCGCATGTTGACGAGGTACCTGAGCATCCTACCGACCATCCTGAGAATGTCGAGCCTGCAGCCGGCGTTGCGGTGAGAGTGACCGGAGTACCGGCAATGAAAGTTGTGCCTGTCGGACTTGTCGTGACAAGGCCGCTGCCTGTACCGTCTTTCGTCACCGTCAGGGTGTAGGCTCCTTGAGTGCCAACAATATTAAACGTGGCTGTTACGGTCGTGTCTGCGGTCATAGACACCGTGCAACTGGACGCGCTTACGGAAATACCGTCCAGGAGGGAGACTATCTTGTCACCTATCACATTGTATCCTGCAGTATTCGGGTGCAAATGATCTCCGCTGTCATATGCCGCAATCAATGTCTTCCCATCGGTTGATAAAAGGTTTTTGAGGTCAAGCAAGACATAACCATTTTCGGACGCATAGTTGTTTATCCATGTGTTATAAGTATCCATCCAGCCTTGTTTCTGGGAGTACCATGAGGTATTATTATACTCAGGCGGAAGTGTCGTTAAAACGGGAATAGCGTTGATGCTATTACATTTAGAAACAAAGGTCTGAACTTCTGCCTGCATTATGGAATTCGGGTCAGAATAGGCCTGGTTTATGTCATTGATACCGCCCATGAGCATTACAAAAGAAGGAGAGTATGGTGCAGCATCGCTATCAAACCGGCCGACTATAAGCGGAAGCGCCTGACCAGGGATCCCCTTGTCAGCAACCAGCAAATTTACAGAGGTATTATTTATCTCTCTCGTATAATTTGCACCGGCAGTGAAAGAATCCCCTAAGGCAACTCCTCCTCTGTATTCGTAGTATGGGTATGGATCGGTGACCTGGACGGGCGAAGACGATAACGCACGGGAAGCACTTTTGCCTTCGCTGAAGCTGATGAAACGGGGATTTCTCACAAGCACCCCGCTCGCGCCATCCCCTTGATATGAAGAATTATTATCTCCGGCAGCAATAGACAGGTAGGCGTTGCCATTTGCATCTATAGAGGGCGCCGCACTGATTTCATACCAGCCGCCACTCAGCGGCTTAATTCCGTATGCCGCGATATTTGAAAGAGTGTAGGCTGCCCCATTCTGTAAATCAAAATATATATATCCGGTTCCGATACCTATGCTCACCCAATTTCGGCCTGAGGACTTTACTTCAACGGTAACCGCAGCCATGCCCGGCGGATAACTTGAGCTGAAATAACTGTCATGCTGTCCGTTGGCGGAGCTTTCCTGAAGCAAAAGCGTGACCGGATTGTACGAAGCATTAAAAAATTGCCATGAAGGGTCAGAAAGGGCATATTCTGTATACGTATTTCCTGTTCCGCCGCAGCCTCCTCCCGACCAACCGGCAAAGGTTGAGCCTGCATCAGCCCTTGCAGTCAGGGCCACCGATGTGCCGGCGCTAAAGTTAGTACCTGCGGGAGTGTTCGTGACCACACCGCTACCCGTACCGGCTTTCGTCACCGTCAGCGTGTAGGTGTTTTGCGCTGCAGTATAAAGAGAAGCGCCGGCCCAATCAGCATGATCACCAGTGCTGGTAGTCCCCACATTCACCACCAGTTGCAGCTGGCTTTTCAAGGTAACATCCACATCAATATGTTGCGTGGGAGAAGCAGCAGACATAATCCCGCTGTCATAGAGCTTTACCCCGTCAGCCCACACCTGGAATATCACCGACCCATAGCCGCCTGTCTCGTCATCGATGCCGATATCGGAAATAAATCTCGAATACTGTCCTGCAAGAGTATAGGTAATTATAGACTGGGCATGGCAACCGATTCCTTTGGCATACTTTACTCCGTGAAGGGAAATAGTATGTCCGTCACCTGCGGCCTGCTCTCCGTTGCTCATATCTTTTTCAACAGGCCCCCATCCATTTGTCGCAGATGCCCAGGTCAGATCGCTTATGAAGGTGCTTCCACTTCCCATTGCAGGAGTCGTGGCTGTCACTGGACCGGACTGCGCCGACTCGTTGCCTGCTGCATCGTATGCTGAAACGCTGTAGCTGTAGGGTGTGGAAGCTGCGAGTCCCTTGTCCGCATAACTGTCGCCGGTAGTAACAGAAGTGAGCAGGCTGCCGTTCCTGTAGATCTTATATCCTGTCACCCCCACATTGTCTGTTGCTGCAGACCATGTCAGATCGACCTCCGAAGTCGCGACTGCAGTAGCTGTCAATGAACTCGGTACCGTGGGCGGAGTGGTGTCAGGAGGAGGCGGTAGCAGCGGCAGCAGGGGAGATGACTGAGTCTGAGTTACAACAATTGCACTCACTGTTGCAAGATCAGCGACAGTGGTGAACGTAATATTCAGCGCGCCATTGGTAACACTGACAGGAATAGTGACATCGTAAGCAGCATTGTTACGGACCTGAGACCAGATATCCAGATTGGTTATGACCTGCTGCCCCTGCATGCTGACATCGAATATGCGCTGTCCCGCAGAGTTCCAGTAAAGCTCGGCAAACTTCAAAATTACATTGTAGTTTCCGTTGGCGAGCAGGATGTTATAGGAGAAGTTTCCGTACCGCTCAGTCTGATACAGTGTTCCATCCGCTGTCCCGCTGATTGTCGCTGCAGTTGAATATGCTCCTCCTCCAGAATAATTTTCATCGGCCTGGTACACATTTCCGGCTGTATCAGAGTACTGACCTCCTCCGGAATTCGTTGCAAAGGAGATTGTCTGAGGGGCAAATTTCTGGATGCGACTGTTCCCTCCATCGGTAACGTAAACATAGCCCGCGTTATCCACCGCCAATTCGCGCGGATAAATAAACTGGCCGTCGTATGTTCCAAAAGTTCCCCATTCGGCGATGAAATTGCCGTTTGTGTCGAATTTCCGGATACTACTGCCGGAGGTGGCATAAACGTAACCTGACGCATCAACTGCCACCCCGATTCCGCCAGCCCCAAAAGCGCGAATGAAATTGCCATTTGAGTCGAACTTCCGGATACTGACTTCATCGGCAACATAGACAGCGCCGGATGAATCTACCGCTACTTGCCATGGGACCATAAAAGAGCCAAACCTGGTAATATAATTGCCGGTTGAGTCGCATTTAAAAACGGTATTGTTGTTACCGTCGGCGAAGTAGATATTCCCGGATCCATCTACCGCCACGCCGACCGGCGAGACAGAATATCCAGCCAATGAAACACGCACTAACGTGGCTATGAAATTGCCATTTCCGTCGAACTTCTGGATACTGACTTCATCAGCGACATAGACATTACCCGATTTGTCGACTGCAACCCCGACCGGATTACTAAATTGACCATTACCATTCCCCTGCGATCCCCATGCGGTAATAAAATTGCCGTTTGAGTCGAACTTCTGGACACAATGGTTCTGTTGATCGGTAACGTAAACGTAGCCTCCTGAAGGATCTAGGGCAATTCCTATGGGATAATTAAACTGCCCGTTTCCTGTTCCATTAGACCCCCATTTGGTAACAAAACCATATACGTTGGCAGACGCCGGTTGAATAATAACGGCATTAAACAGGACTACTAATAAAACTCCAGCAGCGACTTTCAACGTTTTGGCAATCATTTCGCCCCCTTGTTTTTACTCGTTTATGTTTTACCCTCCGTACTTATGCGTAACCTGTTACCATTGCAACAGATGCGTTATTAATGGAATGCATCATGCCAACCATCCCCCTCTAAGCGCACACACAAGACAAAAAAAGCCGAACTGCCGGAACAATAGTTCCTTCGACAGTGCGGCCGTCTCCTTTTAGTAAGGAGAACGTGACTTTCCATGCCCCGGAAAGAGGACTGGCTTTGTCGAGAACAACTGATTACCTAATAAGTAACATTAAACTGCTGCAATGTCAAGCGAGCAACCCATCGGCCTCCGAATGTTCAGGTCCCTTCCTTTTTCGCCACTTCAACCTGACCCTTCATGCCAAGAGAGGAATGAAACGGCTTGTCACAATCATAATTATATTTACCAGGTTTGGGAAACATGATCTTGACCTCTACTGTTGCTTTGGAGGGCAAATCAACGCTCTGAAGCATTTTATCGTCTGGATCTTTTATGGTGAAGTTGTGATTGTTCTCAGAGACATTCGAAATTTTGAACACAATTATGTTCCCCTGATAAGTCTTTATATTGTTTGGCTTGAATTTGAAATTGTCGGCTTCCATTGTCACGACCGTTTCGCTTTCTCCGGTCGCCACTGTGACCTGTTGCTGAAGGCTGGCACATGCAGCAAGAACGAACAGAGCACCCCAGAAGAGCATCAAATATTTAGCTTTGCCTTGCATGGAATTCCTCTTTTTTTGTTTGTCCCGGCTTCTATTAATAAATACCACAAAACGAGGTGATAATCAAACAGCTTTACATAGAACTCCGTACGCTTATTGTTTTGCATTCAGTAAGGGATTATAATGGTTTAGGGTCCTATGGAAATTTTAATTATAAGTACCAACACTAACCGTCTTCCAATGCCTGTCATGCCGTACGGGGCTTGTATTGTTGCGGAAGCCGCGGAAAGAGCAGGGCACGGGGTAAAACTATTGGATTTGATGTTCGAGCACGATTCGACACGAGCAATGGAATCCGAGCTGCGGCGCCATACGTATGACATCATCGGGCTTTCCATACGGAATATCGACAACAATGACATGCAGCACCCGGATTTTTTTTGAAGGCGCTAAAGCCTATTGTGCACGTCATACGGAAGTTTTCTGAGACCCCCGTAATCCTCGGAGGCGCAGCCCTTGGGGTCATGCCGGAGGAAATTCTAAAATATTCCGGTGCATCATATGCCATTGTCGGCGACGGAGATTGGACGTTTATCGGCTTGCTCGATGCCATGTCATCCTGCAATCCGCCGTACCACATTCCCGGCGTTGCATGGATAGAGGACGGAGCGTGCCGTCATATCCCGCCTATGCTGAGCAGTTGCTCCGGCACGTGCACCGTGCCAGATTACTACTGGGCGATTCACACAGGTGGATAGAAGATCTTGAATGCTGTGAGAGACAAGCTGGGGCTGGAGGAAGCTCAGTTAAAAGCGAGCAGAAATATCCTGGAACGCTACGGTAACATATCCTCCCCGACAGCGCTCTACGTCCTCGATGAAATCATGCGGGACGGCCTTAAGGCTGGGGAACTGTGTATGATGGTCGCTTTCGGGGCCGGGCTATCTGCCCATGCGCTACTGTTACAAAAAAAGTAAAAAAAGGAGGCTTTAGCTTCGTCATTGGCGCATAGTACTAAGGCGGTCTCACGAAGAAATTTGAGGAGGGTCATGATGGTCAAGACAGTATTGCTGACAGCAACTATTCTGGTTTTAACGGTGTCCTTAGCGCTGGCAGCTGGAAGTGTATCAAAAGGAAAGGCTTTGTTTAATGACCCAAAGTTTGCAGGCGCAACATCCGGCAACAGCTGCAATACGTGCCATCCGGGAGGAACAGGTTTGGAGCAGGCCGGCAGCAAGAAAGTGTTTCATATTGCGGGTAAGACTCAGGAAAGCCTTGAAGAGGCGGTAAATGCCTGCATAGTACATGCTATTGAAGGGAAAGCTCTGGATCCCGGATCGGAGGCGATGCAGGATGTTGTAGCCTATATTAAATCTCTAAAAAGCAAAAGCTGAAAGTTGGATATTCTTCTTCTCTAAGCTCCCCGTGCTGCCAACGACTTTTCGATCCAGTTGACAGGGAATACTACCCTGAATGTAGTGCCTTTTTCAGAACTGCGCTGAACAGTTATCTCTCCCAGGTGCTCCAAGATTATCTGCCTTACCAGAGCGAGCCCCATGCCGAACCGCCGTTCTCTGGTGCTGAAAAAAGGATCAAAGATTTTATCAATATAGTCAGATGGAATCCCATGTCCCGTATCAGTGACAGTTAGAGTCACCTGCTCCATGTTCCCTTTAGTAGTGACCTCAACGCTCCCGCCTTCAGCAGTTGCCTCAATAGCGTTTCTTATCAGCTGGGAAATAGCTATGCCCAGCAGGTTTTTCTGTGCATTTATCTTCAGGGGCTGTTCACAAAGGGATGAAACCAGCGCCACCCCTTTGGCGCCAGCCTCCTTTTGGGCAACTGAAATGCTGCCTTTTACAATCTCATTAATGTCCTCATAGGTGAAATGTGATTTCCTGCTTTTGAAAACATCCTGAAATTCACTAACTATTTTCTCAAGCTTTTTGGTTTCCTCAAAAATATTGTCAATGCCGGAGCGGACGGATGATGATAGCGTTTCTTTTTCAAGAAGTCTCCTGCACGTCTGCCCTATAGTCGTTGCGGGGTTCCTCACCCTGTCTGCAACGGTCAACGCCATAAGGCTCATCGCCCTTTCGGAAACCACAGTCTCCATTTCGAGGTTGCATACCTCCAGCAGGTCCGTGTAGTCCTTTTCCAGGTGCAGCAGTCTGTTGTACTTCATCGCCTTCTCAATCGAGTAGATGATCTGATCTGCCCGGTAAGGCTTGATAATGAAATCAAAGGCCCTTTTCTTGATTGCATCAATCGTCGTAGCTATGTCCGCAAAGGCTGTCATCAGTATTACCGGAGTATCGGGACTCAGAGATATGATATTTTCGAGCAAATCAATTCCTGACATCACCGGCATCTTAATATCGGTAAGCACTACATCAACATTGTTGTCCTTGAATTTCTCGATAGCTTCCGCAGCACTACTACAGGCAACAATGCGGTATCCGCATTGTTCCAGCAGCAATGATACAGACTGCAGCACCAAAGGTTCATCATCGGCTACAAGTACTGTACCGTGGCCAGGCACATCCATTATTGTAAAACCCCCATAAAAAAAGTCTAACAGATAGCCAATCTTTTTTCATTGACCCAAAAAAGCGTCCAGCGTACCGCGTTCTTGTCACGCGTCCATATCTCCGGCTTGCTTGCTGCTCCCATTTTTTGGTTTAACGCTGATCGCACTATGCCGAGCTAGAAATGCCGTAGAAGTCTGTAATAAGTATCCCGCTGCGCCGCCTTGAACCCGGCACGCTGTATCGCCTGGATAATGTCTTCTTTCGATACCCGGTAGCTCACGCCGGCCGCCTTGACCACATTCTCTTCAATCATGGTTGAGCCAAAGTCATTGGCGCCGAATCTTAGAGCCACCTGCGCAAGCTTTAGTCCCTGGGTGACCCATGAGGCCTGGATATTATTGAAATTGTCGAGGTACATCCGCGAAAGGGCGAGAATCCTCAGATAATCGACAGCAGTGGCGGGGCCGACTGTCTTCTTCTTGCGAAGCAATTCTGTATTCCCGGGCTGGAAAGACCAGGGGATAAAAGCAGTGAACCCGCCTGTCTTGTCCTGGAGGTTTCTTATTACATCAAGGTGTTCGATTATGTCTTCAGGCGCCTCGATGCTGCCGAACATCATTGTCGCAGTGGTCCTCATGCCTATTCTATGGGCCTCTTCCATGACTTTCAGCCATTGGGAGGATTTGATCTTTTTAGGACTCAATACTTCCCTTACCCTGTCCGAAAGCACCTCAGCGCCGCCGCCGGGTATGGAATCGAGACCGGCCAGCTTCAAGGTCATCAGAGTTTCTCTGATAGTGAGGTGGTGTTTGTCAGCGAGATAAGTTATCTCCGGAGGTGAAAAACCGTGGACATTTATCTCATACCGGTCTTTGATAGATTGAAGAAGTTCCATATAGTATCCCATGTCCAAATCCGGATTCAGGCCGCCCTGAAGCAGTATCTGTGTGCCGCCGAGATCAATAGTTTCATCTATCTTCCGGAACAATGCTTCTCTTGATAAAACATATGCGTCGGGACTGTCAGCTTCGCGGTAAAACGCACAGAAGGTGCACTTATTTATGCAGATGTTAGTGTAGTTGATGTTTCTGTCTACGACGAATGTAACGGCGCCCTCAGGATGCAGTTCTTTCCTTATAGAATCCGCAAATTGGCCAAGTTCAAGCAGATCCGAGGTCTTTAGAAGCTCCACCGCTGCTGCTTTGTCCATCCTGCTCATTTATATACCTTGAGGTGATTATAGTATGCATCCCGTTCAACCGGGACCTTTCCTGCTTTCCTTATGAGATAGACCATTTCATCCCGTGTCATACACTCACCTGTCCTCCCCCCCGCCATGTGCGTTATCTTTTCCTCTATGATAGTGCCGTCGAGATCGTCGGCGCCGAAAAGCAGGGCGACCTGGGAAATTTTCTCGCCGAGCATTATCCAGTAAGCCTTGATGTGCTGAAAATTGTCGAGTACAAGCCTGCTTATGGCAATAGTCTTCAGGTCATCGATTCCGGATGAATAGAAACCGCCGATTTCGGTATTCACGGGATGATAGGCCAGCGGGATGAAGGCCTGGAACCCTCCGGTGCCGTCCTGCAGCGCCCTCAACTTAAGCAGGTGATCGACCCTGTCCCCGAGGCTTTCGAGATGGCTGTACAGCATGGTAGCGTTTGTTTTGATCCCGGCTTTATGGGCCGTTTCCATAATCTCAAGCCAGCGGTCGCCGGATATCTTTTCAGGGCAGAGCTTATTTCTTGTCTCTTCTGCGAATATTTCAGCGCCACCCCCGGGCATCAGATCAAGGCCGCTCTGCTTCAGGGCCTTAAAGGTTTCATCAAGCGTTAACCCGCTAATCCGCGACATATAATCAATCTCAACGGCAGTAAAGGCCTTAATTGCCAGGGAAGGGAATTTTCCCTTGATCGCTGAAAGAAGCTCCAAATAATGGTCAAAAGGCCATTCAGGATGAAGGCCGCCCACAATATGGACTTCTGTTATAGCCCCCATCATGCTCTTAGCGCTGAAAGATGCTTCAAGCCTTGAGATTATATCGTCGGTTGTTAATTCAAAAGCGCCTTCTTCGCCTTTGGTGCGGCTGAACGCACAAAACTTGCATCTGTTCACGCATATGTTCGTAGGGTTGATGTGGCGGTTGAGGATAAAATATGCGTTCCTGCCATTCCTTGACTCGGCGCTTATGGAGGCAAGACTGCCTATAGTGAAAAGGTCTTCGCTCTCAAACAGAGCCAGGGCATCGGCCCTGTCCAGCCGGGCGCCTGAAAGGACTTTATCTTTGATCGATCCGAGCATCTATATTGATTATAAAACAAACGAGGGTGATGTTTCCTGTTAACCAAGTAGTAAGTAGTGAATAGTGAATAGAAAAAAATAAAGGGAGTCATTCACTACTCACTACTTACTACTCACTACTTACTACTTACTTTCTAAACTCCAGCGCCAGCGCTCCTTCAGTGCAGGCCTTCCGGCAGAGGCCGCAGCCAAAGCACTTGTCAGTGTCTATGGCTGATACATCTTTGCCGCAGTTCTTTTTAAAACTGATGGCATCGAACTGACAGCGTTCGGTGCAAAGGCCGCAACCGCAGCAACGGTCTTCGTCCACCCGAGCAACATATTCAGCCCGCGCCATAGTCTCGACCCCAATGCCGGTAAGTGTACGCATCGCAAGGCATTCGGTGAGGGAGCAGTTGCAGATTGATCCTATAAAGGGCGTCATAAGTGTCCATATGGTATGGATCGAGCCGCAAGTCTCCAACTCCTCCATCTGCATGAGGGCCTCCTCACGCGAAAGCTTTTCGAGTCCTGCGTCCGGAGCAGTCCCGAAATAACTCATGTCACAATCCTTATACCAGGGCTCAGGGCCAAAACTGATGCCATAACAGCAGCGCAGCTCTTTCCTGTCCGTTGTCCAGCGGCAGGCACAGGGCATACGGACGAGCGATGCAGACTTCATCACCAGGTCGCGGACCTCTTCAATGGGGAGCACCTGGCCGAAATGCTCTGTCTTTGCCCGCGACACCATCGCCTCCATTATCTTCTCAGGCAGGCGGCCTTTTTTCCGGACAAGTGTTTCAAGCCGACCGATTGTTTCAAATCCATTCCGGATAGTTTCTTCGAAAAAGCTCCTGATATAGCGTCGTCTGTTAAGATCGGACAGCAGGTCCTGGGAATAGTTCAAGGCGTTCTTATACCAGATCTTACCGTCACCGTGTTTCGTACAAAACTCGCACATATTTTTATTATACGAGATACCATGAACTGCACACAATTTAGCTAAGCATATAAATGCGTCTGAGGGGATATGCATAACAGCTTTTATGTCGATGTAGTGGCGGCAAGAGCAGGCGGGATGCCTTGCGAGATTTAGCCGAGGCGCTGTGTCCCGCCTGCTCTTGCCGCTACTGCTACTATTGAATGCTTATAGACAAAATTTTTGGAATAGATTTGTTTTTGAAGGCTTTGGCATGGGAAAGTAGGGAAGGAAGAGTCCCATCAGCCTGGAGTACCTGAAGCAGAGGCACGGACTTGCAGACGCGCCATTTAGGGCAGTGGAGGCATTAAGTGAGCGGCGCTGGAATAATTTTGGTCTTTAGTCTCCGACGCACACCCGGTATCTTCATTCGTTTGAGTCCAAAATGTTAATATAGATAGATGTCAAACCTTGATTTGATAATTGAAGGCGCCCGGCAGAATAATCTTAAGGATATAACCCTCAGTCTTCCCCACAACCAGATTATTGCCGTTACTGGCGTTTCAGGTTCGGGGAAATCCTCATTGGCATTCGATACCATTTTTGCAGAGGGTCAATGGAGGTTTATCGAGTCGCTCTCGACCTATGCACGGCTGTTCCTTGAGAAGCTCGACAGACCTGATGTCGATGCAATCCACAATATAAGGCCTGCTGTAGCCCTTGAGCAGAAAAACCCTGTCAGAGGGTCACGTTCTACGGTAGGCACGCTTACTGAACTGTACGATCTGTTCAGGGTCTTGTATTCCAGGATTGCGATTCCGTATTGCCCGAAATGCGGTAAAGAGATACGGAGGTGGGACACATCCCAAATCACTTCCGAACTGATCGAGAAACATCAGAATGGGAGGGCGCTTATTATTTTTGAGACCTCTGAACCGCCTGAAACCCTGAGACAAAGGGGGTTCCAGAGGGCCTGGTACAATGGAGAGGTTGTTGATATAACGGACCTTCCTAAAGATGCCTCCGGGACAATCGAAATTGTTCTTGACCGGCTTGCCCTGAGAGATGAGCCCAGGCTGTCTGATTCAATAGAGATGGCATGGAAAGAAGGCAGAGAGAAAGTCAAGGTGGTCGTATTAAGGGCGCACGATACCGCAAGCGAAGTAATGTTACGGTTTTCTTCTAACAATACCTGCGACGATTGCGTTGTTTCCCTTCCGGAACCGACGCCAATACTGTTTTCATTCAATCACCCGGTCGGAGCCTGTCCCGAGTGCAAGGGATTCGGCAACATCCTTATTTACGACGAAGACTTGATTGTCCCGGACAATACGTTGTCACTCTCCGGGGGTGCAATAGCCCTATGGGAGAAACCAGGATACAAATGGTGGAGGGACCAGATGATCAAGGGCGTAAAAAAGACAGGTATCCCTGCAAACAAGCCTTTCACTGACCTGTCAAGGCAGGAGAAAAGCATCCTTTTCAAGGGCAATGAGCATTTTTACGGTTTAAACAGTTTCTTTGAGGAAATGGAAGGCAAGCGCTACAAACTCCATGTAAGAGTGCTGTTAAGCAGGTACAGAAGCCCCGTAACCTGTCCAAAATGCGGTGGCCGGCGGCTTTGCGAAGTTGCCCTGGCATACAAGATAGAGGGTGTGGACATTGCCGGCCTGTCGGATATGCCGATATCACAAGCGCTGCTCTGGTTTGAATCGCTCCACCTTTCACCGATGCAGGAGGACATTGCGAAAGAGGCGCTACGGCAGATTTTAATGAAGCTAAGGTTTCTCGCACGGGTGGGGCTTGAATATTTGACCTTGAACAGGCAGGCAAAAACACTTTCAGGCGGCGAGTACCAGCGGGTGAACCTGTCCAATCAACTGGCGTCGGCGCTTACCGGGACCCTGTATGTCCTGGATGAACCGACTATCGGCTTGCACCCGAGGGACACGAGTAGGATTGCTGAAATAATGAAAGAACTGGCCTCACTTGGCAATACCATTATCGTTGTCGAGCATGACAGAGATATAATTTCGTCAAGTGACTGGGTGGTGGAACTCGGTCCTTACGGGGGCCATATGGGCGGCGAGGTAGTGTTTTCAGGCCCTATGAGTGAATTTTTAAAGTCGGACACACTGACTTCACGTTATATAAGGGATCTGGATACGCCCTACATTTCAGTACCGCGCAAAAAAAAAGAAAAAGACTACCAGTTGCAGACCAGGGATTATTCCCTCACGCTTTACGGAGCTTCCGGTAACAATCTCAAGAACGTGACGCTCAGGCTTCCGCTCGAATCCCTGACCGTTGTTTCCGGGGTGTCAGGGTCTGGCAAGAGCAGCCTCATCATTGAAACGCTGCACCATGCTTTGGCGCGCCATTTCAGAGTGGAGCCCGAACAGCCGCTTCCATACAAAAAAATTAAAGGTCTTGAGAATATAAAGGGAGTACGGCTCATTGATCAAAGCCCCATTGGGAAAACACCGCGCTCGAATCCAATGACGTATCTCAAGATGTTCGACCCGGTGAGAAAGATATTTTCTCAGCAGCTGGAAGCGCGGGCACATGGATATTCACCGGGATTCTTTTCATTCAATGTGCCGGGAGGAAGATGTGAATCCTGCAAGGGGGAGGGCTTCCAGAAGATGGAGATGTACTTCTTCGAGGATATCTTCGTGACCTGCGAGGATTGCAAGGGAAGGAGGTACAAGAATGAGGCGCTGCGTGTGTATTACAGGGGGAAAAACATCAATGACATCCTGAAGATGACTGTGGACGATGCCATAGAGTTCTTTTCCGACGCTCATGAAATCAAATCCAAGCTTGTGTTAATGAAAGATATCGGGCTCGGCTACCTCCGGCTGGGCCAATCGGCCACAACACTTTCAGGGGGAGAGGCACAACGCTTGAAAATATGCGCTGAACTATCGGGGAACTCAAGAACTCATTCAAGGGGAGTGCTCTATATCCTTGATGAACCGACTGTGGGACTCCACCACAATGACGTGATGATGCTGATGAAAATAATCAGAAAACTGGTGAACAGCGGTAATACAGTGGTCATAATAGAACATAATCTGGACGTTGTATCACAGGCCGACTGGGTCATCGACCTCGGACCCGAGGGCGGCGACAGGGGCGGCTCCATCCTCTTCGAAGGGACTCCTGAAGAGTTGAAAAATGTTGAAGGCTCATATACCGGAAAGTATCTAAAGGCACAGGGTACAGGTTATAGGTGATGGGTTACAGGATTTGTCATCCCTGACCCATCACCACCACCAATGACCCGTTACCTATGACTTATCACCAACAATTTTTACTTTCATCTCAATGCGCTCATTAGGGTTGTCCCTCATGTCCCGGGGCTGGCTCACGATCTTGTCGACTACATCCATCCCTGACACGACCTCACCGAAGACGGTATACTGCTTGTCGAGAAACGGTGAATCAGCGACGCAGATAAAGAACTGCGAACCGGCGCTGTCAGGGCTGGCAGACCTTGCCATGGAAAGGGTCCCTCTCTTATGAGGTTTGTCGTTGAATTCAGCTTTAACCGTGTATCCGGGCCCGCCCATGCCGTGTGTCGACTTATCGTGGTTTTTTGAATTGGGATCGCCGCCCTGGATCATAAAACCTGGTATGACGCGGTGAAAGGTGGTACTGTCATAAAAGCCTTTCTTGGCGAGCTCGATGAAGTTGTTGACGTGATTAGGCGCAACATCCGGGAAAAACTTGATTTCAATGTTCCCGAACTTTGTTTCGATAATCGCTTTGGTATCGGCCATTTTTTTAATCTCCTCTTTCGTAAATTTCTTATTTCTCATCTCTGCGAAGGCAGAAACGGCAAGGGCCAGCACCAACAACACTATAAAGGGGACTTTAATTGATTTCATGCGAACCTCCTGAATAATTTTTTGTGAAGCTTTATTATTGCACATTTGATATGCTTTGACAACACTTCACCACCCGACAGGGTGTGCCTGGGTCAGATTTATGGGTTTGCAATTTTGTCACTGCCTCGAAAATACCCCCTCACCCCCACCCTCTCCCACCAAGGGGAGAGGGATCCCAATTATAATTACCCTCTCTTTGAGGTCGGGGATTTAAGGAGAGGGTGATTTTCATGCTTTTTGTGAGCCCAGTTCATGAGGATTCCGGTGCTAACGAGCACCTGCTGTTGGTACTGTTGGTACTGTTGGCGTATCCGGAATCTAGGAGTAAGTAGTGAATAGTAACTAGTGAATGGCTGCCTTTATATTTTTTTTACTCACTTCTCACTGTTAGATTCCCGACAAGCCAACAGTACTACAAGTAGGTGCTCTTAAGCACGGGAATGACGTCCTGGCGCCCCACATCCATGATGCACACCCACGCGTGAAAGCGTACCTGTGAATATGTTATAATTGGCAAGTGAAGGATTTATCTCTTAATCCCCAGCAACAGATACTCCTGATCAGCAAGCTCCTTTCAAGAGGCACTCCTGCCGGCGGAAACAATTCTTTCGAGGCGCTGCTTGAGGCATCGCTCAGCCAGGTTGAGAATCAAGTATCACGCTTAGACAAGGATCCGGCTGTTCAATCCCTCCCGGCCATTCCGGTGTCCAGTCCTGCGTTGATCAAGGAAGGGGACAACAGCAGGTTAAAAGAGATACTTGCGACTGTTCTTAAACATGAGGGGAGCGCCTATGTGCATAGAGATGGCGGCGCCGAGTCGTCAAAGTTCGGCATTCTTCAGTCCACGGCAAGAGAATACGGGTATAAAGGCAATATCAGGAATATCACGAAGGCAGATGCCGAAGCTATATATAAGAAAATTTGGGACAAATCAGGGGCTGCATCATTGCCCTATCCGCTGAGTCTCGTGCATTTTGATACCTATGTGAATAGTCCTGCTGCTGCCACGAAACTCTTAAAGAAGTCTGAGGGCAACACCGATTCGTATCTGGCAATGAGAGCACATCGTTATACGCGCCTTGCTGAACTCAGACCTGCACAATACGGCAAGTACCTGAAGGGATGGATAAACCGGGTCAACGATCTCAGGAATATTACTGCCGGGGCCAGGCAAGCGGTGCTCAGAAATTTTGCGCTTGACGGTATCAGTTCTGGCGACTCAGCTGGAAATAAAACTATAAAAACCTAGCGGCAAAATAATAACCGTTCTCAGCCATGAGTGTGGTGTGTCCAATATTTCTTTTCATTCTAATTGGTTCTTGTTCCCCCCTGTTGCTTACTGTGTGTTCTGCTTGCTCATAATATTGCTTTAACTTTAAAACGATGGTAGTATTGAATTATTGATATCATCAATGGAGGGGACCATCATGAAACTTCATGACGAAATTTGCAGAATCGCACATGAACTTTACGAGAAAAGTGGATGTATACAGGGGCGCGACCTTGAGAACTGGATTGAGGCTGAAAAAATCGTAAAGGGTCGCCTTGACGGAGGCCCAAGCCGCAACAACCATTCTGGGGAGAGTGTTGAAGAGCCGATTACGAAGGCGGCCCCCGCAGAAACAAAAAAGGCTGTCGGACCTAAGAAGGCGCCGGCAAAGAGGAAGGCTAAACCGAAGAAAACAGTTTGATGTATTATGTATGAGGCCCGGCTTTACGAAAAACTTGATGAAGGTAAGGTAAAATGCTTCCTCTGCCCTCAGTACTGTGCTATTTCACCGGGGAAGCGTGGCATTTGCGGGGTCAGGGAAAATAGCGGGGGCACGCTTTATAGTCTTGTATATGGCAAAGTTGCTGCAAAACATGTAGATCCTATAGAGAAAAAACCGTTTTTTCATTTTTATCCCGGGTCGCATTCTTTTTCGATCTCTACAGTAGGATGCAATTTCAGATGCCTGCACTGCCAGAACTACGAAATATCGCAATACCCTAAACAGAACAGGGACATCCCTGGAGAAGAGATGTCCCCGGAAGAGGTTGTCGAAGAGGCCGGGCGCGCAGGATGCGAAAGCATAGCATACACCTATACAGAGCCCACCATATTTTTTGAGTTTGCCTATGACTGTGCTCGACTTGCCCATAAGAAGGGTATCCGGAATGTTTTTGTCAGCAACGGCTACACGAGCCCTGATGCGATAAGGCTCATTGCACCCTATCTTGATGCCAACAATATTGATTTAAAAGGAGATGATGCCTTTTATAAGAAGGTTGTGGGCGCCAAACTGCAACCGGTGCTCGACACTATTAAGCTTATGAAGGAGTTGGGAGTTTGGATTGAAGTGACTACTCTTATCATCCCTGACTATAATGATTCAGATGATTTTCTCATCTTTGCCGCCGAGTTTATAAAGTCTGTTGATGCATCTATCCCGTGGCACGTGAGCCAATTCTATCCAACCTATAAACTCTTTGACAAGCCAAGGACTCCGCTTGGCACGTTGAGGAGGGCGCGCGAGATCGGGCTGAAAACAGGACTGAAATACGTCTACGAAGGGAACGTCCCCGGGAGTGGCGGCGAAAACACCCTGTGCCCTTCCTGCGGAGCGCTGCTCATAGAGCGTATCGGTTTTTCGCTGACCCATATAAGCGTGAAAGAGTCACAATGTGAAAAATGCGGGGCGAGGATTGACGGCATGGGGATGCCGTAAACAATTTAAATTTTAAATTTTGAATTTTGAATTCTGGAAGAAAATTATAATCTTTTTTCATTAATTCAAAATTCAAAATTTAGTTTAATGCCTTGCCAGCCCCGTTTTCTTAGCTGCCTCCGCTACTGCATGAGCGACCGCGGGCATGACTTTTCTGTCGAAAATGCTTGGTATTATGTAGTCCTCGTGCAAGTGATCATCTGTTACCGTATAGGCGATGGCCTTTGCAGCGGCAAATTTTATTTCCTCATTCACTCCCCTGGCCCTCACGTCCAGCAGACCCCTGAAAATGCCGGGAAAGCATAGCATATTATTTATCTGGTTGGGATAATCGGAGCGTCCGGTGGCTAGTATTCTTACCAGCGGGAACGCATCTTCAGGCGCTATTTCCGGCTCGGGATTTGCCAGGGCAAAGACTATAGGCTCTTTTGCCATTTTGCGTATGTCATCGCCTGATATGACATTGGGAGCAGAAACTCCCAGGAAGACATTGGCTTTCTTAAGGGCATCGCTAATGCTGCCCCTGACTTTTCTCGGGTTCGTTTTTCGGGCAAGGGCCTTCTTATAGGGGTTCATATCACCCTTCCTGCCCTCGTAAATTGCACCCGCCCTGTCGCACACAATGATGTCCTGTACCCCATAGGCCGAGAGCATCCATGCATTGGCCATTCCTGCTGCTCCGGCGCCGGAAATTACTATTCTTAATTTCTTCAGGTCTTTCTTCAGCAATCTTCCGACATTAATAAGAGCTGCAAGGACAACAACCGCTGTCCCATGCTGGTCGTCGTGGATGACAGGTATATCGCAAACCTCCCTGAGCCGCCGCTCTATCTCGAAACACCTTGGCGCGGATATATCCTCGAGATTAATACCCCCAAAGGGTGTCGAAATTATTCTAACAGTAGAGATAATCTCTTCGGGGTCCTTGGTCTTCAGGGGAATGGGGAATGCATCAATACCGGCAAATTCCTTGAAAATCATAGCCTTGCCTTCCATGACAGGCATGGAAGCCTCCGGGCCTATATCTCCAAGACCGAGCACAGCGGTCCCGTCGGTGATTACGGCAACCGAATTCCCTTTTATCGTGTAGCGATAGGCGTGTTCAGTACAGCTCTGGATGTCACAGCATACCCTCGCAACGCCTGGCGTATAGACCTTGGAAAGATCATCTCTGTTTCTAACGGAGACTTTCGAGCGTATCTCGATCTTTCCCCCTTCGTGAGCGGTAAAGGTGCGGTCCATTACTCTGAGGACTTTTACCCCGCTGATATTTTTTATTGCCCTTACGATTTTTTTTTCATGCTCTACGTCCCGTGCATTTGCAGTTATGTCTCTGATAATTTTCCCTTTTTCAGCGCGGACGATATCAACAGAGCCAAGATCGCCGCCAGCGTTACTGATGGCTGTGGCAAGTTGGGCGAACATCCCGATGCGGTTTTCAATTTCCGCCCTTATGGTGATGCTATAGCTCGGACTTGGAACGCGCTGCATAAGAGGATTATAGTTTTCATCAGGGCTTTAGTCAAGGGCTTGGATTCTTTTATGGATGGATTTTTTTTAAAAAATGTGCAATTATGTACTGTCCTGATAATAAGAACTAATAAGGAGGGCAGTATGAAACATTTATCGGTCATAATGATTGGGGCTTTTCTTTTCAGCATGTTATCAATCGGGGCCTATGCGGCAGAGCCCATTAAGTTGAGCATCCCTTTGCCGCTGACCGGCGGCGAGGCCAAATTCGGCGACATTCAGAAAAGGTCATATGAGATTGCCGAACAGGAGATTAACGCCAAAGGCGGGGTAAAAGGAAGAAAACTGGAATTGTCATTCGAAGACTCGGAGGGAAAACCCGAAATAGCCCGGTCGATTGTGGAAAAAATCATCGATGTAAAAAAACAGCCTTTGGTCGTCGGTGAGTATACCTCATCATGCGCCAAGGCAGTGGCGGCGGTGGCGGAAGAGAGAAAAGTGCCTTATCTCGTCGTAGCTAGCGCAGCCGATGAAATAACACAGAAGCACTACAAATATGTGTTCCGCCTGAATCCCACCAATGCGCACTACGCGGACGGACTTGTATCGTTCCTCAAACAAGTGGTGAAGCCCAGGACAATGGCCATATTATACGAGAGTTCGGATTTCGGGACTTCAGGCGCTGAAGATATGGCGAAACAGGCGGCGGCTATGGGCATAAAGGTCCTGCTTAAAGAGAAGTATGCAAAGGGCGCTGTGGATTTCAAACCCATTCTTTCAAAAGTGAATTCAGAGAGGCCTGACGTCATATACATGGTTTCTTATGTCATGGATGCAGCCCTGCTTATGCGGCAGATAAAAGAGCTCAGAATAGATGCAAAACTTTTTGCCGGCGGCGCAGCAGGGTTTGCAATCCCTGAATTTATCGAAAATGCTAAAGATGCCGCTAATTACGTAGTTACCGCTACCTTGTGGAGTCCTAAGCTCAGTTATCCGGGATCGAAGCAGTATGCGGAGAAGTATAAGGCGAAATATGGCTCTTATCCTTCATACCACGGTGCTGCCGCATATTCTGCGCTCTATGTGATAAAGAATGCGCTGGATAGGGCAAAAAGCATGAAACCGGATGATATCCGCGACGCGCTGAAGGCCACCAGTATGACGACGGCTTTCGGTCCTGTAAAATTCGAGGACAGAGAGGGATACCAGAACCAGAATTTCATTAATACCCTCATGCTGCAGGTCATTAGGGGTGAGTTTGAGACGGTATGGCCTGCCAGCGTCGCGACGGCGAAATACATTTATCCTATTCCGACGTGGAGGGAAAGGAGATAGCCGCAGGCCAGATTGAACTTTTTTTGCAGACGCTCATAGCCGGTTTTCTGCTCGGCGGGCTTTATGCGCTTATAGGGCTGGGGATGGCTCTTATCCTCGGAGTGATGAAGATCATCAATCTTGCGCATGGTGACCTTATGATGGTCGCCATGTACATTGCTTATGTGCTGTTCCAGTACTTTCATATAGACCCTTACATTGCGGTTTTTATTGCGGCGCCCATGCTCTTCCTATTGGGCGCCGGCCTCCAGAAGTTTCTCATCACCCCCATGCTGAAGGTGGAATCGATACTGCCTCATAACCAGGTCATTCTTACAGTCGGCATAGGAATTGTACTTTCGAATCTCGCAACGGTGATCTTCAAGTCGGATTATCTTTCCATCCCTGTTTCATATGCAACTAAGGCATGGTACCTGAGTGATTTCTGGAGAAATTCGCCAATTGAACTCTCTCTCTCATTTCCCTGGTCGGTTTCATTTCTGATTTCCGTTGTCCTGACAGGAATGCTGTTTTTTTTCCTCAACAAGACTGATACGGGCAAATCCATAAGGGCAACGGCCCAAGACCTGGATGCTGCGCTGCTCATGGGTATCAATGTAAACCGTATGCGCATGTTGACTTTCGGTCTCGGCAGCGCCCTTGTGGGCGCTGCCGGATGCCTGTTTGTTCCCATTTATTACCTTTATCCGAGCCTCGGCAAGCAGTTCACGAACATCGCATTTGTTATAACTATACTTGGCGGTCTCGGTTCGACTGAAGGAGCCATTATCGGCGGCATTATGCTCGGTATTTTCGAGTCCATGACAGCCACTTATATCGGCATGGGATGGGCGCCTGTCGGCAGGTTCGGCATATTTATAGCTGCCCTTATCTTCCTGCCGGGAGGGGTGGCCTCGCATATGAAGCTCCGGAGGTCCGTTGCGATAACCAAATGAAAAAGTACAGTCCTTTAATAGCTATAGCCATGCTGTTGCTTGTTCCTTTTGTGGGACTCAGCAGCTATGTGATGCACATTTTAATCCTTGTCATCATGTGGTCGGTAATAGGTATGTCATGGAATCTGCTGGGAGGCTATTGCGGCCAGGTGTCTTTCGGTCATGCGGCCTTCTTCGGCATGGGCGCCTATACTGCGGGAATATTTTATTACAATGTGGGAATATCTGCATGGTGGGGGCTGCCTTTGAGCGTAGTCATAGTGGCGGCCTTTTCCCTGGTGTTCGGTTTTATCGTGCTAAGGCTGCGGGGTTCTTACTTTGTCCTCGCAACCCTGGCGATCGGAGAGGTGCTCAGAGTGACAGCCGAAAATCTGCAGGATTTCACCCGTGGCGATCTTGGGATAATGGTGCAGGAAAGGACATGGGTAGGCAAAACATGGTATTACTACATCGTACTGGCCATAGCAGTATTTACTTTCTTTCTGGTAAAAAAGGTGATCGCATCCAGACTCGGCTACTATTTTGTGGCGATCAGGGAGGACCCGGATGCTGCGGAATCACTGGGCATCAATACGACGTTGTATAAAACGATCGCCCTCTGCCTGAGCGGGGTCCTTACAGGACTCGCCGGCGCTTTTTACACAAACTATATGGGGTACATCGACCCGCAAGTGGTCTTCCCCCTCTATGACATTTCTATCGTCACGGTGATGGTGGTCATGATAGGAGGAGTGGCGACATTATGGGGGCCATTTGTCGGCGCAATCATTATGGTGCTATTCGCGGAAATCATACGCTCTATTCCTTCGCTGGGGGAAGCCCATGAGACCTTCTTCGGGATACTTTTGATCTTTATCATAATCTTTCTGCCGAACGGAATTGTCGGTGATTTCAAAAAACTGAAGAGGCTCGCCGGTATCAGGGGAAACAGCTGATGCTGGACGTTAAAAATATTTCGATGTTTTTCGGCGGACTCGCAGCTATCAGCAACGTGTCCTTTTCCGTGAACAAGGGCGAAATCCTTGCGCTTATAGGCCCTAACGGCGCCGGGAAAACTACGCTTTTCAATGTGGTGAACGGTTTTTACAAGCCCTCGAATGGAGATATATTCTTCAAAGGCAATAAGATATCGAGTATGAAGACGCACCGGATATGCAAGCTCGGAATCGCCCGGACGTTTCAGGTGGTAAAGCCGCTCCAGAGGATGACGGTGCTCGACAACGTGATAGCATCGGCATTTCTAAGGGCGGCAAATAAAACCCAGGCTGAAGAAATTGCCCTGGACATTCTTGCATTCAGCGGGCTCTACGATGACCGGCAGGCCCTTTCGAAGGCGCTGCCCCTGGGCAAACGCAAACGCCTCGAGATTGCAAGGGCGCTTGCCACTCAGCCTGCCATGCTGCTGCTCGATGAGTCTTTTGCAGGTTTGAACCCGTCGGAGCTGAACGAATCAATAGAGATCATCGAAAAGATAAAGGCAAAAGGAATCACAATGATGGTCATCGAGCACCACATGAAAGTCATTATGTCTATATCAGACCGGATCGTTGTCCTTAACTACGGACAAAAGATCGCCGAAGGCTCCCCCCTTGAGATCGCACGGGACCCGCTCGTGATCGAGGCATACCTGGGAGACTCCTCAAATGCTTGAGGTGCGGAATATAGATGTTTTTTACGGAGACGTCCAGGTACTGTGGGATGTCTCATTCGAGGTCAAAAAAGCCGAAGTGGTTGCGCTTATAGGAGCAAACGGGGCGGGAAAGTCAACAGCACTGAAGACCATCTCAGGAATTCTGCGGCCCAAAAAGGGAGAAGTGCTTTTTGAGGGCGAGCCTATACACAAAGTCGAACCCTTCAGGCTCATCGAAAAAGGAATAGTCCATGTGCCCGAGGCGCGAAGACTCTTTGTGGACATGACAGTTGAGGAAAACCTCGATATGGGATCGTTGAAGGGAGAAGCAAGGACGAGGAGAAGCAGCAACAAGGACAGGGTTTTCAGCATTTTCCCGAGGCTTGGAGACAGGAGAAGACAGCGGGCCGGAACACTGAGCGGCGGAGAACAGCAGATGCTCGCCATCGGAAGGGGCCTGATGTCAATGCCCAAACTCATTATGTTTGATGAACCGTCGCTCGGTCTGGCGCCCATCCTTGTCAGGGAGATATTTAGCGTAATAAAAGGGATAAGGGAGGGGGGCAACACCGTGCTTATTGTTGAACAGAACTGCAAACAGACTTTCAGCATAGCCGACAGGGCCTATGTGCTCGAAACCGGAAAGGTAATGCTTCAGGGGACCTGCGCTGCCATGCTGGACGATGACCATGTCAAAAAGGCATATTTAGGAGTATGAACCGCGTAGAGCGTTTAGCGTCACGCGTCGTGCGCTATGAGTATATTGGTGTATGAGTATGTGGGTGCATGAGTTGAAAATCTTTTTTACTCATATGCCCGTATACTCATACACTAAAAGACGTTTGACGCTTGACGCTTAGCTCATGACGCTCAACGCAATAGGAGGTGCAATGTGTTCGTATCTGGTTGGATGACAAAAAAAGTATTTACGGTCGCCCCTGACGACGGCATCATTGATGCGCTGACAGTAATGAAAGAAAACCGTGTCAAACACCTTCCTGTCATGAAAGGGGACAGGCTCAAGGGGATAGTATCCGACAGAGATATAAGGGAGTATACTCCATCCGCAGCGACCACTCTTGATGTTTATGAACTTCATTATCTTCTCGCAAAAATGAAGGTCAGGGACATGATGAAACCCAATGTTTATACTACAACGCAGGAGACCCCCGTGGAAGAGGCGGCAATGGTGCTCTACGACAAACAGATCGGGTGCCTGCCTGTAGTTGAGAATGGTAAACTTGCGGGGATTATCTCGGACCGGGACATTTTCCGTGCCCTCATCGACGTTACAGGTTGCCGCCATGGGGGCAACAGGATCTATCTGACCATTGAAGACCGGCCGGGTTCTATCAAGGAAGTTGCCGACATTATACGAAAATACGGCTTCGGACTGCAGGCCGTTCTCACCTCATATGAAGGCGCGCAGGACGGATACAGGAACATAATGATAAGAACGCACGGGAAAGGCAGTTTCCTCGGACTTAAAAACGATCTCGATAAAAAATATAAGGGTGTAAAAATAAAGAAGGGCTGATGCGATTTCGTAATTCTGCTATAATATACAAAAAAGAAGTGAAAGGATTACCTCATAGACAGCAAAGCAAAAGCGATAAAGGCGGCGCAGGCATCCTTAGATAAAAAGGCAAAGGATGTCATGGTCCTCGAACTTAAGGACCTTACGGTTATTGCAGACTATTTTGTCATCTGTTCCGGTCAAAGCACCACCCAGGTCAAGACGATAGCTGAACATATTAGAGAAAATCTGATAAAGGATGGAGTAGCGCCCTCTCGCATCGAGGGTTTCCAATACGCCAGATGGATATTAATAGATTACGGGGATGTGATAGTCCATGTCTTTGAGGAAGAGACAAGGCAGTATTACGAGCTCGAAAAGCTATGGCTCGATGCCCCGAGGATACCGTTTCCCGATAAGGATAATATGGATAGGGAAGACGAAAGAGCAATATCTGAACGAAGGGATAGAGCGGTATCTTAAGCTGTTAAGCCCTATGGCCCAGGTCGCCATTATTGAAATAAAAGAGCATAAAAGCAAAAACACAACACAGTCCCTTTCGAAAGAGGGGGAAAAGATATTGAGACAGACACAATCGTACACCCTGCTTGACCAGACGGGGAGGGAGTTCACCTCACCCGGGTTCGCCCTTTTTTTGCAGGAAAGAGGCGGCGGAGACTTTCTCATCGGTGGTCCTTACGGCGTTTCCGATGAGATAAGGGGCAAGGCAAACGAGACCGTTGCGCTGTCCAGGATGACCTTTACTCACGAGATGGTGCGGGTATTTTTCTTTGAGCAGCTCTTCAGGGCAATGACTATTATTCATAACAAGGAGTATCACCATTAATGAGTAAAATAGTAATGCTTTTGTTTCTGGCGTTCCTTGCTGTACTCGGTTTTTTTGCGATAGATAATAAGGACATGGTCGTGCTCAAGGTCCCCTTCGGAAGTCTGTATGAGATGCCCAAAATAGCTCTTATACTCATGTCAGCCATTACCGGCTCTCTCCTTGTACTGGCTGCCTTTTTTGTGCGCGATACGAAGCGCATGCTCGATAATATGCAGTATCAGAAGCGGCAGAAAAAGGAGGCGCGGATACACACGCACTATTCCAAGGCGTTGAATGCCATATTGGGAGACAAAGAAGAGGAGGCCAAAGAGGCGCTGGGCGAGATATTGAAGGAGGACCCCGAACACGTTGATGCAATTTTAAGGCTCGGCGATATTGCGCTGAGCAATGAGGATTTCAAGGCGGCCTATGATTACTATAAAAAAGCCAGGGACATCAACCACTCAGACTTTCAGGTGCTCCTTTCAATTGAAACGGTCATGGAGAAAATGAAGCGGTTTGACGATTCAATGAAATATCTTGACGAGATTCTGGATATTGATGCCGGGAACCTGACCGCTCTTTACCGTAAGCGCGCGCTGCTCGAAATGCAGGATAAATGGGATGACCTTCTCCTTCTGCAGAAATCGATTATCAGACTCGAACAAAACGAGAAAGATAAAGAGAGAGAGGGCCACAGGCTGCTGGGTTATAAATACGAGTATGCGCGTGCAAGCCTTGAAAACGGAGAATTGGAAAAAGCTGAGAAAGCCTTCAGGACTCTTATGAGAATGGACAGCGGTTTTCTCCCCGCTTATCTTGGAACTGCCGAGGTCATTATGACAAAGGGCGAGATTGAGGAAGCGATAAACTTCCTCGAAAAAGGGTTTGAGCAGTTGAACTCTACCATACTTCTCGCACGTCTTGAAGACCTGCTTATCAGTGTCGGCGAGCCTGGCAGGCTCATACGGTTTTATAAAAATGCCCTTATGCGAAGCCCTCAGGACAACGGTTTAAAATTTCTGCTGGGCAAGCTCTACTACAGGCTGGAGATGGTAGATGATGCCCTTGAGATTCTGAATTCAATAGACACAAGCACGTTTGCCCCCCCTGAGCTGTATGGTTTGAGGGGTGAGTTGTATATGAAGAGAAAACAGATATCCAAGGCATTAGAGGAATTTAGACGCGCATGCGGGATACAGAGTGTTGTGAATGTCCCGTACTGCTGTTCCCAGTGTGGGTTTAAATCGGCAGACTGGTCAGGCAGATGCCTATGCTGCAATGAGTGGAATACCTATAGGCTTGATATCTATGGTACCTGCAAGGCCTAAAAATATTGACAGCTCACCGGAAGAATCCAAGCCGTCAGATGCCGGTGACGATTCTGAATCACTTTCAGCGTCTTCTAATGAGCAGTTTCTCAAAAAAAGCCGGCGTAAGCTGAAAAAAGTCGTTCTTGACACGAGCCTGTTTGTAAATCCCGATGTCAGAGCAAGCCTGGGCTCAACCCCTCTGGAAGCCCTTGAGACTTTTCTTTATCTGGCGGCTCAGATAAATAATCTGGAGTTTTATATGCCTCCATCGATTTTCGAGGAACTGCTTCACTTTGTAGAAAGAGACAAGATTCCGGATGATCTCCTGGTCATTCTTCATCAGAAGCCTCCCAAAAAGCATGAACTCAAGTGCCCGGCGTTCCTCTTGTATGAGCTTATAGAAGACGTAAGGGAGCGGGTCAACAAAGGGCTCAGGCTTGCTGAAAAAGCAGTCAGAAGCGCCGAACTTAAGAAGCCGGATGAGATTGTACAGGATTTGAGGAAGAAGTATCGGGAGGCTTTGAGGGAAGGGATTATTGACAGCAAGGAGGATGTAGACCTCATGCTCCTTGCAATGGAGCTTGACGCCCTCCTGATTACTGCTGATCAGGGGTTGATTAAATGGGCTGAAAAGCTTGGGATAGAGTGGCTTTTCCCGGAAAGATTCAAGGATTATCTTACAGCAGCAGTAAAAAGGACAAAGATGCTTGAAGGAAAGACAAAAAGGGCAATTAATAAACCATAATAGCCGGCATGGAGGTGTGTCAGACGATCTCTATGCCGGCCGGCGTAATGCTTATTCAGCTTTCACCGCGATCTTCTTTGTTTCTGATACTGCTTTTGCTGTTTTTGGAAGTGTTACGCTGAGCACTCCTTTCTTGAATTTGGCTTCGATTTTGTCGGTTTCTACTTCAACGGGAAGTGGAATGGTCCTGCTGAAAGAGCCGTAGGAGCGTTCCATGCGGTAATATCCTTTGCCTTTGTCCTCTTTCTCCTCTTTTTTCTCACCCCTGATCGACAGGCTCTCTTTGTTGACCGATACCTCTATGTCCTTTTCTTCCATACCGGGCAATTCCGCAGAAACCCTGATCTCCTTATCGTTTTCAACAACATCGATATTGGGGTTGAAAACTCCCACCTGCGATTCGGAGGGTTCAAAATCGAATCCATGCAACAGACCCTCAAACATGTGGTCCATGCGCCTTCTCATGATGGCAAAAGGGTCGGCCTCCTCGCGCTTCAACATCAAACTCCTGCTTCGAGGGATAAGGTTTTTCAGTTCCATGACTACCTCCTTTTTTTGCAAGGCCTTATCCGGCCTCTGCAAAAAGGTTAATTGCGTTATTAGCACTCACCAATGCAGAGTGCTAATAACTACTTATATCATATCCTTGGCAGCCTTGTCAAGTTTCATGGTATCATCTATTATTACATTTAAATTCAGGCACTTACAAGCCAAGACAGGAAATTGAATTTCAGGATTTCAGTATCATCTGGTTTGTCGAAGAACGTGTTTCTCCTATGGAAGTTACGCGCACTGCAGGATAATCATGGATAGGGCACTTATTCTCGCAGATCCCGCAACCTATGCAAAGATTGGCATCTATCCGGGGCCGCTTCAATATTTTCTTTGTTCCGTCTCTAAGTTGTACTTCAACGCTTTCAAACCAAATAGCCTTGGGAGATGTGGGACAGACCTCTTCGCAGACAATGCAGTCTATGTTCATTGCCCAGGGAAGGCACCTGCCCCTGTCGTAGAATGCAGTGCCGATTTTCAGAGGTTTCTGTCCGGCAGGCTTTCCTAATTTTTTTTCAACCGTAAGCGGGGTGATAGCGCCCGTAGGGCATACATGGCTGCAGAGCACACAGTTATATTCACAATACCCTATGGTGTTAATGAGTACCGGAGTCCAGGTCCCCTCAAACCCTGCCTCCAGCAGCGCCGGTTGAATTGCATTGGTGGGACAGACCTTCATACACTCGCCGCACTTTATGCATCTTCTCAGGAAATCCACTTCCCTGATAGAGCCGGGAGGCCTTATCACCCGGTACTGGGGGGAAGTTTTTGAAGTTATGGTGCTGCGCAGCACAGGGAAAACAAGCGCTCCAGCGACGGCGCTTTCGATCAGTCTGCGGCGACTGACGTCGAGGGACATGTGCACAGAGCTTGAGAGGCCGGACAGACCGTAATGGATTGCGTCTTCGGGACAGTCCTCAATACAGTTCATGCAGAGATGGCATTCGGTGGTCCGTACAGCTGTGTCCGGATCACATCCGCCGTGGCAGTGTGCAAGGCATTTCTTGCAATCGGTGCAGCGGTCCACATCTCGCCATATGCTGAAGAGCGGTTTGAATGAGAGCAGCCCTAAAAGCGCGCCCAGAGGGCAAACCGCGCGGCACCAGAAACGGGGCAGGAACCTGTTTGCAAAGAGCACCGCGAGAAATATCACTCCAAGAAATGTACCTCCCTGGAACAGAGGCTGTTTGAGATAGAGCCAGCCTCTGTTGTAATTGAGCCCGGGGAATACAGATACAGCAAAAGACCTTGTTATAAGCGGAATGGGATCAAGCAGGCCTATCTGGAGGGACCCGAGAGCCGCAAGGGCTACCAGGATTGCGAGGATGTAATATTTTAGCCGGTAAAGGGGGCGGTAGGAATTCAGGGCCACGGTATCCACCGCCCTTAATTTGTTGAAAATGCTTCCGGCAACCTGGTTGATAATCCCCAGAGGGCATATCCAGGAGCAGAAGAAACGACCGAAGAAGAGGGTACCGGCGATAATAAAGAGCGAAAGGACAAGTCCCTTGTAGATGGTCCAACTCGTCAAAAAAGATGAGACCGCAACAAGGGGGTCCAGCTCAAGAAACAGCGGCGTCTCATACCCTTTTATGCGCCTGAAACCCGTAAGCCAGAGCAGGAGCACAAAGAGCAGTATGAAAAAAAATGCGTAAATTCTTCTGATATTCCTGAGAGTGAAAAGTCGGGCAATCATACGTTTATTTCAGCAACAGTGAGAGATTTCAGGTCAGAAATCCCTATGCCTCTTTTCTCTGCCATCCCGATAAAAGGGATGTCCTCGACCTTCAGATCCAGGAATCTGAGACCGTACGCTTCTACTGCCACAATATCAATCCCCGCGACAACCGTATTCTGGATGGATACGTCTGACAGGTTGCCGCCGGTTGGACCGTTTCTCATAAGCACTCGTGTGGCATCCATGACTATGAGCGTTGGTCTGATAGCGGAGGAAAGGTCAGCGATTGCAGTGTTTATGTCCTGATGCAGGCGGTTCCTCTGACCGCCGAGAGAACCGTAAAGGTTTTTCATCGCCATCGTGCATTTGCTCAAAGAGTGATGTTTCACCACCGGCAGGTCGATGACCTTGTCTGCTTGGTGATAGAAGCGGCTCACAGGCCATACTTTGAGGGATTCGCCTTTAAGATCGGTCGGCACAAAGTCGCTCTCCGCAGCCAACCTGATTTTCCCTCCGGCTTTTTTTACGGCGTCCTCGATCCCGGAGCGGGCAAAACACCGGTATGGATCGTTCACCGAAACATCGGTTACCCAGACCTCGGACGCCCGGGCCTCAAGGCAGAGCTTCACCACAGAAGCCACAACATCAGGATTAGTGTTTGCCGCTTGTTCCGGCTGTCTGTCCCATGCAGCGTTCGGCTTCAGCAAAACCTTTTCACCAGGGCTCACAAAGCGGCCCATCCCGCCTATTTTCTCTATGGCAGCCCGCACCATCTTGTCGGCATCTTTGCCTCGGGCCACTGCCAACTGAGGATAAATCTTTTTCTCTTCAACGCGGTAGTCCCTAAAGGTATATATTTTTTCATCACTCCTTCGCACCGGCTCTTTACTATAAAAAGCATACCCCCATACTCCGGAAACTGCCGCGAGTCCGCAGACGGCAGCAGTCCTCAACAGAAACTGCCTTCTGCTGGACCCCTCTTCTCTCTTATTATGCTTCGACGCCATAGCTCAAATAGGTGTATGAGTATACGTGTACATTAGCATATCAGTGTATGAGTGTATGAGCATATGGGTGTATGAGTGTATGAGCATATGGGTGTATGAGTGCATGAGTGCATGAGTCAAAATCTTTTTTTGCCTTTTACTCATATGCCCATAGACCCATATACTCATATACTCATTTTGCAAAGAATTTCAATATTCCTTCATCATCCGTCCCAAACAGACCGAAAATAACACTGTTACCGGGGATCAGAAACCAGTCGCCCTCATATTTGTCTATTACTTTATACGCTTCACTTCCATTACTTCCGGTCTTCTCATATCTTATGCCGGATTTCCTGAAATAGTCCATAAAAGACGCCAAAAGAGATTTCATTTCCTGTTCGCTGCCTGTCATGAGCGCAACCGTGATTTTTTTTCCGCCTACGGAGTACCCGCGTTCTATAACGTTATGGAGAAAATCCAGCCCCCGGTAGCCCTCCTTCACAAACCTTGTCTTTTCAACTTTTCCAAGGTCCGGGAATCTGGAGAAGACCTTGTTAAAGGAATCCTGACCGGGCGAGAGCGTGTTGCTGAATTCCTTCGCAAATTTAAGCGCCGGGGACTTTGAATTGTAGGCGTTAATCTTCACGTAATAGTGTCCTTTAATGAAGTTCACGCCTCCCGAGGTCTTGAAGCCCATTGTGCCCACAGAAACTGCCTGTGGATTTTCTCCCGACTCATCCACCAGAACGCCAAAAGCCTGTATGCCTTTCCCCATGTCGTATACCTCAACCTGGATATCCGGCTGTGAAGACTTAGATCCCGAAGTGCCGTATTCAGTTACCGTAAGCCCCATAAATCCTGCTCCGATAAAATACTCCGCATGGCCGTCAACGTGTTCGTAGAGATCATCTTTAGTGTAGCTGCGCCCTTCGCCCAACAACCTGAAACCCGCAATCCCGGGTCTCCCGGAAAGTCGCAGATTTTCCGGGGTGGAAATATCCTTCACAGCGGTAGCAGAGATGGTTTTGTCCGACGGCTGTGCCGGTGCGCTCGCTGCCTGTGGCGCCGCTGTCTTAAAATCGATCAGGGCGGGATCATAGCTTTGACCTCTGATGTAGAGGACTGCCGCTATGCAAGGAAGCAGCCCCAGCAGGATAACGCGATATATGAGTGGAACGGACCGCATCACGACATAAGCGACATGGTCTCATGCGCATCACAGAGCATTTCCTTTACGGGAAGGCCGTAAGGGCATTTCCCTGTGCAGGACGGCTCAACGCAATTTGCACACGCTGCCGCATTTCTTGTCAGGGATGAATAAGACTGTATCGCCCTTTTCTCCATTCCATAGTCTTTGAAATACATGTGATATCTCATGACCGATGCAATCTCCACGCCGGCAGGGCACGATGATTCGCACTCACCGCAGCCTGTCCTGCAGTATTCTTTGCCGTAAAGTCCGGCATAACGATCAAGGACCCTTTGGTCCGCAGAGGTGAATTCCGCACCCGACGCCTTCAGATAAACTTCGATATCAGCAACCGTTTTCATCGTGATAATTATACCGCTCACCTCCGGGTGCTTCAGTACCCACTTCAAGGCCGCCTGGGGGAACTCCTCCTCCCCGGACTCCACCTTCATGTCTTTTGCTCCTGCAAGGGTTTTCATGGCAATTACGCCGACCCCCATCCTGTGGGCCTCTTTCATAACCTCGGGCAATTGCGGAAATTTCATGAAATTGTAGGAGGGCTGGACGACATCGAAACGGCCCGACTTGACCGCAGTCATAAGGAGATCTTCCATGTTATTGGGACCATGGGATGACGTGCCCAGGAAGCGGACTTTCCCAGCTTTCTTAAGCTCGGTGACAGCTCCGAACATCTCGTCGCTCAAAAGCCTTTTTTTCTCTGAGTCAAGGTCCTTGCTCATCTCCCCTATGGCATGGACAAAAACGAAATCGAGGTAATCGGTCTTCATCCTCGACAGGCTCCCCTCAACAGCGGCTATGTAATCGTTCTTCTTTGAGCCCAGGGGCAGATGTCCAGGGTAGGGCATGGGATTGCAGAATTTAGACGTAATTATGATTTTGTCCCTCTTAATTTTTCCCATCGCTTCCCCGAGGGTTTTCTCTGACAGACCGTAATCGGGAGCAGTGTCAAAATAATTAATACCGCTGTCCACCGCCCTGAGTACCATCGACGCAGCCGAGAGTTTTCCCGCGCCGAAGGAAATATCACTCATCTTCAGACCGGTTTTGCCGATTTCACGATAGCTTTTGACTGACGGGGTGTTCTGGACCGTTTCTGCGCCGAGAGGCCGTGCTGCCGCAGTGGCAGTTGCGATAGCCGCCACCTTGAGAAAATCCCTTCTGTTCATAATGAAACCTCCTCTATTCGTTAATAGTCTCACGCTTTTTGAGAAATCGTCAAGGTTGTTAGTGGTATTAGCGGCTCCGGCCAAAAGACTGGCGATGCCCGATTGCGACAAAAACCGCGGGGTCTGGTTCTAATTTGGACCCCGGCCAGAGAGCGTTCGTAAACCCCTCTCAATGACAACTCCCTCGCACCGCAACCGAAGAGTTCGGGTACCCTGTTTCTTCCGTAAGTCGGCTAAGTACTCCTTTTCATAAAGGCGGTGTCACACCGAGACCGTCGATGCGCCGCGGCGGTCGAATGTAACCGTATTCATGAAATGGAGTACTAAGCATTGAGTCCCAACCCTTTCCTTTTCTCCATGATATGGTTTGTAATAAGTTGGGCCGCTTTTACAGGATCGGGTTCCACTGCGAAGCATGCGCCAAACACATCGTTCAACCCTGATGTGGCAAGTTCAGCGACTTTCTTGCTTCCCAGGATAGGGGGCATTACCCCAAGCACTGTAAAGATCCCGCTGGCCATAGCATAAAACGCGATAGTCGCGGCCTTTTCCGAATACCATTCAGGGGCAGCTCCTGCAAGCGGCAATTTATCGATATCTACACCGAGTGTATTTGCAAGTGCACAGGCAATGACGATTATACGGGAATTATCCACACACGAGCCCAGATGCAATGATGGCGGAATATTCAGAAGTCCGCACACCTCTTTCAGTCCCGGTCCGGCCATATCTTTTGCCTCCGGTACCTGAAGTCCCGCCTTGCCTGCCGCAACATTAACGCACCCTGTAGTAAGTACCAGGATGTCATTGGCTATAAGGCGTTTGATAAGTTCGACATGCCCGGAATCCTGTTTTATCTTTGGGTTGTTACAGCCGACGACACCGACGGCGCCCTTTATTTTGCCTGCCTTGATGGCGTCGATCAACGGCGTCAGGGTTCCGCCCAGCGCTCCCACTATCGATTCCACCGAAAACCCTGTCATGTTCCTGACAGGCGCGACAGGGATGTATACTTTGTCCTTGTTTCTGCGTCTGAAGTTCTCTACAGACTCCTTCACTATTCTGAAGGCCTGTTCTCTGGCATTCGCCGGAGTAAATTCAACATGCTCCATAAAAGGGAACTTTGCTTTGTCCGAGGTCGTGTACATCTTCGTATGATAGCACTGCGCCACCTGTCCCAATGACGGCATGATGCACTGGTAGTCAACTATCATGGATTCCACGGCCCCGGTAACCATAGTCAGTTCAGTCATAAGATGGTTTCCGGCCATCGGGATCTTCTTTCGCATCATTATCTCGTTGCCCGTACAACAGAGGCCTGCGAGGTTGATGCCCTTTGCCCCCATGGATTTTGCCAATTCAATCATCTCTTTGTCATCAACCGCGAGTCCGACCATTTCGGAAACCACAGGACTATGGCCATGAACCAGGATATTGACGTAATCCTCTTTCAGTACGCCCAGGTTGACTTCGGAAAAACCGGGTTTGGGCGTTCCGAAGATGATGTCAGACAGTTCCGTCCCTATCATGGACCCGCCGTAGCCATCGGCAAGACTGTTTCTTACCGCATGGAGCAGTATGGAGACATATTCGTTGTCCACACCCATGTGCGTGCGATGCATGGTCTCCGAGGTCTCCCTGTCAATACCCCGGGGTATCACTTTCAGCTTTTTCCATAATTCACGCCGTTGTTTCGGGGCCCTGTTTATGAGCGTGATCTGCTCCTTCTTCATCCCGTAATCTTCCATTATGGCCTCTGCCAGCCGCCTGGCAATATCCTCATTCCCAAGCCCGGCAGTCTCGATGCCATATTCAGCAGCCACCCTCTTGAGCTTGTCCGCATCTCTGATCGTGTAACCCGGCGCCGAGCCTTCGCCTATTTTGTGCAATACTTCAACCAGATCCCGGCCGTGGTCTGAATGGGACGCAGCCCCTGCTGCAATCATGCGTGCCAGGTTTCTTGCCACTATAATGTCGGCATCTGCGCCGCAGACTCCGTATTGTGGTCCTTCACCAAACGGATCAATACGGCATGGACCCATAACGCATATCCGGCATGATACCCCAAGCTCACAATATCCGCACTGAGGCTCCTGTTTCTTGAGTCTGTCCCAGACAGTTTCAACTCCGTCTTCATGAGCTTTTCTGAGTGTCAGTTGGGCGTCTTTGCATATGGAAAGCTTCTCGTATTCACTCATGACTGCTTCCTCCTTAATTCTTCCAATCTGTGTTTATATGCAGTTAAGGACTGATATGGGCCTTTTTCCTGTTCCTTTGATCTTATCCCAAGATAGACCAGGGAGGAGATTTCGTCGGTATCCCTGTCCATTACTTTATTATAATCTTCGAAAAGAAGGGCCCCTACCTTGCAGACCTCGACGCAGGCAGGCTCCTGGCCTTTTTTCTGCCGCACTATGCATTGGTCGCATTTGTGGGCTGCGGTCTTATTGTTGGCATAGACATGATACCTCACCACGCCGAACGGACAGGCCATAGCACACATGCCGCAGTTTATGCACCGGTCGGGGTTGATGAGGACCATGCCGGTTGAAGGTTCTCTGAATATGGCCTTCGGGAGGCATGCCATCTCGCAGGGTGCAGGGTCACAGTGCCTGCATTTGTTCGGGAAGGTGTCTTTGTCTTTAGTCAGCCCGATATGGATCCTTGGCTTCGAAAGGACCGGCTCGTAAGGCGCCGCATGGGGTGAACCGCTTGCCGAGTGCTCTACAGCGCATGCGAAACGGCATTGAAGACATCCCACACAGCGCTCAGGTTTTACAACGACCACTTTCATAAGTCCTCCTCGTCTGTCCCGTAAAAAGTCCGTATGCTGCGTTCCACCCCAGCAAGTCTGGGACTTGCCGGGGACCCCGGGCGTTGCGCTGCATCCTTCGTCCTCAGGATTTGCGCGCCTTGCCTATGAACTTTTTGCGAAACCGTCTGTTTTTAGCGTTGAGGTCTGAGTATGTCCGCTATGCCCGATTCGCCATTAACAATCTTGACAGGATCGGCATTAAGCGGCATACCCTTCTTGATAAGGTTAATATAGAGCCCTGCATCCTCAGGGCAGTTATAAAAAGCCATCCCTACGGGGACGTTGTCTCTTACAGCCAATTTCCGGAATTGTTTACGGTGAGGGAAGTGTTTTTCATATGTGACAACCCCCTCGTCTTCCTTCAGTATTCCGCCGGAGATAAGATGAAAGGAATGGGTTTTGAGACTGTTCATCCCGATGCTTCCGCCATATGGGGTACCGGGGCCCAAAATATTCAGTGCGGCAAAATAACCTTGCTCCACTGCAACAGGCCATAGGGCGTTAATCCATGGCACTTTCCGAGCAACATCCATCGTCTCGCAACAATCTCCTGCAGCGTAAACACCTTCTGCGGAGGTTTCAAGGAATTCATTGGTCATGATTCCAAGGTCGATCTTTATCCCTGATTTTCTGGCAACGTCGACCCTTGGTTTTACACCCTTTCCGACAACAACTACATCACCGTATACCTCGAGGCCTGATTTAAGGGAAACGGCAACACTTTCTTTTTTCATGTTTATCTCTGCAATGTCATCCTGTGTGCGTATGACAATGCCGGCGTCTTGCATGTCCTTTTCGACAAGCCGCGCAGTCTTTTCATCCAAAACCAGAGAAAGAGGGTAAGAAGATGATACAATCATTTCAACCTTAACATTCCGCTCAAGTAATCCGTAGGCGGCTTTTATTCCGACAAACCCGCCACCCAGGACCACCGCCCTGCCTTTAATATGTTGTTCAAGTTTCCTGGCATCATCCATATAGCGCAGAGTGAAAGTTAGCTTTTTTTCGTCATAATAATCCGGTTTGACAGCGTTTGCGCCAGTCGCGATAAGAAGCCTGTCATAGCTTATCTCTTTTCCGTCCGACAACATCAACGACTTCTTACGTACATCAATCGTTTCTACCCTTTCTCCGAAAATCAAATTAACGTTATCGGGGCAGGCAGATGTGTCTTTTATGATCATCTGTTCCTCCCGGACAATCCTGCCGAGATAGTGGGTAAGCATACACCTGCAGTACGGAGAGTATTTTTCTTCAGATATCGCTGTGACGTTAACTTGAGGAGAGAATCTCAAAAGAGCATCGAGGCATGACAGCCCGGCAGCGCTCAGGCCGATTATGACAGCATTCATGCTACAAACCTCCCTTTTTGGATGCAGAATTTAGAAGGCGTCTCACATTTCTCTTTCCGGTCTTTCAGTAAAATTCTATCCCATGTGACTGGAAGTGTCAACTGGCTGTCAGACAACACTGGCTGGCAGACACTCCCTTTTTTGATAGTGGGACAGATTCGCTATGTGCAGTTTGAATTTTAAGAGGATATGATATGATGATAATATGGATACCAGTTGGCTATGGCAAGGGACAATTACGAGCATACTGGCTTGGGTACTTATCTGCTTGGGTGGAATCTTAATGGCTTTTCTCAAGAGTAAAAAGGGAAACTTACTACCACCAATTTTATATGGCTTAAGCACAGCAATAATTGTACTGTTTATTGTGATATTCGCGTATAACATATATCTACACATCCTGCAACCAAGCATATATAAGCCATTTACAAAGATATATGAAAACCATAAAACAAAACTTGGGAAGCCGAAAGGAGAAGCAGTAAAAGACAACAACCCCTATGAAGCGGCTCATGAACATGCGACTGTGCTTCGGATCGAAAAGCTTAATGCTTTTTTTCTTTTAGATCCTCGGACGTCAACTTGGAGAAAATAGTCTGATTCGGCTTATGATAAAAATCCCAAATGGTACAATGCAAGATTGCTCAGACAACAATTTCATCCGCCTAAGGAATTAGAACCCCCTTATTCTGGGATTGCTAAATTGTGGAGTAGAGATCCGAAAAGTTGGAGTTGGATTGGATGGCGAGTATGGCATTGTTATTATAAAGACATCCACTATCAACAATTTGAACATGGTATCATTATGGGCAGTTTTTCTTGTCTGCCAAATAGCAAGACTGTACCAATATTATTTGTTCTCACGGATGACTCTCAGTGGACATCAGAACAACCAGGAACCTTAAAAGAACCTGATTGTATTCCCCCAAAAGAAGAATGATTAGGCGAAGTGTTTAAAAATCCACGTGAACCTTCCCCTGAATGGAGCAGACTGAGGTAAAAATATAATATAATGTTGCTGTGCGCAATCATAATGATACCTGCACTTTCCGACAGGCGGTCAGAGAGGACATTCCTGAGATACAGGCGCTCGCCCGCAGCATCTGGGAGGAGGCCTACAATGGCATATTGTCGAAAGAGCAAATAAACTATATGCTGGATATTATGTATTCCCGTGAGGTGTTGAACGAGGAGTTGTCGGGCGGTGTTGTGTGGGATATGATATCGGACAAAGGTAATACGTGCGGTTTTCTGTCCTATTCGTTGGAAGAGGGTAATTCGGTCAAGCTTTCAAAAATTTATATAGAGAAGTCGTCTCGCGGGAAAGCAATTGCCGGGGACTCGGTCCGACGAGTGGTCCGGTATGCGGTAAATAACGGCAGAGATTGCGTTTTCTTGACAGTGAATAAGAACAATAAACGGGCCATTCGGGCATATGAAAAAAACGGTTTTATCATTACTGCTTCCGTTATCACGGACATCGGAAATGGATTTGTGATGGACGATTATATAATGAAATGCCCCGTGAAGACCGGAAAATCAGCCTAGCGATCGGAGTGGGAGTGTGCGTCATGGTTGTGGGGCGCGCCATGGCGTCATTCTGGACAAGCCGGAATCCCCATGAGCTACGGCTCACGAAGGCGCGTGAAAATCACCCTCCCCTTAATCCCCTCCCATCGAGAGGGGGGAACTATAACAGGTCCCTCTCCCCTTGGTGGGATAGGGGTGGGGTGAGGGGGTGTTTTCGAGGCAATGACAAAATTACAAATCCATAAATCTGACGCACACTTAGCTATTGACTGTTATTGTACTTCCTGATTTCAATATGTTAATTTAACAATTGAGTGGTTGCCTCAAGGGCCGGTAAATTTAATACATAATATGCGAGAGGTTGGGGTGGGACAATTGGAAAATACGAACATGGCGCTGTTGTCGGGAAACGAAGCTATCGGCAGGGGGGCTATCGAGTCTGGAATCTCCCTTGCCACGAGCTACGCGGGGACGCCAGCTACCGAAATTCTGGAGTACATAGCCCGCAATTTCTCTGGTGATGCTGAATGGGCTGTGAATGAAAAGGTAGCATTCGAAACAGCGATCGGCGCCTCATATGCGAACAAAAGGGTGCTCTGCTCGATGAAGCACGTAGGTCTTAATGTCGCGGCAGACCCTCTTATGACTGCTTCATACCTTGGAACAAAAGGCGGACTAGTGCTTGCGATCGGCGATGATCCCGGAGCTTATTCCTCACAAAACGAACAGGATTCCCGCTTTTATGCAAGATTTGCAAAGATACCTTGTCTTGAGCCGAGCGACTCCCAGGAAGCCAAAGATATGACAATGAAGGCTTTTGAACTTTCTGAAAGATTCCGGCTTCCCGTAATGCTCAGGAGCCTTACAAGGGTTTCACATTCCTATTCCCCTGTCAGGATCGGGACGCCCAGGGAAGAAAACAAGTTTTCACTGGAGAAGGACCCTGACAGAATGCTTGCGGTCCCTAAAAATGTTGTCAGGCTGCATTCTGCTTTAAACAAAAAATATGACGAGCTGAAAGAGTGGACTGAAGCATCAAAGCTCAACGTAATATTCAGGAACAAACAGAAAAAAGGCATTATCGCATGCGGCGTCACCTATGCTTATGCAAAGGAATACGGCGAGGCGTTTGCTTTACTCAAGATTTCCGCTTATCCTGTGAGCGAAAACACCATCAAAAAATTTGTAAGGGGGCTTGACGAGGTCTGGGTCCTTGAAGAAGGTGAAACTATCATAGAGGAAATGGCAAGAAAGTACTCAAAAAATGTGAAAGGTAAAATCACCGGGGAACTCAGGTCTGAAGGAGAACTGGGCCCTGATGCGCTTTCAAAATATATTTCGGAAGGGACCGTTGGAAGCCGCCCCCCGGCTTTAGAAGAACCGCTGCCGCTGAGGCCCCCGGTAATGTGTCCCGGATGCCCTCATCGCGAGTTTTACAAGGCGCTGAAGGCTGCCGGACCTTCGTTCACCACCGGAGACATCGGGTGCTATACGCTCGGCGCAACGAAGCCGTTGAATGCCCTCGACACTTGTCTCTGCATGGGAGCGAGCATCAGCAAGGCCGCAGGCATAGCAAAGCAGGGAGTAAAGAGAACTGCAGCTGTCATCGGGGACTCGACATTCATACATTCGGGAATTACCGGGTTGATCAATGCAGTTTACAACAGGGCGAACATCACAGTCTTCATCCTCGATAACTCCTCGACGGCAATGACGGGACATCAGCCCACTCCGCTCATCGGTATTTCTGCAAAAGGGGAGGAAGCCGGCAAGGTCGATCTGGAAGCGCTTTGCAGGGCGTGCGGGGTCAATTCTGTTACCGTAGTTGACCCGTATGATATAGAGGCATCAGAAAAAGTGATCAGGGAGAAGCTCGATGCGGAGGGAGTAAACGTGGTAATATCACGCAAACCATGCCTGCTCGTTTCGAGAAAGGCGAAGAAATAAGATAGAAGTAAAATAGTCTGCTCAGCAAATATTGGCGAGGCTCACTCCTTTAACTGCCTGCACAAAAACGACAATGTATGGAGTAATGAATAACACTGTCTAATGTGCATTGCCCCGATGGTTTCCCCAGCCTATGCAGGGCTATAAATTGTAAATCTCTTTTGCCGACAGCACTGTAACACCGCTGTCCTTCAGGGCCTTGACAGCGGCATCCGCCTTCTCCGTGCGGATTACAACCACTGCCTTCCGGGCTGTTTTTTCGACAAAGGCGTACAGGTATTCGACATTGATCTGCGCGTCATTCAATATCTTCAGCGCTTCGGAAAGTCCGCCCGGCTGGTCCGAAACGCCTATTGCTATAACATTGTTTTCTCTTACGGTGAAACCGCTCTTCTCAAGGGCCTCCTTTGCCTTGTCCGGCTCGGGGACAATGAGACGCAATATGCCGAATTCAGACGTGTCGGCTATCGAGAGCGCGCGTATATTGATCTTCGCTTTTGCCAGCGTATCGATGGCTTCGTATAACCTGCCTTTTTTGTTCTCCAGAAAGATTGAAATCTGTTTTACTTTCATATGGCGCTCCTTTAAATTGTCATAATTCGCGCTTGTCGATTACTCTCTTGGCCTTCCCCTCGCTGCGCGGAAGGGTCTTTGGCTCCACGAGTGTGACTCTGACCCTTATTCCTACAGACCTCTCTATATGTTTTTCTATGTTTTTCTTCAGCTCTTCAATGCGCCTCACTTCATCAGAGAAAACCTCCCTGGACATCTCGACCTGAACTTCGATTTCATCGAGCTGCTGCGGCCGGGTCACTATTATCTGGTAATGGGGCTCAATCCCTTTGATTTCGAGCAGGGCCTTTTCTATCTTGTACGGGAATACCATTACGCCCCTGATCTTCAGCATGTCGTCTGTGCGGCCTTTGATGCGTTCCATTTTGACCAGCGTCCTTCCGCACTTGCACACTTCCCTCCTCAGCGCTGTGACGTCTCGCGTTCTGAACCGGAGCATGGGAGTGGCCTCACGGGTCAAGGTAGTAAGGACAAGTTCGCCCTGTTCTCCTTCCGGCAGCGGTTCAAGCGTTTCAGGAGATATGACCTCGGCATAAAAATGGTCTTCAAATATATGGATCCCTGTTTTTTCCGGGCACTCGTGCGCCACGCCGGGTCCTATTATCTCTGTGAGGCCATAAATGTTCAGCGCCAGAATATTGAACCTCTTTTCTATCTGCTCACGGATTCTTTCGCTCCACATCTCGGCGCCGAAACAGCCGGCCTTTAACTTTATCTTTTTGGTGCTTATCCCCTCTTCTTCGGCGACCTCCGCAAGGTATAATGCATATGAAGGTGTGCAGGTTATGACAGTGGTGCCGAAGTCCAGCATTATCTCAAGCTGTCTTTTCGTATTTCCGGCGGATATCGGAACGACGGTGGCCCCGATCCTCTGAGCGCCGTAATGAACACCCATACCGCCTGTAAACATTCCGTATCCATAGCAGTTCTGGATTGTGTCTTCCTCGGTCGCTCCGGCCATTGTCAGGCAGCGCGCCATCACTTCGCTCCACAGGTCTATGTCGCCGCGGGTATATCCGGTCACCACAGGTTTTCCGGTAGTCCCTGAAGATGTATGTACCTCGACGATTTCTCTGCGGGGAACAGCGAACATCCCGAAAGGATAGCCCTCCCGGAGGTCGGCCTTTGTGGTGAAAGGTATTCTGGTTATGTCCTTAAGCGTCCGGATGTCTTCGGGTCCGAGTTTAGCTTCGGTGAATTTCTTTCTGAAAAAAGGGACATTATCATATGCCGTCTTGACAGCCCTTCTTAATCTTTCAAGCTGAAGCCTCTCCCTCTCCCTGACCGGCATACACTCCGCATGTCTGTCCCAAATCATTTTTCTCTCCTTCTGTCTGTGCCGCCGTATTAACCCCTGCTGTAAAATTTGAGGTCCGCGTTTTCAAGAAGCCTTTTTGCATTATCTATGTCCTTGACCTCAACCAACAGATAGGCCCTCTCCCTCGACTCCGCAACGTATACGGAGGCATTTTCGATGTTTATGTTATTTTGGGCAAGGACACTAACTACTTCGTGCAATCCTCCGGGCCGGTCATTCATTTCCACAGCAATCACTTCGGTAAGAGAAACCGTAAAACCGTCCTTTTTCAGCACCTCAAGCGCAAGCTCAGGCTGGTCGACCATGAACTTTAAGATTCCAAATCCGTTTGTGCTGGTAATTGATATGGCAAGAATATTGACTTTTGAATCAGAGAGGACTTTAGTAACTTTTTCCATCTTGCCGAGCTTGTTCTCCGCAAATATTGAAATCTGCATTACCTTATCCATGGCAGCTCCCTTCCAAAAAGATTTTTTACAATGTCCTGTTATCTATGACTCTCTTCGCTTTCCCCTCGCTGACCGGCAGTACGCCGGGCTCCAAAAGCTCCACCTCAGGCTTCACCAGGACTGTAGACCTGATCCTGTTAGTTATCATCGCTTTCAACTCCACCAGGTGTTCGATATTGCCGTCAAACAGGTCTCTTGATATCTCGACTCTTATGGTCATCTCGTCATAGGCTTCGAGCACTATCTGGTAATTTGCGTCAACGCCCTTGACGCTCATCAGCACCTGCTCTATCTGCTGCGGGAATATGTTGACGCCTTTCACGATGAACATGTCGTCGGACCTCCCGATTATGCGGGATATTCTTTGATGGGTCCTTCCGCATTTGCATTCCCCGGGCAGAACGCTTGTGATATCTCTCGTGCGGTAGCGGAGTATGGGCATAGCATCGCGCTGCAAGGTAGTGAAGACTATCTCTCCTTCTTCACCTTCCGGGACTTCTTCTCCTGTCTCGGGGTTGATTATTTCCATCAGGAACATATCTTCCCATATGTGCATGCCTTTTTTTTCGGAGCATTCAAAACCGACGCCCGGCCCGTTCATTTCCGTCAGGCCATATGAGTTGTATACGTCTATGCCGAACATGTCTTCAAGTTTCCTCCGTGTCTCTTCAGAGTAGGGCTCTGCTCCCAGATACGCCCGCCTGAGCTTTAGCCCCTCCCTGGGGTCGATCCCTCTCTTTTGCAGGACCGCTCCGAGATAAAGCGCATAACTGGGCGTGACATGAATAGCTGTCGTATTAAAATCCTGCATAAGCGCGATCTGCCTGTCCGTATTCCCGGGGCCGGCAGGAATTACAAGGACGCCCAACTTTTCTGCGCCATAATGCATGACCAGAGCCCCTGTAAAAAGGCCGTAGGTCATCATGTTTTGCAGAACATCGCCCCGTGTTGTTCCTGTCATTACAAGGCACCTGGCGATGAGCTGGGCGGAATTATTTATGTCCTTCGCCGAGAAAAATAAAGCCTTTGGCTTGCCGGTCGTGCCGCTTGAGGTATGAAGCCTCACAACATTGTCCCTGGGAAGCGCAAGCATTCCGTAAGGATAATTGTATCTAAGGTCGTCACTGGTGGTAAATGGAAGCTTCTTTACATCTTTCAACGTTTTAATGTCCGATGGTTTGACTCCCAATTCATCAAATTTATGTTTGTAAAATGGGACTTTTCTATAAAGATCCCTTACTGTCTTGCGGAGCTTTTGAAGCTGAAAAGACTCCAGAGTATTCCGCCCGACTGTTTCAACCTGCTTTTGCCAGAACATCTTCTATCCTTTTCCCCTCTCCCTGCCTGTCCTGAACGCCGCTAAGTTTATTTCTATCGTTTTCGCCGGTACCGATTTTTCTATCGTTTTCTGCCAATCCTCCATAGTAAAGGGAAGATAGCGCGAGAGCGCCCCGACAAGTATAATGTTTTCGACCTTCAGGTTCCCCAATTCTCTGGCGGTTTCGAGCGCATTGACCTCATCAACCCGGAATCCCAGTGATTCCAGCTTTTGCCGTATGTTTTCCGGATAACGGGAGTTTTCAGGGATTATGACCGAAGGCATCACCTGTTTGCTGTTAAGTATCACCTGTGCAGAGGGTTTCAGAAAATAAGTATATCGCAGGCTTTCAAGTTCTTCGAGAGCGACCATAAAATCGGCCTTTCCTGACGGGATCAGCGGAGAATAGACCTCCTCGCCGAAACGGACATGGCTGATCACGCTCCCGCCTCTCTGGGCCATCCCGTGAAGCTCGCTCTCTTTGACCATTAAACCGGCTGTGAACGCACACTGCGCAAGGATTTTGCTGGCCAGAATAATCCCCTGACCTCCTACGCCCGCTAATAATACACTTGTAATGTTCATGAGCATCCTCACTGACAAGGGGTTAAGGGTCCGCGATTAAATAACTTGCAATGCAGCGCCGCTGCACCTGCGGCTTTGCTCAATCAGATCAGTCAACCCTGACCTGAATCTGAGCGTCCGAATGCACAAGTTATTTATTCGCAGACCCTAAAATAGCAAAAAATTTTATCACACATCCAGAAATTACTGCAACAATCATGTGGAAGGGATAGGCAGTGACAGGCTATTTATCGGAGCGCCGAAACTACTCTCATAGCCAGAGATAATTCATTAATAGTAGCCATATCCAGACACATTCCAGGGTGGGGCTCCACTTCTCCTGTCTTCCTTGCAAAAAAACCGACCCGCTACCAATAGTCAACAAATGACTTCGCGTATTACACCCCCACGATATTGTCTTTATCCCCGACAATTTGCTATCTTTATTACTGCTCATTAAGGTTTGAATATTTGCGGCATGCACAAATACGTTACAAAGGGAGGACAAATGAAAAGAGTTACAACAGTGTGTGCACTGATCGGGTCCCTTTTATCTCTAATCATTACGGGTACCACTTATGCGGCAGAGCCGTACAGGATAGGCGCGGTTTTTTCTGTTACTGGCGCAGCTTCTTTTTTGGGCGAGCCGGAGAAGAATACGGCCCTGCTTATCCAGGACCAGATAAACAAAGCCGGCGGCATAAACGGCCATCCGCTCGAAATTATCATCGAAGACTCAAAGAGCGATGAAACTCAGGCCGTACTCTCTGCCAGAAAGCTCATCGACAGCGACAGAGTACTTGCCATAGTCGGGCCGTCTACCACGGGTGAGTCGATGGCGCTCGTGCCGATAATGAACGCTGCCAAAACTCCTCTGGTTTCATGTGCTGCGGGAGCAGACATAACCCAGCCCGTAAAAGAAAGATACTGGATTTTCAAAGTCGCTCAGTACGATACCAGCGCAGCGGAGGCGATCTTTACTTATATGAAAAAGCATGGAATCTCGAAGGTCGGCATTATCAGTATATCTACCGGATTCGGTGACGCGGGCAGAAGAGCTCTCATCGAAACAGCCCCCCAATACGGTATGGCCATAGTTGCTGATGAAAAATATGGGCCGAGAGATTCCGATATGACAACCCAGCTTGCAAAGATCAAGGCCGCAGGCGCCCAGGCAGTCATAAACTGGTCCGTAGGCCCGGGACAGGTAATCGTCACAAAAAACTGGTACGCATTAAAAATGGGGATACCGCTTTTTCAGAGCCATGGATGGGGGAGTAAAAAGAACATCGAACTCGCCGGCAAGGCATCTGAAGGCGTCATAGCGCCTCTTGACAGACTCGTGGTCTGGGAGAAGATCCAGGCCTCTAATCCCCAGTATAAGCTGCTGAAAAAATTTGCCCAGGATTATGAAGCCAGGTATAAAGGGGAACCCGGCACATTCGGCGGTCACTCCTATGATTCAATCATGATGGTCGCGGACGCGCTTAAAAATGCAGGTGGAGACAAAAAGAAGATCAGGGACTATATTGAAACAAGAATAAAAAAATGGCCTGGAACCGGAGGTATATTCAATATGTCACCAAAAGACCATTGCGGTCTGGACAAGACAGCATTCGAAATGGTGGTTGTTAAAAACGGAGACTGGGAGATACTGAAATAATTTGTTGACCGTTTTCTTGCAGTTTCTTTTCTCCGGCCTCACCGTCGGGGCTGTTTATGCCCTGGTCGGCATTGGCTTTAACATCATTTACAATGCCACATCCGTTATTAACCTGGCCCAGGGAGAATTTGTGGTGATCGGTGGCCTGATGATGTGGTTCTTCACGGAATCGGTAAAACTGCCTTTCTTTATCTCGATTATTCTAACTATCTCTACTGCAGGCCTTGTGGGGCTCCTGATGGAAAGATTGACAATAAGGCCCTTGAAGAAAACTGACCTCCTGCTGATGATAATGATCACTATATCAGTCTCAATAGTTCTGCGGGGCCTCCTGATGTTCAAATTCGGTAAAAACAGCTATTCATACGATCCATTTACAGAGGGCGAGCCCATCAGCATATACGGGGCAATTATACAGCAGCAGACGCTATGGGTCATCGGGGTGACAGCTTTATGCATGGTACTTCTTTTTTTATTTTTCAATAAAACCTTGACGGGCAAAGCGATGAAGGCCTGCTCGGTGGACTCCACTGCAGCAAGGCTCGTCGGAATAAATGTGTCGAGAATGGTAATGCTTTCGTTCATTCTAAGCGCTATGGTGGGCGCCATAGGGGGGATAGCGATAACTCCCATTTCCTTGATGGCATACGATAATGGGCCCATGCTTGCCGTAAAGGGATTCTGTGCCGCAATAATGGGGGGACTGGGAAGAGGCAGGGGCGCCGTCATCGGCGGGTTCCTGATAGGCATCCTGGAGTCGATGACAGCAGGATATCTGCACTCGGGATTGAAAGACGCCGTCGCGCTGATAATATTGCTGCTGGTGCTTTTCTTCAGGCCCTCCGGCATATTCGGCGGCAGTGCAGCCGCCCGGCTCAGGAAGTTTTGATCATGGACAGAACGAACTTTTCCGCCATGCTTATTTTCGTGGCTCTTATCATCTCCCTGCCTTTTCTGACCGGAAGCAATTATGCATTAACGGTAGGCATTTTTTCCGGCATCAATGCACTCGTTGCAATCGGGCTCTGTGTCCTTATGGGCTATGCGGGCCAGATATCTCTGGGGCAGGCCGGGTTTTACGGGATCGGAGCGTATGTATCATCCATATTGAGCGCTCATTACGGGCTGCCGGTCATTATGAGCCTTGCCCTTGGGATGCTGGCTGCCGCCCTGGCCGCAGTTGTCCTGGCTGTGCCCTCCCTGAGGCTTAAGGGCCATTATCTTGCAGTTGCGACCCTGGGCTTCGGCGAGATAGTTCAAATCGTCCTGAACGAATGGGGACCGGGAGGGCCGTCCGGTTTCGGCGATATACCCCAGTTCGGCATTTTCGGATATCCCTTGAAGACGACAAGAGGCTTTTTTTATCTCACCTGGCTGGTCGTTGCGGCGATTATGGCCTTTTCCCTGAACCTTATGCACTCAAGGAGCGGCAGGGCGCTGAGGGCGATCCACGGCAGTGAGCTGGCAAGCAACGCTATGGGGCTGGACGTGGTTGTGCTCAAAATCAAGGTGTTTGTGCTGAGCGCAGTCTATGCTGCGCTTGCCGGCGGACTCTACGCACATTATATTACATTCATAAGCCCAAGCAGCTTTTCATTCTTCTATTCGGTCCTGGTGTTGATGATGGTCGTTGTCGGAGGGATAACTAATCTGTGGGGCGGAATAGTCGGCGCTATTGTGATAACCGTGCTGCCGGAGCTTTTGAGGCGGTTCGAAGAACTCGACGTCCTTGCATATGGTCTGATACTGACGCTGTCGCTGCTGTTCCTGAGAGATGGCATAGTACCTCTTCTTATTGACAAGTTCAGGAAGGTATTTACAGTTGCTCGAAGTTAAAGAAGTGACAAAATGCTTCGGAGGCCTTACGGCGCTGAATAACGTAAATTTCAGCGTCAGGAAAAACTCTGTCAGCGCCCTTATCGGCCCGAATGGGGCCGGAAAAACAACCCTCCTCAATATTATCACCGGCATGGATGCCCCGGATAAAGGAGAGGTTTTCTTCTCCGGTATCGACATAAGCCATTTGTCCTCTTGCAGAAGAGCCAGGCAGGGGATGTCGCGGACATTCCAGCATCTGGAACTGTTCGGAGACATGACATCGCTCGAAAATATCATGGTAGGCAGATATTCAAAGACAAAAGCAGGTTTCATTTCTTCCGGCCTACGACTGCCTTTTGCCATAAAAGAAGAGGAAGATGCGAGGCGCAGCAGCAAAGATATCCTTGAATATATCAACCTTGGACACAGGGCAGTAGACATTGCGTCAAACCTGCCGATAGGGGAACAAAGGACCCTGGAGATCGGAAGGGCTCTCGCAACCGGGCCCGGGCTACTTTTGCTCGATGAGCCGGCTGCCGGACTGAACATTAGAGAAACGCGCAGTCTTGGCGGAATGCTCCAGAAGATACGGAACGAAATGGATATTACTATAATCCTTGTCGAGCATGACATGGACCTTGTGATGCAAATAAGCGACAGGATAACTGTGCTGAATTTCGGGGAAGTATTGGCCGAAGGCCCTCCCTCCGAGATACAGAAGAACGCTGCTGTAATAGCGGCGTATCTTGGAGTGGATGATGAGTAACAAACCGCTGCTGGTGCTGAAAAACGTCGATGTCCATTACGGCAAGATACATGCTGTCAAACTGGTTTCCCTGCATGTCAACAGCGGGGAGGTAGTCACCCTGATAGGCGCTAACGGCGCCGGTAAAACCACGCTACTGAGAACGATCTCCAGCCTCATCAAGCCGAGCAGCGGGAGCATCGTGTATGATGGTAAGGATATAACCGGATGCAGTGCGGAAAAGGTTGTTGCCATGGGTATATCCCATGTGCCTGAAAGGGGACTGGTGTTCAAGCCCATGACGGTTGAAGACAACCTGCTCCTCGGCGCATACCATCGTTATTCATTCAGGAAACGCTCAGGGATCAAGGATGAGATTGAACAGATATATTCGATGTTCCCTGTACTCGTGGAAAGAAGGAAGCAGCTTGCTGGAACGCTTTCGGGAGGTGAACAACAAATGCTCGCTATAGGGCGCGCTTTGATGGCAAGGCCTAAACTGCTTCTTCTGGATGAGCCGGGCATGGGGCTTGCGCCACTGATAGTCAAAGACATTCTGGGCCATATAACGGATCTCAGAAAGACACTGGGGCTCACTGTCCTTCTCATAGAACAAAACGCCCGCAGAGCGCTGAAAATAGCGGACACAGGATATGTGCTTGAAACCGGAAGAATTATCTTACAGGGACCAGCTGAAGACCTTTTATTGAACAGGGATGTCCAGAGGGCATATCTGGGAAGAGACGTGGTCACCTAATGTTGAATTTTGAATGCTGAATTTTGAATTAAGGAAATTAATTCCTTTCTTCAGCAATTTAACATTCAACATTCAAAATTCAAAATTGCTTTTTTAAAAGGAGGAGGGTTCTATGTACTGGGAAGCCGTGAAGGAGTGCATGTCGAGAGAGGAACTCGAACAGTTGCAGCTCGAGCGCTTGCAGTCAACGCTGTTCAGAGTATATATGAATGTCCCTTTTTACAGAAGGAAATTCGATCAACTTTCCGTAGACCTGGACAGTTTTCGTTCTCTGGAAGATCTTCAAAGGCTTCCCTTCACAACCAAGGACGACCTGAGAGAAAGCTATCCGTACGGCATGTTTGCGGTCCCTTTAAGAGAAGTTGTCAGGATGCAGGCTTCGTCAGGAACTACAGGAACACCGACGGTAGTAGGCTATACGCACAACGATATACAAAACTGGTCTAATCTCGCCGCCAGGATACTCACTGCCGGGGGCGTGACACAGAATGACATCGTTCAGATAGCCTTCGACTACGGTCTTTTTACAGGGGCTCTGGGCCTTCATTATGGCGCAGAGAGGTTGGGGGCATCGGTTATACCTATATCGAGCGGGAATACCAGGCGGCAGGTAAAAATAATGCAGGATTTCAGGACGACGGCGCTTGTGTGTACACCGGGCTATGCGCTTGCTATTGCGGATACGATAATCGAGATGGGGATAAACGTCAACTCGTTTTCACTGAAGTTCGGACTTTTCGGAGCCGAGCCGTGGTCTGAAGGGGTCCGTCAGGAACTTCAGGAAAAGCTCAGGATAACCGCAACCGACAATTACGGGCTGAGCGAGGTCATGGGGCCTGGCGTTGCCGGTGAATGTCTTGAACGCAATGGCCTTCACATCAACGAAGACCATTTTCTGGTGGAGGTGGTCGATCCCGAGAGCCTTGCTCCCCTGCCTCCCGGAAAAACAGGCGAACTGATCATAACTACGCTCACAAAAGAGGCCTTCCCGGTAATCCGGTACAGGACAAGAGACCTGACCACTCTCCTGCCAGGGCCGTGCCCTTGCGGCAGGACACTGGTCAGAATGAGCAAAGTTATGGGCAGGACGGACGAGATGATAAAAATAAAGGGAATAAACATATTCCCCTCACAGGTAGAGTCTGTGCTTTTCGATATCGTGGGCGCTGAGCCTCATTATCAGATCATAATTGAGCGCAGAGGCTCCAGGGATGAATTGACCGTGCTGTTTGAGGTATCAGAATCCATTCTTGCTGAGCATATGAAGAACCCGGCCGGGTTTATTGAGACTGTCAAGGCCAGGCTTGAGTCTGAACTCACCGTACCGGTAGAGGTCAGGCCGGTGGAGAAAAATACGATCCCGAGGCCGGAGGGTAACGCAGAACTGGTAATCGACAAGCGGAAAATTTAGCCAGTTGTGAACAATATGGGTAGTGGGCCAGTTTGTTTTTGCTCTGGATCATCCGGATAAAGACAACTGACCCACTACCACAATATAGGCCAAGCAAAAAAAGTAGTCATATATGTTATACTTACAAAATTTTTGTCAGATTAATATCTGGTTAAAGGTTGAGTGCCCGGTCATCGATGTCAGGGCCATGGATGCCCAAGCCTAAATAGACAAAGGGGGAAGGACTGGTATGAAAAAGTTTTATGTGGTGCTGCTGCTGTCCGTCGCGACAGCGATCATTTTTGCTTCATCGGTTGGTGCGGAAGATTTTAAGTTCGATTACGGAGCGGCGGAAAGGGTCAGGGAGGAAATCTGGAACAACGTAATAGATCTCCATACTAACTCACACGCTACTGATGAAACCAATTCGTTCAGGGAAAGAAACTTCTTTCGTTTCAGGACATCCCTGTGGGGCAGTGTTTCTTACAATGAGAACCAGAACAATAGCCTGGGCTTATACGTCAGGTTGACCAACGAAGCAAAAGAGTATCTTGGTTCGGACCACTACAGGTTGGCGGAAAATCTTGACTTCCTCAACAGAGTTACAGATCAAAGCCACTTCTCTCACTTTGAAGAGGATGAAATCTTTTTTGATAATCTCTATGTGGATTACAAGAAAATACTTGGAGGACCTGTTGATGTCAGGATAGGAAGGCAGGAACTTACTTATGGCGAAGGCTTCCTGGTAAGCGAAGGGACACCTGGCGACGGCTCCAGAAGTTTCTATTTTAATGCAGCAAAAGCCTCTGTAAACATAACGCCTAATAACAGCGTCGATCTGGTCTTTATCGCCGATCCGAGGACTGATACTTATCTGCCCTCAATACACGGTTCAGTAAGTTCCAATATAGCTTATGGTTATGCAGACAATAAAAGGATATTAAATACATCTAACGAACAGGGCATAGTGCTTTACAGCAAAAACAAGCTCGGAGATTTTAATGTGGAACCGTATTATATTTATAAATCCGAAGCTGGATTCACAGCATATACCCCACTCCCGAATCAAACTCCCAGGCTTAATCTAAACACGTTCGGCGCCAGGCTTTTGTATGATAACAGCGTGTGGAAGGCCGGGGCCGAATACGCCCATGAGTTTGGAAGATATGACAATGGCGGCATCTATCCGAATGGTCTCGACCGAAGTGGAAACGGAGGCTATGCCTTTGCGGGCTATAACTTTAAAGATGTCCCTTTAAAGCCATACGCTGAATTGCGTTATGTTTATTTGTCGGGCGACAATAAAAATTCGAGTACGGATGGATCATGGGACCCTCTTTTTTCGAGGCAGCCGTATTGGAATGAACTTTTTATCTATACATTGATACCGGAAACATTTAAATATAGCAATGGTATTCCGGGATACTGGACTAACCTGAACATTTACAAGGCGACCGTCAAACTTAACCTCTGTGATAACGCCAACCTTACCCTGGGATGGCAATACCTGACCGCGCCTCAACCAACTAACATAGTCGGCACTGCCGCTCTTGCCACGCCCAATATGTTCAGCAACAGCGGCAAAGATATCGGAAATCTTCCTACGACGCTCTTGTATTATAAGTTCAATAAAAATATAGATGGTTTCATTCAGTGGGAATATTTCATGCCTGGAAACTTTTACACCTCTGCTGCAAAAGATGCGTCTTTTTTCAGATGGCAGCTCCAGTTTAAAATTTAATAGCTGAATTCGAACTGTTTGCGAAGAGCAACTCCCTTGCGGAGTTGCTCTTTTTCCATCGGTATACGGACCTGCTTCAGGTTTGTGGGTTTGTAATTTTGTCATTCCGGGATTTAACAGGGGGCTTGATGGGCAGGGAAAAGAATATTATCGAGGGTGACAGGCTTTTTCATCTATTCGGCATGGAATTGGTGGAAGCCTCAGAGGGCCACGCAGTGGTTAGGGCGGAGGTGAAGGAAGCGTTCCTTAATGCCCACGGGATCGCCCACGGCGGACTTATATTCGGACTGCTGGACGTTGCGTTCGCGCTGGCTGTCAACTCGGTTGTTGACGCCGTAGGGGTCCAGTGGAGTTTTAATGTGTTCCGCTCTACCACAAAAGGGGATTTTGTGCGGGCCGAGGCCAGGACTGTGCATAAAGGCAAAAGCCTCATAGTGGTCGAATACAAGGCCGAGAGCGAAACTTCCGGAAAGCTTATAGCTCAGGGAATGGCGACCGCGCTGCCGTTGCTGCAAAGGGAAAGGAAGTAAAAAACCTCAGAGGGGAAGAGCTGTGTTATGTGGAGCTGCACATAATGGTAATTGTGTTTGCTTTCACAGTTTCCGGCAGTTAACAAGGACAAAGATAAGTACGATTTTCCAGAATTTAGTTACGCTCCGAAACTTATAGTTTTTCCCCTCTGTTCCGGATAATGAGGCCGTTCAGAAAGTTTCTCAAGATCTGATCGCCGCATTCTTTATAATTTCTGTGGTCTGCGTTCCTGAAAAGAGCGGAGAGTTCAGATTTGGTAATCTCAAAACCGGCAAGTTTCAGGATATCAATGATATCTGTATCTTTAAGTTCCAGCGCGATTCTAAGTTTTTTCAATATGTCATTATTCGTCATTGACATCTCCCATTCTCCCCCGGACCGAGGTTTTTAGTGCCCATCTGCTCAGGAGTATATCTTCAGGTTACTGCACAGCCTGGACCCATTATCACGATAAACATGGTTCCACGTAAATAATACCAGTGGCTAAAGCTCCTCTCTCTGCAGCGTTTCCCAATACCTCTTACGCCGGTCCTTACTGGTCACTAGAATTCTGCCAATGGAGATACCTCAGGAACTTCGGGAAATTGATACGTAGTTCACGTTGCAGTCTTTCGGCCAATGACCTGTATTCAAGTAGGTTCAGGTTCGTCAAGGTGTCACCAAACCCGAAGATTATGACGTTCCGGTAAGCTTCACCGAGGGGTAGCTTTAGTGTATGGCTCTCAAAGATCTCCCGGACGGAGGCGTATAGAGCGGGGAAGTTGTCCCTGGGCCGGTTCCATACATTCATGACGAAAACTCCGCTTCCATTCAGCCTCGCACGGCATGCTGCGATAAAGTCCCTTTTCATGAGAGGTGCGGCAGGGCCGTCTTCGTCGAACGCATCGATGAGGATCAGGTCGTAACCTCCTGAGTCCTTACACCGGCACATGAAGTCCTGGCCGTCGTCACGGAATATTTTCAGGTGGGCATGTTCTCCCGGCAGAATAAAAAACTTGCGCGCCAGGTCGATGACAGTCTGCCTGATCTCGACGATATCAATGGCGCATTGAGGGAAAGCCTTCAAAAGAAAATTAACAAACGAGCAGCCCCCGAGGCCGATCACGAGGATCGACCCGGGATTATTCATAAAGAGCAGCGCACTCATCATCGCCTGGCTGTAATCTTCGATGGGCATATCGGGCCGGTCCAGCCGGATGCTGCTTTGGAGGATTCTATCGCCAAAATAGAGAGACCGCAAATTCCCATCGTCGGCTACAATGACTTCCCCGTATGTGTCCCGGAGACGACAGGCTATCGTACCTTTGATGTTTTCCTCACTTATCAATCGTCCACCTTCCACGGCCACGACATTGCGGCCAATCAATAATTCTATGATTCCTTCAGTTCAGAGGTGCATTGCGCACAACGAATGGCCTTACCGGGGATAACCGAAAGACAATAAGGGCATTCCTTAGTTGTGATAACTGCTACCGGGTTTAAACCTTAATTGGAGGTATATTCCGAAAGAAGTCCGCGGCAACGAGGCCGGGCAGGGATTATTTCTTTACCGCTGCCTTCCTCTTGGGCTTCATCGGCGTTTCGCAACATATCAAATAGGTCTCTTCTACGCAGTCGCATATACGGTCCACAGTAACAGCAAACCCGCAAACCTGGCAAGCGAGCTTGCTGCCCTTCTTAATTGCCGGCTTATTGTCAGCCACTTTCTTTGTTACCGTTTTTTTTGCAACTGCTGTCTTCCCGCTTTTTTTAGGTGTCGGCGTTTTCTTGGCCCCGGTTTTCTTTGCAGTTGCTTTCTTTAGACTTGCCATATCTTTCTCTTCTCCTTTTCATTCCGCCCGATATCAGCGGTTACTGCTTACAGTATATCAAAATCCTCCATGTCATTTCGCTCCCACTAATTCCCCATCGCAGATACTGATTCAATTGTAGAACTTTACAGATTCAGGTCAGAGCGAAATAGATCGTAGCTCCTTTTCCCTCTATGCCCTCTGCCCAGACTTTTCCTCCATGACGGCTGATGATACGGTCGACAATGGCAAGGCCTATCCCAGTGCCCTCAAACTCTGCCTCCGAATGAAGTCTGTGGAAAGGCCAAAACATCTTTCCCGCATACTTCTGATTGAACCCGGCGCCGTTGTCCCTGACATAATAACTGATCTTACCATCCTGCTCAACGGTCCCGAATTCTATGCGGGCTTGCTCGGTTTTAGCGGTGAATTTCCAGGCATTCCCGAGCAAGTTAGAAAGGACGACCTCAATCAGCCCGGGGTCCGCAACGGCGATAAGACCCTCTTTGATATCCACCTCGACGCTCGTGCCTGGATGTGCCTCGCGCAGTTCATTAATGATTGATGCTGCTATAGCGCTTACATTGACCTCTCTCCGCTGGATTTCCTGCCTTGAGATTCTGGAAAGGTTCAGAAGATCGTCGATAAGACGACTCATCTTTTCTGTCCCATCATGGATACTGGCAATATATCGCTTTCCCTTCTCGTCGAGTTTGTCTGCAACGTCCTTCATAATAATTTCGGAGAACCCGGAGATGGCCCGAAGCGGCCCGCGCAGGTCATGGGAAACAGAGTAGATAAAGGATTCGAGCTCTTTATTAGCGAACTCTAACTGTTCGTTTCTCGCAAGCAAGTTATCGTTCAGTCTTTTGATTTCTTCCTCAGTCTTTTTGCGTTCGGTGATATCATCTACCGCACCGATGATCCCGGCAAGCGTTCCGCGCGGCCCCTCAAACGTGGCCTTGTGGAAGATGACATTGTGTTGGACCCCATCTGTGGTCTGGACACATCCCTCGTACATCTGTGTCCCAGGGTGCGCGAAAAGCTCATCGTCAGCTTGGCGGTACACATCGGCCAGTTCCTTCGGAGCTACCTCGTAAACCGTCTTGCCGGCGATCTGTGCTCTCCGCTTCCCATAAAACCGCTCGAAAGCACTATTACAGCTGAGATACCGGCCCTGACGATCCTTGTAAAAGACCGGGTATGGCATGGCGTCGATCAGGAGCTGAAGGAATTCGGCCTGACGCTTGATTTCCTCGTCCGCTTTGGTTTTTAAGAGCGAGTGCCCTGCAAGGTCAGCGATAAAACTCACCAGCGCCTTGTCGTATTCCAGTATGTAATCGACCTTTTCGCGGCTGAAGACAGGCACCCTTTCGAGCGCCGCAAGATAGTCATCAACATCAAAACCAAATTCATGCGCCAGTTGGATGAAAAAATCCCGGTCCGGGGCCTCGCCTTCATAGAAAAATTGGCCCAGGAACATGGTTGCCACATTACGTCCGGCAACCACAATCGGTAGGCCGATATCCCAGAGGCCGTTTTGGCATTTGTAGCGGCAGACATCGCCTACGATGAGGTGGTCCTTGATGTAATTGTCACTCTCCCGGCAGCGTTGAAGCGAAACCGGATTAGCACGGTGGAATTTGACGCAGAGATCCTGCCAACCAGTTCCGACAAGGATCGAACCGTCGATGGCGTCAATGATACCGACCGGCATCCCTGCTGCCCGGTAATGCGCCTCAGCCATCTTCTGGACGATGGTCAAATCAAGCAGATCGGAAAGTCGGTAGTCACTCATTGCCCACCTCCCTGCAACACCTTGCAGATCTGACCACTCAATTCGCCGAGCTCACAAGGTTTCAAGAACATACATGAAACCCCGTATTTTCGGCAATGCGACGTGATCGCATCGTTATATAGACGATAGGCATTTTCTCGATCCCTGAGATCCCTGACAAAACTATAGCATAAGCGAGACGGTTATTTGTAGAGATTGACCGCAAACAATTATATCACGCCCTGCGGGCGCTGCTTTCAGGAAGGACCTGTTTAGTAAAGTTACGGGGTAAATGTTTAAGGAGGAAGCTTTTAACAGGAAACAGGCTGAACTTTTGGACGCCGTTAGAAATCCGTTAGAAAACAACCACCCTGCAGATAGCAGTAAGGCTATCGCGACTTTCGTCGGATAGCCTTGATTTTTCATCCTTTCTAATTTGGTGGCGGGGAGTGGATTTGAACCACTGACCTTCGGGTTATGAGCCCGACGAGCTACCAGGCTGCTCCACCCCGCTATGTTTACAATAGCTGAATGAGATGGAGTATGTCAACGTTACCGTTCATAAAATAGTCAGCGGCTGTGGTAGTTAGTGTTTCCTTTGCTAAGGCACGGGCCCTGCAGAAGACTAAGTGCTTCGGTTCATAAATACGGTGTCGCACCGAGAGTGCCAGTGAGGTGAGTGACTGAGGCGTACGGAGTACCGATCGAAAGCAACCGTATGTATAAAATGAAGCACAAAGCATTCGCAAAGAAAACGCTGCTGCCACAACCCATTTTGTGGTATGATTTTGAAACAAATGGATAGCGAGCGTGTTCCCCACGTTGTTCTAACTCGGATGTTAGTGAGCTAATATTATGAAAGATATTCCTTACATTAAGACTCCCTGCGGTTTTGCAGGCTGTTGAAAGAAGGAGCCGGTTGTGGACATAGATAGCCTGAGAAAGATCGGCAAAGAGTTGTTTTCTGAGATCGGGGAAATACGGTTGAAGCCGTTTGCTTCGGCATCAATAGGCAAAGGGGCCGGCGGTGACCATACCTATCCCATCGACAAGCAGGCCGAGGACATTATTATCGGAGCTCTTGAAAATCTCCATGAACCCCTGGATATTATTTCCGAAGAGGCCGGGACAAGTCGAATCATGACGGGGGGCAAAAGGGTTTTGATCGATCCGATCGACGGCAGCAAAAATGCAATAAACGGTGTTCCGTTTTATTGCTCATCAATTGCTGTTGCTGACGGAGATACTGTAGGGAGCATCTCGGCAGCGTACATTATAAACCTCCTTTCCGGAGATGAGTTTTGGGCAGAGAGGGGGGGTGGGGCTTTTTTCAACGGTGAAAAGATTTCCACACAGCAGGAAGACCTCCTCTATCTTGTTGCATATGAGGCCCAGAGTCCGGCACGTGATATTCCGCGGATAATGAATCTGCTCGCCGGGGCCAGGAGGACACGCTGCCTGGGGGCAACCGCCCTCGACCTGGCATACCTCGCTTATGGGGCAATAAGTGTCTTTGTTAGCCCTTCGCCTTCGAGGAGTTTTGATTTTGCCGGTGGCTGGCTCATGGTGGCCGAGGCCGGCGGCATCTTCACCGATGTGGAGGGAAACTCAATTGCAGACCTCGCCTTAGGCCTTGACAGGAGCGTTCCTCTTCTGGCCTCGGGAAACAAGGCGATGCATGAAAGGGCGCTGAAGCTTTTACATGGGTGAAACCATCCCGTTCGTTTTCATGTCTGCTGTAGCAAAATATCGGGACAATTGCTTGTTTCGCTTTTTTGACGGCTCATGGAAAACAATGAGCTATGGTGACTTTTTTTCACTGACCGAGAGTATCACGGCCTTGCTGGCTGACTATGACGTTCACAAGGGCGACAGGATCGCCATTGTCTCAGAGAACAGGCCGGAGTGGTGCGCATCTTATATTGCTGCAGTGGGGCTCGGTTGCATCGCCGTTCCTATAGATATTCAACTGGGCAGTGACGAGATCAGAAAGCTTCTCATAGATTCCGAAACAAAGACAGCATTCTGCAGTAATAAAACCGAGAGCAATCTTTTAAGGTCGATAGAAGGGACCGGGATAAGGAAAGTTAATTTTGACGGTAAAGCAATTCTGCCGCTTAGTCGCTCCGTCTCTCCGTCATTCCATCAAACCGTTGCTCCAGGCGACATTGCTTCAATTATCTATACCTCGGGGACGACCGGAAAACCAAAAGGAGTGCTGCTTACCCACGGTAATTTCTGTTCCGATGCCGCAGCGTTGATTAGGGTGGATTTGGTGACCCGTAACGACAATGTATTGTCAGTCCTCCCTCTGCACCACACGTATCCGTTTATGTGCACCTTTCTGGTCCCCCTCTTTTTGGGAGCAACGATTACTTTCGGACCAGGTCTGAAGGCCCCCGATCTGCTGGCTGCAATAAAAGAAAACGGTGTTACGGTGCTTGTCGGAGTGCCGCGAATGTTCGATATGCTCAGTAACGGCATACTCTCCAGGATCAGGGAGCAGGGGGGTGTGTTATCGGGTGTATTATTCGGCCTGTTCAGGCTGTCCGGCGTGCTGAGAAGGAGATTCGGTATCAATATAGGGCGCATTGTTTTCGCTTCTGTTCACAAGAATTTCCGGGGGGTAAATTTTTTTGCAAGCGGCGGTGCACGGCTTGCTCCCCAGGTAATGAGCGACCTCGAGGCCCTGGGCTTTACAGTGCTCGAAGGATATGGGTTGACCGAAACAGCGCCGGTGATCACCTTTAACCCGATTGAGAAAAGGAAGCCAGGTTCGGCAGGGAAACCGTTGCCAGGCGTCGAAATAAAGGTAATGGATGACGGAGAAATTCTTGCTAAAGGTCCGATGGTTATGAAGGGATACTATGAAAATGAAGAGGCGACCCGTGATGTCATAAAGGATGGCTGGCTCTTTACCGGAGATCTTGGCCATGTTGATGAAGATGGCTATCTTTTTATTACAGGAAGAAAGAAGGAAGTTATTGTGCTGAGTTCGGGGAAAAACATATACCCCGAAGAAGTTGAGAGGGCTTATATCGCAATATCCCTGATAAAAGAGATATGTGTCGCGGGCATTGAGCATGACGGAACAGTTGATGCAATCCAGGCAGTAATCGTGCCTGACGTTGAGTATGCAAAGCAGCACTCGATAGGGAATATAAATGATGAACTCAGCTGGAAGATAAGCGAGGTGTCCGCAGGATTGCCTGAGTATATGAGGATCAGGGGATATACCCTTTCTTCCGAGCCACTGCCCCGCACACCACTCGGGAAGTTGAGGAGATTCATGGTGCAGGACTTTTTTCGTAAGCGGGAGCGTCCTGCGGAGGCCGGGCTGGAAGAGGACCTGCAGCTTATGGAAGATCCGGTGGGAAGGAAGGTTGTTGAGTGCATAAGACCGCTGACAGAGGAAGGTGTTATTATCCATGCTTCAGATAATCTTGAACTGGACCTCGGCTTTGATTCATTGACGAAAATAGGACTCATAGCCTCTTTGGAAGGTGTATTTGCTGCCCAGCTTCCTGAAGCTTTTATTTCAGAAGCGCATACAGTGGGCGATATAGTTGCAGCACTTAAATCGCTTCAGGGCGCCGATACATCAGGCAGGGCAGGGGCCCAGGAGTCCTACCCCAAAAAGTCCAATGACTTTTCGGGGACCCAGGTATCATGGATGGCTATTCTTGATAAAGAGCCGTCTGCGGCGGATGCAAACAAAATCGGTTATGCGCAGCGACCTGCGGAACTTGCCCTTCTTTACGTATTGCTTATGGGAATCAAGCTTTTTTGCAAAATTATGTTCCGGCTCAAAGTAGAGGGCCGGGAGCACATACCCGAAGAAGGCCCCTTTGTTATAACGCCCAATCATGCCAGCTATCTGGATGGCTTTATTATTGCGGCATCGGCGCCTTTCAGCACCTTCAGGAAGCTTTATTTTCTGGGAATGCAGGAGTTTTTCACCGGAGGGATCAAGTCATGGGTTGCGCGTATGGGCCATGTCATTCCAATCGATGCCGAGATTTATCTGAACAAGGCGCTGCAGTTGTCTTCATATGTCTTGAAAAGCAGAAAATCTCTTTGCATATTCCCGGAGGGCGGCCGCTCTTTTGACGGCAGTGTTATGCAGTTTAAAAAGGGAATAGGAGTGCTGGCCCTTGAAATGGACGCGCCGGTTGTGCCTGCTTACATTGACGGGACTTTCAGGGCGCTTCCGAGGGGGTCTTTTTTTATTCGTCCGGTGCCGGTAAGAGTTGTTTTTGGAGAGAAAATACTGCCCTCGCGCATTATGGTGAAAGACGATACTTCAGACCTTGACCGCCATCAGGTTTTTTCCGATTACCTGAGGGAACAGGTTATCGAGCTTTCCCATAAGTAAAACTTATTGGTCAAATGCAGAGAACCTGTGCTAGATTAAAGAAAATATTTGCAGGGGAGATTTTTATGGCTGATTTCAAATATAAGGACTATACGCCGGAAGAGGGCAAGATTTATGATGATGCCATGATAAAAATCAGGAAAGGCATGGAAAACGGGTCGAGTTTCAGCGAGGCCTTCAGCATGGTGGATGTGCAGGACGCCGAGTTGAAGTGTTTTATTGAAGATGATGCTCTTAAGGTGCTCATCGCCGAGATGCATTTCGAGAAGGGTGTTCCGTTGCCCCGGGTGGCGGACACTTTGAAGGTATCTTTAAAGACATTGAATATAGCCGTCATGGAGATGCTTGAGGATATAGGGACGACTGCAGCCGGGATTTACCGGGAAAACAATCCGGATGGCCCCATAGGCCATGCATAAACAAAAACAGGCAATAGGCAAAGAAAGAACGGCGATGGGCTATATGAACGGACGTTTCTTTTTTATCCCATTGCCCATAGCCTATAGCCGTTTTTTTATTTAAGGAGGCAGTTTATTTATGATGTTTGACGAGATGATGTCATTAGGACAGATAAAAAAAGAACCCTATATTATTGACCACATACTATGGGACCTCCAGCCCAAGGACTTGATGGAACCCCGGAGCAAAGTGACGGGCGAAGGGACCGAGTTCAGGAACGAAATCAAGGGCTATGTATTCTATATCGACACAATAGACAACAACCCGACGCTCTTTCTCATGCGCCACACTGCAATGGATTATGCCGAAACTCTGGCGAAAATAGACGAAATCCCCCTGGAGTTGCTGCTGGGCGCAGTCGAAGAGAACAAAGACAAGGCATATTTCTCAATGTACCCTATTAACAGCCGGGTTGAGGCCTGGCTGAGAAAAGAGCTGGGGGCCGGAGAGTAGACAGAAATAGCGCGAAAATCTGAAATGGTCGATAAGATCAACCTTCGATGCCCCTGCTGAAGCCGAACTGCTCGACGCCGTTGATTACTACAATTTACAAAGTGAGGGCTAGGATATGAATTCGCCGGTGAGGCAAAGAGGACAATAGAGCGGATAATTCAATATCCTGAAGCCTGGTCGTATATTTCAAAATGAACGCGCCGCTGCCGTACGAATAGATTCCGTTACGGAATTATTTATCAGATCAGAAGTGAAGGCTTGCTTATTGTGGCAGTCATGCATCTGAGTAGGGACCCGCAAGCATGGAGAGGACGGGTTCAAGATGAGTAGAAGCCCCCAAAATACTCGCATAAAAATAGCCTTGCTGTGAGGCTATCACCTGAAAGTCCACAGCTATTAAAAGCTGCAACTCTTGAAGAGTTTGTCCCGTATTGTGCGGTACAAGATTCTGGAATAGGAGTCTCTGGTTATCGATCTGCGACTCTTCACGCGGATGTGGGCCACGTTTGTTTCGAGCGGCAATTCGCATATTTTGCTCTTCAATGCCGCAGACCCCGGCGATTACTGGTTAGTTTGCTTTCCTATTTCCCGTGAAGAATGTCCATCCACCTGATGGCCGCAGTGTCGCTAATCTTGCCCAGATAGACTTGGGTCGTTTTCAGATCCTGATGCCTCAGAATGACTTTGGATATGATCTCCAGAGGCACTCCGTTTCTGCTAGCGTATGTGGCTGAGTGTCTACGCAGATCGTGAGGCGATATTTTGACGTTCAGTTTCTTGCCCAGTCCGGCGACCAGGTTCCTCATTGTGGTGTAGCAGAGTGGGAACACCCTGTCATCAAGGGGCACTTGCTTCGTGGTGATATACTCAACCAGCCTGGCGGCAATGTGCTCTACTGGCATAAAGGCAACCTCGGCATCTCTCCCGGGCTTAGACTCTTGAATTATGAGCTTCCTGCCGGATACATCAGATGCTCTAAAGGGTGAGGACTTCCCCGATTCTCAGTCCGCACCTGGCCTGAAGTTCCAGAATTAGCCTATCCCTGACGCTGCGGGAATTGAATATGATCTCATCCACCGTCTCCTTGTCCAATATCTTGCGAGGACGGTGGTAGACGTTCTTGAATGTCTTGAATAGCACGCCGGCATTGCATGGGTTTTTAATGTTCAGATCAGAGGCCTCAATTACATAATTGAAAAATGCCTTCGTCTGAGAGTAACGAAGGTGGCGTGTGGATCTGTTTAGGTTATCAGTGTATTCCTCAAGAAACTCACCGATGTGGTCTGCTGAAACAGATACCACCTCTTGCCCCAAAAATCTTTCCTGAAACTTATCAAGGAACTTTCCATAGCTCTTAAGGGTGTTTTTCTTGACGGTACTCTTCTGATGCTTCTTGAAGAACTCTATGGCATCTTGAATAGTCATGCTGACACCTCCTTAATATGTTGGGAACGCTTGCCAGGGTCTGCGTGATTTAATTGTATGACAAAACCGGGAAGACTATGGGGTTGAGGATGCTGACAGAGAAGACCTATGCGTCGATAACACCGACAAACACTCATTAGTTGCAGGATGGAACGACTGCGGAGTTCGGGAAAAATGTGTCAAAATAATTTTGTTAATAACATATAGAAACCTGCGTGTTCAAAATGGCAGAGATTTAAACGCTGCACCAGTCAACCCGATATTGCCAGAAATCGGAAAGCTCCTCAAATTACCACCTTTTATCCTCAGTTGACACCTAAGCGGAGGGCGAGAAAATATGTAGGTTATTCTTCATCATAGAGAGAAGGCGCCTCTTGATCAGTAGTTTCAACTTACTGATGTCAGGAGGCGCAACACAATTCTCTCGTAGTTACAGCAGCTCGGATTGCCTGGTTTTCATCGTACCGACTCAATCGCTGAGTTGAGCTCCGGCCCAATCCGCATGATCTCCATTGCTGGTACTGCCCACATTCACCTGTAACTGCAAGGTATGGACCCCGGCAACACTTGTATTAATATGCTGCGTGGCCGAAGCAGCGCCCATAATCCCGCTGTCATACAGCTTTGTCCCGTCACCCCACACCTGGAATATCACCGACCCGTAACCGCCTGTCTCGTCATCTATGCCGATATCAGAAGTAAATTGCGAGTACTTTCCTGCAAGGTTATAGGTAATTATAGACTGAGCGTGGCAACCAATTCCTTTGGCATATTTAACACCGTGAAGGGAAATGGTATGGCCATCACCTGATGCCTGTTCTCCATTGCTCATGTCTTTCTCCACAGGGCCCCATCCGTTTGTTGCAGATGTCCAGGTTAAGTCGCTTATATAGGTGGTTCCACTTCCTGTTGAAAGCGTCGTTGCAGACACCGGAGGGGTAGACTGTGCAGACTCGTTGCCTGCAGCATCATATGCTGAAACAGTGTAGCTGTAAGTTGTAGCAGCAGCAAGTCCCTTATCCGTATAACTGGTTCCCGTAGTAACTGAAGCAAGAGGGCTCGTGCTGCCGTTCCTGTAAATTTTATATCCAGTTACCGTCACATTGTCTGTTGATGCAGACCAGGTCAGATCGATCTCTGATGATGACACTGCCGTAGCTGTCAATGAACCCGGCACTGACGGCGGAGTGGTGTCAGTCGGGGGTGCAGATCCGGTCACCAGGTACGCCCCGGCCCAATCCGCATGATCGTTGTTTGGTGAAGAGCCGACAAGGACTTCCAATGTTAATGTATTGACTCCGGCTACGCTTACGTTAACATGCTGGGCAGGCTGGCCTGAGGTTATATACGGAGTCGTGCCGCTGTCATATAGCTTTTTCCCGTCACCCCATACCTGAAACTCTACCGACCCGCCGCCGCCCTCCGAAAGCACCTCATCATCTATTCCAATGTCACTGAGGAAACTTGTATAC
>Ga0181533_1000309_pt1 | contig 65512 bp, 57 predicted proteins | sample PEATcosm2014_Bin_45_FD_119772 | JGI IMG/M metagenome (GOLD analysis project Ga0181533, IMG submission 119772) | Peatland microbial communities from MTU Mesocosm Facility, Houghton, MI, USA - PEATcosm2014_Bin11_60_metaG | ecosystem: Environmental > Terrestrial > Soil > Wetlands > Peat | place... | reverse complement strand
GCAGGCCGGCAAAGAGAGCCACTTGTACGAAGCCGGCATCCAGGTCAATGTTCCTTTCCGCAACCGCGTCGCACAGGCCGACGCCGCGCGAGACGAGATACAGCTTCGGCAGATGCAGGCCCGGCTGCAACAACTGGAGAACCAGGTGCGCGACGAAATCGAAAACGCGCTCACCGCGCTCCAGGTGGCGCGATCCGCCTATGTTGCCGCCGTCCGCAGCCGTCAATTCCAGGAAGAACTGCTCGACGCCGAAAAACAAAAGCTGTCGGTGGGAACGTCGGTTAACTTTTTCATCGTGCAGGATGAAGGGTTTCTTGCGCAGGCGCGCTCAACCGAAGTGGTGGCCCGCAGTACTTATATCAAGTCCCGTGTTTCGCTGGAACGCGCAATCGGGGCGCTGCTGGAGTCGCACAACATTCAGCTCGACGATGCCATCCGCGGCGAGCTCCCGGATTTGCCATCCGCGGGTGCGGATACGCCCAGGAGCAACTAGTGTAGTGTCCCAGAACCGCCTCGCGTAACTGAACACGGCTCGTGAGTGTCACTGTTTTTTCTCGCACCTCTTTGCGCTACAGTAGAAGGCTATGCCGCCCGACCAACAAGAAGAGAAGAAATTGACGGTTGAGGTTACGGGCTCTGTGGCCCGGATTTCGCTGAACAATCCTCCGCTCAACGTGATTGACCTGGAGATGATGGGCATTTTGCGCGAACACCTGATTGCGCTGGAGCAAAAACCGCACGTCACGGCGATCGTTTTCGCCGGAAACGAGCGAGTGTTCTCCGCCGGTTTGGACATTGCCGCGCTCGCGCCACAGACCGTGGAGACGACGCTGCACAAGTTCCACGCCGTGGTGCGCGCTTTGGTGGCCACGTCGAAGCTGACCATCGCCAGTGTGCGCCGCCACTGCCTTGGCGGAGGAGCCGAGCTGGCGTTGGTGTGCGACATCGTTTATGCCGGCAGCGATGCCATTTTCGGATTTCCGGAGATCAAGCTGGCAGCGTTTCCGCCGGTGGCGATGGTCGCGTTGTCCGCGATTGTCGGGCAAAAGCGCGCAGCGGAACTGCTGTTTACCGCGCGCAGCCTCACCGCGCCGGAGGCGCTTGCCATGGGCTTGGTGAACGCAATCGCCGACGATCCCGAGACGCTGGTAAGCGAGTGTCTACAGCAGGTTTCACAGCTTAGCCCGGCGGCGCTGCGCATCGCGAAGAAGGCTTTTTACGGCTGGGAAGCGATGCATTTCGAGAAGGGACTGATGCGCGCCGAGGAGATTTACCGCGAGTATGTCACGCGCAGCGAGGACGGCAAGGAGGGCATTCGCGCCTTCATCGAAAAGCGCCGCCCAAAATGGACTGGCAAATGAGCGCATCGCTTGCCAAGGCGCGGTCATCGCGGAAGGCGAAGCTCGGGTGCGAGCAATCAAAGCGGCGAAGCCCGCGCATCGAGCCGAACTTGCCGTGCAGTGCGTTCGCTCAACCTGCCGGTTGGCTGGCGCGGTAGGAATGCCCCTGGGCAATCGGTGCACGACGTTATTCGTATGTGGTTCAAAACCCGCTCCTAGCGCGGCAGAAGTTCAATTCTGAGTTCTAGTCGCAAGTTTTTGTATCGATTATGTTCTTGCAACCAGCCACCAGTCAGTGGTTTACGAATTTGGGTACCTGACTTGTAAGTTTTTGCCCCAAAATCAGGCCATAATCTCGTACAATAGAAGACATGGCAACAGGCTGGGAAAGCAAATCAGTTCTAGAGCAACAACTTTCAACACAAGCCCTCACCGAAATAGAAAACGAAAGAATCTCCCGCGAAAAAGCAATACGCACGCGCGAACTGCAAACTCTCAACCTGAGTTGCGCTCGCGTAAGGGAGCAATTGGAGCGTTCGCAGAGTCCTCGCTACAGCGAACTTCTGCAGCATGAGCTCCATCATCTGGAGAGCGAGTTAGCCCGCAAGCGGTAAGACTGCGTGCAGGGCCCGTTTGGCGAGCGTGGGTGCGAACTCCGTGTCGCTCCGCCTGCTTTGAGGGGCGGAATACGTATGTTGTCGAATGCCGGTCTCGCAGTGTCATTCCACCGTGTTTTAGCTGCCGTCTTCCTCGCGGTAGCCGCCGCCGGGGAGTCCCATTGGTGGTGATTTCGCACAAAACGTTGGTTTTTTTGATGCCGTAGAGCTGGTTATCACGATCGAGTGTGATGACGGTCACAGCCCCCTGTGTGCCTCAGGAGCACAATCTACCGACCCGGGGGGTATTTGTATGCCAGTCCTGATTATCGGGGTCGTCTTCCTTGTCCTGTTTCTCATCATGGGCGTCATGAGCCTGACCGCCGTTGCCAGCGAGCACCGCTTCCAGCGGGAAGTCGACGAGTACAAGCGGGCTACCGGAATTTCGACGGACGGGGCCAACAAGACTGTCGGTTTGAAGTCCGCGGCCGCGGGACGCTGATGCCCGATGTGGAATCTCCGCTTGCGAGTGAGGCGGCGCCTGCCGTCAAGCGAGTAGTCTAATCTCCCCCATGCCGTGCCCCACGCGGTAATCCAGTTTGATCGCAACTACGAGTGCGGTGTCCAAGAAATACCTTGCATAACTAAACACACTTCGCGAGTGTCAACCGCCGGCTCCCTTGCGGGGCAGACCTTCCGCGTATACGGTTCACAGTCACTGTTTGACAAGCCTATACGCATCATTGCAATCTGAATCGATTGCCAGTCAGGATTTCAAAGGCGGAGATTCGAACGTGGAGGCGTGCGTGAGTCTGAACCTCATTCTGAAACCGCTGCGGATAGCGGTGACAGTTTTTCTTTGTTTAGCTGTCCTGGCGGTTCCGGCAGCCATGGCCGCGCAAGCGCGGGAGCGCATTACGGTGGCAGCGGCCGCCGATCTGAATTTCGTGTTGTCGGAGATTGCTGCCGCCTTCGAGCGCACAGCGGGCATTGGGGTTCAGCCGGTCTTTGGATCGTCGGGAAACTTCTATGCCCAAATCCGCAATGGCGCTCCCTTTGACGTGTTTCTCTCGGCCAATCTCGACTATCCGGAACGGCTGGCTCGCGAGGGGTTTGGCGTTCCCGATTCGCTGCTGCGCTATGCGCGCGGAACGCTGGTGCTGTGGGTGCCGAATCGCCTCGGACTCGATCCGGCGCAAGGATTGCAACTGCTGCTCCGCCCCGAGGTTCATAAAGTGGCGATGGCAAATCCCGCTCACGCACCCTACGGACAGGCAGCGGAGGCCGCGCTGCGCTCCAGCGGCCTGTATGACGCAGTGAAGCCCAAGCTGATTCTTGGGGAAAACATCAGCCAGACCGCACAGTTCGTGCAATCCGGCAATGCCGAGGCCGGTCTGCTCTCGCTTTCACTGGTAAGAGGCCAGCCGATGGAGTCCCAGGGGAGATACTGGACCGTGCCTGATTCGCTCTATCCTCCGCTGGACCAAGGCGCGGTGCTGTTGAAATCGGCGGCGCACCAGGCGGCGGGCCGCAAGTTCCTGGAATTCCTCGCCAGCGCCCAGGGGCGCGAGATTCTGGCGCGCCATGGCTTTCGTCGTCCCTCCGGGGAGAGCAGTAAATGAATCTGCCAGCCCTGTGGGTCACGCTGAAGCTGGCGGGCATTGTTGCCGTGCTGCTCATGATTGTGGGATTGCCGGTAGCCTATTGGCTGGCGTTTTCCCGCTGGCGATGGAAGTTTCTGCTGGACGCGGTGGTGGCCATGCCGCTGGTGTTGCCGCCGACTGTGCTTGGCTTCTACTTGCTGGTTGCCATGGGGCCGCAAAGCCCGCTCGGTGCGTGGTATACGAGATGGGCCGGGCATTCGCTGGCGTTTACCTTTGAAGGACTGGTCGTCGGCTCCGTGATCTACAGCCTGCCGTTCGCCGTGCAGCCGATTGCAGCTTCGTTTTCGGCAGTCGACCCGGACCTGATTCGCGCCTCCGCAACTCTCGGAGCTTCGCGCTGGCGCACCTTCTGGCGAGTGGTTGTTCCGCTTTCCGGGCCGGGTATTTTTACCGGCTTCACCTTGAGTTTTGCGCACACCTTGGGCGAATTCGGCGTGGTCCTCATGATCGGCGGCAACATTCCGGGCGTGACGCAGACCATCTCGATTGCCATTTACGACAACGTGCAGGCGTTGGACTACGCCTCGGCAAATCATGCCGCGCTGCTTTTGCTGGTGCTTTCGTTCGCCATACTTTCCGTGGTCTACGGCTTCAACCGGCGCCGGCGCAAGCCGCCGCATGAGTGGGCAATCCGTTGATCGGCGGCCGAGATAATCCCGCTCCTGGATTGCCGCGGAGGAAGCTCTCGCTTTCAAGCCGCTTCAAACTGCGCATGGGCGCGTTTGCGCTCGATGTCGCTTTCGAGCTGCCGGCCGGGATCACGATTCTCTTCGGAGCCTCCGGCGCAGGCAAGACAACCCTGTTGAACTGCCTGGCCGGACTGCTGAGGCCGGAATCGGGAAGCCTCGCCGTCGACGGCCGCGTGCTCTACGATTCCGACGCGGGAATCGACGTCCCTGTGCAGCAGCGGCGGGTGGCATATCTTTTCCAGCAGCTTGCGCTTTTCCCTCACCTCACGGTGCTGCAAAACGTTGAGTATGGGCTGGCTGAGCTGGAGCGCCCAGAGCGCGGGCGCAGAGCGCAAGCGATTCTGGAGAGGTTCGGCATTGCGGGATTGTCCGGGCGGCGTCCTAACGAAATCTCCGGTGGCGAGCGGCAAAGAGCGGCGCTGGCGCGAGCCTTGGTGCGGGAGCCGAAATACTTGCTGCTCGACGAGCCGCTGACCGCGCTCGACGCCGCAACCAAGGGCGGCATCATCGATGACCTGCGGCGCTGGAATGGTGAACGCCAGGTGCCCGTGCTCTACGTCACTCACGACCGTTCCGAGGTCTTTGGTCTTGGCGAGCATCTGCTGGTGCTCGATCAAGGCCGCATCGCGGCCGCCGGAACGCCTTATGAGGTGCTGGAAGAGCCGCGGCGCGAGTTCATCGCATCGCTGGCGGGTTTTGAAAATCTGCTTCGCGCACGGGTCGAAAGCGAGCACCCGGAGGCGGGAACGATGACCGTTTCCCTGGAAGCGGCCGGCGTGACGCTGGAATGTCCCCTGCATCGCGGCGAACTTGGCATGGCGGTCAGGGTTGGCATCCGTGCCGGAGACATCATGGTGAGCCTGGCCAGACCCGAGGGGCTGAGCGCGCGCAACATTCTGCCCGCCACGATTCGCTCTCTGCGTCGTATGGACGTGCTGATCGAGGCGTACACGGAAGCCACCGGCACTGCTCCGGCAGATGACACGCCGCCGGTGCCATTCCGAGTGCACCTCACGGGCGGCGCGGTCGATGCTTTGCAACTGCGGGAAGGGCAGCAGATATATCTCGTGATCAAGACTCACTCCTGCCGGGTGATGCACGAGGGATAGCGGCGGGCCTGCCGGCCCACGTCGGGGTGGTCCCAAAAGTTTGTGACATATCTCAGGGTGTCATGCTGAGCGCAGCCGGGGTCCCCGGCAACGGCCGCTTTTGGCCGTTGCTGGGGTGGAGGAGCGAAGCATCCCAGGAAACTGTCCTACCCCGCGCCGTTGCGGGCCTTTGATAAAACTTCGGGCGGCGTTTCAGCCCCACGCCGTGCTGGGATTTCGGGGTTCCTTCGCTTCGCTCAGGATTTCGGCAGGCGGCTCAGACGCCGCCTCAACGCCTCAACTTCGCTTCCTTCGGTCGCTCAGAATGACACAGTAAGATTCATTACACGAATTTGCGGAATAGGACGCCACGCTGGGGCGTCAGGGCACAACAGGCGGGGCCAGCTTGCTTCCGGTCGGGAAACCGACGAACACCGGCTCCGGTTCGAGCTCTATGGCAAAGGCCTCGCGCACCTTCGCCTGCACCAGATTCTTCAGCTTCAGCAGATCGGCGGCGGTAGCGCCTCCAAGGTTCACCAGCGCCAGCGCATGTTTGCGGGAGACGGCTACAGGTCCGAGCTGAAAGCCCCGGCACACGCCCGAGTGCTCCACCAGCCAGGCCGCCGGAAGCTTTACGCGGCCGTCGCCGGCCTCGAAACACGGAACCTTGAAGTCCGACGAGCACTCCTTTGAGATACGACGCGCGGCTTGGTCAGGCTGTGCGGTCGTAGCAAACGGCTCTTTGGCCTCATAGCGCTCCACGATCTGCTGGTAATGGGCGCGCGTAATGAGCGGATTTTTGAAGAAGGAACCCGCACTCCGCGAGTCGGGTTCCGCATCCTCCACCACCATGGCTTTGCGCCGCCGGATCTCCAGTACCGCTTGGCGTACCTGTGCCAACGAAGGCGGCGCGACGTGCTCGCCGAAGTGCGCCTTCAGATCCGCGTACCGCAAGCAGGGTGCACCCGCGGGACGCAGCGCAAAAGTCACGCGCAGAATCATGTAGCGCCCGCGATCGGCGCTGTTGAAGCGGCTGCCGCGATAGCAAAAGCCGCAGTCGCGATTACCCAGGCTGACAAACTCGAGGGTGTTGAGATCGAGCGCCCGCACGCTGCGAATCGTTTCGGAAACCTCTTGCCCGTAGGCTCCCACGTTCTGCACGGGCGTTCCGCCCACGGTGCCGGGAATGCCGCTCAGACATTCGACTCCGGCGCATTCTTCGGCTACAACGTGCTGCACAAACTCATCCCAACCGGCTCCCGCGCCGGCGTCGTACAGGATTTCATCGTTTCCCCGCCGTCGTTCGATGCCGGCAATCGCGATGCGTGCTACAAGCCCCGGCCAGCCCTCGTCGGAAACAACCAGGTTGCTGCCGCCTCCGAGAATGAATAACGGGTAGCCGTACTCGCGACTCCAGAGGACGGCTTCACGCGCATCGTTGGCCGTTTGCACGTTGACGAAATAGCGTGCCGGCCCTCCGATGCCGAGCGTGGTCAAGGGCGCGAGCGGAATGTTGTGCAGAATCTCCATCGACGACAGTTTACAGGATGAGCGACGATGATCTAAACGGTGCGGGGCCGTAGTTCCCATTCTTGCTTGATGTTGCTATGGCCTGTTTACGTCAATTACAGGCTCCTTATGCACTCCAGCGTCTCTGTTTCATACTTGCAGCATGACGTGGATTGTCGGCGCTCCGGTTATGTTCGGCTATGGTTTTGCCGTGTCTGACGTCCGGGTGACCCTTGCGAGCGGCGAGGAACGCGACTGCCTCCAGAAGGTCTATCCAGTCGGCAAGTTCATCGCTGCGGGGTTTGCAGGTTCAGTTCGCATTGGATTCGCGATGCTGGAAACGCTTTCGAGTCTATTGAATGTTCCAGAAGCTGAGGGTGACGATAAAGCCTGGGACCCCGTGGCGATCTCCAGGTGGTGGCCAGCAGACGCTCGCGATGTATTTTCAAAGTTCCCGGCGACTGAGCAGGCTTGTCATTCTCATCTGATGCTGATTGGCACCTCTCCCACAGAAACCAATGGTGATGCACCTTGGGCAAAAGCCTACGTCTATATCTTCCGCTCGCCCGAGTTCACACCTGAAGAGGTTTCCCCAGGGCAAATCGGCGCGATCGGCAGCGGGAACTTTGTTGAGCCATGTCGGGATATGGTGCAGAGATTTTCGAGCGACCACTCTGCCAGGTTTCAGCTGATGCAGGGCGAAGTCGGACAGCCCGGCGGAATGGGACAGATGTTCGGGTGGCGAGCGACGACAATTCTTAAGGATTGTCGCCCGAATGGAATCAGCTCCCATCTACATTACTGCTGGGTGTACCGCGGGCGGATTGTGATCCAGACGAACGATCACACGACGTACGGCGCTTGGACTTCGTTTCCAATCGGGCTTGATACGCCCGAGGCACCTGAAAAATCATCAGGGACAAACCCTGTAACAGGCGAACCTGAAGAGGTAGGTGTGCAACACTTTACCATGCCCGTTATAGCGCAATCATGGAACGAGCTACAGAAGCTATTGAGTGCGGAAGGTGCGACTGCGGAAGGAGCCGTGGCCCAGTTGCTACGGAACTTCAGGGGTATCATCCACAACACTCTAGGTTTCCGATAATCCTAATCAGAGTGCCAAACGCCAGCCAGAGTAATTGTTGAGAAATCGCCTTAGCACCACTTACCGACGCCTATTTGCGCTGTGCCTTTAATCTATCCAGCAGGTCCTGCGCGGGCTTAAAATCTGGTGCGATCCGCAGCACCTTGGTCAGTTGGTCTTGCGCTCGCTGATTGTCTCCGTTTAAAACCAGCGCCATCGCCAGGTGGTAATTCTCGTCCAGCGAGTTGGGCCTGGCCTGCGCCGCTTTTTCGAAAGCCCGCACAGCGTCCGGAAAATCGCGGCGGGCCATCTGCGCGAGGCCCAGGTTGTAGTACTTGTCCGGATCGCGTGGATCGAGCGAAATCGACTTCTGGCAGGACGCGGCGGCATCGTCGAAGGAGCGCTTTCGCAGGTAGACGACGCAGATTTGGCTGTAGGCGTCGGCCAAGTCCGGCTTCAGTTCGACGGTGCGCTTGAATTCCTGCAAGGCTTTGTCGAGGTCGTTGCGCTTCAGATAAATGTAGCCGAGAAGGAAATGCGCGTCGGGGCGATTAGGGTCGTCGCGCAGCGCGCGTTGGACGCTCAGCAGCGCCTGTTGCTGATCGCCCGCTCGCAGCGCCTGCTCCGCCGCAGCCAGCGCCAGTTCGTCTCTGTTCCGCCGGCGGGCGAAGGCAGCCGCGGCCAGCAGCAGCACGGCCACCAACGCAAAAGCCATGTACGGGCGCAAGACTCCGGCTCGTTGCGGCGGGCCGGAAATTGCATCGGGATCAGGTTCGCGCACCGGCCCGCTGGGAAGCAGCGCTCCCAGGATCGCTCCGGTAATGAGCCCTCCGAGGTGTGCCGCATTATCGATGTGCGCGGCGGCGGCGCCAAACGCGATGTTGTAGAAAACGAAAAGCGCGATGCTGGTCAGATTGCCGCGCATGGCGGCGCGCAAACGCCGGTTGCGCTGGAAGCCGAGCGCCGGCAGCAGCGCTCCCGCAATGCCGAAAATTGCGCCGGAAGCGCCAACGCCGACCACCGCCGAGTGCCACCACACGCTGGCGATGCTTCCGCCCAGTGCGCAGAACAAGTAGAGCAGGACGAAGCTGCGGCGTCCAAACAACAGCTCGGCCAGGATGCCGAGGTTCAGAAACGCCCACATGTTCAGCGCGATGTGAAGAATGTTCGCGTGCAGAAATGCCGAGGTGAGCAGACGCCACCATTGTCCGCTGCCGAGGGTTAGAGGTCCGAAGTTGGCTCCCCACCTTATGAGCCTGGCCGGGCTGGGAGAAGCGGAATGCAGGGAAACCGCCATTGCCAGGAACACCAACACGTTCAAGGCGATGAGGATGGCCGTTGGAGAACGAAGCCAGAAGCTCAGCGGAGGACGCCGGGTTGCAACTGGCTGCGGCTGAATTTCGGCCAGCTCCTGGCGGCAGGCGGGGCACAGCATATCCCCCGCCACTGTGGGTTCAAAGGCTCGCCGGCAGTGTGCGCACTCTTGCATGGGTTAGTTGCCGGCCGACAGCATCTTGAATGCGATAGCGTTCGGCTGCATGCCGGTGGGAATCATCGTGAACAAACGTTGCGGCGGTTTTTGGATCTTCTTGTCGCGCCGCACACCGAGCCGTAGCACAGACACATCGCCCGACCCCGTATCCGCGACAAACAGCAGTTGTTCGTCAGGCGTCAACACCATCCGGTCTGGCCTGCTGCCCACGGGAACGCTCACCAGCAGCTTCCTGGTGGACACATCGAAGACGGCGACGGAGCTCGATTGCAGGTTGCTGACGTAAAGCAGGCTGCTGTCGCCGCTGAAAACGCCACTCACGGGGCTGTTGCCGGCCAGAAAACTTTCACTGACCTCGTTCGAGGTTGTGTTGATGGCCGAGATCGTATCCGCCTCAAAGTTGCACACGAACAACTCGCCGCCGTCGGGCTTCAGCATCAAGCTGACCGGAGTGCCGCCAACCCGAAGCAGCGTCAGCAGCCGTTTGTTCTTCAGGTCGATGGCCGCAATCTGATGCGATGCGGTGCAAGCCACAAACGCTTTGCTGCCGTCCGGCAGGATGGCAATGTCCTCCGGGTTCCCGCAGACCGGAATGGTGGCCTGCACCTCGAGCCTCTGCGCGTCGATCAACGAGACGGCATTTGCGCCACGCGAGGAGACGACAACCAGCTTGCCATCCGGCGACACCCGCGCCACTCCGGGCTGGGCCGGAACCGAGATGTTGCCGAGCCACTGACGATTCTGCAGATTCAGCACGGTGACGGTATTCGAGCCGGCATTGGCAACGAACGCGCGCGACCCGTCCGGCGTTACGGAAAGGAAGTACGGGCTTCGTTGCACGGCCATCGTCGCCACCAGTTGATTGCTGCGCGCGTCGATAACGCTCACCGAGCCCGAATCCGAGTTCACGACGTAAACTTCGCTATTGACCGGGTTCGGGGTAACTCCCGTCGGGTTCTTGCCCACGTTCAGCGTTCGCAGCGGCGCGAACGAAGTGGTGTCGATGATCGTTACCGTGTCGCTCTTGCCGTTGCTTACATAGATGAAACCTTGCGTGGCGGGCGAGGCCTTGCTGCAACCCAGGCAGGCAAACAGCACCATGCAGATGGCGGCAAACGCGGCCAGAGCAAGCCGGCATGGCCGGGCGAACGGGCGTTTGTTGTTTATCACGCGGAAGCCGGCTCGTCGTCCTGATCAGCGGCAGGGCCGGCGGCGCGCGCCGCGGTTGCATGTAATGGAGTGGCGCCGAGCGTCTCCGGAGGGCCGGCGATGGTGCGATCCAGCACCTCCGCGATCGGCCGTACTTGCCGGATCAGCTCTTCAAGTTGCCAAGGGAAAATCGACTGCGCGCCGTCGGAGCGCGCCTGCTCGGGGTTGTCGTGCACTTCCAGCATCAATCCGTCACAGCCAACCGCGACGGCGGCGCGTGAAAGCGGGATCACCTTATTGCGTTTGCCGGTTCCGTGACTCGGATCGACCATGATGGGCAAATGGCTTTCGCGCTGGATGGCCGGCACGATGCTCAGATCCAGCGTGTTGCGCGAGTGATCCGCAAAGGTGCGGACACCGCGCTCGCACAGAATAACCTGGTGGTTGCCTTCGTTCATCACGTACTCGGCAGCCAGCAGGAACTCCTCCAGCGTGGCGCTCAAGCCGCGCTTCAACAAAACCGGTTTGCGGGCCTGGCCGGCGCGCTTCAACAGCGAATAATTCTGCATGTTTCGCGCCCCAATCTGGATGACATCGGCATACTGTTCGACCAGATCCAGCGATGCTTCATTGACGGCCTCGGTCACGATCAGCAATCCGAATCGCTTGCGTACCTCGGCGAGAAGCCTCAAGCCTTCGAGCCCAAGGCCCTGAAACGAATAGGGCGAAGTGCGCGGCTTGAAAGCGCCGGCGCGGAAAAAAGGTACGCCCATGCGCGCGATGCGCTCGGCCAGGCCGAAGATCTGCTCGGGGGTCTCCACCGCGCAGGGTCCGGCCACGATGGCCAGCGCAGAGCCGCCAATCGTGGCCTGGCTGCCGGGAAAGTGAATGACCGTGTTCTCGGGCTTGACGTCGCGGCTCACCAGCTTGTAGCGCTTGCTGATGAGCAGCACTTCCTGCACACCCGGCAACTCTTCGAAAAATGCCGGGTCCAGCTCGCCGATTTCGCCGATCACGGCGATTCCGAAACGCTGCGTGCCCGCGCTAATGTGCGAGCGGAGCCCAAGACTTTCTATCTTCTGGCAGACCGCCCGGACGTGCTCTTCCGTGGCTTGGGCCTGCATGACGACGAACATAGGCGTTGCCTCGAAGACTCTAGTTTAAGCCTCTTGCAACCGTGCCGCAATGTTGCCCGGCGCTAGTTGGTCAGTTTCCGAATAGCGGTTCGATGGTGCCCCACGATCTCCGTCGGTGCCCCACATCTGCGGCAGTTAGCAGATGTGGGATTTCTAACGTGAGGTAGCTTCTTGAACTCCATGCGTATGCAATGAGCTGCAAGCCCATCGATGTGTGTGCTATATGTTGCGCATGCCAACCGCGGCCAGTAACGAACCTGCAAAACGAGAGAGAGACATACTGAAGCTGATTCCGCCGCCGGATGCGCCGCCGCAGCTTACTGCGCGCCGCATCGGAATTCATACGTCGACCGCCGGCGGCGTGGAAAATGCCGCCGAACGCGCTTACCGGCTCGGATGCAACACCTTTCAGATCTTCTCGTCGAGTCCGCGGCAGTGGAAGCCTTTCGACCTCTCGCGCGCGCAGTGTGAGGTGATGGGCCGTTTGCGCGACAAATACGATCTGCGCCCGCTCGTCGTCCACGCCAACTATCTCATCAATGTCGCCGGCGGTAATACCGGGTTCCGCGGCAAATCGATTGAGGCCTTGCGCGCCGAGATGCAACGTGCGATTGCGCTGAATGCCGCCTATCTCGTGCTGCATCCAGGGTCGTTTCGTGGATCGGAGCGTGCCGAGGGTCTGGAACGAGCCGCCAGCGCAATCGCGCAAGCCGCCGAGGCACAGCACCTGGCGCGCGCCGGTCTGATCGTCCTGATTGAAAATACGGCGGGCGCCGAGTATTCGCTCGGCGGCAGCTTTGAGCAGGTCGCGGAGTTGCTGGAGCGGCTGCGGCCGGTTGTGCCTGTGGCCGCCTGCATCGACACCTGCCACACTCATGTCGCAGGCTACGACATCGTTAGCGAAGCCGGATACGAACAAACAATGCGGCAGCTCGAAGCGACCATCGGCCTCAAGAACATTCCCGTCTGGCATTGCAATGACGCGAAAGCCGAGCGAGGTTCAAAGCTCGACCGTCACCAGCACATCGGGAAGGGAAGCATCGGGTTGGAGCCTTTCCGCCGCCTCGTGAACGACCTCCGCACCGCGCACGTGGCCTTCATTGCCGAAACTCCCATCGACGAGCCGCTCGATGACCTGACGAACGTGAACGCACTGAAAGCGCTGGTAGGCCAGCTTCGCTAAAGGTGTGTCCCATGACGCCCGCCGAGGTCCCCGGCACGCGTCGTGGTTGCGCCGAAACCGCGATCTTAGGTTTTACCGTGCCCGGCCGGCATCAAACGCCACCTGCGCATACCCGGCAGGAACGTTGAACTGTGCTGGATCGATCGGGGCGGACGAGAAACTGCTGGTCTCTATGCTCGACTCCACCAGTACACTCGCGGCAGCATTCGGTGCGCCCTGTGGCTGGCCCTGTGGCGGCGGAGCGTCTTGCGAGTCATTCTTTTGTTTCCTTCCGAAGCCGCCGAAGGGGCTGAGTTTGCCGACGATCGCCGAAGTTGCACTTTTCTGAGCGACTTCTCCGGAGCTGGGTGAGTTCGACTGCGGCAAGGGCGCCTCGGATGCGGCGGGCAGAGGCTGGCCATCAGGGCTGGCGCCAACGCGCATCACCTGTAGCACTGGGACGCCCTTCAGTTTGGACATTTCCTTCGCCATCTCGGTCATTCCCTGCGCCGAACCCGGTCGCATGGAGCCCATTGCTGGCTTCAGCGCGTCGCCGTAGATCATTCCCATTTTCAGCGCAAGCCTGCGATTGAAGTCGCGCACTTCGCCATAACCGGGAATCTCCGGAACCATCCACATATCGTTGGTCATGGCGAAGGAGCCCTTGTCCCCGGTTTTTTGGTCGGTGGCCTCCATCGTCATGCTCAGAATCGCTTCTTTCGCGTCGAGACCGGCAACCCGCTTGGTGGCGCCGGTGTCTTTCACGCTAACCTTGAAGTCCATCTTCGGAGGCGGAGTATTGTTGGCTGGCGCTTGCGATGGCTTGCTCTTGGCCTGCTGCTCCGCTGCTCTTTTTTGCGCCTCTTCCATTCGCTCCTTCATCTCCTGGAAGGTCATGACGGTGTACTGCTTTTTCCGGTGATCGATATTGGTGATCGTCTCTTTGTCGAGATCGATGATTTCAGTCCTGTCCGGATTGATGCGCGCCATCCGGTCGCCCTTGACCAGCACCGTGGAAGTAGTTGGTGCCATGGTCTGCTTGGCGTCCCGGCTGAAGGCGCTGGCAAGCTTCATCATGCCGACGATGGCGCCGCCGGTGATCCTGGTGGTTTCTTCGTACCGGAAATCGGCGAATGAGGGCGTGGCCAACAGCAGACACAGAACTTGTACAATCCATTTCCGCGACGTCATGTACTCCTCCGAATTTGTGCGCTGGTGTGCGGCGAAAAAGCCTGGTTCGCCGCGCTGCAGCCAAGCCATGCCAGGCGCACCGCGTCCGGCTGGTTTGAGGCTGAGAAGATTTTCAGGCGGCCGCAACCTTGCAGGCCTGAAGGTGATCTCCTCGTCGTTAGAACGCCCTGTTGCTCCGGGAGATGCATGTACCGGGCCCGAGTTTTTGGTCTGGGTCCGCCACGGGTTGTAGAATCAAAGTTTGTAACCCTGTAATTCTATGAAGCCTATAAAGATGAGCCAGAAGAACAAGAATCGCAGCCATTCGAAGCCGTCCAGCGAAGTGGTAGAACGGGCAGCCGAAACGGTTCGCCAAGTGGTCGAAAAGGCCGCTGGCAGCATCGGCAAGCTGGTTGAGGAAGTCAAGCAGGATGTCCAGGCCGCCGCGCAGGGACTCGGTCTGGCCGAAGCCGCCAAGCGGCAAGGCCGGGGAGATGGGCAAAGCTCGGGCGGAGCCACGCAGTCTTCCACGCTTGCGCCGTTGCCTTCCACCCGTGACCAGGATGAAGGCCGTTACAATCCGCATTCCATCGAACAGAAATGGTCCGAGCGCTGGAACAATGATCCAAAGCTCTATGCCGCCGAGGGCTTGGACTCGGGCAAGCAGAAGTACTACGTCCTGGAAATGCTGCCCTACCCTTCGGGCGCGCTCCACATGGGGCACGTGCGGAACTACTCCATCGGCGACGCCCTGGCCCGCTACATGTGGATGAACGGCTACAACGTGCTGCATCCCATGGGATGGGATTCATTCGGGCTTCCGGCCGAGAACGCCGCCATCAAGAACCAGCAGCCGCCAAGGGAGTGGACGCTGCAGAACATCGGCAACATGAAGACGCAGATGAAGCGTCTGGGCTTCGGCTATGACTGGTCGAAAGAGGTCACGACCTGTTTCCCGGAATACTACAGGTGGAATCAGTGGTTCTTTCTCAAGCTCTTCGAGCGTGGTCTGGCTTATCGGAAGAAGAGCACCGTCAATTGGTGTCCTGAATGCCAGACGGTGCTTGCCAATGAGCAGGTTGTGGGCGGTTGTTGCTGGCGGCATGAAACTACGGTGGTCGAGCAGCGCGACCTGGAGCAATGGTTTCTTCGCACCACCAGTTATGCCGAGGAGCTTCTCTCCGGACTCGATCGTCTGCAGGGCTGGCCGGAAAAAGTGCGCACCATGCAGCGCAACTGGATCGGCCGCTCCGAGGGCGCCATGGTCGACTTCAAATTAGATCACGCCGCCGGAGCCGCGGGCGACAAAATCACGGTCTTCACCACGCGCGTCGACACCATGATGGGAGCCACGTCGGTGCAGCTTGCGCCCGAGCATCCGCTGGTGGCCGACCTGATTTCGTTCAATCCCAATCTGAAGGCCGGAGTCAATGAGCTACTTGCCGACCAGCGCATGGCCAGGGAAGCGGGCAACATCGGCGGGCTGGAAAAGAAAGGTGTCTTCACCGGCTTCAACGCCATCAATCCGTTCAATGGAGAGCGGGTTCCGATCTGGGTGGCCAACTACATCCTGCTGGACTACGGGACGGGCGCCATCATGAGCGTGCCGGCGCACGACGAGCGCGATTACGAGTTCGCCAGGAAATATGGACTTGAGATCCGAATCGTTATTCTGCCGCGGCGCGAGGGAGAACCTCCCGCCGCGGGCGAGCCCGAAACGCCCGTGCTGCCCTTCACCCTCGAAGACAGCCTGCTGATCAACTCCGGTCCATGGAGCGGCCTGTCCTGCAAGGAAGCGCAGCATGTAATGGCGAAGCATGCCGAGGAGCACGGCTTCGGTAAGGCAACCGTCACCTACAGGCTGAAGGACTGGGGCATCTCCCGCCAGCGTTATTGGGGAACGCCGATTCCGATTATCCACTGCGGTAAGTGCGGTCTTGTGCCCGTGCCGGAAGAGCAGTTGCCCGTGCTGTTGCCCGAGAACGTGGAAATCACGCTGGCCGGCGGCTCACCGCTCGGGCGCGTGCCGGAATTCGCCAACACAACCTGCCCGAAGTGTGGAGGCCCGGCGCGGCGCGAAACCGACACCATGGACACCTTTGTCGATTCCAGTTGGTATTTCTATCGCTACACCAGCCCGATTTCGACAGCGCCCTTCGATTCGGCGGTGGCCAATTACTGGTTCCCCATCGATCAGTACATCGGCGGAGTCGAGCACGCGATTCTGCACCTCATCTATTCGCGCTTCTGGACCATGTTCATGCGCGACCTCGGCCTCATCCGCAACGACGAGCCCGCGACGCGTCTGTTTACGCAGGGCATGGTCATCAAGGACGGCGCCAAGATGTCGAAGTCGCTGGGCAACGTCGTTTCACCGGACGACATGGTGGCGCGTTACGGCGCTGATTCGACCCGCCTCTACACGCTCTTTGCCGCGCCGCCCGACCGCGATCTCGATTGGCAGGACCAGGGCGTGGAAGGCGTGAGCCGCTTCCTGAGCCGGGCCCACCGCTTCGTCTCCGAAGCTCCGGTGAAGTTTGGCGGAGGCGAGCCGCCGTGCTACGCCGCCGAGTTCACTCCACAGGCTCGCGCCGTCGTGCGCAAGATGCACCAGACCATCAAGCGCATCACCGACGAGTTGAACGGACGCTGGCACTTCAACACCTGTGTCGCCGGCCTGATGGAATTCCTCAATACCTGCACTGCACAGCAGGAGGTCTTCGGCAAAGGCGCGAATTTGCCTGAGCTGCGGACGCTGCGCGGCGAGGTGCAGCGCAACTTCGTGCTCATGCTTGCGCCCTTCGCGCCCTATCTCGCTCACGAGTTGTGGGAGATGCTAGGTGAAGATGCTTCGAAGCTATTGCGCCACCCATGGCCGAAGTACGATCCCGCCCTTGCCAAAGAAGATGAGATTGAAATGGCCGTGCAAATCAACGGCAAATTGCGCGGACACATCGTCGTCTCAGCCGATACGGCTGAAGACGCAATACGACAGGCCGCTCTGAACGATGAAAAGGTCAAAGCGGCAATTGCGGACAAACAGGTTGTCAAGGTGATCGTCGTGGCCGGCAAGCTGGTCAACATCGTTGTGCGCTGAGGTTTTCGCGCATTCTCTTGCAGGGCCGCGCGGGTGTAGGCTTGGATGCTCCGGCTACGGCGCTCGCCGCTTCCGGTCGCCATGACATCCTGCGGGGAATTTGGATACAACGAGGGAACTGCTCGTCTCTACTTGCGGCGCTGCAGGATTTCATCCTCGGTGCGCATCGCCTGTTGCGCTTTTTTCAGTCCCGCCTGAGCGGTGGCATTGGAGGGATCCAAGCGGACCGCTTGCTCGAAGGTTCTGACCGCCGTCGCATAGTCGCCGCCGTCGATCTGCTGCTGACCCGCTGTCGCCAGTTCCCGCGCTCGTCGCTCCCGCGCTGGTTTCCTATCATCGGGGTTGCCGGGAACCAACGGCATGCGCTGAACAACCTCCATCGCTCTTGCCTGTCGAGCCTTCCTCAGTCCCGCGTTGGCAGCCACATTGGAGGGGTCCAATCGGAGCGCCTGTTGATAGCTGCTGATGGCGCTGGCGTAATCGGCTCTGGCCATCTGCACCCGCGCCACGGCCACCAACTCTCGCGCCTGCCGCTTGGCTTCGGCAGAGGCTGGGGATTGAGGCGCTTTCTCGTCGTCCCACGTGACCTTTGGAGGTGTCACGGTTGCAGGTGGAGGGGTTACGGGTGCGGGCTGATGGGCACGCGAATTTGCAGTGGTGGTGCCCGGTTGCTTGGCAGGGGCAGGTTTTTCCGGCGCGACGGCCGGAGGAGGATTATCTTGCCGCGTGGGTCCTACCGGCGTCGCGGTGCTCGGATCAGGGTTCCAAGCCGTTGACGGTTCAACCGGCGTCCAGGACGCATCTAAGGAATTCACCACTCTCTTAACGCCCGGAACGGCTGCTGCGGTTTTAGTAGCCTCTTCGCGATTGGCAGCGGTATCCACAGTTCCCGTCAGGGTAACGACTCCATTCGCCACTGCCACGTTGACCTTGGACGCATTCAGGTTCGGCGCATGCTGTAGTCGCTCGGATACCGAGTTCACGAGACTGGCATCGCTGACCACCGTCTGGAAGTGCTTGGACATCCAGTAATATGCGCCAGCCCCGGCAGCGAGCACGAGCACCAATACAAGCGTAATCGTCTTGGAGTACGACTTCTTTCGTCCCGCGAGGTTTGGAACGGCTGCCGGCTGTCCCTGTGTCCGCGCCGGAGCGGCTGCGGCAGCGGCTGCCTGCGCGGGCGGGGTGGATTGGTGATACTGCTCACGTGGTTCGACTGGGGCCGATTTGGCAGGCGTGTACACCACACGCGCCCGGCCTTGGCCAGCCGGGGGTCCTTGGGTGGCTGCCGGCGAGAGCGGTGCGGTTGGCGACGGTGCGCTTCCCCCCGTCTCATCGACGACGCCGACCACAACGGTTGCCGCCTGCGACTGCAAAATCGCGGCCCAGCGCTCCGGGTCCTGCAGCGCCTCGATCATCTCGTCGATCGTCGAGAATCGCTTCTCCCGGTCCTTCTCCAGGGCCTTCATCACCAATTTGCTGAGGCCCGCGGGAATATTCAGGGCTGCGGCAAATTCACGCGGCGGCACTGGCACGGTATGAAGATGCTCAAGGCAATACCCCATCGGGGTGTCGCTTTCGAAGGGGAGCTTGCCGGTGATCATTTCGTAGATCACCACGCCCAGCGAATAAATGTCGGCCCGGCTGTCGATTTCGGTACCCACTTTGCCGCGCGCCTGCTCCGGCGACATGTACTGCGGAGTGCCGACCACCACTCCCTTGCGTGTCGCCGTGTAGGCGGCCATGGTAAAGGCGCCCTCTTTGACCTTGGCGATACCAAAATCCAGAACCTTGGCGGCTTCGTTACCCTGCTCATCTTGAGTGATGAGGATATTGTCCGGCTTAATATCGCGATGCGTAATGCCCAGCTTGTGAGCCGCCGCCAATGCCCGCGCCACTTGCAAAGAAATGCTAAGCGCGCGGCTTACCGACAGCGCTCCTTCCTTGTCGATGACGCTCCGCAGGTTAGGGCCATTCACGAACTCCATCACGATGTAGGGCCGGCCGTCTTCGGTGGTGTCGTAATCTTCCACCGCGATGGCGTTGGGGTGGCGCAGCTTGCGGGTGAGGACCGCCTCGCCTTTGAAGCGGTTGTTGAACGCCGTGTCATCGGCGTAGCTCGCCTTTACGACCTTAATGGCGCAGATCTCGTTAAAGGCCAGGTGTTTGGCGCGGTATACGTCGGCCATTCCGCCGCCGCCCAGACGCTCAAGAATCTGGTACTTCGAGCGGATCACCATCCCCGGCTCAATTTCGTTGGTCTCCCGCAATGCCGTATTGTCCTGCGGACAGACGCGGAAATTCGTGGGATAGCTGTGGCTGCAAACCGGGCAATGCTTCATAAGCGATCGCGGCGCGTATACAAATGATTATTAACTGCTCGCTAGAGAATACTTCGAAACCCATGGAAACTCGAAGCAAAACTTAGAGAACGTGACGATAGTAACAAGCGCGGTTTGCCGCAGAGGGAAGGGGGAACGGCGCACGCGACGGAGGATTCGAACGGCAGACCTCGTGCCTAAATGCAACGGATGATCGTTATTTTCCAGCTACTTAGCTATTTGACCTTGGTTACTCGGGCTTCGGTCATTCTGTAACCACCAGCTTGCCAGGTCGCCCGGACGGTCCCATTAGCTCGAAACTGCAATGTAATCTCACGTTTATCTGTTTTGGAACTGATGGTTTGAGAAGCCTGGGGGTAGCCTTCCGGCGACGTGGAGAACCGTATCGCACCTGTAAATATATCGAAGCCACCCCTGTGTCCTGTGCCTTTGTCTTCCCAACTGTAGATTCCCCGAACCTCATCCCCCTTGATAGAGGTTATGACCAAACAGAATTTACGCCACGGATTGACTTCCCATTGTCCCGTCCATATTCCGATCTTTTCACGCTGTGGAGTGTTGTAGTCAAACTCAAGCTTGTCGGGGAGTGGACAATAATCCGGGTGAGCCTGTATTCGGGGTTGCGGCGCACGTACTACGTTTGCCTGCGCTTCAATCTCCATCTTGGCCAATGCGGCGTAACGCCCTTGCGGATAGGCCCTCAGGAATGCCCGCAAGCGCGGCACGTCCTTCGAGTCCTTGACTGCGTCCCAATCAATCTGCTCCAGCGCTTCACGCGCCTGCTGCCTGTAGCGCCCGTTAGGATACTGAGCTAGATACGCCTGGATGCGAGCATGATTACGGCTGCTGAAGGCGGAATTCCAGTCGATTTGTTCGATCTGCTCACGAGCCTGCTGCGCGTAACGTCCGCCGGGGTGCTGATTAAGATATGTCTGCAGCTTGGATCGATCATTGCTGCCGTTTGCTGCCGTCCAATCGATTTGTTCGATCTGCGCGCGAGCGGCGTCGGAGAATGGGCTACTCGGGTGACGCTGGAGAAAAGCTTCCAGCTGGTTCCGGTCGTTGCTGTACCTCACCGCCTCCCAGTCGATTTGTTCGATCTGTGCGCGAGCAGCGTCCGCAAGCGGGCCACTCGGATGACGCTGAAGAAAAGCTTCCAGCTGGTTCCGGTCGTTGCTGTACCTCACCGCCTCCCATTCCTGGGCGGTCGTGTCTACGTGTCTCTTGGAAATGACCAGCAAAAGTTTGTCGTCAGCGCCTACTTCCCGAAGTTCCTTTTCGACATCGTCGGTCAACTCAAAGCTAACGCCGTATTGCTCAACCAGGGTGGCCACCCTCTTGGGACTCACGCTACCTTCGAGCAGCTTCTCGATTTCCGCCAGAGTAAAGGGTTCCTTAGTGGCTGTGTTTTCCGTGGAGTCCTGAGCGCCGAATGCCTTCGGCTGTACCGCGAGGCAAGTGCTTATTAAGAATAAAATCGCGCCCAGCCACAATATGCGATTTTTTAGCATAAGACCCACCACATCTCCACCATGTATGAACCCCAACGCCGCGCTAATGACCTTGTGCCCCACCAGAAGTGGTAAACCCGGCGCATGTGGCGGAGAAGGAATCCAGCCGCAAGGTGAATTCGCCATTGGGATCGGGATGGCGTGCCCAGGGATTGCGCAGCCTGACCGTGCCGGCGGCGAGATTGACGCTCAGGACTGTATAAGCATGGCTATCTTCATACCAGTCATCGATTTGCGATCCGAAGCGGGAGCGCCATTTCGATAGCACCATCTGCGCCGGAGGGTCGCCGGTCCAAACAACTACCGCCTGATGTTTCCCCAGCGCATTCGATATCGCCGCGAGTGCTTTTGCTCCGTCGCGCACAGTGTACGAGTGCGCCGTACCGTCGAAGGCCTGCATAACGCGTTCAGGCAGGCCCCCCTGGCCGACGGCGCGGTAAGCCCCGAACAGCTCTCCGTTGCTCTTGATCTCGCTTTCCAACGCATCGAAAGTGCCGCTCGAGTCCAGAAAACCGAGTGCGCGCTCTTTCAAAGCTTCGTCCAACGGGAAGATTTTCATCTCCTGCTTGAGCTGCGCCTTCAGGCGGACGCGATCGATGCTTCCAACCTGATCAATCTGCGTGCGGATGGCCCGGTCATACGCCAGCAGGAGTGCGTCCGAGCTGGCGACAACAGCGCTCAAGCTGAGCTTGAGGGCTGGGGATAGCGAGCTCCCGGCAATGCTCTCCACCAAGGCGGCCCGCAGGGTGCGTTGGGCATAGCCGCGGAACAGCACCGCAACCCAGAGGCCATCGGAGCGATCGTAGCCGCTATCGCGCGCGAACTGCACGTCTTCGGGATAAACCCGCTCGATCTTGCCGTCGGCAAAGCGCACGCTGAGATCGCCGCTTGCGTCCTGGCGGATGGCGGCACGTAACAGGGCCGGTTGGGTAGCGGCAAGGGCGGCAATGGTGGCATGGAAGTAACAACTTCCCAAAGCGCCTTGCCGTACGGATTGGGCGCTCAGCGGCATGGAGCCGTATAGCTCGACGGCGCCGAAGGCCGCATGGGTCGTAGAACACAGCAACAGGAGAATGAGAGTCCGCGAAAGGTTTTTCATATCACTGTCCCGCGCTAGCCTGCTCGCCGCTCAGGTTGAACTTGAGGGCCTTCGTAGCCGCCGCAATGGGCACTACGGAATTCTCGTATGTGACTACGCCAACAACGCCAGCCTCCGAAATAACAGGCGAACCCCAGCCCGCCGAATCGATCATCGCGTCCAAGCGAACCTCGCCCGCCGTAAAGGACCCGGAAATCACGATCAGCTCGGGACGCGCCTCTCGCCCCTGGATACCCTCGGGAAAACGAAACAGCGCCAGGGAAGAGCTTTCGCCCGTGCGCGCGGTCGTCGCCTTTACTGCTTTCAACGCCGCAACGGCTGGGTCGGTAATCTCGACCAATGCCAGAGCAGCGGTGCCTTGCCGGCGATGCACGCTGACCTTGACCACCTTGTTGCCGTCTTGCGGCAGTACCATGGACTCGACGGAGTCCTTAGTCGAGGACGACAATTTCAACTGTTTAGAGCTGAGCCGCCAAGCCTGCTCGGGGAGGAGTTTGTTATCGTCGTTACGCAGGCGAGCATTTGCGGGCCAGATGGCTAAGTCGTAGGCGACGACCTTGAGGCTTCGATCCTGCTTCATGCTTGCGGCGATATCGGGATCGAACTTCCAGGGCTCCAGGACCGATTTCGGCAAGAGCACTTGCTTGCCCGCAACCCGAAACCCCACGGCCGTGGCGTCGAACGGAAAGTTCTTGCCTGCTGAATCCTGCAACTGATAGGTGGAATGCGCCAGCACGAGCGTGGGCGCATACTGCTCCCAGAGTTGCTTTCGCCTTTGGGAAAACAACTTGGTCGTGGTCTGCCATCGGCTGCCGACGTTGTCCAAGGCAGTCTGAGCTCCATCGATCAACGCCAGCGCCGCGTTGCGGCCGACAGCCGCGCCGGGCACCTGCAGCTCCAGCGAATTCTGTATTTTTACGGGGACACGGGCACGGTTGGTGAACAGCAACAGCTTGGTGGCTGGGTTCAGACTGACATCGGCATAAGCCGTACCTGTCACGGAAAGCCTGCCGTCCGCCACGAGGGCACGCAGCGGCCTGAGATTGTCCAGGTCGTGGAGATAGACCGTAAGGATCAGAGGCTTTAACGGGGTGACTTTCTCATTAGGCGCCAGTACCAGATTGTCGGAAAGGGGCGAGGCATAAAACGGAACGCCGTTGATCCGCAGTTGATCGAATGCAACTTCTCGGAGCGTGACGTTTCGCGAGGAAGCGAGACTGATGCTGGCGCGCAACTGCACCTTTTCGGTGGTGGCCGATACAAGCGAGAGGCTTTCCAACCCTACCTGGACAACTGGTTTAGCGTCGTCGGCATTAGCCACGGCGACAAAAAGGGACCCGCCAAGTATTAAAACAAGCGCAACAACCCAGCGTAAACGAGCCATTCGTGCTCTCCCGAGGTGGTTTACCGGCCGACCTGGCGTTTCATCTCTTCGAATTTGCGGTTGATGTACTTATCCATGACCGAGGGCAGCTCCTTGTTCATGCGCTCGACGAAGCGATCTTCAGCCTGCTTCATCTTGCCGTCGAAGCCATCCATGCGTTGCTCCATCGTTTTCAAGCGCTGGTCGAGGGCAGGCGTAAATGTCTTGACCGCGTTCTGGGCCTCTTCGCGCAGTGCGGTTACCGCCTCTTTGTTCCTGTTGATCTGCTGGCCTTGATACAGCACGGCAAGCAAGAGAATGACCATGACCGCCAGGTTCGCGGCCAGCAGATTGCGAATGCTGTCTAGTTTTTTGTCCATCACTTGTTGATCTCCAACCTCTGGCCCTATTGGCCGTGCGGGACTTTGCATGCTGATGCCGCGCGGCATCTCCGGCTTCGGAGCTTCTCCCAAAACTACACGAACGGGTTTGGCGCTCACGTCCTCGGGCTTGCCCGCGACACTTTCGGCATATTGCAATACGGTTTGATCGGCCGTGGGACTTTCTGCAATAACTGTGGCCGCGGATTCATTCGCGACGCTCGTTACTTCGCTCTCCGGCCTACGCACGATTGTCTCTGCGAAACCTGGTGTTGCCGGCGTTTTGGAGGGCTCCTCGGTCAAACGGAAGCGAAGCTCGGGCCCGTCCGCCCCAAGCCGCAAAGTGTCTCCCGAGTGAACGATTCCAGCGCCAACGCGCTTCCCGTTCAAGAACGTTCCGTTTGCGCTCCGATCGGAGAGCGCGAGCTCGCCATCCTCGCGTAGTTCCAACATTACGTGCTCGCGGGAGACCATGGAGTATTCGGTCAAGCTGACGTCGCACCTCGAGTCGCGGCCAATCAGAATCCGAGCCTTTCTGTACGACCAATTGTTGGTCTGCCCGACAAGTTCAATCTCAACCAGCATGGTGTTCCTTCCTTCGCAACGCGATGATGATTCCTCCGATCAACAGCCCGCCATACCCGGCTACAATGCCAAAATATCTCCAAAAGGCGGTGGGACCTAACTTCGCCGGCCTGGGATCTGCTTCCCGGATCTTCCGCTCTGCCTCGGCACGCGCTTTCGCCAGTTCGTCGGGATGCAAGCTCGTGTAAATGTTGTTCAGCAGCAGATAGCTGTACTTCTCGCCATCGTGAATGTACAGATCCGCAATCCCCTCCAATCCCCATCGAGACACCATCAGCGGCGAGAGGCCATATTTCAGCGCGGGAGTCATTCCGGTTGGAATTAGCGCCGCTGGCAGCTCTTGCAACTCCACCTGCTGATTTGGGCGTTCCACCGCATAGAACGAGTGGATCGTATTGACCGGGATCAGCAGCCCGGCAAGCAACATTTGCGGGATCATGGTCAAGGGGAAGACATAGAGAGCCTTTTCGGCCGTGGAGAAGACGGACGAAATCAAGAGTCCCATGAGGCCGCCCACCAACGTCAAAAGCCACATCAGCGCAAAGCATTCCGCCAAGTGGTTTTCGACCGCGCCCATGCCCGCCAGCACCGCTATGAACAACAGCGACTGCATCGCCGCCACCGCGCCGACGTAGATCAGCTTTGATCCAACATAACTGCTCAACTTGAGGTCCCGTTGCCGTTCTCGTTTATAAACCGGAAGCTCGTCGACAATCTCGCGAACGGAAGAGGAGCAGCCGAACCAGAGCGCGACCAGCACGATCATGAACAGCACCTTGGGTTCGTTGACCGTCTGCTTCATGATGCCCATCAGAATGGCAACGACAACGGGGGGCAGCAGCAGCGTGGCCAGCGTGGACTTCTCTTTGAACTTAAGCGTGAACTGCCGGCTCAACAGCGTGGTGAGCTGGCGCCAGAAGGAGCGGCGTGGTTGTTGTCCGTGTTCGGCGGCAGGGCGTTTTTTTTCAGCCGCGACGGTTGCGAGCACGCTGCCGACCGACTCCTGATAGGCCTCCGACTGCCGGTACTGCGCCGCCCATTGCTCTGGCTCTTGCTCCTTCAACTTGTCGAAGATTTCATGAGGCCGCCGTGTCTGGAAGTACGACAGCATCTCCTGACTCTCACCGAAGTAGGCAAGTTTGCCGCGCACCAGCACGGCGACTTTGTCCAGCAGACTAAAAGACCCCAGCAAGTGGGTGTTGATGACGACCGTCGATCCTCGATTTGCAATTTGACGGAATAGCTGCATCATCGCCATTTCCGTCCGTGGATCTTGCCCCGCCGTCGGCTCGTCGAGGAAAAGCAGCGCCGGCTTGCTCAAGAGCTCTATGCCCAGGCTGACGCGCTTGCGCTGTCCGCCGCTGATCTTCGCGATTATGATGTCGGTGCGCTCGGTGAGGTCGAGGACCTTGATGATTTCATCGACACGGTTCCAGATTTCGGTCTCGCCGAAGTCGTCCGGAAGCCGCAGCCGCGCCGAGTAGTAAAGGCATTCTTTCACGCTAAGCTGCCGGTGGAGAATGTCCTCTTGCGGAACATATCCAATCAGCGCGCGCAACGAAGCGAATTCGCTGTACAGGTCGGCGGAGTTAAGCCGAACACTGCCCTGTCCTGCCGGCCTGGAACCGTTCAAGGCGTCCATCAGGGTCGATTTTCCGGCCCCGGAGGGTCCCAGCAGCCCGACGAATTCGCAAGGCTGAATCGCCAGCGAAACGTCGTCCAACAGCCGCAGTGGTTTGCCCGTATTGAAATCCGTGGTTTCGACGCGCAATGCGCGCGCCGTCAGACGGATGCGCGTGCCATCCGCCTGTTGCTCCATCTGCGAGCCGTCGAACACGAACTGCACCGCGCCAAGGCCAATGCGATCGCCCGGCTGGAGGACGTGCCTGGCGATGCGGCGGCCATTGACGAAGGTTCCGTTGGTCGAGTTGAGATCGATGAGTTCAAACTTGTTTGCAACCTTCCGCACCTCGGCGTGGCGCGATGAAACCGTAGGATGAGGAAGTGGAATAGTGTTCGCTTGATCGCGGCCGATGGTTACGACGGGCTTATCCAACTCGATGTCCCGCAGGATCAAGGCGCGACGGCGCGACTCCCGGTACAAAAAGATATACGACTCGCAAGCCCCGAACTGGATCAGGTCGCCTTCGTTCAGCCGGGCTTCGACAATTCTCTCGCCGTTGACAAAGGTGCCGTTGCTTGATCCCAGGTCGCGCAAAATTGCGCCATTCTTGTCGATAACGATCTCCGCGTGACGCGAAGAGATTGAGGGATGCTCAACCAGTAACTTGCCCGCGCCTTCGGTCCGCCCGAACTCCAGGCGTGAACCTTCAAGCGGGATGTCGCGCACCGCGTACTGGTCAAGAACCAGTTGCAACCGGCGTTGCGGAGTATCTTCCTCATGTTCGGACATGACCACCGTGCCGGCGCGCCGGGCGACGGCAGCCGACGCATACATTGTGCCCGGTTGGGCCACTCTTGCCGCTCCGAACCGTTCATCTCCCTGGCCTGAACCCGGGCTGCTCCCCAAAGTTTCCGGCGGAATCGGAAACAGGCGGCCAGACGCCGGGTCGCGGCGGAGATTGGAGACTCCGGCAGGCTGGAAGACAAAATGGTTTTCCCGGCGGAAACCGAAGCGAATTTCATCTCCGGGCTGCAAGACTCTTTCGTCGATCCGTTGTCCGTTTACAAAAGTGCCGTTCTGCCCCTTGCTCGTCAGCCGTACGGCGCCTTGCGCTTCGAGGGAAAGAATCGCATGCTGCCGCGAGAGCTCCGGGTCGTCAATAACGAACTGGTTCTGATCTTGCGCTCGCCCCACCCGAAGACCATTCGCGGGGACGTAAAACGGCTTGCCTTTGTAGGGACCGTAGAGCCCGAGCAGGCACGGCTGCGTGAAAGAGAGATTGAGCGCGTGGCATTTGACACAGAAATTGTCGGAAACGGAAGCGCCACACCATCGGCAAGTCGACATGCTCAACCCCGAATACGGCTCGGCTAAGATCTATGCCCTAGGAACACACGAACAGGAACTCTGGGCGCAAATCTAGCATTGCTTCCATCGGAGGTAAAGCTGCTTTTGCCCCTACCGGGACTGAGCGCAGAATCGCAGCAGCACGCAGGTAATGTTGTCGCTTCCGCCACCAGTCTTTGCCGCCTCGATCAGCGTGTCGCATGCCGTCTGAAGCGACGGTGCACTCTGAATGATCTCGAGGATCTGGTCGTCGTTTACGTGGCGCACCAGACCATCGCTTGAAAGCAGCAGCGTATCGCCGGGCACAATTTCCAGGTCGGAAACGTCCGGCTGCACGTCCGGCTCGGCGCCAAGTGCGCGCGTAATGACGTTCTGCATCGCGGAGACGGCGGCTTCCTCGATCGTCATCAGGCCACGCCGTACCCGCTCCATGATTAGCGAGTGGTCGCTCGTCAGTTGCTCCAAGGCCGCGTCGCGGACCAAATAAATACGGCTGTCGCCCACGTGCGCGATGGAAACCGACTTGCCTCGAACCAGAACCGCGGCGATCGTGGTGCCCATCCCGGACCACCGGATATCAGCTAGCCCGGCCTGGTAAATAGCGCGGTTTGCCGACAGGATTGCATTGCCCAAGGCATTAGCATGTTCCGAGCAATCCTCGAAGCGTCGCTCGAAAGCCGGATACGCGTCCGCCGCCGCTATCTGGCGGAAATAAGAGAGAACGGTCGAGACCGCCAGTTGGCTCGCAACTTCGCCGGCTGCCGCCCCGCCCATGCCGTCGCAAACAACAAAGATGCCGCAGTCGGTGTCGTATCCGAAGTTATCCTCGTTATTGGTGCGAACGCAGCCGACGTCGGTCTTACCGGCCACTTCGACAGCAAAATCCATCCGTGCCCATCCCCACGCGCCGAAGTCGGCAACCTGCTTACCGACGAGAAAATAACCTCGGGAACCCGCTCTCGAGGCGCCGGCCTGAAACTCCGCAGCCGATGCTAACATGCGCCAAATTGCGGGGTAAAGGAAGTTCGTTGCACTACCGCGCTAGACCGGATTCGCGGAGATGGCGCGGAGCGTGGTTCCGGAAGCGTAAGTCTCTGGCCTTCGTTGCCATCCTGTGGCAGACTACGGTGCAAGTCCGAAGTGTCCGCTGCGGAGGTGCTTGATGAGCGCCGGTGGCCCTGTCCGTATGGTTGTTTTGTTGTTGATCATCGCCGTCTGTCTTGCACTGTCGTCCCCGGCGGCGGCAGAAAGCATCAAGGAACTCAGAGCGCGCGCCGAACAGGGAGACGCCGACGCCCAGAGCAATCTCGGCCTGAAGTACTACAACGGCCGGGATGTGCCGCGGGATTATGCCGAAGCGCTGCTCTGGTTTCGCAGGGCGGCGGAGCAGGGTAATGCGTCCGGCCAGAACAGTCTCGGCTGGATGTATATGAACGGCAAGGGCGTACCGCAAGACTATGCCGAAGCGCTGCGCTGGTACCGCAAGGCGGCGGAGCAGGGCAATGCTTCGGGCCAGAACAATCTCGGCATGATGTACCGGAATGGCCGCGGCGTGCCACAGGACTATGCTGAAGCGGTGCGCTGGTACCGCAAGGCCGCGGAGCAGGGTAATGCGTTCGGCCAGTTCGACCTGGGGCGCATGTACGAGAATGGCTGGGGAGTGCCACAGGACAGCGCGCTGGCCTTGTATTGGTACAACAAAGCCGCCGAGCAGGGCGGCAAGGAGGCACGAGACGCCGCCCTGCGCCTCAAAGCCGCTGGAATCGTGCCGCGCGCTCCCGGGACCAACGACGCCGAGCCCTCCGTTGCTCAGCCGCAGCCGCAGCCGGAGCCGCAAATCGACCGCCGACTGGCGATCGATGAGATCGAAGAACTGCTCAAGGGAAGCGTTTCACCGCCAAGGGTAACCACGCTCGTACAGCAGTACGGCGTCAACTTCGAGTTGAGCGACGAGGCTGAAAAGAGACTTCGTGGCCTGGGGGCCGACGACAAGCTGTTAATCGCCATCGCCAAGAACCGTCGCTGACGGTGAACGGCGAATACACGGAAGGAATGAACACATACTGAAAAAAATAACCCCGTGCTGGTTGGCGACGGGGTTAATTGGGAGGAAATCTACTGTTCAATAACTGCCTTGACAATACATCAAGCGTTAGCCCCATGGAATAGGGTCTTTATCGTACATCGCCGGCGGAAACGCCGTAATCCCGGCGCTGGAGCTTTCAGCCGGCCAGTTGCTCAATCGAATGCGTGCCGTAACGACCAGCGCCGCTACGCTGCTGCCCGGCACCCTTGCATTGCGCGTGGAAACAGGATGTTGTTTTCCTTGTGGATGTGCTGGTGAAGGTCCGCCTCGAACTCCTGCAGTAACTTGTAGAGCGCGCGGAAACTGGTGCAGGCGTCATCCGGCACCTTGTAATCGGCGGTCAGCCGGCGCATTTCGCGCAACGCCTCGCCCGCACTGTCGTGTTCTGACATCATCATGCGGATCGGGTGTTCGACCGAGCCGAAGCAGGAGGGCGGCGCCGGCTCATGCTGCAACGAACTCTCTTCGCTGCGCGCGATGTAGGGAAACAGTATCTGCTCTTCTTTCATCAGATGCATGGCAAGTTCGTCGGCCAGCGCGGCAAACTTGTCGCGAACACTGGCGAGCTCGGGACGATTCTCACCGTGTTTGGCAGTGACTTTGTCCAGCAGCGCCTCAAGGTTCGGGATCTGCTCGCGCACGTAGACGTGATGCGTGCTCTTGATGTTTTCGATCAGGTCATACAAAGGTTCCGTCGCCCAGTTGTTCGCCGGCGCGGTTCTTGTCTGTTGTTCGGATTGCAGCCGCTCCAGCATGGCCGTGAGGGTGTCCAGCTTCTTTCCGGCCGCCGTGCATGCCTCGGCCAGCGGCTTTTGCCCGCCGCAGCAGTAGTCGATTCCAAGCTGCTCGAAAACGTTGATGGAAGACGGGAGTTCGAGTACGAACTCGCGAACGGTTCTGCTCGTGTCGATAGCCATGTTGAATGCCTCCGTAAACGGCCGCGTTCGAGTGCAAGCGGCGATGGGATTGCGCGGGCTGAAGTAAATCAGCTTTTTCGCGCCTGAACGTAATCTAGAGGCGGATGCCCGATAGCACGATGACTAAAGTCACGAGGAAGGAAAAAACAACGGGCGGATTGGACTTCAGGGTCGAAAGCGGCGGGCTGCTATGACGTGGGTGTGCCCGTTTCCAGAACCTGTTCGGTCGCGGGTCTGAGTTCCTTGGCCGTGAGCTGATCGACCTTCCGCGGTTCGGGGAACAGCCAGGCCCACAGCGCCACTACCACGATGCTTTCCACGCCGCCGAGAACAACGGCGGGAATGGTGCCGAACCACGCGCCAGTCACGCCCGACCATCGAGCAGACACCTCAACGGGCGTGGAAACGTGCATAATCAAACTGTGGAAGGCGCAGACCAGAATCTGGAGCTTGGCCCGTTGTTCATGCGATGGGCACGCGATTCCGTGCGCGCGCGGGGTTTAGGCAAATCGCTGGCGTATCTTGCCACGCAAGTCTGGAGCCTGTTGTGCGACAGCATGCCCGAGCGCCGACGCAGCCGCTTCGGCGACATCGACTACGATTGCGACTACGGATTCGATACCACCTGGGCGCGGCTGAGCTGGAGCGTCCGGCTGCGCGAGGTCTTTACCGAACGGCTGTATCAGCCAACGGTTCCGGCTGAATTTTCCGAAATGCTGCAACAACTGGCGCGAGTCGACTTCACGCACTTCACCTTCATCGACCTTGGCTCGGGCAAGGGAAGAGCGCTGCTGCTGGCCGCCGAGTATCCCTTTCGGCGCATCATCGGAGTGGAAGTACAAGCCGAACTTCACGCCGTCGCCGAGGAAAACCTCGCAAGACTTCGTGAAAACGACGGCAGAATTGACGCGCAGTCAATCTGTCTCGACGCTCGCGAATTCAGGTTTCCGCCCGATCCGTTGGTCGTCTACCTTTTCAACCCCTTCCCGGATTACGTGCTCTCGGCTGTCATCGACAACCTTCGAACGTCACTCGCCCGCCATGCTCGCCCGGTGTATGTCATTTACAACGCACCCTTCGAGCAGCACGTAATCGAGAAGGGAAACACCCTGCGCAGGATCGTTCAAACCCATCAGTACGAGATTTATGAGGCGAGTCTCTGACTGTGATTAGTGAGAGGGTTTTCGAGTTGTTGCTGTATCCCGCCCAGCCAACGTCATTCGGAGCGAGAGGCGCCTTGCGACGCGAGTCGAGGAATCTCTTGTGTTACTTTACTGAGGGAAAACAAAAGATCCCTCCACTCCGTGCCCCCGGGTGGCCCACCCTAGCTTTTGTTGCTAGGGTGGGGCAGTTCCGGCAAGCCAGTCTAGAGCAATTTTCCAATAGGTATATCCCAACATATCAAACTGTCATGGCGAGCGAAGTCGAGCCACCTTTTGTTTCTGCTGCCGAAAACAAAGGGTGGCTCCACTCCGCTTCGCTCCGGTCGCCATGACATTCCCTTGGGACATTTGGATACACCAATAAGGGAACCAGTTTGCGCTATTTCAGTCGCGACAGCAGCGAGCGTGTTTGCCGGAACCAGGGACGCTCCCGGCGGCGTTGAAAGCCCGGCATGGTGCGGCGTTTGGCCATGATCTGCTCCGCCCACTCCCGCGCTTCGGCGGCCCGGCCCCGTGCTGCCAGAAACTCTGCATAGTGATACTGCGTTTCCGTCAAGGTCGAAAGCTGCATGATGCGGCTGAACAGCGCCTCCGCCTTTTCGTTCTGGCCGGTTCGCGCGTAAGCCCAGGCCAGCAACCCGGCGGCGCGGTGGATGTCATAGCCGGGTTCGGTTCGCGTCACCCGTTCCAAGTCTTCTATGGCAGACGGGAAATTACCGAGCTGCAGCAAGGCCAAAGCCCGGCGATAAAACGGATCGGGGGAGTCTGTACGCTGCGTGATCGAACGGTCGAAGCAGGCGCGCGCCCTTTCCCATTTGCCTTTGTCGAGGTAAAGCTGCCCGAGTTCCTCATAATTTCCGGCTGAAGGATTCTGGCTCACCGCGGCTTCCAGTTCCCTGATCCGGCGGTTTCGGCTCACAAAGTTGAACGCACCGGGATCGCGCAACTCGGGAAGAGCTTGCGCCGCCAGGTAGATAAGCGATCCAAGCGGGCCAAGAAGCAGGATGATCCACAGCCAGTACGAATCCGGCTGGCGGCGCACGAAGTGGATGAGAGCCGCCGCCATCAGCAACATGCCAGGCAATCCGAAGCTGAAGAATCCGAACATTCCACTAAATACTAGCAGTGTAAGCACCTAAGAGGCTGTTGAAAACCGCCGTCGGGCAAGATGAGCCTGGCGATGTAATAACCTTGGTGCCCCTTGTGGTGGGAGGCCGAGCTGCGGACGTGTAAAATCGAGAAGAATGCATTCTATTCGGCTCATTGCCGTAGACATCGATGGAACCCTGCTGAATTCAAGCTTTCAGGTTTCAGCCGCGAACCTGAAGGCGTTGCTCGGTGCCCACCAACGCGGCGTCGAAATCGCGCTGGTTACCGGCAGGCGTCACAATTTTGCTCTGCCGATAGCTGACTCGCTCGGCTTCAGCGTAACCCTCATCAGCTCCAATGGCGCGGTCACCCGGTCGAGCGACGGCAGCCTTTTTCACCGCGACCTGCTTCCGGCGGATATCGCCCGTGAGATGGTTCGTCACATGGCCGCTTTCCGCGGAAACACGGTCCTGTCCTTCGACCGCGAGGGCAAGGGTGCGCTGGTGGTTGAGACCACCGAGTTACTGAATGTCGCCATCCGCCGCTGGATGGAAAAGAATGCAGAATACCTGGACTTGGTGAAGCCGCTGGAAGATGCAGTGACTGAATCGCCGGTTCAGGCCACTTTCTGCGGTGATATTGCCCGCATGCGGGAGGCGCAGCAGGCGCTGATGAACTCAGGCCTGTGGGAACGAATCACCGTTTTGCGCACCCAGTACGAGGAGCGCGACCTTTGCATTGTGGATGTGCTAAACCACGGCTGTTCGAAAGGGCACGCCCTGCGCCGCTGGGCCGAACACCGCGGCATCGAACGGCAGCAAGTCATGGCCATCGGGGACAATTACAATGACATCGAAATGCTGGAGTTCGCCGGCGTCCCGGTTATCATGGCCAACGCTTGCGACGAGTTGAAGCAGAACGGCTGGATGATTACCTTGGGAAACAATCAGGACGGCGTTGCTCACGCCGTCGAGTCGGTGTTGGGATGACGAATCGCCGCTGGCCATGGCTGATGCTGCTGCTGTGCGCTGGTTGCGCACACGGGGCGGAACTCGCGCGGCTGACAAACGGCTTCGACCTGCGTTGCGAGCGCCACGAAGAACTCGGCGGCGTGACTCGTCTGTACCCGGACGCACAAGGCGCGGGCTTCATCGAGATCGCCACCGAGCGTATTTCCGGGTATGAGCCGGCGCCCGCTCCGCAACTTCCGGCACCGGCGACCACCCTCCCCGAGCACATCGCGAAGGCCGGGTTGCAGACCGGGATCGATCCCGACTTCATCCACAGCGTCATCCGGGCGGAGAGCGGCTACAATGCGAAGGCCGTTTCGCCGAAGGGCGCCCAAGGGCTGATGCAATTGATGCCGGCAACCGCGGCGAAGCTCGGAGTGCGTGATAGTCTCGATCCCGCGAACAATATCGACGGCGGCAGCCGCTACCTGCGTGAGCTGTTGTTGCGTTACAACGGAGACGCCGGCAAGGCGCTGGCAGCGTACAACGCTGGACCCGAGTCGGTGGAGAAATACCAGGGGGTTCCGCCCTACCCGGAGACTCGGAGCTACGTTGCCCGCGTCATCAACGATTTTAATCGCCGCAAACTCTGCCCCGACAAACGCAAAGACGGCGTTTGTCAGGGACCCCGGCTTCCACCCCAACGAGCCGAGCCTCGTTGGGGACCCCGGCTGGCAGCCCCGAACCCGCCGGTGAACGCAAAGGATTCGAAGCATCCGGTCCGCAACGAGAAGGGCGCTTCCAAGCCTCGCCAGGCTGGCCAGCGCAAGCACGCCGCGGCAGCCGCGGCAAAAGCGACGCCGGCCGGTCACCCCGCGAACCAAACACGCAACGATCGCGCCAGCAGGGCCGAAGGAGAGAAATCGACTCGGGCCATCGTGCCGCTCTCTGCCAGAAATCAATTCCGATGAAGAAGAAGCACGCAATCACCTCGGCGATCGTATTGGCTGTTCTGGCGGCGCTTGTCTACTCTCAATTCCGGCACTGGCGGAGCTTCGACTGGCAACAGTTTTGGAAAGTCAGCAAAGACGTAAACCTTTGGATGGTGCTGGGCGGAGTAGTCCTGATCTACCTGGCTGACGTGCTGCGCGCCGTGCGCTGGAAGCTTTTTCTTAGTCCCACCTGCAAAACCACCGTGAGCCGTCTGATTCCTTCGCAATTCATCGGTTTCACCGGGCTTGCGTTGCTGGGCCGTCCCGGCGAACTGGTGCGGCCATTCCTGGTGGCCCGCAAGGAGAACCTGACGTTTTCTTCGCAACTCGCCGTCTGGGCGGTCGAAAGAGTATTCGATATTTCCGCCGTGGCTATTCTGATGGGTTTGTCCCTGGCAATCTGGGGAGACAAGTTCAAGGCCTATCCGCAGGTACAAACCGCCGGTTATCTGCTGCTTGGCTTGGCAGCGGCGCTGGCGCTGATTTTCTTTCTTTTGTGGTGGCGTACCGAGCAGATTGCCTCCGTCTTGGACCGCCTGCTCCGGCCACGCTCGGAACAGGTTGCGAACACAATCTGCCGCAAGGTGCGCGCCTTCGGTCAGGGGCTGCACACCATTCGCGACCTGAAATCCTTTCTGCTCATTGCCCTGGTGTCGCTCTGCCTGTGGGTTTTCATCGCACAGGCCTACATTCAGGTCATGCATGCTTATCCAGTCACTACTGTCGAAGTGCAGGCCGACACGGACGATGATGACGACTCCGGCCCGGTGGTGACCCGCACGATTCGTCTGCACCAGATGAAACTGGAAGACGCGCTGCTGGTGATGGGAGCAAGCATGGCCGGTTCCATTGTGCAATTGCCTGGGGTCGGAGGAGGCTCACAGTTAGCGGTTATCGAACTGCTGTCCTCCGATATATTCAAGAACGAGCCCTATAACATTACGCGCGAACTTGCCGTCAGCGTTGGCATGCTGTGCTGGCTGGTGACGTTCATGGCGGTGATTCCCGCGGGACTCATCATGGCTCATCGCGAACGCATCTCTCTGCGCATCATTTCGCGTGAAAGCGAGATGGAAGCTACGCAGGCCGAACGGCCTGAGTGCGCGCCCACGGTAGTCGCCGGGCAAGTTGACGCTCCTCGCAAAGGTGATTAGTTCGTCAACAAACGGCAGTTCCCTCTTTGCCTGAACGGCATGCGCGCCTCAACCTTCTTCCTGCTACAATTGCCTGTTTACTGGTGCTCTTCAGTCCATGAAATGTCCTTTTTGCGGCTTTGAGCAGGATAAAGTCGTCGACTCGCGCGAAAGCAAGGAAGGCGAAGCCATACGGCGGCGCCGGGAATGCCTGCGTTGCGAGAAGCGTTACACCACCTACGAGCGCATCGACGAGATTCCGTACATGGTGGTGAAAAAGGACGGACGCCGCGAGAAATTCGAGCGTCAGAAGGTGCTAAACGGATTATTGCGCGCCTGCGAGAAGCGCCCCGTCTCCATCAGCAAACTGGAGCAGATCGTCAACGAAGCCGAGAGCTTTGTTATCGACTCCGCCGAACGCGAACGCAAGACAAGCGAGATCGGCGAACTCATCATGCTTCGCTTGCGCGGCCTCGACAAGGTAGCGTACGTGCGCTTCGCCTCGGTTTACCTCGATTTCAAAGATGTCCAGGAATTCATGTCCGAGTTGCAGGACTTGTTAAAGACAAAAGACAACGGCAAGTCGACTGCCCCCGTCAAGGCAAAGGCAGGGCCCCCGCTCGCCTGAGAGGTGGCGTACCATGGCTCACAAAATCACTTTGATTCCCGGTGATGGCATCGGACCTGAAGTGACCGGCGCAGCCGTTCGAATCCTGGAGGCGACCGGAGTCAAGTTCGAATGGGATACGTTCGAAGCAGGTGCCGATGCCTACGAGAAGTACCACGAGTACATCCCCAAGAGCCTGCTCGACTCGATTGAAAGCACTCACGTCGCACTCAAAGGGCCGCTCACGACCCCGATCGGCGGCGGCTTTTCCAGCATCAACGTCCAACTCAGAAAACGCTTCGAACTGTTTTCCAACTTTCGCCCTATTTACAACCTGCCCAATGTGCCGACACATTATCCGGGCGTAGACCTGATCATCGTTCGCGAGAACACCGAGGGGCTCTATTCCGGAATCGAGCACGAAGTCGTTCCGGGAGTCGTCGAAAGCCTCAAGATCATCACCGAAAAAGGGTCTACGCGGATCGCGCGCTGGGCCTTCGAATATGCCCGCAAGACGAAGCGCAAGAAGGTGCACGCAATTCACAAGGCCAATATCATGAAGCTCTCCGACGGCCTTTTCCTGCGCTGCGCCCGCACGGTTGCGAAAGAATATCCGGAGATCACCTACGGCGAGCACATCGTCGACAACACCTGCATGCAACTGGTGACCAACCCGTACCAATACGACGTGCTGCTGCTGGAAAACCTCTACGGCGACATCATCAGCGATCTTTGCGCGGCTTTCGTGGGAGGTCTCGGGCTGGTTCCGGGGGCGAACTTCGGCGAGCATTGCGCGATCTTTGAAGCGGTTCACGGCTCGGCCCCTGATATTGCGGGCAAGGGCCTCGCCAACCCGACCGCTGTGCTGCGTTCAAGCATCCTCATGCTGCGCCACCTGGGAGAGCAGCAGGAGGCGGACCGCATCCAGCGCGCGCTCGAAGTGGTTTATTCCGAGCGCAAACACCTTACTCGCGATGCGAGCGGAAGCGCTTCGACCAATCAGTTCGCTGACGCGGTGATCGCAGCCATGGAGAACGTGCCGGCAGCCCTCTCCGCCCCGGCTTCCGGGAAAAATCAGTAGAGCCTGTTTCATAAATGTTTTTTTGAAGGGGCGCGGCTTCGGTCCGGGGTCCCCATTACGCGCCGTTTTTGCGCGTCGTGGGGTGGAAGCCGCAGCCGCCTCCAGCATCTCAGCTTCTTAAGTCCGCTCGGACGATTCGGACGGCAGCTCGCGTTTTACCCCCCCGCCAGCGCGAACCTCCGCATGAGGTCCGCATCTAAGTTGTCGCACGAGCGAAAATCGCAGCGTCGAAGCAAGGAGAGTCTCTATGGCAGACAAGGTGAAACCAGTGCCCGATGGCTACCATACGGCAACGCCATATCTCATCGTGAAAGGCGCCGCCAAGGCAATCGAGTTCTACAAACAGGCCTTCGGCGCGACGGAGGTGGAGCGCATGGAGATGCCGGACGGCAAAATCGCCCATGCCGAAATCAAGATCGGCGATTCCATCATTATGCTGGGCGATGAGGCGCCGCAGCATGGGACCCGCGGCCCGAAGTCTCTGGGCGGCTCTCCCTGTGGTCTATATCTATATGTCGAAAACGTGGACGAGACTTTCAACCGGGCCATCACCGCGGGAGCAACCGTAACCATGGCGGTCAAAGACCAGTTCTACGGCGACCGCAACGGAAGCCTTGTCGATCCATTTGGCCATACCTGGTACGTCGCCACCCGCCAGGAAAACCTTTCGATGGATGAGATTCGCCAGCGCCTCCCGGCAGCATGACGAACGTCGCAGGGCAAAGGGGATCACGGGGTTGGTCAAACTCGTTAGTGGCCCACATCCGCCGTTTTTTGGCGAATGTGGGGATTTTGCAGAGGGTTCTGCTCTAAGGGTTAAACTGCCCCACATCTGCAACAGAAGCAGATATGGGCCACCGCGCTTTCAGAACGGAATATCGTCGTCGGTGATCTCGGTGCTCTTCTCTGTGTTCTTCGCGCCGGCGGGCTCGCGCTGATCGAAGTCGTTGCCGGCCGCGGCGCCGCGTGAGCGCCCACCGGAGTGGCCGCCCTCCTCGCCTCCGCCGCCTCCGCCGCCTTCCCCGCGTCCGCCGCCGAGCAGCACTAGGTCATTGGCCACGATGTTCGTCATATACTTCTTCTGGCCGGTCTGCTTGTCGTCCCATGAGTCTGTACGGAGACTGCCCTCGATGTAGACCGTGCGGCCCTTCTTCAGGTACTCGCCGGCGATCTCCGCCAGCCGAGCCCAGCAGGTAATGTTGTGCCACTCGGTGCGGTCCTGCCATTCGCCCTGCTTGTCCTTGAAGCGCTCATTCGTTGCCAGCGAGAACTTCGCCACCGCCGTGCCCTGGGGCGTGTACTTCACCTCGGGATCCTTGCCGAGATTGCCGATTAGAATGACTTTATTGACGCTCTTTGCCATGCGCTGATTCCTCGGTTTGCAGTTGAATGCTCAAGTTTAGCAGCAAAGCAAAAGGTTTCAAGGAAAACCAACTTTGCTGTGTCATTCTGAGCGACCACCGGGAGCGAAGAATCCCAGTTGGGCGTGGGGCTGAGGCGCAGCCGAAGGATTTCACCAGTAAGCCTAGAACGGCGCGGGGTGGGACAGTTTCTTGGGATGCTTCACTCCGTTCAGCATGACAGCACAGAATCTGCTCTACTGCGCTCAGCAGACCCCCTGAATCATGTTACAAACTCTTGGATACTACACGAACAGCTTATACAGCATGAGGTAGATGACGACGCCGGTAACGCTGACGTACATCCAGAGCGGGAAAGTCCAGCGCGCAATCGCCTTGTGCAGGGCGTAGCGGGCCCGCAGGGCGCGAGAGAGCGCGACCAGCACCAGCGGCACGATGACGACGGCCAGGATCGTATGGCTCAACAGAATGGAAAAATACAGCGGGCGCGACCAGCCGTGTCCCTGGAAGTGAACGCTTCCGACGTGGGCGTGATAGTAGAGGTAGGAAGCGAGGAAAGCCGCCGAGGTACAGAGCGCGGCGAGCATCATCAGCCTGTGCGCCTGCATCCGTCCGCGCCGGATGAAGTTATACCCTGTCAGCAGCAGAACGGCGCTGGTGCCGTTAAGCAAAGCATTCAGCGCGGGAAGTGAACTCAATTCAACTTGCATTGTCAGTCACCTGAAAAACTGCTCTCCGAGGTGTCATCCTGACTCAGCCGGGGTCCCCGACAAGCCCGCTGTTGGCTTGTTGGGGTGGAGGAGCGAAGGATCTGCTGTTCGCGCGTGCTCGAAATAAAGCAGATCCTTCGGTCGCGCAAAACCGGCGCAACCTCAGGATGACACTGTACGAGCTTTTCAGCAGCCCCTGAAGCCACGCCCCTTCAAAACCGGGACCTGAAACAGTATGTAGGCTCAACGCCGATCGCAATCCTATGCTGCCGGCTTCGTCGTGCGCCGATTGGCCATGAAAAAGGCCAGTGCGAACATGACTGCGGTGAAGACGGCCAGAATTGCAAGGCTCATGCCGATCGACAAATCCATAGCCGTGCCCGGGAAAAGCAAGGCCCGCAGCGCCTCCGTCCCGTACGTCAAGGGGTTGATGCGCATCAGCACGCGAATCCAGAAGGAAGCTCCGCTCAGCGGAAACAGCGAGCCGGAAAGCAGCCAGAGCGGAATCAGGAACAGGTTGATGATGGCGTGGAAGCCGGATGTGGAGTCCATTGGCCAGGCAATCGCGAAGCCGAGCGCAGTGAGCGAAAACGCCACCAAAAAGATATCAAGCGCCACCAACAAGAATTGCACTATGCCGATGTGGACGCCCACCAGGGGCGCGAATACCAGGAAGATCAGGCCCTGCAAAGTCGCCAGCGTGGTGCCGCCCAGGACTTTTCCCAGCACGATCACGGAGCGGTGAACGGGCGCCACCAGCACGGAGAGCAGAAAGCCTTCGTTACGATCTTCAATGAGCGACATCATGGCGAAGATCGAGGTGAACAACACGATCATGATGAGGGCGCCAGGAAAAAAGAATTCCAGGTAGTGCTGACTCGATCCGCCATTGCGGAACGAGGTGCCGAAGCCGGAGCCGATCACGATCCAGAACAGCAGCGGCGAGGCGATCACGCCAACCACGCGGCTGAGGTTGCGGTAGAAGCGCACGACCTCGCGTTGCCACAGCGAAAGGGCTGGAACCAGGCTGAAGGATGCGGATTCGTTCGCGTGCGCCGGAATGGCGGTCGTCTGTGTCGCCACGTTTACTCCCCTCGGTCCCTGGACTGGCTAGACCATTTTAGCGAAAGCTGTAGTCGTCGAAGCAGCCGGGCGTTTTTCAGCCCGGCGGTGAACGCGGGATACACTAATTCCTAAACTGCTCTAGTGCTTCTTTTTGGCCTTCTTGGCCGCTTCGACTTGTTTATTCTCTTCGTCTTCGTTCCAGAAGCGATGGCCGGTGCGGCGGATGAACACGTCTTCCAGGGTCGGTTTGCTGACGGAAATGGCGGCAATCTCGCCGGGAAAAGCTTCCACCACTTCGGGAACGAAGCGGTGTCCTGCCTCGCGCTCAATGCGAACCTGGTTGTCCAGCACGGTCGTCGCCAGCGCGAAGCGCGCGCCGATGCGGGCAGCCAACGCGTCCGGGGCAGAGGTGTCCAGCAAAATTACGTCGCCGCCGATTTCCTGCTTCAACTCGGCCGGCGTGCCCAGCGCGACCAGATTCCCATGACTGAGAATTGCCAGCCGGTCGCAGCGCTCGGCCTCTTCCATCAGGTGCGTGGTCACGATAATCGTCACCCGCTCCTGATCGCGCAGAATCTGCAGGTACTGCCACAAGTCTCGCCGCGCACCCGGATCGAGCCCCGTCGTCGGCTCGTCGAGCAGCAGCACCGATGGCCGGTGCAGCAGGCCCTTGGCGAGTTCCAGACGCCGCTGCATGCCGCCGGAGAATGTCTCGACACGATCTTTTGCCCGGTCCGCCAAGCCCACGCGGCGCAACATCTCGTTGGCGCGCTGCTTAAGCGCTGCGCCGCGCAATCCGTAGAGATGCCCAATATGCCGCAGGTTCTCTTCGGCCGAGAGTTTGCCGTCGACGCTTTGCGCCTGAAAGACGACGCCGATGTGGCGGCGAACTCCGGCGGGATCGGTCGCCGCATCGTGGCCCATGATGCTCGCATGTCCAGCCGAAGGCAGCATCAGGGTTGAGAGGATGCGGAACATCGTGGTCTTTCCGCTGCCGTTAGGCCCGAGTAGTCCGAAAATCTCCGCCGGATAGACCTCGAACGACACGCCATTCAGCGCGGCCCGGTTGTCGTAGGCGTGACGCAGTTGCTGAACGCTGATTAACGGTTCGGCTCCCGGAGTTCTTTCCATCACGCCGACTTCGCTGGACTCTGGTGACATTCTCATGATCGCTGGATTTGCCCTAATAACCCGCTCTCCACTCAATTCAATAGTTGATGCTGTTGATCATCATCAGCGCAAACAGCAGCGGCAAGTAAAGCACCGTTGCCTGCAACAGTTGGCGGGCCAGCACCTTGGCGCGCGGCTGCGAGGGCGCGAGCTTCTCCCGCCAGATGCGCAGGCAGAAGCAGAACTGCGCGATACCGAGCACAACCGCGCCAAGAAAATAGCCGCGTCCGGAGATGCCCATGAGAAACGGCGCAACCGTCACGGGAATTAATGCGAGCCCGTAGACAAGAATCGCCTGCGCGGTGGAGACGCCGGAGCGTTCCACCACGGGAAGCATGCGAATTCCCGCGCGCTCATAGTCATCGCGATACAGCAACGCAATGGAGTGGAAGTGTGGAAACTGCCAGAAAAAAACAATCGCAAAGAGGACAAACGCCTCCCATTCGAGTTGACCGCGAACGGCCGTCCAACCAAGCACCGGAGGCATCGCGCCGGGAAATGCCCCGACGAAGGTACACAACGGCGTGACCTTCTTGAGCGGTGTGTAGGCGACCAGGTAGACGAAAGAAGTCAGCAGGGTGAGCCCCGCAGTGAGCAAGTTGGTGGCAATCGCGAGATAGAGCAGACCCCCGAAGATCATTGCCAGCGAAACCACCGTCGCATGCTCGACGCTGATGCTTTGCTTGACCAGCGGGCGCATCGCGGTGCGCCGCATCAGGGCATCCATGTCACGTTCGACGACTTCGTTCATCGCCGCCGTACCACCGGAAACCAGGCCGATGCCGAGCAGCGCGTGCAGCAACGTCCAGGAAAGCGAACTGACACCCGACTGGGCGGCGCCGAAATAAAAGCCGCACCACGCCGTCATCACGATCAGCGTAGTAACTCGGGCTTTGATCAGCTCGGCATAGTCTCTGGCCAGAGCGGCGGCGGCGCTGCCGCGAGGCATCGCCAGGGGTTGCGGGGCCCCCAGCAAGCCCAGCCTTTGGCTTGCTGGGGTGCTTTGTGTGATCGAACTCATGCGGCAGCGGCCTCGCTAACCTTGCTCAAAAGCGTCTCCTCCACTACGGTGTGCCTGCGGGCCTGGATCGCGAGAATGACGGAAGTGGCAAGCACCAGCGCGCCTACCGCGACGTGAGCGACGGTGGTGAGCACCATGCTCATCCCCGGCTGCGAAGCGCCTTTTCCCCATTCAACGCGTGTAAGATACGACCCGAAGCCAAGCGAGAGCTGCACAAACAGCAGCACCAGCAACGCAACCGCGGGCTTGCGAAGTTGTGGCGTCCGCGCATACCGCGAAAGCACGCGTACGCAAGTCCAGAGCAGCAGCGCCGTGACTGCAACGGCACTAACGAGGTGCGGCAACAGCTTCATTCCGGAGTGGCGGAAGCCCGCTCCCAAAATCAACTGCAAATAAACCGAGCACACGGCCAGCACGCTCAGCGTCGCCAGGCGCGGGCGCTCGCTCTGCGTGATCAGCACAGGCGCCTCGTTCACCCATCCGCGCCCGGTAAACAACGCCATGCTGATTACGATGCAAAAGAAAGTCTGTCCAAGCGTGGCGTGGGCGGTTGAAACCGCGGGCGGAAGGTAAAACAGGACGGTGATCCCGCCCAGAATGCCCTGCGCAATCACGGTTGCCAAAGCTGCCCAGCCGAGGGCGCGCATCCAAGGGCGGCGATCCACGCGCTGCGTCCACACCGCCAGCACAATCGTGAGCAACCCGGTGAACTGCGCGATCATGCGGTGTCCGTGCTCGAACTTTACGCCATCCACCATCGGCGGAATGCGATAGAGCGAACCGAACGAGGTCGGCCAGTCGGGCACCGAAAGTCCAGCATCGTTGCTGGTTACCGACGCGCCCGCCAGGATCAGCAGGAAAGTGCAGAGCGCAATGAAAACAGCAAACCGATGATGCGCCCCATTAAAAGTAGTGCTTGAGGAATTTGTCACAGTTTTCGATTCTCCGTAGTTCGGGATTATGGCCTGCACCGCTGGTCGCCATCCCCATGTTGACCTGACCCGCCACGGCGACGAAATAAACCTGCTACCAGAGCAGATGCCTTTTCCTGCCAACTGGTTACAGAAGTGTTGATGGATTCTTTGGGGTGTTTCCCACTTTGAATCGAGACGCCGGCCAACCCAGGCGCGTACCAACCCAGGGCGCCAGTCGGTCGGGCTGAAAACACGACCGCCACGTGCATCTTTCGCAATGCATTGCCGGCCGTGTGGCAAACTTTACTTCAGCCTTATTTCAGCTCCGGAAAGTCTTCTTCCCAGTATTCACCTTCGCGACGTTCGCCAGATTGGCGCGTTTGCTGTTCGACAGCCCGCAACTGCACGCGGCGGATCTTGCCGGAGATGGTCTTCGGCAGATCGGAGAATTCGATTCGCCGCACGCGTTTATAAGGTCCCAGGCGTCCTCGAATAAAGGCGAATATCTCTTTCGCCAGCTCCCGCGATGGCTGCACCCCGGGAACCAGCGTCAGGAAGGCCTTGGGGACGTTCCAGCGGATCGGGTCGGGACTCGGGACCACGGCTGCCTCAGCCACGCTCTGGTGCTCGATGAGCGCGCTTTCCAGTTCGAACGGGCTGAGCCGGTAATCGGAGCTCTTGAAAACGTCATCGGCGCGGCCAACGTAAGTGAAATAGCCGTCGGCGTCGCGGCGAGCCACGTCGCCGGTGCGATAGTAACCGCCTTCCGTCACCCGTGCCGTGCGCTCGGGATCGTCCATGTAGCCCACCATCAGGCTCAGCGGACGCGGGTCTAGTTTGACGCAGATCTCGCCGTCATCAGCCTCGTGGCCTGCGCCGTCGAGCAGCACGACCACATGCCCCGGCGAAGGCTTGCCAACGGCTCCAGGCTTGACCTCCTGCCCCAGGAAGTTGCCCAGTGTGAGCACATTCTCGGTCTGTCCAAAGCCGTCCCGGATGGTGATACCCCAGGCAGCGCGCACCTTTTCAATGATCTCCGGGTTCAGCGGCTCTCCCGCGCCGACCAATTTGCGGATCTTCACCTTGTAGGCCTTCAAATCCTCGAGCACCAGCATCCGCCAGACGGTGGGAGGCGCGCACAGCGAGGTCACGCCGCAGCGCTCCATCTGGCGCAACGTGCTCTTGGCGTCGAAGCGGCCGTAGTTATGCACAAAGATTGTCGCCCCGGCATTCCAAGGTGCAAAAAAACTGCTCCAAGCATGCTTCGCCCATCCGGGCGAACTGATGTTGAAATGCACGTCGTCCGGTTGCAGGCCGGCCCAGTACATGGTGGCCAGATGCCCGACCGGATAGCTCTGATGGGTGTGCAGCACGAGTTTGGGAACCGCCGTCGTGCCCGAAGTGAAGTAGAGCAGAAACGGATCGTCGGCGTTCGTCGGTCCGTCGGGCGCGAATGCCGCAGGCTCGTTGTAGGCGTCTTCGTAGGCAGCCCAACCCGGCTCCGCGCCTCCGCAGGCTATGCGGGTGTAATTGCCGCCAATGCCGGCAAAGCGGGAAACAGCGGCGCCGATGGCAATCACGTGCCGGGCTTTGCCGCGGCCAAGCCGGTCGCGAAGATCAGCCTCGGTCAGCAGCGTCGCCGCCGGAATCAGGATCGCACCCAATTTCAGCGCCGCCAACATCACTTCCCAAATGGCCACAACGTTCGGCAGCATAACCACGACGCGGTCGCCGCGCCGCACTCCCTGCCGCCGCAGGAAATTAGCCACCTGGTTCGATCGCCGCGAGAGTTCGGCGAAGCTCAACTTCAGCTCCGAGCCGTTCTCCTCCACGATCCACAGTGCCGGCTTCTGGTTGTCGCGGGCGTAGTCGTCGAAGTAGTCGAGCGCCCAGTTGAACTGCGTCAGACCGGGCCAACGGAAATCCCGGTAAGCGGTTTCGTAATCTTCGCGGTATTTGAAAAGAAAGTCCCGGGCGGCAAGAAAAGCCTTCAGGCTCTCGCCGCGAGCGGTCAGCGTTTGAGGATTTGCCATATCCCCTCCCCACGAGTCGGCTCACATTTTAGAGCAGAATGTCACACTTGCGCTATCCCGGCGCGAAAACAGTTTGATAACCTCTTGAATTGTGGCTCCCAACGAGGAATACCTTCAACGGCTCAAGGAACGGGAAGCGCGCGCGGCCCGCTACGATGGTCTGCACCTGCGCCTGGGTTATCTCAAGCTGCTGTTGCTGGGCGCTGGACTGCTATTCGCCTGGCTCGACTTTGGGCGCGGCATCATGCCGGCTTGGCCCTTCGCAATTGCCGTAGCCCTGTTCGTGGCCGCCGGCATTTACCACTCCCGCCTGCTCCGCAACAAGTCGCTGGCCGAGCGCAGCGCGCAATTCTACCGCCAGGGCCTGGCGAGGCTGGAAGATCGCTGGCGCGGCCACGGCTCGCATGGAGAACGCTTCCAGAACCCGCATCACGTCTACGCCAGCGACTTGGATCTGTTTGGCGCCGGCGGCTTGTTCGAACTGCTTTCCACGGCCCGCACGCGCATGGGCGAGCAAACACTTGCCCGCTGGCTGCTGTCGCCGGCCGCCATGCCTGAAGTGCTTAGCCGCCAGCAAGCGGTCATGGAGTTGCGCAGCCGCCTCGATCTGCGCGAAGAAATCTTCCTCATCGGCTCCGAAGAGCGCAGCGGAGTGCGCTCGCGCAGCTTGCGCCAGTGGGCGGAGTCACGCTGCGATTTCCCGCCGTGGCTTCGGGTCGCCGCTCCCTTGCTGGCGTGCCTGGTTGTCGCGAGCGCCGCGCTCTGGGCCAAGACCGGATTTGCGGCTCCGGCAGTCTCCCTGCTGGCAATTGAGGGGGCTATCCTCTACCGCTACCGGCAAGGCCTGGAGCGGATTCTGCACGAGACGGAGCACGCTTTTGAGGATCTCGGGCTGCTTTCATCGCTGCTTGCCCGCTTGGAGAGCGAGCGTTTCGGTTCAGAACGGCTTCAGCAGTTGAGCAGCGAACTCGAGTCGCACCACATACCGGGGTCGCGGGCGATCAGGCGGCTGGAAACCGTAGTCGATTTCATCCATTCTTCCGACAACCTCCTGATTCGTGTTTTGAACCTTCCGCTGCTCTACAGCCTGCAAGTGGCCTTTGCCGCCGAAGGGTGGCGGCGCGAGCACGGTCAGGCGGTGGGCCGGTGGCTGAAGGCTATTGGCGAATTCGAGGCGCTGCTGTCGCTGGCCAATTACAGCTACGAGCATCCGCAAGATTCTTTTCCGGAGTTTACGGTTGAAGGCGCCCAATTCATAGCGGAGGATTTGGGGCACCCTCTCATCCCCGCCGCAACCTGCGTCAGGAACGACCTGAGCCTGGACGCGGAGACGCGGGTGTTGTTCATCAGCGGGTCAAACATGTCAGGCAAGAGCACTCTGCTGCGCGCCGTCGGCGTCAACATTGTGCTTGCCATGGCCGGCGCTCCGGTGCGCGCCCGGCGCCTGCAACTGGCGGCCGTGCAAGTGGGCGCAAGCATACGCATTAACGACTCGCTCCAGGAAGGCAGTTCCCGCTTCCAAGCCGAGATCACGCGGCTGCGGCAGATTTTCGACCTGGCGGCCCGCGGCATGCCGGTACTGTTTCTGCTGGACGAGTTGCTCCAGGGAACCAACTCGAAAGACCGCCGGATTGGAGCCGAGGGCATACTGCGGGCGCTGGTGCAGCGCAACGATATCGGCCTGGTAACCACGCATGACCTGGCACTGACCGAAATTGCGAACGCGCTGCCCGGCAAACTGAAGAACGTTCATTTCCAGGAGGAGATCGAGCAAGGCGTGATGCGGTTCGATTATCGTCTGCGGCCCGGGATCGTGGAAAAGAGTAACGGGCTCGAATTGATGCGCATGATGGGCCTCGACGTGTAAGACTTGAGGTACGTTCCACCCGAAGCAAAAGACTACGCCTGCAAACTCAACGAGATAGGGGCCACAGTGCTATACTCTCCCGTTCGCACGGATAGGACCGTGCGGTTCGCGTCAGCGGGATATACCCTTCAACGAAAAGGCAAAACGCACCATCACATCCCGCTCGGAAAGGACCCTGTCATGGCCGCGCCAGCGCTCAGTTTCGCCCAACAGAATCAGCAGAGATTTCTCGACGAGCTCAAGGCCCTGCTCCGCATCCCCAGCGTGAGCACCTTGCCCGAGCATAAACAGGACATTCAACTCGCCGCCAGCTTCGTGGCCGACGAACTGAAGCGCATCGGGTTTGAAAACGTCGCCGTGATTGCAACCGCCGGCCACCCGCTTATCTATGCCGATTGGCTGCACGCCGCCGGAAAGCCTACCGGGCTGGCATACGCGCACTACGACGTCCAGCCGCCCGATCCGCTGGACGAATGGATCTCGCCGCCCTTCGAACCGACCGAGCGCAACAACAATCTTTATGCCCGCGGAGCGGTGGACGACAAAGGCCAGCTTTGGATGCAGGTGAAGGCCTTCGAGTCTTTATTCAAGAGTAACAACGGCAAATTGACCATCAATGTGCGGGTGCTATACGAGGGCGAAGAGGAAGTGGGTGGGGAGTCGATCGAAAAGTACGTACGCGAAAACCCGGCCAAGCTGAAGGCCGATTTCGCGCTCGTTAGCGACACCGAACTATTCGCGCCTGACCTGCCGACGCTTTGCGTCGGACTGCGCGGCCTGGTTTACACCGAATTGGAGTGCCAGGGGGCATCCATCGATCTGCATTCCGGAATCTACGGCGGCGCGGCTCCCAATCCGCTGTTTGCGCTCTGCGAAATCATCGCCAAGTTGAAGGATCAGAACGGGAAAGTCCTGATCCCCGGCTTCTACGACTCCGTGAAGGCGCCGACCGCAGACGAACTGAGGGCGTGGAAGGCCTTGCCTTTCGACGAGGAGCACTACCGCAAGACGGAAGTCGGCTCCACGGTGCTCACCGGCGAACCGGGGTACTCGGTGCTCTACCGCACCTGGGCGCGGCCCACACTCGAAGTCCATGGCATGCCGGGAGGCTTCACCGGGACCGGCGCTAAGACGGTGATTCCCGCCCGCGCCTCGGCAAAGGTCTCCATGCGCCTGGTTCCGGACCAGGATGCCGATGACATCCTTGCCAAGTACACCAGGTTCGTGAACTCGATTGTGCCCAAAGGCGTCCAGGTGAAGGTCAAGGTGCACAGCAAGGGCCCGGCATCCGTCGTTAGCACCGATAATGACTTCGTGCGGGCGGCTAACCAAGCCATGCGTGAGGTTTTCAAGAAGGAGACCGTCTACATCCGCTCCGGCGGCTCAGTCCCGATCGTCGCCCAGTTCCAGAATTACCTCAAACTCCCGAGCGTAATGATGGGTCTGGGACTGCCCGATGACAATCTGCACGCGCCGAACGAGAAATTTCACATTCCGAACTTTTACCGCGGCATTGAGTCGCTGATTCGGCTCTTCACCATTTTGGGAAAGTAGACGGCGCTTATTCACATTTACGGTTGCGATTTTTTTCACGGAAAGGGCGCCGAAAAGGTTTTTGACCGGCGCGCTCCGAAATCGGTCAAGTTCGCCGAGAAGCGCGCCTGGAGCGGCTTAGCGGGAAAAGCCCGGCGCGCCCGACTGCTCATTAATTTTGTGTTACAAGAACACTTGCCAAGTGGCTGGACTTGTGATCAAGAAAAACGGTCTCCGCGCGCCTTCAGGCAGTCTGGCCGCAGTTGGCAAAATTGCCTGAAAACCCTTGCCAGGATTGCATTTCGCGAAATTCGAAGCTGGCGGCTTCTGGTCCACCGCCAACCGGTTTTTTCAGGTTTTGCGTAAATGAAGATTCGTTGACAAAATAGAAATGCTTCTTTAAAAATCTTCGACGAATTAATTTCAAAACTGTGAACACTCAAACACCAGAAGTTCTACTCCGTTCCGACTTCGGCGACCTGGAACTTTATGCCAGTGGCAAAGTTCGAGATGTGTATGTCGCCGGCAAAGATCATCTCCTGTTCGTCGCCACCGACCGCCTCTCGGCCTTCGACTACGTGCTTGCGACCGGAATTCCGTTGAAGGGCCGGGTTCTGACACAGCTTTCGCTGTTCTGGTTCGACTTCCTTAAGGATATTGTGCCGAATCATCTGGTTACGGCGAACGTAGACCAGTATCCCCCGGCGATCCGGAAGTACTCCTCCCAGTTGCGCGGGCGTTCGATGCTGGTCAATAAAGCCGAAATGTTTCCAGTCGAGTGTGTGGTGCGCGGGTTTGTGTCGGGGTCGGCCTGGAAGGAGTATTTGCAAACCGGAAAAGTTTCCGGCATCAAGCTGCCCTCCGGATTGCGGGAAAGCGATCAGCTCCCCGAGCCCATCTTTACCCCGGCCACAAAAGCCGCGAGCGGCCACGATGAGAACATCTCTTTCGACGAGATGGTAAAGCACGTGGGCGCCGCGCAGGGCGAGCAACTCCGCGACCTGACCTTGAAGATTTACAAGAAGGCCGCAAACTATGCTGCCACCCGGGGGATTATCATTGCGGACACCAAGTTTGAATTCGGCCGCACCCCCAAGGGGCTTGTGCTGGCCGACGAAGTGATGACTCCCGACTCGTCGCGCTTCTGGCCGGCCGATACTTATGAGCCGGGCAGGGCGCAACAGTCGTACGACAAGCAGTATGTGCGTGACTACCTGGAATCGATTCGCTGGAACAAGTTGCCGCCGGCGCCCGCTCTGCCTGCGGATGTCGCCGCGAATACCAGCGCGAAGTACGTGGAGGCATATCGGCGACTGACGGGTCGGGATTTGCCGATGGACTAGGGGTGCTTCGATGACGGGGCTAGACTGGATCATCGTAGCGATTCTGTTCTTGTCTGTACTGCTGGCAACGGCGCAGGGGTTTTTCTATGAGCTGTTTTCCCTGGCCGGCTGTGTGCTCGGCTATTTGCTGGCAGCTTGGAATTACAAGCGTTTTGGCGCATGGCTTTTGCCTTACGCGAAAAACGAGTGGATCGCCCAGGGCGCTGCCTTTCTGCTGATTTTTATTTGTATTCTTTTTCTGGCCGGAGCCGCCGGCCGGCTGGCGCGATGGGCGGCACATGGCGTAGGGCTCCGATGGTTTGATCGGCTTCTTGGGGCGGCGTTTGGCATCATTCGCGGGGCGCTTATCGCCACGGTTCTGGTGATGACCATGGCGGCCTTCGTTCCCGGGTCGCGCATGCTTGCCGAGTCGAGGTTGGGATCGTATTTCCTGGTTCTGGGCCGGGGCGCCACGTGGGCGGCTCCATCGGAACTACGCGCCAGGTTCAGGGATGGGTTGCGGTCGCTTAGCGAAATCCGCAACACGGGGACTAAAGAGAGTGCGCCAAAGAGCGGCGCTCAAAAATAACAGCCGGAAGCAGTCGAATTGGCCAACGTTAATAACCGGCGCAGTTGAAATTGTTCGTTGTCGGGAAAGCGAGGCGTATCGTGAAGGACCAGCTGGAAGCGCTCGTGATGCAGATGTACAAAAGCGGAATCTTCTATAGCGAGGCTGTACGCGAGTTCAAGAAGCGGTTCATCATTACCGTGCTGGAAGAGAATTATGGAAATCAGTGTAAGGCTGCGCGCCAGTTGGGAATGCATCGCAACACGCTGAGTCGCACCATCGCCGAACTGAAAGTCGACGTTCGCGCCTTGCGCGGCGGAGCACGTCGTCCGCCCAGAAGCGAGCGCCCGCTCGCGGTCGAGAAGAGGGCGGCACGCTAACAGGCTGCGGAAGAACCCGCCGAAGCCGGGGTGGAAGCCGGGCACACGCCTATTCTGAAGCTGCTCCAGGCACTTGCCGATGCCGCTGCTGCATCCATTCCCACGCGCTGCGTACGATCGTCTCCAGCTCGGCAAACTGAGGCTGCCAGCCCAATTCGCGCCGGATCTTATCCGAGCTCGCTACCAACACATCCGGATCGCCTGCTCGCCGTGGCCCCTCGACGGCGGGAATAGCATGTCCCGTAACCCGTCTGGCCACTTCGATCACTTCGCGCACGCTGAAGCCGCGCCCATTGCCGAGGTTGTAGATCAACTGCTGCGGCCCTGAATCTGCTTTCAGCCGTTGCAGCGCCAGCAGGTGCGCACTTGCCAGATCCGAAACGTGGATGTAGTCGCGCACGCAGGTGCCATCAGGCGTGCCGTAGTCAGTGCCGAAGATGTCTATATGGCTGCGGGTGCCAAGCGCCACTTGCAGTATCAGCGGGATCAAGTGGGTTTCCGGACTGTGTCTCTCGCCGAGTTCCGTGGTGGCGCCAGCCGCATTGAAGTAGCGCAGGCTGGCATAGGACAAGCCGTGAATGCGATGAAACCAATCCAGCATGCGTTCAACCAGGAGCTTCGATTCCCCGTAGGCGTTGGTCGGCTGCAATGGATCGCTTTCAGCGATCGGCGAGCGTACCGGGTTGCCATAGAGAGCCGCCGTGGAAGAAAAAACAAACCGCGGAATGCGGTGGGCTAAAACCGCCTCCAATAGCACGAGCGCGTTTGCCGTATTGTTGCGAAAGAAACGCTCCGGCTCCTTCATCGACTCGCCGGCCTCGATCCAGGCCGCAAAATGCATGACGGAGTCGATTTTGCCCTCCCGCAAGGCGCCGTCCAGGCAGGCACGATCGCCGATGTCTCCGACGATCAGCGTTGCGCGCCCGGGAACCGCGTCTCTGTTCCCTTTGCTGAGATTGTCGTAGACGACAACCTCGTGTCCCGCCGCCACTAACTGCGCGGCCACCACACTGCCGATATAACCGGCGCCACCGGTGACGAGGATTCTCATCGGAGCTAGCGTTTAGCAACCTTTCCGCCGGGCAAGCGGCTCGGACAGTTCGCGAACCGTCAGATACTCCTCACCCTTGGCGCCCTGCCAACTCTGCAACCGTCTGCTGAAAGTAATCGAGCGAAAGCTTCAGTCCCGTTTCCAGATCGATTTTAGGCTCCCATCCGAGCAGCCGCCTGGCCTTTGTAATGTCGGGACGGCGCTGCTTGGGATCATCCTCCGGAAGCGGTTGGAATCGGATTTGCGAGGACGATCCGGTGATCTTCAGCACCAACCGGGCGCACTCCAGGATGGTAAATTCTCCGGGATTGCCGATATTCACCGGCAGATGCTCATCGGCCGCCGCCAACCGCAGAATTCCCTCGATCTGGTCGCTGACGTAGCAGAAGCTCCTCGTCTGACTGCCGTCTCCATAAATCGTCAGATCCTCGCCCCGCAGAGCTTGCTTCATCAGGTTGGAAATCACGCGGCCATCGTTCACCTGAAGCCTGGGGCCATAAGTATTGAAGATGCGGACAATGCGCGTGTTCACTTTGTGATACCGGTGATACGCCATGGTGAGCGCTTCCGCAAAGCGCTTCGACTCGTCGTAGACGGAGCGCGGGCCGATTGGATTGACGTTGCCCCAGTACGTCTCGGGCTGCGGATGCACCGACGGATCGCCATAACACTCGGAAGTAGAGGACAATAGAAACCCGGCATTGTATTTCTTCGCCAGCTCGAGCGAGTTCAGGGTTCCCTGCGATCCCACCAGCAAAGTTTCGATCCCATACCTCATGTAATCCACGGGACTCGCCGGAGATGCGAATTCGAAAATGAAATCGACAGGACCGAAATCAAAGGGCCGGCAGATGTCGTGCTGGATGAATTCGAAGCGTGGTTCGTGTTCCAAATGCCTGATATTGTCCAGGCTTCCGGTTATCAGGTTGTCCACGGCGACCACCGGACGCCCTTCGGCCAAAAGTCTGTCGCAAAGGTGCGAACCCAGGAAACCTGCCGCACCTGTTACCAACACGCGCATTCTCGCCTTCCCCGGCAACCTCTGCGATTTTAGTAATTCCGCCGGCCAGCACTGCCTTGAATCTATCACCTCGAACTGCCTCTCGCACCGCTTCCCGCACGGCCTCCGCTGACGGCTATAGCGCGTCACCGCGCACGATGGCCGCTGGAATATCGAAAAAAAGTGCCTGCGCGTATTCTTCTCCGACCATTTTGGCAGCGATCCTGCGGGCCGCGGAGAGAACCGGAGGCCGATGCTCCGGATCATGGGCATCGGTCGCGATCACATGCACTTGTTCTTTCGTGAGCAGCTTCTCACAGAACTTCTTCACGGCCGGACCCCAAAAGCCGGTCAGGGAGTTGGCCGTAACCTGCACCAGGCAGCCGAGCGAAATCCACTCCTCCACGAGCTCGAACCGGCCTTCCAGCAGCCTGTTCCGTTCCGGGTGAGTGATAATCGGAACCAGCCCGCGACAGGTCAACTCCGAAAGCACGGTGGTCATGGAGCTGGAAACACCATATGGGCTGAGTTCAACCAGCAGATACTTCGTCTCCCCGATCGTGTACCGTTCGGGATGCAGCTTGGCATCTTCAATGTTGTCGTACGAAAGATGAAAGTCGCATCCCAGGCTGAAGGCCATATTGGGGACGCGGCGCGCTAACTCATCCACCAGGAAGAGCGCCGCTTTGCGATCAAAGCAATAGCGGTCGTTGCAATGTGGAGTCGCGACGATGTGCGTGATGCCATCGGCTGCGGCTTTTTTGCACATCTGTAATGTGTCTTCCCAGGATGTTGGCCCATCATCGATTCCCGGAAGCAAATGACAGTGAATGTCTACCATTTTCATGAATTATAGCGTGTGCAAAGCGGACAACGGCAATCCTGCCATCCTGAAGATGTCATTGCCGTCATGAAAAAATCTCTGCACTTCGGGGCAGCGTTGCGCCCCTCGCCCGGAGTTCACCGGGGAGCTAAAACACGTTCACGTTGACCACCAGACGTCCGCGCACCTTGCCGGCAACGATCTCACGCCCAGCCTCGAAAACCTGCGGCAGCGAAATTTCTTGCGTCATGCGATCCAGCTTGGCGGGATCAAGATCAATCGCCAGCCGTCTCCAGGCTTCCAGGCGCAAAGGCATTGGACTGATCCCGGAATTGATGCCATAGAGCGTCACCCCGCGCAGGATGAACGGGGCGACGGTCGAAGGGAAATCCATTCCCTGCGCCAGCCCGCAGGCAGTAACAGCACCGTTATCCTTGGTCTGGGCGCAGGCGTTGGCCAGCGTATGACTGCCTACGGTGTCAACGATTCCCGCGTACCGCGTCTTCTGCAGCGGCTTTCCAGGGGCACTGAGCGTGGCGCGGTCGATCACCTCCGAAGCGCCCAAACCTTTCAGATAGTCGCTTTCCGCCAGCTTTCCCGTGGAGGCCACTACCCTGTACCCGAGTTTGCCGAGCACGGCGATGGCGATGCTCCCCACCCCGCCGGAAGCGCCGGTCACCAGGATGTCGCCGTCCCCCGGTAGAATGCCGTGCTTTTCCAGCGCCATTATGCAAAGCATCGCGGTATAGCCGGCGGTGCCGATAGCCATCGCGCGCCTGGTCGTCATGTTTTTCGGCAGTCGCACCAGCCAGTCGCTTTTCACCTTGATTTTCTGCGCCAGTCCGCCCCAGAGCACTTCCCCGGAGCCGCAGCCGGCCACTACGAAGGCTTCGCCCGGCTTGAATTCGGGGTTGCCGCTGCTCTCGATTACGCCGGCGCAGTCTATGCCGGGCACCATAGGCCATTTCCGGACAATGGGGGCCATGTCCGTGAGAGCCAGTCCATCCTTGTAATTGATGGTGGAGTACTCTACCTTCGCCAGCACGTCGCCTTCGGCCGGCAACTGGGCTTCATCGAGATTCGCAAGCTGGGCGGAAAACTGGTTGTTTTCCTTCGTCAGATAGATTGCTTTGAACATGAGACCTCCGGAGCGATAGGGGAAAATGCGTGCCAGGCCGCCCCGGCATTTTTCAGCCACCAGCTTAGGATTTGGACGGATGCTTACCAAGCATCGGAGCGTGACAGCCGCCGCAGTTCATCTTGGTGCGGATGTTTTCCACCGCGCCGCCTTTTTCGTGACAGCTCATGCAACCCTGTGTCGCTTGCGGCAAAGCAAATGTTATAGGCTCGCCCGCCGCCTGTTCGTTCAACAATATGACAGTCTGCTTGGCAACGGATGCGGTCAGGGATCCACAGCGTTCGGCGCGCTCCGGGCCGTACGCATGCTTGTGGCTGACCTTCGTCCACGACGCAATCGACTGATGGCAGAGTGGCGAATCCGCAACGGAGCGGATTTCGGGGAATTTAGCGCCTATAGGATGAACGTTCGGCAGCGGCTCGTGCTCATACCATTCGAAGAGCGCGTTGATCAGCGGGTCGGGGTTGGGAGAGAGAAGCTGAATGGCAGCGGCTGCGCCATTCAGCACGCCGCAGATGGTCGCCCAGCCCTTAATTCCTCCCCCGCCATACTTGAACATCAAGAAGGGAAAATCTTTATAGGGGGAACCAAGCTGCTCGGCAACCGGCCCGACGACTGCCTCGAAACTTCCGTACATGCATTCAGCTTTGTAGTAGCCTTCGAACCCACGCTGAGCAACGGCATTCGGGTCAAGCGGCTTGTAAGGCCAGGGCACACTCTGCATCGCTCCCGCAGGGGCTTTCGCCGTAGCCGCCTGGTCAGCGTGCGCCACAAGAGTTGCAGCCGCGCCCACTCCGGCAAGTCCACCCAACAACGTAACCAGCTTCCTGCGATCGATCTGCTTCTCCACTGTATCCTCCCGGGCTGAAACTGATGAACCGCGCTCGCGGCCGATTGCAGTGTAAGTAAACGGCGACACGCGAGGCCGTGATCGCCATCACGTAACAGCGGTGCGCCAGTGAACCGACGGAGCTACGGCCGCACGGCCACCATTACGCGGGGAATCCCCGCCAAATCGGGAACGACGCGCACATCGATCCAGCCAGCCAGTAGCTCCGTTGCCATTGGCGCCATGGTGTAACCGATCTCAAAGACCAGATAGCCCCCGGCGCGCAAGGCTTCATGCGCCTGCGGAATAAGACGGCGAATAATATCCAGGCCGTGCTCGCCGGCGAAGACCGCCATCCTCGGCTCAAACTTTTTCACCACGTCCTGGACCTTGTCAGCCTCGTGGAAGCCCACATAAGGGGGGTTGGAGAGCACGAAATCGAAACTGCCGTCGCGCGGCACGCCTTCCAGCACGTCGCTGACCAGGAAGCGCACGCGGTCATCCAGTTGCAGTCGCGCCGCGTTGGCCTTCGCAACTTCGATCGCCTCCCGCGACAGATCCACGCCATAGATCTCGGCCTCGGGCAACTCTGTCGCCAGCGCCAAGGCAATTGCTCCTGAACCGGTGCCTACGTCAATCAGTTTCGGCCCGGGCCTGGCGTGGCAGCCCTTGCCTGTGCGCACCAATTCCAAAGTGGTTTCGACGACATGTTCGGTCTCCGGACGCGGGATGAGCACCGCGGGGGAAACAATCAGGTCCAGTCCCCAGAACTCCTGATGCCCCGTGATGTACTGCGCGGGATAACCAGAAGCGCGCAGCGCAATCGCAGATTCATAGCGCGATTGTTCGTCCACCGTGAGCTCTCGTTCGGAATGGGCGTACAGGTATGCGCGGTCGCAGTCGAGGGTAAACATCAACAACATTTCGCCGTTCATGCGAGGCGAGCCGACACCCTCGTCTTCGAGCCTGCGCACGGCGTCCGTGAGTGCCTGTCTCAGTTGCATTGTTGATCGACGGCGAATCGACCGGGAAGCATATTCGCCACGTGCTGCATTCGAAGTGCCTTACGCTAACACTGTCGCTTCGTGCTTCAGTTTTTCAGCCTCGTAGTGCGTCACCAGGGCATCGATTACCGGCTGCAGTTTGCCGTCCATGATCTCGCTCAACTGGTGAATCGTAAGCCCTATGCGATGGTCCGTCATGCGGTTCTGCGGAAAGTTGTAGGTGCGGATTTTTTCGCTGCGATCGCCGCTTCCCACCATCGAGCGCCGCTCCTTGGCCAGCGCTTCCTGCTGCTTGGCCAATTCCATCTCGTAGAGACGGGAGCGCAGCACGCGCATCCCCTTCTCGCGATTCTTGATCTGCGACTTCTCATCCTGGCAGCTCACCACCGTGTTGGTGGGCAAGTGCGTGATGCGGACGGCGGAATACGTGGTGTTCACCGACTGCCCGCCCGGTCCTGAAGAGCAGAAAGTATCGATGCGCAGGTCTTTGGCTTCGATCTTGACGTCCACATCTTCCGCCTCCGGCAGCACTGCGACGGTTACGGCAGAGGTGTGAACACGGCCCTGCGTCTCGGTGGCCGGAACGCGCTGCACGCGGTGCACTCCGCTTTCGTACTTCATCTGCGAGTAGACGCGCTGGCCTTCGATGATCGCGATCACTTCCTTCAGCCCGCCAACGCCCGATTCCGAACTGGAAAGCACCTCCACCTTCCATCGGCGCGTCTCCGCGTAACGCGCATACATGCGGAATATCTCCGCGGCAAACAGCGTAGCCTCGTCGCCTCCGGTTCCGGCCCTGATTTCCAGCACCACGTTTTTCTCGTCATTCGGGTCTTTGGGCAGCAGCAGAAACTTCAAGGCTTCCTGCACCTGCGCCATTCGCGCTTCCAGTTGCGCCAGTTCTTCCTGCGCATAGGTTTTCATGTCGAGGTCGCCTTCTTCGGCGACGAGCGCTTTGCTCTCCTCGATACCGCGCTTCAGATCCTTCAACTCGCGATACTTCTCGACAATCGGAACAAGCTCGCTGTGCGCCTTCGCAGTCTTCTGGTAATTGGCAGAGTCGGCCATAATGCCGGGCGAAGCAAGCGCCTGCGTCAATTCCTCGTATTTCGCTTCTATCTGGTCAAGTCGTTCAAACATTGCACACCCGCTGGTTTTCGATGGTTGGGTTCTCGATAGTTTGCCGCGCGCAAGGACGCGAGCGATACGGTGATCAGGCGAAAACGCGAGTCGCGGCGGGCGCCGCTACAGATGGGCGGGCAGGTTACCGAGACGGCTTGTTGCCGGGTGAAACATGTATTTAGTGTACTGCAATTCCTCGGTCCGCTGGTAGTTACGCGATGACCAGTTCGCCGCCATGCCGCTTTTCCAGCTCCATGGCCTCATTCAGCGCAACGATTGCGCACTCCACCTGCTTATCGTCGGGCTGGCGCGTAGTGATGCGCTGCAACCAGAGCCCGGGACGCGTCATCATGGCGAACAGCGACGAAGCGTGCTTGGCGGCGAAACGGATGATCTCGTAAGAGACCCCGGCAATCAACGGCAGCAGCAGCAAACGCATGCCAAACCCGGTCCAGAACGTCCGGATCGGCACCAGTGCATACACCGCAATCGAAATCAGCATCACCGTCATCAGGAAGCTGGTACCGCAGCGGGGATGAAATGTCGACCAACGCTGCACGACAGGCGGCTCCAGCGGATCGCCTGCTTCGAAGGCAAACACCGTCTTATGCTCGGCGCCGTGATACTGATAGACGCGCCGAATATCGCTCCACCGCGAAGTAAGCCAGATAAACCCCAGAAACAGGCCCAGCCGGATCACGCCCTCGATCAAGGCGAAGACCACGCGGTTGCCCGGTTGTGGATTGAGATGCCGCAACTCCTTGGTGGCCAGGTAGGGCAAAAACTTGTACATGAAGATGAAGAACCCGAGAGAGATCGTGATGTTCAGCGCCGCCACCCAGCCGCTCAGTTCAAGTTTCTTCCCCTTCGGAGTATCGGGCTGGGCCTCGTCGAGCGCGACATTGGCCGAGTAGCGCAGAGCTTTGAAGCCCAGCATCATTGCCTGCCCTAGCGTCATCACTCCGCGGATCAGCGGCCATCCCTTCCACGGACTCTTCTCGGAGGGCCGCTCCATCGTCTCCGAGTGGGTCACCAGTTCGCCCGAAGGCTTGCGGACGGCGATTCCCCAGGCGTGCGGCGAGCGCATCATGACGCCCTCCAACACAGCTTGACCTCCGACGAGGGTTTCCTGCGCGCTCTCCAGCGCGAATGACAGGTGAAGGGCCGTGTGGAATCGAAGCGTGCGACGCGACCAGGACATAAATAATTGGATGACAGAACTCGGGATTTTGACTCTCCCCCGGGCAAAGCTCCCTGCCGGTGGTATTCGATCCGGAATAGCTATACCGTTAGAGTATCTACCGCGTCGCCGGAGTGTCAATCAAACCAGCAGCTTGGAGCTGGTGACTACGTACCTTACTGAGCCAAAAACTTCGCACCGAAGGCAGTCGCGGCGCAGCGAGCCCGCGACAGACGCCGAATCCCAGACCGGGAGGCCCATAACTCGCATCCAAGCTGAGTATGGGCCGCGCTCAAGTATGAACTCCTTTGCCGAAACCTGCGAAGCCGTAGCCGCAACCAGCAGCAAGAATGAGAAGGTGGCGATTGTGGCCGACTACCTTCGCTCGCGCCCGATGCCGGATGCCGAACTTGCGGCCGTGTATTTTTCAGGAAGGTTTTTTCCCTCCTACGACGAGAGAACGCTGCAGGTCGGCGGCGCGTTGTTATGGAGAGCGCTGGCCGAGGCGGCGAACACCAACGAAGCCAAGGTTGCGTTCATCTATCGCAAGCACGGCGATCTCGGTGCGGCGGCAGCCGAGCTGCTGTCTTCCAGGAAGCCGCCCGGGCAGCCGCTGACGCTGACCGCGGTTGCCGAGAGCTTCCGCGCAATTGCTCAATCGCGCGGCCCTGCCGCCAAACACGACGTGTTACGCGACCTGCTGGCGCATGCTTCTTCCCTGGAAGCCAAGTACCTCATCAAGATCATGACCGGCGAGCTGCGCATCGGCTTCAAAGAGAGCCTCGTGGAAGAGGCGATAGCGGCCGCTTGGCCTGCTCCCATCGAGGTGGTCAGGCGGGCCAATATGCTGCTGGGCGATCTGTCGGAGACACTGCGCCTCACCGCTCAGGGTCGCGCCGGACAAGCGCAAATACGCTTATTCCATCCCATCGGCTTCATGCTTGCCACGCCCGCCGAGAGCGCGGTGGAAGCCTTTGAGCAGTTTCCCGACATGGTAGTCGAGGACAAGTACGACGGTATTCGCGCGCAGGCGCACTGCTCCGGAGGATGTGTCCGGCTCTTCTCGCGGACGATGGACAATATCACCGACTCGTTCCCGGAACTGATGCCATCGCTGGCGGCGTTCCCCGAAGACGTCGTGCTCGACGGTGAGATTCTCGGCTGGCACTTCGAGGGAAACGGCGGACGGGCCCGCGCTTTCCCGGAATTGCAGAAACGGCTAGGCCGCAAACGTCCCACCCCTGCCATGATTGAGCAGTTTCCGGTCGCTTACTTGATTTTTGACGTACTTTACGCCGGACACGAGCTGCTGATCGACCGGCCGTTGCGCGAACGCAAGGCGATCCTCGATGCCCTGTTCGTCTGGTTGCGCTATCCGCTCGACTCCGAAGCGGTCGCTGCCCAGAAACTGTTGAGCTTCGCTGCTGCCGGCGATCTTCCCCACACGGCGCGTCTGCTGCGTGCCCCTTCCGCACGCGCTGCCTCCGCCGTCCAACTCGACGAATTGTTCGACCGCGCCCGGGCTCGCGGCAACGAAGGGCTCATGATCAAAGACGCCGCTTCCGCTTACACTCCCGGCCGCCGCGGTCAATCGTGGATCAAACTGAAGCGCGAACTCGCCACGCTGGACGTCGTCGTCACGGCGGTCGAGTTCGGCCACGGCAAACGCGCGGGGGTGCTAAGCGATTACACATTCGCCGTGCGCAACGGCGACCGCCTGCTGAACGTTGGCAAAGCCTTTACGGGGCTGACCGACGCCGAGATAGCGAAGATGTCGCAGTGGTTCCTCGAGCACACCACCGCCGATCACGGACAAGTGCGGCAGGTAGAGCCGCGGATCGTCATCGAAGTGGCCTTCAACGCCGTAATGCGTTCCAACCGGCACGAGAGCGGGTTCGCGCTGCGCTTCCCTCGAATCGTGCGCCTGCGAAACGACAAGCCCGTCGAGGATATCGACACACTCCAGCGCGTGGAAGACATCTACAACGAACAGCTCCACGTGCAGAAGACGGCCTAGCGCGGTATCCCGGAAATACCTCACATCACTAAACACATCTCGTGAGTGTCATCCTGAGCGCAGCGAAGGATCTGCTTCTTTTCGCGTCTCAAAACAATCCCCTTCGCTTCGCCAGGATGACGCCCTTCAATCGGCGGCCTTCATGCCCGCCATCAACTCATAGCTGGTAGTAATTTGAATCGCGGCAATCAGTGAGCGGTAAATCGGACATTTCTCGGCGAACATGCCGTGAACGCGCTCCACGGTCTCCCGCGCCGATTCAGACGCCGCGAGTTTGAGGTGAACGTGAATGCGGCGGATAATCAGCGTTCCGCCTTCGTTTTCCACCTCGCCGCGAGCGTGAGCTTGCACCTTCCCGTTATCGACTTCGATTTTGCGCGCTGCCAGCGCGCCGGCAAATGTGCCCAATAGTCAACCCGCGGTCGCGGCGACGATATAGTCCAGAGTCGTTGCGTGCTGTTCCTTCAGGTTCTCCGGGTTTACCCCGTAGTGTTTGGCCACCGGCCCGTGAGTGCTGAAATAAACCGGATTCGGCTCGCCCGGCAGGTGAGCCACCCGAAGAGGACCGACAACTCGTTCCAGGTCAACTTCCGAAACATAAGCAATGTCCGCCATCTTTCCCTCCAAGAAAATCTTCGCCTCTTCAGCCGCGTCACCCTATGCTATCCCGCACGCGGTTTCGCTTACAAACGCGCCAGACTCACCCCACTCACGACTGCCCTGGCACCCCGTAGAGTGCGCGCACGCGCTCCCAGCCGGAACCGTTCGGGACGGGCATTGCCCCGGCTTGCGACGCGACCCATGCGCCCACTTGGTTCGCGGCCTCGGAGACGCGCTCCGGCTCCGATCCCGCGATCAACTGCACCGCCAGCGCAGCGGTAAAAGCGTCTCCCGCGCCAACCGTATCGATGACCTTAACTGCAACTCCCGGGTGAACCACGGTTTTGTCCCCGAAGGCGATGACGCTGCCGCGAGCGCCGCGCGTAATGCAAACCGTTTGAAAGCCAAAATGCTGCAACATCTTCGCAGCATCGGGCTCATGCGTCGATGGCAGTTTGCAGGCACGCAACACCGCAGGCAACTCCTCGCTGTTCAGCTTCAGTACGTTGGCACGTCGTAAGGAATCTTCGAGAACCTCAAGACTGTCGAACGGCACCCGCAGATTCACGTCGAGGATTCGAAGGCAGTCCGGACGGCTGCACGCCAGCGCCCGGCGAATCGTTTCGCGGCTCGCCGGTGAACGTTGCGCGAGAGTTCCAAAGCAGATGGCATCCGCCTGCCCGGCGAGCTTCGCGAGCCCCGGAGTCCATTGCAGATAATCCCAAGCAACGTCTTGCGCGATCTCGTACTCGACGCTTCCGTCACTCGCCGGCATTGCTCTTGCCGATCCGGTCGGGTGCCCGGAGTCGGTTTGGACAAAAGAGCCGTCGACGCCATGACGCTGCAACCCGGCGAGCGCCTCACGCCCAAGCTGGTCGTCTCCCACGCGGCTCACGACTACGCCGGTAGCACCGAGCGACGCGGCGATGCAGGCAAAGTTCGCCGGTGCGCCGCCCAGATGCGCTCCGGCGGGCAACAGATCCCACAGAACTTCGCCGATTCCGACCAGTATCATGAAGCCTTACAATATACGCAATAAGACCGGGGGTGAACTCATGCCGCACCAGAATATCGTTTGCGAACGCGACAACGACATCGCCATCTTGACTCTGAACCGACCGAACCGGCGCAACGCGCTGTCGCTGGAGCTGATGCAAGAGTTGATCGGCTGCCTCGAAGAGATTCGCGGATCTCGCGATGTGCGCGCCGTCATTCTCGCCGCGGCCGGCAAGGTCTTCTCCTCCGGTCATGACCTCAGCGAGATGGCGGGAAGAGATATCAACGAATACCGGCAAATCTTCGACGTGTGCACCGCGTTGATGGAGAAGGTTCAGGCGATTCCGCAGCCGGTGATTGCCGAAGTGCAGGGCATCGCCACCGCCGCGGGCTGCCAACTGGTAGCCACCTGCGATCTGGTGGTCGCGTCCGTTGATGCCGCGTTCGCCACGCCCGGCGTGAAGATCGGATTGTTCTGCACCACGCCCATGGTCGCCCTCACGCGGGCAATTGGCCGCAAGCGCGCGTTGCAGATGCTGCTGACCGGCGAGATGGTGCCGGCCACAATCGCGGCCGAGTGGGGCTTGGTCAACACGGTCGTTCCCGCCGCGCAATTGCGCGCCACCAGCCTGCAACTTGCGCGCAAGATCGCCGAGGCCAGCTCGTTCACGGTCGCGCTGGGCAAACAGGCTTTCTACACGCAGATCGATCTCGATCAGCCGAAAGCCTATGCTTACGCCAAGGAAGTGATGAGCATGAACGCGCTGGCGGCCGACGCGCAGGAGGGCATCTCGGCATTCCTCGGCAAGCGTGCGGCTTGCTGGACGGGAAAGTAACTTCCGGTCAGGATTCGCGGAAGGTATGCCCGCAGTGTAAGTTATCCTGTTCGGGTTGATCGAGACAGCTGATGATGACCATACCGACTCCCCAGATTCGCCTGCACGGACCGGCGCTCGAGTTCTGTTTTCCAGGGCTGCTGATTGGCGCCGCCGAGTATGACGAAGGGCCGACCGGGCTCACCGTTTTCCACTTCCCCAAGGGTGTGATGGCCGCGGTGGACGTGCGCGGCGGAGCGGCGGCCACCATCAACACCGATCGCTTGCGGCTCGGCTACGACCAGCCGACCGTGCGAGCTATTTTCTTCACCGGCGGCTCCAGCTACGGCCTCGAAGCAGCTTCCGGAATCATGGCCGAGCTGCTCGCCTTGCGCGGAAACACCACCGCATGGGAGATGATCCCCACCGTGACCGGGGCCGTCGTCTTTGATTTCCGCGGGCGCAATAACGCCATTCATCCCGACAAAGAGCTCGGCCGCGCCGCTCTGCGAGCTGCTCGCGAGGGCCGCTTCCCGCTCGGCGCGCACGGCGCGGGACGCCTGGTTAACGTCGGCAAGTTTTTCGGCCCGGCGTTCATGGAGAGCTCAGGACAAGGCGGCGCTTTCCGCCAGGTCGGCGATGTGAAACTAGCGGTCTTCAGCGTGGTGAATTCGGTCGGAGTCATCGTCGGCCGTGACGGGCGGGTGGTGCGTGGTAATTTCGATCCGCAAACAGCCCTGCGGCGCACGCTTGCCCAAGACCTCAATGACGGCACCGCCCCGCGCAAGCGCCGTGCTGCCCGCGCCGTTGCTGAGCCCCTACCGGCGTCCGCCGCTCCCGAAAACACCACGCTGACAGTCGTCGTCGTCAATCAAAAGTTGACCTACGCGCAACTCAGCCGGCTCGCCGTTCAGACCCACACCTCGATGGCACGCGCCATTCAGCCCTTCCACACGGAAAAAGACGGCGACGTGCTCTACGCCGTAACCACCGGGGAGGTAGAGAACACCAAGCTGGAATTTGAAGAGCTGGCGTCGTATGCGGCCGAGTTGGCATGGGACGCCGTCCTGAGCGCGGTGCCGCCACTGGAAACCTAGAGCAATTCCCTTGTTGGTGTATCCAAATTCCAATGGTATGTCATGGCGACCGGAGCGCCTAGCGCCCGTGGCCGGAGCAGCCGAGCTGCGTAGCCGACATTACATTCGATAAGCAAGAAGCTGTTCGGGCGCGGAGTGGAGCCACCCTTTGTTCTCGGCAGCAGAAACAAAAGGTGGCTCGACTTCGCTCGCCATGACAGTCTGATATGTCGGGTATGGTAGGAATATCCTTGCTCGTGGTGAAAAAATCCTATGGTGAAAAACCCTCACGTCGCAAAGCAAATCAGCGAGCTTATGCTCGACATCTCTGACCGCGTAAGCCAGTCCGTTGCTTCCAGCAAGAGCGAGTGCCCCGCCGAAGAGTACGCCGCCTACCAGCGAGCCGCGGCCAAAGTGCTTTCCGCCATGCAGCATGAGGTGCTGAGTCCGCTCTATGCGGAGCATCCATCTT
>Ga0181533_1000307_pt1 | contig 65576 bp, 47 predicted proteins | sample PEATcosm2014_Bin_45_FD_119772 | JGI IMG/M metagenome (GOLD analysis project Ga0181533, IMG submission 119772) | Peatland microbial communities from MTU Mesocosm Facility, Houghton, MI, USA - PEATcosm2014_Bin11_60_metaG | ecosystem: Environmental > Terrestrial > Soil > Wetlands > Peat | place... | reverse complement strand
GGTGACCAGTGTGGTGCTTGCTCCTGAGCAGATGGTTTGTGTCAATGGTGAATTGGTAACCGTTGGCAATGGATTTACATAGACGTAATAATCGGTCACTGGCCCAACACAACCTACTGGTGAGGTGGGAGTAATAGCATAAGTGACAGTTCCCTGTGTTGATCCTGAAGTGGTGATCGTCTGGACAGGGATGGTGCTGGTGCCGCTGGAGGTGAAACCTGATACACCAGCTGTGGCTGTGGCAGTCCAGGCAAAGGTGGTTCCGGCAACGCCAGAAGTAAGGGTAACCAGTGTGGTGCTTCCTCCTGAGCAGATGATCTGTGACAATGGAGAATTAGTAATCGTGGGCAATGGATTGACCAGGACAGTATAATTGGTCACAGGTCCTGCACACCCGACTGGAGAGGTAGGTGTGATGGCATAGGTCACTGTTCCCTGGGTTGTTGCTGACGTTGAAATTGTCTGAACAGGAATGGTGCTGGTGCCGCTAGAGGTAAAACCTGATACACCTGCAGTGGCGGAGGCAGTCCAAGCAAAGGTTGATCCCGCGATGCTGGAAGTTAGGGTGACCAGCGTAGTGTTTGATCCTGAGCAGATGGTCTGTGACAATGGAGAATTGGTAACTGTCGGCAAAGGATTAACGTTGACATCATAAACTGTCGGTGAGGAGGCGCTGCATCCACCGGGATTGGTGTAGTTCACGCTAACGGTCTGTGCACCCAGTATAGTCCAGGTAATAGTAATAGTATTGCTTGAAGTGGTTCCGCCTCCAGTGATGGTACCACCAGCAGAGACCGACCAGTCATAATCTGTCATACTGGATTGGGTAGTATAGGTGTTTCCAGGTGTATTCTGACAGGCCTGTGCAGGACCTGTAATGGTGGGTGAAGGTATAGCAAATACGGAAACAGGATAAACTGCAGGTGAAGCAGCAGTACAGCCGAAGGAATTAAAATAATTGACTTCGACGGACTCAGAACCGACGGTGGTCCATGTCACGGTAACAGTATTGTCAGTTGTTGTACCACCGGCAGTGATGTTCCCACCGACAACCGTCCAAACATAGTCATTTATACCACCTCCACTCTGGGTCGTATAGACTTGCCCGACTGCGCCGACACAAACCATGTTATTCCCGGAAATAATCGGGGTGGGTAATGGGTTGACAGTGACAGGATAAACTGTCGGTGAAGCAGCGGTACAGCCATATATATTGGAATAATTTATACTGACTGACTCAGAACCTCCGGTGGTCCATGTCACGGTAACAGTATTATCAGTTGTTGTACCACCGGCAGTGATGTTTCCACCGACAACCGTCCAAACGTAGGTATTTATACCACCTCCACTCTGGGTTGTGTAAACATTCCCGGTTGCACCAACACAAACAGTTGCAGGCCCCGAAATAATGCTCGGGGTTGGCAATACATTGACAGTTACACCCAAACTTGTAGGTGATGCAGCAGTGCAACCGTTTCCATCGGTATAGTTCACTGTAACTGTCTTTGAACCTGAAGTTGTCCAGGTCACTGTGATTGTATGATCTGTTGCTGAACCCCCTGCAGTGATGCTTCCACCAGATGAAACTGTCCAGATGTAATCTGTCTTCCCGCCATCAGTTGAATAAACATTACCTGTACTACCTACACAGACCGGCGAAGGCCCTGATAATGAAGGTACCGGCAAACTGTAGACAGTTACGGGATAAGAAGTAGGGGTACCAATGGTACATCCAAATCCATTCATGTAGTTGACAGTAACATTGTTGGGACCTGAAGTAGACCATGTAACAGTGATCTCATCATTTGTACTCGCTCCAACAATAGATCCTCCAGATGAAACCGTCCAAACATAATCGGACATTCCTCCTTCTGTAAAATAAATATTACCTGTCGATCCGGCACACGCAGTACCAGGACCTGTAATAGTTGGTGAAGGCAAAGGATAAACCGTAACAGGATAAGCAGTAGGAGCAGCTGCATAACAGCCAAAAGCATTCGAATAGTTAACAGTAACATCCTGAACCCCAACTGTATTCCATGTAACAGTTATTTGATCAGTTCCGGTTCCTGATGTAATTGATCCACCTGAGACAGTCCATGAATAACCACTCATCCCTGATTCGGTAGTATAGATAACTCCGGTATTGCCTACACAGACATTATTTAATCCAGTAATTGTTGGTGTTGGCAAGGGGATTACGACAACAGTAAAAGAACAGGATCCATCAGCTTCTGTAACACTTACAGTCTGAAATCCGGCAGTAGTCCATGTAACGGTAATTTGCACCGTTCCTTGGCCTGACGTAATGGTACCACCTGTGACAGTCCAACTCCAGGGACTTTCACCTGCAGTTGCTGTATAAGTAGCCCCAGTTGTCCCATTGCAAACCACATTATAAGTACTTGTAATACTGCAACCATAAGTATTGGATACTAATGCACCTGACCCAATGATGAAAATAACCATCATAATTCCAACAAAGAATGAATAAAATGGTTTTGACTTCAAGAGTAAATTTTTTGTTTCCATGAGATGATTGGTTTTATTAGTAATAATATGTTTTAATAATATATTGTAAGTTTTAAAATGTCAATAAAGAAACACCATTACTTTTACTTAAATGAAACATTGATCAAATAATGTCAATATTCGTAAAATGTGAGTAATCAATTAAAATAACAGACAACAAAGTTTTAAAAACGTTGTTTGTAAATTTATAAAAAAAGGATATAAATTTTTTCATTTAAAGGCTTTAGTTATAAATTCATTTTTTCTCTCCTCATCAACATATTGAATTTCTGCGTTTAACAGAATAAAATAAATCATCATTCAGAACCTCCGGACAAATGTACAACTTAATTAATAAAAAAAATATTATTGATGAATATTATTTTAACCCAATTAATTCATTAAGGAATATAAATATGTACTTGTCATTTGATTATCAACATTATAATTCTCTAATGCATTGCATTAGAAAGATGAAATCAAGTATAAATTATTTTTAATCTGAAAGATATGAGGTTCAAGCATTTCACCCACTTTTTATCAGTTTCTCATGAATTAATTGGGTTTAATATTTACTATCGGTTTCTTCATCACTTATTATCTTTTTTAATCTTAACTATATCATATATTTTAATCCGTCTCCAGCGGACAAGTCCGTTTGCGGTAGAATACTAACGATTGATGACTGATTATCAAGGCCATATCGTGACGCGTGGCGCGCGAATCATTTACTGCTTAGTCTATTTTAGGTAAGGTTTTATTCATTTGCCCTCAGGCCAGACGGGCCTCATCACCGCAACGCGGCTGCGCCCAGCGCTGTATGCCACCTTTTTTCTGAATTCTAAGATTGGATCCGCATTGGCCAAGGCCGCTTATGCGGCTATTGGATTTATTTAATGCAAAAAATTGTATACAAGAGGCGTGATGCGGAATTTGTGAGAGGTGAGAGGTGAATTGAAATAGTGAAAAAGTGAAATAACGAAATCTACCAGCCATCGGCAAGCCACCTGCCGTAGGCAGGTGCGATTGGATTTTTTGTCACTTCGCCTCTTTCGGAGTAGGGTCACGAACAGGGATAACATGAAGTTCATGAAGTTCATAAAGTTCATAAAGTTATCAAGTTTGGCAAGTTAATAGTACCCCACTGTAAGTGGGGTAGTTTTTTGATTTATGGGACAAAGGTATTTTGCCAAAAAGGCTTGCGGTAGTTACAGGGGTTATAACTTTTATTGTAAGTATTTAATAACGAGGCGTATATGGTAGCGAAAATTGTTTAAAATTTGTTTTTTGGGCATCTTATTTTATTAAAAATGACCTAAGAACCGGGGTAGGAAAGGAGAAAATTTTTTGTTTTCACCTAAATAATGAATTAAAAACAAGTTAAAGTATTATTAATCATCAATATAAACGGCTTGTTCCATGAATTACCGCGAATTGCCACTTTAGGTTAAAAATGAATCATTTTAAGTAAGAGTCTGACAAATTGTCATTTAAAGAAAATTGCGTGTAAAAAATTCATTGACTGGTTGTTAACGCAATTATATATAATATTTTTGTCTCAATCGAATTCTAATCGAATCTTAGTCGAATTCTAGTCGAATCTCAGGCGAGTTTAAAATATAGAAGAATTATTGTACCACTATGACAAAATGGCATAGCGAAAATTGGGTAGGTTACATAGAATCATCTATGAGAATGTTTCTGATAAATTTTTAACGTGTTTCAATGGTCACCACTATTTATATCTGATCACAAAATCATCAACAAAGAAAGTTTTCTTTTCTTTGTTCCATACAAGAATATTTATTCTTGTATCTCCGGATAATCCATCCGGAACCCAGAATGTCCTGAAAACAGGAACCCAGGAAGTGGTGTTCTGAGGAAATATTTCCAGTGGTTGTTGTTGTTTGTCAAGCAGTACATTGTTCTTTTCAAATGAACAGACAAGCCACGCATTGACTGGAGCGGGTTTTATCTTTTTCATCAAAAGCCTGACCTCTATTCTTTTGGGGATTTTTCCTTTAAAATCCCGGATCATTATCGAATGTTCGCAACAAGTTTCATGATCTTTGCCGAGTTCAGCGCTCCATGAACCAGAATTACTGACCGAGTCGGTTACCACACTGCCATTATTGATATCGGCGTTTTCAAAATCATATCTGAAGGTGATCGGCAGGTATGATTGGGGGAAGAGATAAATCCTTTTTAACTGCCTTTTGTAATAATCCCAATCCCAGGTTGAACCAAAATTACATCTGCTTGTAACGAGCGATAGGGTGAAATTTAATGAAGTCATACAAAACACGAGTAAAAAGAATAAAATCTTCAGAAACCTTGTTTTCAGAGCCAAAACCTTCTCTGTAAGGAATCCGAAAGGAATACAAAAAACAGGCATGAACTCAGTAAAAGCACGATGTCCATAGCCACATCCAAAGTACCAGTATTTGTAAGATGCGGCTATGTATGAGATCAACAGAAAAAAGAAAAGAATAATGAACCCATTATTGTATTTTTTAAAAACCATGAAGAACATTCCCATGATGAACAACAGGGTAAGCGGACTCCAGGGGACAAGACCGTTGAGGGTTGAAAACCAAACTTCAGGTAATTTCGGATTATTCCAGAATGGGAATCCCGCTCCATAATTAAAATAGAGGAAAGAACCATGCATTATTTTCCAGAAGATCATTTGTGGAAAGAACATAACCAATATTATTGCCAGAAAGGGAAGGATAAATTTCGGCTGAAAGATCAATTTTAAACGGTACTTAACTTCTTTTCTATTCATTGTATCCCAAAACGGGAAAAGAATCCCGATCAAACAGTTGGTAGGGCGGATAATGAGCATCAATCCAAATGCAAATGACATCAACAGAAAATAACGATACCTTGATGTATCGTTCAGAAATTCCTTCATTGCATAAAGAAAAACGGAAATGGCAAAAAAGGAATAAACATGAGACATCAGGGAATTAATGATAGAATAAAAAAAGAGATTTGTTCCCAGGAATGTCACCAGAATAAGGATATACTGTAGGTATTCAGGGAAATAGTTCTTCAAAAATTTTTTTAAGAAAAACAAGCCAAGGACAAGATAAAAAACACCTGCAATATCAAATATCTTATTATAGATCAGGGAGAAACCGCCGAGTTCATCTTCACCTGTCACCACAGACACGACATGTGCAATCATAAAGAAGGGAGAGATCAGTAATGAAACTCCATAAAAATATTGGGTTGAGATCCTATTGTGAACGAGATCAATTTTGAAGCCAGATCCTGTTTTTTCATCAATTCCCGGGGGAGCCAATTTTGCATTAAAATGATAATAAAATGTGGCTGGCAGGTAGCTATAGTAACCTGCCCCGTCTGCCCAGATCTCGCTGTCATTATTCAGGATCCCGCGATTCTGATTTGCGATGATGGTAAGAACTGATAAAAAGAGAAATAAACTCAAAAAGAAAAGTAATTCCCTTGACCCTGTTTTCCTGAAAATCATTAACTGTGATTACTTAAGGAACCTCTTATTAAAGATGTTATACTTCAGCAGACAATATACTGCATGAACAGCGTCTTTCATCCTGATCTTTTTTCCTTCCTCATATGTCCTTCCATAATAGGAGATTCCAACTTCATAAATGCGGATTCCTTTAATGCGAGCTATCTTGGAAGTGACTTCAGGTTCAAAGCCAAACCTGTTTTCCTTAAACCAGATTTTCTTGATGATCTCTGCCCTGAAGAGTTTGTAGCAGGTCTCCATATCGGTCAGGTTAAGGTTGGTGAACATGTTGGAAAGGAAAGTGAGAAAACGGTTTCCAATAGAATGCCAGAAAAACAGGATCCGGTGCGGGTTGCCGCCCATGAAGCGGGATCCATAGACGACATCTGCAAACCCGTCCAGCACAGGTTTAAGAAGCAGATTATATTCACAGGGGTCATACTCAAGATCGGCATCCTGGATAATGATATAATCACCGGTAGCAAGTTCAATCCCTTTGTGAATTGCTGCGCCTTTGCCCTTGTTAACCGGCTGATCGAATAAACGAATATCACTTTCGCGGTGCCGGAGAATATATTCGGTGACCATCTTCCCCGTTTCATCCCGGCTGCAGTCATTCACAATGATCAATTCTTTTTGAAGCCCACCGTCAAGGCTGACAGCCAGCACTTTATCAAGGATCTGTTGAATTGTACCGGCCTCATTGTATGCAGGAATAAGGACAGACAGCTTTTGTGCGCTCATAGCCTGAGAATATCTTTCAAAAATATGAATTTTCCCGGGAGTGAAATGTCATTCAAAGAAATAAACCCTTTTCACCCTTGCGGAAATGCCTGTCAGGATCTCATACGGGATGGTGTCAAGGTCACTGGCCAGTTGTTTTATGGAATAGTCGTCCCCGAAAATGATCACTTCATCGCCTTCACTGATCACTGGGGCACCTGGTGAATTAACATGATCAGTAATATCAACCGTGCAGTTATCCATGCTGATATTTCCAATTGTTTTTGCGGGAAAGCCATTGATCATCACTTTACCGGTGCCATTACCCAGCCTCCTGCTGAATCCGTCGGCATAGCCGATGGGCAGAATGGCTATGACCCTGTCTGTCGGTGCCAATCCTCTCCTGTTATACCCGATGGTATCTCCTGCTTTTACTGTCCTGACCTGGGAAATAATGGTTCTCAGTGTGCTGACATTCCGTAGGTTACGTTGTTCTTCATCATTGAACCCAACGCCGTACAGTCCAATTCCGAGCCGGACCATTTCCATCTGGGCATCAGGAAAACGGCTAATGCCGGCAGAGTTCAGGATGTGGGAGAGGAATGAATAGCCAAGCCCTGTTTTAATATTTTCAGTAACTTCTTTTAGACAATTGATCTGGCTTAGCGTAAAATCATCTTCAGCCGAGTCTTCACTGGCAGCCAGATGTGAAAATACTGATTGCACATGGAGTTCAGGATTTGTCTTCAGACGCTGTATCAGCCTGCCGATATCAGAAGGATCAAATCCAAGCCGGTGCATGCCGGTATCTATTTTCAGGTGCACCGGTAAGGGAATCCTGGATTCTCCCTGATTTCCGACCACCTGTTCCAGCATCCTGAGTATGCGGAAGCTGTATATTTCAGGTTCCAGGTCATATTGAAGAAGCAAGTCAAGACTCTCTTCTTCAGGGTTCATTACCATAACAGGAATTGTGATGCCCGCTTTGCGAAGTTCGACGCCTTCATCGGTATAGGCAACGGCAAGATAATCAACACGATGGAACTGTAAGAGGTTGGCAATTTCAAAACTGCCATTGCCGTAGGAGAATGCCTTCACCATGGCCATTGTTTTTGTTCCAGGCAGCAATTTTGATCTATAATAGTTCAGATTGTGAATGAGGGCATCGAGGTGAATCTCAAGAACAGTTTCGTGCGATTTTTGCTGAAGAGCATGGCTGATTCGTTCGAATTCAAAGACCCGTGCGCCTTTTAGCAGGATAGCTTCATTGTGTAAAGAAGAAAAAGGAAACCTGTTAAAAAATTCGTCTGTGGAAGAAAAAAATGTCTTTTCCATGGGAAACTGACCTGCCTGCCGGCTTATCTCATTGCCAATGCCAATAATCCTGGATATTCCTTTTCCTTTGAGGATAGCTGAGATCGCCAGGTAAAGGCTGACCGGTTCGCGGCCACTCTGCAGGATATCGGAGAGGATAACAGTTTTTTTTGCATGTTGGGTTTGCTGGTTCAGAAAATCAAGGGCAATCCCAAGGGAATTGATATCAGAGTTGTAGCTGTCGTTGATCAGCGTGCAATGATTGATGGCTTCTTTGAGTTCAAGGCGCATGGCGATAGGGACCAGGGCCTTCATCTGAGCAGAGATAACATTAGGTTCATATCCCAGCAGGAGCATCAGTGCCCAGCAATGAATTGCGTTTTCAACAGATGCTTCATCGGTAAACGGGATTATTATACTCATTTCCCGGTTCCTGAAAATTCCTGTGAGCCTGGTTTCTGCCGGGTTTACAGAGTCGACATGGATGATCTGCAGACTGGCTTCCTGTTTCCGGCTCCATGTGAATCTTTTTACTTTCTCAAGTAAAGGTTCCTGAATGACCTTTTTATGAATCAATTCATGGTCCCTGCAATAGATCAATGTATCAGAATGGATAAAGAGCTTAAGTTTTTCTTCTATTTTCCGATCAAGGCCGGTAAACCCTTCATCATGGGCATGCCCGATATTTGTGAAAATCCCGATGGTGGGCCGGATAATGAGTTCCAATCTTTCCATTTCACCGGGAAGGGAAATCCCCGCTTCAAATATGGCAAGGTCATTACCCGGTTCCATCTTCCAGACTGAGAGGGGAACCCCGATCTGGGAATTATAACTTTTGGGGCTTCTGACAATTTTTTTATCCCGGTTCATCAGCTGGAATAACCATTCTTTTACAATGGTCTTCCCATTGCTACCCGTGATGCCGATAACAGGAATATCAAAGCGGGAACGGTGAGCTGCACCTAATTTTTGCAGGGCATCAAGCGTGTTTTCGACGAGGATAAAATTTGCATTAAAATCTGTTTCTCCCGGTTCATTGCTATTTTCAGGCAGGTACCCTGACCGATGAGGCAATGAAGATACCAGAAAATTCCTGACTCCTTTATTATACAGTTCTTCAATATATCTGTGGCCGTCATTTCTTCCGGTTACGAGGGCAATGAAAAGTGTTGATTCCGGGTGTATGAGCCGACGGCTGTCGATCAGGATCTCTTTAATTAAAACATGTTCCTCCCCTGCAGTTAACAGGGTCCCATTGGTATGGTATGCAATTTCCGAAAGGGAATAGGAAAGGTCCATTACTGTTGCGGGCTTTCGGGTTCAACCGGCTTAGGATTCAGAGCATTGGCCTGCAATTCATCATATATGAGGCGATTGTTAAATATGTTACATGCCAGGTAAACAGCGTTGCGGAATGCTTCGGGGCTTGCTTCATTTTTGCCAGCCAGTTCATATGCGGTACCATGGGCAGGCGAGGTCCTTACAAAAGGCAGTCCGGCAGTAAAGTTGACGCCCTCATCAAAAGAAAGCAATTTAAAGGGTATCATTCCCTGGTCATGGTATACTGCCAGGATACCATCAAAATGACGAAATGTACCAGAGCCAAAAAAGCCATCAGCCGGATAAGGTCCAAAGACCAGGTTTTGCTGCTGGTAGGCTTTTTCAATTGCTGGTCTCAGGATAGTATTATCTTCATTCCCGATAACTCCGTTATCTCCGGCATGCGGGTTCAAAGCCAGGATGGCAATTCGTGGTTTCTGAATTCCGAAATCACGCATCAGCGAATGGTTCATAATATTTATCTTACCCATTACCAGGTTTTCCGTTAAAGAAGATGTCACCTTGTCGATGGGAATATGGCCAGTGATTACTCCAATGCGCACAGTATTGCTGATCATGAGCATAAGATAATCAGAGACCCCAGCTTTATTTGCCAGATATTCTGTATGACCGGGAAAAGTAAAAACGGACGACTGAATGTTCTGTTTGTTAATGGGAGCGGTCACAAGCACGTCAATATTATGGCTCAGAAGATCGCTGATGGCCATTTCGAGAGAAAGTAATGAAAGTTCTCCCGCAATGGGTGTTGATTTCCCAAGGTCTATCTTGACTTCATCTTCCACGATGTTGATGATGTTGGGGCGGCGTGGATGTGCCAGGTCAGCTTTTTTTACGAGGTTGAAATTAAAATCGGGGATATTCAATGTTTTTCTGTGATAAGAAGCCACTTTCGAAGACCCATAGACTATCATGTTATAGGTCTCCATCAATCGCTGATCCTGAAGGGTCTTGATGATGATCTCATAGCCAATGCCATTTATATCTCCATGTGTAATGCCGACTCTGATTCTATGTTCTTTTTCAGGGGTCTGGTTCATATTTACGGTTTTTGCAAATATATTGCTTAATTCATTGTGACATTTTACCTACTGCTGTCATTCTGCTTTCCGGCCAGCCTGTTTCCTGATAAAATCGAATAGCAACCTCACCCCGACACCGGTACCTCCCTGTCCGCGGTAGGAATCTCTTTTTTCAAGAAATGCCGGACCAGCGATATCAAGATGAATGTATGGATAAGCAGTAAATTTCTCCAGAAATTTCCCGGCAGTGATCGTACCGGCTTCTGCAGGGCCTATATTTTTTATGTCTGCAAGTTCAGATTTCAACCCATCTTCATATTCTTCCCAACCAGGAAATTCGATAAGGCGTTCATAAGTTTCCAATCCAGATTCTTTTAACAGTTCCAACTCATTTTCTGCTTTTGATTGCATGGCCACAGTACCGTAACGTCCAACTGCACGGATGGCTGCACCGGTTAAGGTTGCGAGGTCTATAACCAGGGCGGGATCATACTTTTTAGCATAGTTCAATGCATCAGCCAGGATAAGTCGTCCTTCTGCATCTGTATTCAAAACTTCAACGGTCATTCCGTTTTGCATCCTGATAATATCACCTGGTACGATGGCTTTCGGTCCTGGTCTGTTATCGGTTGCAGGCATTAATCCAATGACATGCACCGGCAATCCCGCAGAAGCAATCGCATAGATGGCCGATGCCACGGCAGCGGCGCCTGACATGTCATCTTTCATTGTACTCATTGAGTCACCAGGTTTCAGGTTCATTCCACCGGAATCAAAAACGACTCCCTTGCCAACAAATATGAATGGTTTTTTATTCACGGCCTGTTTTGGCTTCCATTCCATTATGGTAAATGTAGGCGGCACCTCGCTGCCTTTGTTCACTGCAAGCAAGCCACCCATCTGAAGCGCCTCGATCTTGCTTTTATTAAGAACCTCGACTCTTGCCCCACATTCTTTAGCCATTTTTCCGACTTCCCGGGCAAAGGTTAATGCAGTAAGAAAAGAATTCGGCTCATTAATCAGCGTACGGCAATAAAACACAGCTTTCGTAACAGCGATAAGCTCCTGTATTTCATTGTTCTTTATTTTCCCGGAAAAGATCCGGACAGTTTCCAGCATATCATCTTTCTCTTTTTTCTCCTTGTATTTCAGGAACCGGTATTGCCCGAGCATCAGGCCTTCGGTGAATGCCAACATTTCCTGCGGCCGTCCGTCTGTATCATACAGAATAATCTGTCTCTGTTTTAACTCATTCAGCAATGATCCGAATTTGTCTCCTGATTTCCTCAACTTTTCTTTCCCTTTATAAGGATCACCTTCTTTTTTTATAATCTGTATGAATAGCCAGTGATCCAAGCGGTTGAAAGAGAAAAAATCCTGTTTCTTCCTATTGTATTGCCGGGAAATATAATTAAGCTCATCCTTGTTAAAAAATTCTTTTGGTAAACTATCAGGTCCATTGGTGAGGAAAATGAGATCAGCTTTACCTGAGATCCTTGAAATTTTTATGAGTTCGGGATGCATGATATTTCGTACTTTTGGAATGGTAATTATGCACAAAGGTATTAAAATTTGCCCTTTTCTTATATATCCTCAAGGCCACAAACCAATATGAATCTGGATCTGCTTATCAGGAAAGCCCTAAGATTTGAATTTTTGAATACTTCCCAGGCACTTGAATTGTATCAGCATCTTCCACTGGGGGAATTGATCTATGTTGCCAATGAGCTGAGAAAGATCCATCATCCGGAAAATAAAGTCACGTGGATCATCGACCGGAATGTCAACATCACCAATGCCTGTATCTCAGGATGCAAATTCTGCAATTTCTACCGCCCCGCCAACAGCAAGAAGGTCTTTATCACAACTCTTGAGGAATATGCTACCAAGATTGAAGAGATGAAATGCATTGGCGGCGATCAGTTGCTATTACAGGGAGGGTTGCATCCAAAGCTCGGACTTGACTGGTATGCTGATCTTTTTAAAAGCTTGAAACAAATGTACCCCGGATTACATCTTCATGCGCTGGGACCTCCCGAGATCGTTCACCTGGCAAAAATGGAATCACTTAGTTATACAGAGGTGCTGAAAAGGCTTATAACAGAAGGTCTCAGCAGTCTCCCTGGCGCAGGCGCTGAAATTCTTTCAGACAGGGTCAGAAAGATCTTATCGCCGGTGAAGTGTTCAGTAAGGGAATGGCTGGATGTAATGAGGGCAGCACATAAGCTGGGACTGACCACTTCAGCAACGATGATGTTCGGTCATATAGAAACTGCAGATGAGCGGATAATACACCTTGAGCGTATCCGGAAAGTACAAGCTGAAAAACCTGCGGGCGCCAAAGGATTTATATCATTCATCCCCTGGCCCTTCCAGGATAAAGATACTGTACTTGCAAAAAAATCAGGTATCAGGAATAATGTGACGCCAGAAGATTATATCCGTATGATCGCAATCAGCAGAATCATGCTTCCCAATATTGCGAATATACAGGCCTCCTGGCTGACAGTGGGAAAAGAAACAGCACAGTTATGCCTTCATGCCGGAGCCAACGATTTCGGATCAATCATGATCGAGGAAAACGTAGTATCTATTGCCGGCGCCACTCATAAATTTGATGCGGAAGGCATCCAGGAGGCCATTCGTGAAGCAGGATTTCATCCTTTGCGGAGGAACCAGCAATTTGAAACTGCATAGTTCACTCCATGTTCCGGACTGAATGCAATATCATCTGGTCAAGATCAAGGGCAACGAGAAATCCTAAGCCCGGAAACGTGGCATAGACGCATCCTCCATCAAGATTGAAGATTTTTGTTTCGGGATTCTTTAGCCGTTCCTGAATCAAAGACAAGGGAACGGGGGTATGGCCATGAATCAGTTTTCTGCCCTGAAGAAAATCAAGGGGAACCTCTTCATTCCGTGTCCAAAGAACAGTCTCTGCATCGCCAAGGGGATCTTTACCAGAAGCATCCACTCCTGCATGAACAAATAAGAAGTCATCCGTTTTTTCATACAATGGCCATTTTCTAATGAAATCCATGTAATCTTCAGGAATTATTGAGACTGATTTCCAGTTATCTACCTGTGACATAGCAACTCCAAAACTGAGAAGTGTCATCGCACAACCATTCGAGGTCCACAAACGGAAATAATCTTCATCATCCAGCGACTGAAGCATCATAAATTCATGATTCCCCAAGACCGGCCTCACTACCATATCATTTGAAAGTTCCCTGACATAATCAATTACAGCCTTACTCCCTGGGCCGCGGTCGATGAGATCGCCCAGAAGGAATAAACTATCAGATGATGTCAGATGAAGTTCTTCCTCAACAAGGTATTTGAATGTGCGGAAGCATCCGTGTATATCGCCGATCACGAACCTCCTGCCTTTATGCATAGAGATGATTCAAGATATGAGCAGTAGCACCTTCGTGACTTCTGACATAAGCACTACAGATCTCTGAAACCCGGTCATGTTCACTGGGAACATTTGCCAGTTGTCTGAGCGCTTGACTAAGATCTTCTTCATTATTAATGCTGATCGCACCTCCTTCAAGGATCAGTTCCCTGGCCTCACGAAACCGGTCATAGTTAGGCCCGAAAATCACCGGGACACCGAAGGCAGCAGGTTCAAGGATGTTATGGATCCCCACGCCAAAACCACCACCAACGAATGCGATAAATGCATACCTGTAAAGGTATGCCAGGATCCCGATGCTGTCGATAACCAGGATATGGGCTTTCCGCATCTTTGCTTCATCCGACTGTGAAAACCGCAAACTATCAGGCCCTAATTGAGACAGTAACCTATCAATCCGTTCCTTATGTACCTCATGAGGGGCAATAATAAATTTAAATTCCGATTTGTTCCCAAGGATGAACGGAAGGAGAATTTTTTCATCCTCAGGCCAGGTACTCCCTGCAAGAATGATGCGGGAATCCCTGCAGAATTCATCCATCCCTGCAATGGTCCTTTTTTGCCGGACGATGGCGCTTACCCTGTCAAACCGTGTATCCCCTGAAACTGTAACCTGATGAATGCCAATCTTCCTGAGCAATCTTTCCGAATCCACATCCTGGACAAAAAACCAACTAAGATTGTTAAGTTGTTTCCTGAACCAGAATCCATAGATCTTGAAAAATGGCTGAGAAGGCCTGAAGATTGCAGAGACCATATAAGTCGGAATTTGTTTTTGTTTTAAAATGGCAAGGTAGTTATACCAATATTCATATTTAATGAAGAATACGATATCAGGAGAGAGTATTTTTATAAATTTTGCCGCAATTCCAGGTAAATCAGGAGGAAGATAAAAAATATGATCTGCGCCGGTAAAATTTTTCCTGACCTCATATCCGGAAGGAGAAAAGAATGTCAAAAAAATCAAGTGTCCGGGAAATGATTTCCGGAATTCCTCAATCAGCGGTCTGCCCTGTTCAAATTCACCAAGGCTGGCACAATGGAACCATGCGATATTTTTCTTGTCATGGGGTCCTGATAGTGCATTTTCTATCTTTAACAGAATGCTTTTTCTTCCCTTCACCCAAAGTCTAGCTTTTACATTCACGAGGGAAGCGATCCGGATCCCTAAAACATAGAAGAAAATGAATATGTTGTAAAAAACAAACAATATGCGGATCCTGTTAGAATGAGATTTTTTACCTTCTGATTTTGTTATTCACGATAAATATAAAAGATCCCTGATCAATAAAGATAATAATCTTTGGGTTTCCTTCTATAGAATGGTATTATCCATTTTACATTTGCCCCATAAAACTGTGTGGAAAGCAAACTGTGATCCTGTTGCCCGGTATCGAAATTCACATCCCTCTGATACTTTGTCCAAGCCTGGATAAATTCAAAACCAACGAAAAAGTTAATCAGCCGTGAATCGCTCAGGAAAAGGTATCCAACTGTACCGGTCACAACCCATCCGTTGTTCAACCTGTCATAACCTTTTTTATAATCTCCATCAATTTCAGGTGTATCACCGCTTCCATCATGGATCCTGATCTTGTCCTGTATAAAACCGCCTCCGGCCAATATCACCGGGCCTGAGTTCGGATTGGGAGAGAGCATGGGGAAGAGCTTGCCAAATTTTGCCAGGACATTAAAACCGGTTTCACCATAACCGATGTCTGCATAATATCCATTGGCATCGATGACATAACCATCGGGTGTAGAAATATTTTTCAACAAAGAGTCTGTATTGTATACATTCGGACCGAAGATATAATTTCCTTCACCAGAAATCAGCCAATTTGATCTTGTTTTTATCATAAACCCACCTCCTATCACAGAGTTGGGCCCAAACCTTTTTGCAAGGCTCCCTTGTGGCCACTGGAAGGAATAATTAGCGAAAAACATCGGAACGACGATAGAGGAATCCTTTATACTGACCTGGGAAAATACATTGCTGATAAAGAATTGAAAGACGACAAGAGAGAGTAAAATTTTTCTGGACATAAGGTTAAACGTAAAAATGTTGCATGAAATAAATTCAACTGACTTATTTTGACAGTTTAAAGACAAGGCCTGCTTTAACAAATAACGAAGAAACTGTAATTTTCGTGTCAAAGCTGATAGGTGCTGAATAAATAAATCTTCCGGTTGTAGAATCTGTTCCAATAACCTGTGCGCCATACTGATGATGGATCGCAGGATTACCCGCTAAGTATTCAATATTGGCTTTCACCGTTACACTGGGAGAAACAGCATACCCGGCACCCACCTGAACCCCATAGGCAAATCCGGTACCTGTATTTGAATCCAGAGTTTTATAAACAGGATCCATGGTCCTGAATACGGGGCTTGAGGAAAGAACTATCCCGATAAGGGCTCTTCCTTCAATATAAACCTTATGAATAAACTTCACCACAGCGAGTCCTGCCATAAGATAATTATTGGTCCAGGCGCCTGTGCCCAATGCCTGACCCATTCCGGACAATGTATCATTTTTCACTGAACTTTTCAGGGGGTTTCTCTGAAATGAATATTGAACAGCCAGGCCAAAATCATTCTTACCGAGCCAGTCAAGGTTGATCTGCGCCAGGACCCCCCGGGCAGCAAACCCCGAACCAGAATTATTCACATCGGTATTAGCGTAAGCACCAAGAGGGAAAGACAAGCCACCGGAAACATCAAGGAAGACCCGGTTTGCCGGGACAGAATCAGTTTTTTTACCGATCTCCTGGGAAAAGATCAGGAATGGCACGAATAAAAAACAAGACAAAAAGAAAACTTTTCCCATAAATGAGATTATGATTTACAAAATTAAACGTTTTTTTCCATCTGCACCATTCTGAAAGAGATCAGGCTATATTCATTTCCCCAGCATGATCGTCAATCATCCGTAATCCGGATTTTTTTATCTTTGTCAAAATTACCCATTCATCAACATTCCAGATTTGAAAAGGCATATCCTGTTTATGATCATTACTTTCGCTACCGTGTATGCGATGCCACAGGCAGTCAACCAGGATTTGACCAATACAGGGATTTATGATTTTATGGATGAGCTGGCAAACCTGAAGATCATTGATCTCACCTCTGTCGTCAAACCTTATACGCGCATGTTTATTGCTCAGAAACTAAAACAGGCCATCAACTGCAGGGAAAAGTTGAATAAGAGGCAGAATAAGGAACTGGATTTTTATTTAAAGGATTATGATCTTGAATTACAATCTGACCTGCGTTATTTTAAACAGTCAAAAGGATTATTTCATTCCAAAGAAAACTTTGGTATACCTTTAAGTCCCCTGGCGTTTGTTTACAAGGATTCCCTTTTTACTTTTTCAATACGGCCGATATGGGGGATTTATGGCTATATGACACAATACAATAACAGCAATGTATATCATCGTTGGGGTGGCGCTGAAATTTTTGGGAGCATCGGAAAGCATTTCGGCTACTATGCAAGCCTTCGCGACAATCACGAAAGTGGTCTTCTGGTACTTCCTCAATACCTGACCCAGGAAGAAGGTGCTGCCTGGAAGGAGTCGGACTATGGTGGGGATTACAGCGAGATGCGAGGAGGAATCTCATATGCATGGAACTGGGGATCTGTGGTGCTGGCCAAAGATCATTTTCAGTGGGGTGACTCGTACCATGGCCCGAATATTTTTTCAGGAAGAACCCCCTCTTTCCCATATTTACAACTCCAGATGAAACCGGTAAAATGGTTTGATTTCACTTTCATTAACGGATGGCTTATATCGGATGTGGTAGATTCTTCCCGCTCATACAAGGAACCGAACGGATCAAGGGAATATTTCTTCAACAAATTCCTCTCCGCTGCGATCATGACCTTCACTCCATTGAATAACCTGAATCTTTCAATTGGCAATTCTGTAATCTCCTGTTCGAAAAATTACAATCCTGCATACCTAAGTCCATTTCTTTTTTACGTGAATTCATCATCCAAGGGCGATTCTGCACAGAGGGCGCATTATGGAAGAAATGACCAGCTTTTTTTTAACATCAGTTCAAGGCAAATCAGACATTTACATCTTTATATCTCTGTTTTTATCGATGGGTTGGGATCAAAAAAATCAGGTGACAGCACTGCCTTTAATTATATCAGCTGGAAAAGCGGTTTCAGGGCAAGCAATCTTCTGAATCAGAACCTGACATTCACAGCTGAATATACCAGGACCACTCCTCATAAATATAGTGACTCTATCTCTACACTTTCCTTTGAATCCAACCAATATTATCTTGGAAATTACCTGAAAGACAATTCACAGGAAGTTTTTCTTTCACTGGGATACCGGCCTTTCCGTGGGTTAATGTTTGACCTTTCCTGGAACTGGGCAGAGCATGGCGGCTCAAAAGATACGAAAACCCTTGAATCTGTCGTTTGGAGTTACAACAATTTAAAATTGGAAGTTACTTATGAATTCATCAACAATGCTTATGTCAGTATTGCATATCAGAAACTCATTATAACCGGTGATCCTGAGTTATCTCCACCTAATTTCTATGGACATCAAAACATTATTTCAGGTGGAATTAATATCGGCTTTTAACAGTTTTTTTATATAAATCCTTACAAACAAAAACAATAAAATTCAGTAAACTATGAGAAAATCACTATTAATCACTGGAATGATGCTATTCCTGATCACAGGTTCCGGATTGCGATCGTCAGCATGCACAAATTTTTTATTTACGAAGGGTGCGACGACAGACGGATCTGTGATGATCACTTACTCGGCAGATTCACATACTCTTTACGGAGAGTTATATTACAAACCGGCCAAGGATTATCCTCAAGGGGCGATGGTAGATGTTATTGAATGGGATACCGGGAAAAAGCTTGGTCAGATCCCCCAGGTACGTCATACATACTCAACTGTGGGAAATATGAATGAACACCAGGTTGCACTGGGAGAGACTACTTACGGCGGGCGGGATGAACTTCAGCACCAGGAGGGAGCCATCCTTGATTACGGATCAATGATGTACTTTGCATTGCAGCGTGCAAAAACCGCCCGTGAAGCTTTACAGGTCATGACCGATCTCGTTGAAAAATATGGTTATTGCAGTGAAGGTGAATCCATTTCTGTTTCGGATAAAAACGAAGCCTGGATCTTTGAGATCATTGGCAAAGGAGATAAGGAAAAAGGTGCAGTTTGGGTAGCCCGTCGCATACCTGACGGTTATGTTTGCGGACATGCCAACCAGGCACGTATTACTCAGTTTCCGCTGAACGATCCCGAAAATTGCATTTATTCTAAAGACGTTATCACTTTTGCCCGTGCAAAAGGATGGTTTGATGGCAAAGATGAAGAATTCAGCTTCTCCGACACTTATGCCCCACTGACATTCAGTGGCGCAAGGGCTTGTGAAGCAAGGGTCTGGGCCATGTTCAACCATGTAAACAGTGACATGGGTCAATATGAGGATTATGCCATGGGATATGTCACCAAAGGTAAATGGGGTTATGCGACGAACCGTATGCCGCTATGGATAAAGCCTGATAAGAAAATCTCTGTTCATGATGCGATGCAACTGATGCGTGATCATTTTGAAGGGACCAAGATGGATATGAACCATGATATAGGGGCTGGTCCTTTTGACTGCCCTTACCGCTGGCGCCCGATGTATTGGACCACTGACAGTGTCAATTATTTTGTCAATGAAAGGGCTGTTTCCACACAGCAGACCGGGTTCGTTTTTGTGGCACAAAGCCGGTCCTGGCTGCCTGATCCCATTGGTGGTATATTTTGGTTTGGCGTTGACGACACTTACTCTACTGTATTCTCACCCATGTATTGCGGAATTTTGAGAGTTCCCCATTCCTATGCGCAAGGAAACGGAAGCATTATTGAATATTCCCCCACTTCTGCATTTTGGACATTCAATTTCGTAGCAAACTGGGCCTATACCCGTTACAGCTATATGATCAAAGACATACAGAAAGTTCAACGTGAACTTGAGCTGAGATACATCGATGAAACTGCAAAGATCGATCAGGAAGCCCTGGCTATTTACAAGACCGATAAATCCAGAGCCCGGGCCTACCTGACCAACTATTCGGTAAAAACCGGTGATGGCACTGTTGCACGCTGGAAGAAACTGGGTGAATATTTATTAGTAAAATATATTGACGGCAACATCAAACAAGAGAAAGACGGGAAGTTCGTTACCAATGGAACCGGTCAGGCAGTCATGCCCTCACAACCCGGATATCCCAAATGGTGGTTAAATGAAATCATCAGAGAGAAAGGTGATGTTGTAAAGGCGTTAAAAGTAGATTAATCGCTTCCGGAATACTTTAAAAACAGGATACAAACTGGAGTATCCTGTTTTTTTATTCTATATTTGCATCATTAACAAAATACCATTTTATGGAGGAACAACACACGAGCAACAGGACATTTAAGATCCTAACCGGTATTTTAATCTTAGCACTTCTGATCCTTGTCATCTGGACATTCAGGCAAAGAACACAGTTGACATCACTCATCAAAGAAAAAGATTTGGAGAAGACAGATCTCCAGAAAGAACTGGATTCTGTTGTCGCCGAACATAATAAAACCAAGCAGGCTTATGGTGCACTTTCCGATTCACTGAAAGCAAAAGACAGTGTGATCCAGGCCAATGCCGTTGAGATCAGGAACCTGCTCAATACAAAATGGGAGTACGAAAAAGTAAGGAAAAAACTGGCATTGCTGCAGACTATAGCACAGGGATATGTCAGACAGATGGATTCGCTTTATACAGTGAACCAGGAGTTACATGCTGAAAATGAAAAGATCAGGCAGGATTTCAGGAATGAACAAACAAAAACACAATCCCTGGTAAAAGACAAGGAAGAACTAACACAAAAAGTCAATCAGGCAGCCATCCTCACAGCCTACGATGTTACGGCCACGCCACTAAAGCTTAAAGGCGGCAATACAGAATCCCCCACTGATAAAGCCAGCCGCACGGACAGGGTTAATGTTTGTTTTACAATTGGTGGAAATCCTCTGATCAAACCCGGAAGGAAAATCATTTTTGTCTGTATCTGCAGACCCGATAAAGTTGTTGTTACAAAGACAAAATACGATACTTTCGTCTTCAACGGGCAAACTTTACCTTATTCCATCCGCGATGATATAAGCTATGAAGGCCAGACAATGAATGTCTGCGTCAAATGGACCAAGAAGGAAAATGACAAACCTGCCATGAAAGGAACGTATACAGTTACCGTATATTCGGAAGATAAAGAGATCGGTTCAGGAACATTTCAATTAAAATAGCATGACAACGCCGGCAAGACCAAAACGCATCGGGATTCTGACAGCAGGAGGAGATTGCCCAGGGATCAATGCGGCCATAAGGGGAGTAGGCAAAACAGCAATACTGGAATATGGGATGGAGGTCATTGGTATTTCATCCGGGTTTCTCGGACTAATCAACCAGGAATTCGTTCATTTAGATGAGAATCAGCTTTCCGGTATCCTGACCCTGGGAGGAACTATTCTCGGGACATCAAGGGAAAATCCATTTAAGAAAAATGACGTCTTCAACAGCATTGACAAGCCAAAGCTGATCAAAAAACATTACGACGAAATGGGACTGGATGCACTTGTTTGCATAGGGGGCAATGGAACACAGCGCACAGCCAGTCTCCTTGCCGAGGTAGGACTGAACATCATAGGAATCCCGAAAACAATTGATAATGATGTATGGGGAACGGATTTGACCTTTGGGTTTGATTCCGCTCTCTGGATCACTGTGGAAGCCATTGACAGGCTTCACACCACCGCCAACAGCCATAAACGGATCATGGTGATAGAAGTTATGGGGCATCATGCCGGTTGGCTTGCATTATATTCAGGAGTTGCCGGAGGAGGAGATGTGATACTGATGCCTGAGATTGAATATGATATTGATATTGTTGCCCGTTATCTCAAGAAAAGGGCAGTAAATAAAAAGCCATATTCTATCGTTGTGGTAGCAGAGGGAATAGCCAGTCCAAAAGGGGAAAAGCCCGGCTATTATGTTGCCCAGGAGATCAGCAGAAGGACCGGCCTGGAGACGCGTGAAACCATATTGGGATACATCCAGCGCGGCGGCAGCCCATCACCTATGGATCGTGTGCTGGCCACACGATATGGCGCATATGCTGTTGAACTTATTGCTGAAGGGCGTTTCGGGCAGATGGTTTCAATACGCAATGATGAAATTGTTGCAGTGCCCCTGAAGGAAACGGGCGGGAAATTACGAACAGTACCTCTTGATCATACATTGATAGAGAAAGCACTCAGAATGGGTGTTTGCTTTGGAAATTTGAGAAATTAATCAGCGAATTTTATATCCTTTATATTCAGTTGAAGGGAGACACTTCCATTCCATTCATTCTCTTCCAGGTAATAACAAATATCGAAAGGGATTCCTTTTTCGATTTTTTCAAAATGAACTCCTTGCTGGAATGCAATTGCTGAAAAAGGACCACCTGAAATCTCGGGATGAACAACACACAATTTTAAGTGATTTTTCCCTACGATCCGTGATCCTCCTGCGTCGATAATCCCATCGGTACGGAACAGCGGTGACATATTTCCCGGGCCGAATGGTGAAAACTGCCGGAGGATATTATAAAACCTGGAATTGATGGTATTGAGAGAAAGATTGGTATCAATCTCAATCTCCGGAACCAGTTCTTTTCCATTTAATTTTTCTATCACTACCTGTTCAAAGCGGTCGATGAAAGCCTGCAAATTTTCTGGTTTCAAGGATAATCCGGCTGCATATTTATGCCCTCCGAAATGTTCCAGCAGGTCGCTGCAGGAATCGACTGCATCATATACATCAAAATCCTTGACAGACCGGGCTGATCCGGTGATAAGCTCTCCCGATAAAGTGAGAACAATGGTCGGCCGGTAGTAATGTTCTGTGAGTCTTGAAGCAACAATCCCGATTACCCCTTTGTGCCAGTCGCGGTTAAAAATGACTGTACTTTTTGAATTTTTAAGGCGTTCGTCCTGTTCAATCATTTCGATAGCCTGCTGGGTGGCAAGCATATCCAGGTTTTTCCTTTCGGTATTGTAATTATCGATCTTTTCACCAAGAAGAAGTGCTTCTTCCAGGTTTTCACAAATAAGCAAGCGGACGGAATTCCGTCCGCTTTCGATCCGTCCTGCAGCATTGATTCTGGGACCTACCAGAAACACCAGGTCGGTGATCGTTAATTCTTTATTGAAAAATCCTTCTCCGTTCCCATTGGTTTTTTTCTGAATATTGCTGTACCGGAGGATTGCCTCCAATCCGGGACGTGGTTTTATATTCATCAGTTTCAATCCATAATAGGCAAGGATACGGTTTTCTCCGGTTATATCGACAATATCCGAAGCGATGCTGACAACAACAAGGTCGAGATATTGTGTAAGGTCGTCAAAGGAAATGGTATTACGCAAGGCATAGGCCTGGATCAGTTTGAAGCCTATACCGCAACCTGATAATTCCTTATAGGGATAATTACAATCTGGGCGCTTTGGGTCAAGAACGGCACAAGCAGGAGGAAGTTCACTACCCGGACGGTGATGATCACATATGATAAAATCTATTCCTTTTTCATTTGCGTATTTTACTTTTTCCACTGCTTTGATCCCGCAGTCCAGGGCAATAATAAGGGAGAACCGGTTCTCAGCAGCAAAGTCAATGGCCTTGAAAGAGATCCCATATCCTTCAATGTAACGGTCGGGGATATAAAAATCCAACTGATCATAAAACTTATGTAAAAACGTATACACCAGCGCAACGGCCGTGGTGCCGTCCACATCATAATCTCCATAAACAAGTATTTTCTGGCCAGTCTTTATAGCTGTTTCGATCCGGTCGATTGCAACTGACATATTTTGCATCAGAAAAGGATCATGAAGCATTGAAAGAGAAGGTCTGAAAAATGCCCGGGCTTCGTCAAAAGTTTTGATTCCTCTCTGGACCAACAATTCCGCCAGGTTCCTGTCAATGCTAAGTTCCCGGGCAAGGTTTTTAACTAATTCCTGGTCACTTGATTCTTTTAAAACCCAGCGTTTTTCCATTTAATATTTTTTCAGGGTAAAGTTAATAAGAAATCCCAATGAAGAGTCATCGTTTTTCAATAATTTGAAAAAAGATCAATATTTTTTCAGCTGCGATTAGAATAAAAAAGATTCAATTTAAGGGTAATGAATACGGGGCTTAAAACTCCGCATTTTTTGGTGTGCGTGGGAATGGGATCACATCCCGGATATTATTCATACCTGTCACAAACTGAATCAGCCTTTCAAATCCCAACCCGAAACCGCTATGTGGCGCTGTTCCGAACTTCCGCGTTTCCAGGTACCACCAAACATCTTTTTCACTGATATTAAGTTCATGGATCCTTTTTGTAAGTTTTTCAAGATTTTCTTCACGCTGGGAACCACCGATGACCTCTCCGATCTTAGGAAACAATACATCCATGGCGCGGACGGTTTTGCCATCCTCGTTCATCTTCATGTAAAATGCCTTGATCTCTTTCGGATAATCAATAATGATGACCGGTTTGTGAAAATGCTTCTCAACCAGGTAACGTTCATGTTCAGCCTGCAAATCGGTTCCCCAACCTACAGGAAATTCCCATTTCTGCCCTGAAGTCATAAGGATCTCAATGGCTTCAGTATAAGTTATCCGAACGAAATCATTGCCCGTGATAAATTTCAACCGTTCAATGAGTTCGGTATCATACATCTTGTTAAGGAATTCCAGGTCATCAATGCAGTTTTCCAGGGCATAACCAATGAGGTATTTCAGAAAATCTTCTGCCAGATCCATGTTATCCACGATATCGTAAAATGCCATTTCAGGTTCAACCATCCAGAATTCAGCCAGGTGACGGGGAGTATTTGAATTTTCCGCACGGAAAGTCGGACCAAAAGTATATACCAGAGATAAAGCCATTGCGCCAAGTTCTGCCTGGAGTTGTCCGGAAACAGTCAACTTGGTCTCTTTACCAAAAAAATCTTCTCCAAAATCCACGGAACCATCAGGTTTTAATGGCGGATTTTTCGGATCGAGAATGGTAACCCTGAATAATTCCCCTGCGCCCTCTGCATCTGATCCTGTTATGACCGGTGTTTGAAGGTAATAAAACCCATGATCATTAAAATACTTATGGATGGCAAATGCCACTGCATGCCTTATACGTAATATAGCTCCAAAAGTATTAGTACGAGGGCGCAGATGGGCTATTTCGCGAAGAAATTCAAGAGAGTGTCCTTTTTTCTGGAGGGGATAGGTTTCCGGATCAGAAGTTCCGAATATGGTAATCTTCTTTGCCTGGATCTCAACAGGCTGTCCTGATGCAGGTGATTCAACAAGGGTCCCTATGATTTCTATGCAAGCGCCTGTGGTTATCTGTTTCAAAAGATCTTCATTGAAATGTGCAACCTCAGCAACGACCTGGATATTATGAATAACCGAACCATCATTCAAGGCAATGAAGATGATGTTCTTATTTCCTCTTTTAGTCCTGACCCAACCTCTGACCAAATATTCTTTTCCTGTATCCTTCGACTTTAGCAGATCCCGGATTTTAACCTGTTTCATCCTTTCCATGTGAACATCGTTGTTGAATGCGCAAAAATAAGGGAAATAACAGTTTCCGGCAACGCGTTTTTTTGTTACTTTTACGTTTTATTACAAGGTCTGATCAAATCAGCCACATAATTTAATTTCAAAAGCCCCACCATCCGGCAAAAAGCGATAAGATGCAAGACTTATCTGAAATAACTCCTCTTAAAACCTGGTTACCTGTTGAGAAACTGCCATTGGTCATTGCCGGTCCCTGCAGCGCTGAATCTGAAGAACAAATAATACAAACAGCCAGAAAACTGGCAAAGATCCCCCAGGTCAAAGTTTTCCGGGCAGGTCTCTGGAAACCACGTACCCGGCCAAGTTCATTTGAAGGTGTCGGCAAACGCGGGCTTCATTGGCTGGCAAAGGTGAAAGCAGAGACAGGCCTGCTTACCACAGTTGAAGTCGCCAATCCCAGGCATGTCGAAGAAGCACTCAATCACGGTATCGATATCCTGTGGATTGGTGCGCGTACAGTTGTAAACCCTTTTTCCGTGCAGGAGATCAGTGAAGTCTTGCAGGGCGTTGATATCCCTGTGATGGTCAAAAACCCATTAAACCCTGACATCAGGGTCTGGATCGGGGCACTGGAAAGGATACACCAGGCCGGTATCAGGAAACTTATTGCCATTCATCGCGGTTTTTCATTCTTTGCACGCTCTCCTTACCGGAATTCTCCCATGTGGGAGATCCCGATAGAGCTAAAACGATTGTATCCCGACATACCTGTCCTTGTTGACCCCAGTCATATCTGCGGAGAAACCAGCATGCTATTTTCTGTTGCCCAAAAAGCCCTCGACCTGGAAATGGACGGGCTGATGATCGAATCACATATCCGGCCGGAGGAGGCGCTGACAGATAAAGAGCAGCAGATTACACCCGGAAAATTAAAAGAATTGCTTTCACGTCTGGTTATCCGTGAAGAACATGGGACTATTGAATTTGAGAATAAGCTAGAAGAACTTCGGACAGAAATAGACAAGCTGGATGAAGAACTAATCCATATTCTCGACCGGCGGATGAAAATCATAGAAGAAATTGGGAAATACAAGAAAGAAAACAACATCACCATTCTTCAGTTGAAACGCTGGAGCCAGGTCATCCATGACCGCGTAGATACGGGTGTACACCTGGGATTATCAAAGGAGTTCCTGTTAAAACTGCTGGAAGCGCTTCATGAAGAAACCATACAGCGCCAGACAGATGTGATGAACAGTGATCAATGATCTACATCCATTTCCTGATTTTGAAATAGATCATGACGAACAGGGCAATTCCGATCATTATTCCCGAAACGATAAGAGAAGATTGCATATGATCCCTGACCGGCAATCTGATTATCAACCCAAAAATGATCCCAATAAAGATCAGGGGGAGAGATATGGAAGCTATCAGTGTCAGGGTCTTCATAATCTCGTGGGTCTTATTGACCTGGAGTGAATCAAATGTTGTAGAGTACCCGATGATCAGTTCGCGGTCGTCCTCAATGATGTCCCATGCACGTTGATAGGAGTCCATGATATTCCCCCAGTAATCTTCCATGTTATCTGCAAATCCTTTGATAGCACCGTTTTGAAGTTTATTAAATAGATTCATCTGGGGTTTCAGGATCGTATTGAGAAGAATGACATTTTTCCGTGTAACCGAAATTTTCTCAATTGTTTTTTCAGGTTTCCTGCCGAAGAGTTCCTTACCACAAATATCAACAGATTTATCGACGAGGTCAACCACTTTTCGCGTATCTTCCATCAGGTATTCCAAAATCTTATATAACAATGCATCACTGGATCCGACTGCCATTTTTTGTTCTGTGAGTGTTTTATCCTGTTCCTGTTTGAATAATTCCTTGATCAGCCAGTGCGACTTGCCCATTGTAATCAGGAAATCTTTCCCCCAGAAAACCTTAATCTCCTTTGCTTCAACAAATTCACCCTGTATATCCATGGCCGGAAAGTGGAGAATCAGAAAATGGTAGTCATGATAACTGTCGATCTTAGGCCTCAGGTTTACAACGCTTTTACAGTCTTCAATATCGAGGGGATGAAAATGATAATAATCCTGTAATCCCTGCAATTCCTCTTCAGCAGGCCGGAAAAGATGTGACCAGCGAAGTGTCCCAAGTCTGATAGTTTCAATCATATGTTGTCGTCTATATAGAATTCCAAAACCTAATGTCTGTGGCCTGTATCCTTTTTCCACCGGAAGGTCATGATCATGTGTTCGATATCTTTTTTCAGAAAATTTATGACCGGGGCCAGGGAATCATTATTTGGAACAAGATCGAAATAGAGCGCGCCCCTGACAAAATTTTTTGTGCTGTCAGTCAGGTAAAACTGGTAAGCTGAGGCAGCATCAGAACCGCTGATCTCATATACCAGGCCATACACATTCTCAATTGTGTCGACATATTCCCGTTGGCTGATGGCACTGGCTTTTGGAATATGTTTGTTCACAAGGGTATGAGAATCATTGAGATAAATAGCAAGATTATTTTTAATTGTTTTATAACTGATATGCAGCTGAGCATTAAAAGGATAGTAAACAATATTTATCCAATAAGGTTCTGCCATCCGGGAGCTGTCGCGAACAATCTTAGAATAAACAGGATACTCAAAAGTATATGGGAAGGTGGTATCAAACTTTCTGTATTCCTTTGCAGGGAAATCGATCCGATAATAGCCACGAGGCTTTGGAACATAGCCGTTCTGACATGAGAACAGAATGATCAGAATTAAAGCAAATAAAACCAGCCGGTTCAATTTCATGACTTTGTTTCTGGAAAAACCAGCAAACTGGGGAACCGGGAACCGGAAAGAAATAAATTATCTTCACCAATTCACCAGTTGCTACCTTCTAAAAGGGCAGATCGTCCTCAGGAATGTTCGTTTCTACAGTACCATTTTCCTGTTCAGCTACATTGGGAACATTCACTTCGGGGGCATTTTCGCGCTTTGGTCCGCCAAGCATAGTCAGCGAATCGCCAAGAATCTCATAAATATAGCGTTTCTGTCCTTCTTTATCTTCATATTCCCTTCTCCGGATCCTTCCCTCAATGAATACAGTATTACCTTTTTTCAAATAATTTTCTGCAATGTCAGCAAGCCCCCTCCATAACACGATGTTATGCCATTCGGTATGTTCAGTTCTCACGCCTTCCTTGTTCTTATAAACTTCTGTTGTTGCAAGTGAAAATGATGCCTTTTTAGCCCCGCTTTCCAGACGCATGATATCGGGATCTTTTCCGAGGTTTCCAATCAAGATCACTTTGTTGATTCCTGTTGCCATGATTTTTCTTTTTTAATGATTAAAACTCCGTGAACAAAAGTACAAATAATGTCCGGCTGGTTTCATTATTTTTACATTAATCGGTCAAATTTGAAAAGGTAATAAGACTTCAGGGATTTTTTTATCAGAGCCGTGTATTTTACAACCATTATGTTAACAGCGGCATTAAGACAAGCGTGATTGACAGTCCAACCAGGATTACAACTGAACCCCAACCAATAATATTCTGTATTGGCCTGTTTATATGGATCCCCATGATTTTTTTATTATTTACGAGCAGGATCATGCAGACCAATACAACCGGAAGAAGAATCCCATTGAGGATTTGGGACCATAAGGTAATTGCGATCAACGGAGCGTTTGGAATGAGAATGATGATCATACCGAGTAAAATAATTCCAGTATAAAGCCAATAAAACTCAGGAGCCTCTTTCCATTTTTTGTCGATCCCGGCTTCAAAGCCAAATGCTTCGCAAACATAAAAAGCTGTAGCAATCGGCAATATTGTGGCAGAGAAGATCGATGCAATGAATAATCCAAAGGCAAACACCTGTGAGGAAACCGCTCCGGCTAATGGTTTTAATGCCAGGGCCGCATCTTTGGCTTCATTGATCACGACGTTATTAACATTAAGCGTGGAAGCGCAGGCCACTATGATGAAAAAAGCCACAACGACAGTAGCCAGGCAGCCTACAATAATATCCAGCAGAATAAATTTATACTGACGTATTTTTAATCCCTTTTCGATCACACTCGACTGCATATAAAACTGCATCCAGGGGGCGATGGTTGTACCGATGAGCCCTATGATCATCTCAATGCTCCCGGTGGTCATTTTCATCTTCGGCCGGATAATTGCCATGCCGATTTCCTGCCAATGAGGTTTACCCATCAATGCCGAGACCACATACATCAGTAAGGCTGCGCTGAATACAAGAAAGATCTTTTCAGCGATCTTGTAATTTCCCTTGACTACCATGATCCAGACTATGAATGCCACAACCGGAACAGAAATATACTTACTCACACTGAAAATCTCAAGACTTCCTGCAACACCTGCAAATTCAGTTGTGGTATTCCCAATATCTGCAATCAGCAGGCCTATGAAGATGAAAAAGGTGATCTTTACCCCGGCATTCTCCCTGATCAGGTCTGCCAGGCCTTTACCTGTAACTACTCCCATCCGGGCATTCATCTCCTGGACGATGACGAGTACAAGAAATGAAGGGATCAGGGTCCAGATCAGGTTATAGCCATATAAGGCGCCAGCCACTGAATAGGTTGTGATCCCACCGGCATCATTATCCACACTACCAGTGATGATACCCGGGCCCAGAATTGCTGCGAACAAAGCAATATTACGCCATATCGATCTTCTTCTCATCGCAAAGGCCATCACAGATCCTCCTGAAGTTAACGGGTTTTTCTCCTGTTCAATAGATCTTCCACGATGTCTTCCACCACTACAACGCCTTCCATTTCCATGTCATGGTTGATGACAGGAACGGCCAGCAGATTGTATTTTGACACCATTTCGGCCAGCGAATCAACTTTATCCTGGTCAAATACCGTCATAGGTTTTTGCTTTGTGATCTGTTTAAGCTTTAAGGATGGATTTGCAATGATAAGTTCCATGAGGGAAATGGCTCTGACGAGCTTATTGTTCTTATCCGTGACAAATATGGAATAGATATTGGAAGGTTCCGGATGAACCTTACGGATTTCGTTTATGGTTTCTTCAACAGTCATATCTTCCCGGAAGGTGAGAAAGTCGGTCGTCATGATTGAACCCACCACTTTATCCGGGTATTCCAATAATTCCCTGACTTCTTCGGAAGATCCTTTTTCCATCTCATCCAATATCTTGATGGCTTTATCTTCTTCAAGCACGTCCAGGAGGTCAGCAGCTTCATCTGCAGGCATCTTTTCAAGGAGGTCTGCCATTTTTTCAACCGGCAGGCTTTCTGCAATTTCTATCTGGGCCTTAGGTTCGAGTTCCTCAAGTACATCTGCAGCTTGTTCCTCATCGAGCGATGCAAAAACGGAGGTCCTTGTAGTCCGGTCGAGATCTTCGATAATATCGGCAAGGTCGGAAGGATGCAAGGTACGCAGCCTGGAGGATGATTTAGAAAGCTTGATGTTTGAATTGGAAAAATCGACAGTTTCAATGTCATCCCAGAGGATCATCTTACCCGGGATGCTGACGTTCACCGGATCCAGGGCTGTTTCCAGGAATCGGCCTATACCGATGCGTCTCAGGAGGCCTTCAATACCTACATCAACGGCAATTGCATAAGTGCCTGAAGGAATCATGACCATTCTGACATCATTGACGCGTACAAGCTTTCGGCCGTTGATATCTACGATCTGTTTATCTAAAATATTTTCGGCAAGCCAGAGACAGTTGGGAGAGGTTTCATTTGCAGCTTCGTGGACCTCATAACAGGTCATTTTAAGTTTTCTTTTAAATTTTTTGACTTCGAAAGTGGCAAAATCATAGATCTTTGTCTCATTGCCCACTTTTACTTTTGCTGCAATTACGCGGGGCCGTATGGGTTCAGGGTCAGGTCCTGACAGAGTTGTGGTGTCAATCTGAAAATCACGGATTATACCAAGGATCTTGCCTTCAGGGGAAAAGAACCGTTTACCAAGAATCTGGCTTAAATAGAAAGTGGTCTGTAATGTCATCGATGCCTCCTTCCTTTGTTATGCAACCCGGAAGGCGACAACTTGCGGTTAAGGCAGGCTGGATATCCTTACGGGAGCAGGTTTTTATTGTTTTTTCGTTTCGCAGGTCCGTCATCCATTTTGCAATTCAACTTTGATTGAGTGGCAAAAGTAAAATTTTTAATTGATAATGGAAAATTGGTTGATGATAATTTAATCTGCCGGAGGCGGACAAGATCTGCCTCCGGCAGAAGACTGCCAACTGCCGACTGATGAGATTACCAAGGCCATATCGTGACGCGTGACGCGTAACACGCGGATTGTCATTCATTTATCATATTTTACTTCTTTGCTAGTTTTACAGATGGTTTCTTTCTTTTGTCTTCAGGCCAGACGGGCCTCATCGCCGTAACGCGGCTGCGCCCTGCGCTGTATGCCACTCTTTTCCTGAATTCTGATATTGGACCCGCACTGGCCAAGGCCGCTTACCTGCCTATCGGCAGGCAGGTGCGGCTATTGGATTTTCTTAAACTCTCGATTTTTTTCATGCAAATTTTATGAGGCAGGTCAAATGGGACGATAAACGGGGGCGGGTGACGCGGAAAACCCCACCCCTGGCCCCTCCCCCAAGAGGGAGGGGAGAACGTGACGCAGAAGAAGTGGGGGTGGTCCGCCGCGACAGAATAAAAAGTAAAAAAAAATGGAATATAGTGGAATAGAATGGAATAATTTACCTTGAAGATAGTTGGGGATTGCATTGTGCGTTTGTATTTATTAACTTTATCCACGTTTTATAAAAACCAGATTTATGGCTATTTCATATGATAATGCGATTACGAAAAACTATCATGGAATGATGGGGGGGATTGTTTTCAGGTGCAGGGGAGATATGTCGATCATGTCGAAGCGCCCGGACTGCTCGAGAGTGGTGAAAACAAAAGCACAGAAGGCTAACATGAAACGGTTTGCAGCTGCTACTATTTATGGCAAGAAGGTCCTGAGTGATCCAATACTCAGGGAGAAATATGAAAAGAAGAAGAAAATGTACCAGAGTATCTGGAATGCGGCTATTTCGGATTTCATGTCGAGACCAAAGGTTCAGACCATTGATGTGAAGGACTACAAGGGACTTCCGGGGAATGAAATAAGCATTTCGGCCCTGGATAGATTTAAATTTGAGGCAGTGATTGTGACTATATTGAATATTTTGGGACAGGTTCTTGAGAGTGGCCGTGCTGTTGCAATGCCATTATCGGATGGCATGGAATGGGTGTATAAGGCGACTGTAATGAATCCATCTTTAAAGGGTAGCAAGGTTGTGGTACGCGTTACTGATTTGCCGGGGAATGTGGTGCAGGAGGTGATGGTCGTTGATAGTACTTAGAAAAGTCGTAACGCGTGACGCGTGACGCGGACAAGTGAAGAGTGAGGAGTGAAGAGTGAAGAGTCTGAAAAAGTCCGGAGTGTAAAATCCAAGTTTAATTTTTTAGAGTTAAGATTCTCAGCAGGGTGAGGTATGCCAGGTTAGGAATTTTTTGTTAAAAATCAGCCTGATTTTTATGGTTTTTGGGGATTTTGTGTGAAGGAAATGAGGAGATTTGATCATTTAGTGTATGAAAGGTCTAAACGAGTTCAAAATAAAATGAAAACGGACAGAGTACGAACAATCACTCAGTTTTAGGTCCGTTGATGTAAATGTTTTTATAGAGAAAAAGGTCAAAAAGTAACAAGGTTACAGGGTGACAGGGTCAGAAAAGTGACAAGATTGTGTGGGGGAGGGGTAAGGGTTTTAAGAGAGGTGATCGTGAATTACCTCAAGATAGTTTTCAATCAGCTTTGGAACGGGATAATTTCTGATATCACTGATGGCAATCTTATGGTATGGTAAATGGAATTGAGGCGATACCTCAAGATGAAAGAATTTCGCCTTAATGACCTGGTGGGTCAGTATGTGAGGATACGGTTGGGAAATATTAAGTAACTCAACTTTCTTTCCAGTAAAAAGATCTTTCCATTCTTTTGTTCCGGTTAGGTCTTTATAGCTTAAGTCACTTTCCCGTTCAATGAGAGGAAAATCAAACAGATTTTTCCAGATATCGTTTCCAGTCCTTTTCTTAATGAAAATATATTGATCCTTTTTCCTCCCGGTCGTGATGACAAGGAAATGAAAAAAACGTATTCTCTGATTTTGTTTTTTTGATTTTACCGGAAAAGATGAAATTTTGTCTGACCGGAAAGCTTTACACCCTGATTTAAACGGACATATTTTGCAATCAGGAACCGGCTTGCAAAGTAATGCTCCGAATTCCATGATGGCCTGGTTAAAGTTGCCGGGATTTTCATGATTGATTAGCTGTTTAACTTTTTCCCGGACTATGGCTTTCCCTTTTGCCTTGTCTACCGGATCATGGATCCCAAAATACCGGGAGAAAAAACGCAGGACATTTCCATCCACAACCGGTGACGGGATCCCGAAAGAAATAGAGGCTATGGCAGCAGCAGTATAATCACCCACTCCTTTCAATTTACGGATATCGTTATAAGTTGAAGGAAACTTCCCCTTATAAAGGTCCATTATCTCATGTGCTGCAGCATGCATGTTCCTGGCCCGAGAATAATAGCCCAATCCCTGCCATAGTTTTAAAACTGTCTCTTCATCTGCTTCAGCCAATGAATGAATATCAGGAAATTTTTCAATAAAGCGCAGGTAATATTCGGTTCCCTGGTCAATTCTGGTTTGCTGAAGGATGATCTCAGATACCCAGATCCTGTAAGGATCTCTGGTCCTCCTCCAAGGCAGATCTCTTTTATTCTGTTCATACCACCGTTCCAGGATCTTTGTAAAATTCATAAGGAATTATTGCGGGAATAATAAACCCAAATTATATAGTGCAATATTATTTTTTTTGACATTTTAAATCAGTTCTCTCTTTAATCCGCCTCCAGCGGACGAGGATCAATTCCCCGCCTCTTGAGGCGAAAATAATTCTACTTACTTTGATACCCCGCTGCTTGCGACGGGGTAGTTCATTAAGAGCAGTGAAAATGTGCAAATTTGCTGTCAACGTCTTCCTATTTTTCCAACTGGTAAGGAATAGCCAACTGTTATTGATAATACATTATATAAGGATTTAATATTAAAACTTTTATCATAAGGAAAAGATTCTAACATTTGTTCGTCTGCGATATTAAAATCAAATGTTCCCTTCTTTAGGTTCAATAAAAGGCCCGTTCCAACTTTCAAGCCCCAGTTAAACCGATTGAAACCGAAATCAGATGACCTTTCTCCCAGTGCAAGATCATCATACCCTATATCTGTTAATTCAGTGCCATCGTATTTAGTCTTTTGAATATATCTTGTCGTTAGGTAATATGCAAAATATGGTCCTGCTTCGACATAGAAAATACATGGACTTTTAGCACTCAGGGGGATATGAAATCTTATAGTTTGTGGAAAGTCAAGAAAATAATTGTGCATTAAGTAAATATCCTGAACATTTCTTCGGTACATTCCTTTGACCCATTCACTGTCAGAAAGGGAAACGGATTTTTGACCTTTATCCTGATACAATATTTCCGAATGTATTGACCACCTTTCATTAATTTGAAAATTAAATGTAATACCTCCGGTAACATTTATTAATAAACTGTTATCTGGCATCGATGACACTTCCCAACCTTTAGATTGATATAATTCAGATAAACCAACCCCTGCTTTTAAGCCAATATTAATAGTCTGTCCAGCGCAAGGGTCGGTCAGGTTTAATAAGACATAAAACGCTGCTATGGTCAGTAAGAATTTTTTAGTCATTTGATGATTAACTAAATATTTATTGACAATTTAGTTTCTGAGATACTCTTAAATTATTAAACCATATTATGCAGTGCAATATATGATTATTTTTGACATGCTATATCATTTTTCGGTTTAACTAATTCGACTGTACACTTAAAAAGTGACAACAAATGTATCGTTTGAAAAGTTATTAAAATTAAAGACTAATAGGTCGCTGACAGCAAAGACTGATTATTAACATTGATTTTTGACTGTGATGAAGTCGAAAATTTGATTTGAAGTATTGAACATTAATAGACTGCATAATCTTGGATCACGGGTATAAACCTTAGGGCAAGCCCTGGACCCAAATTCCGCCGCAGAGCAACGGGGTATTTACCCTCCGCCTTCGGCGGGATTGTTCAACTATCAATTTTAATTCACTGCATTCTTAAAATTGAAGTTTCACAAATAAATACAGTTAACAGATTTTGTACCCCCAAATACAAATAAAACGAATCCATTGATGAAATGAACAGATCCGTTTAGTTTTACCCGGGAAGGTATAATCTTTTCGTAAAATTTGAATTTATTTCCTTGTCAATCAAAAATATTCTATATTTGCACCCCCGTTTTGACCAATAAATAAAACATAATTAACAGAATAACTAATTTATATAAACATGACAAAAGCAGAAATTGTAGCAGACATTGCTAATAAAACAGGAATCGAAAAAGTAGCCGTTCAGGCAACTGTTGAAGCTTTTATGGAAACTTTGAAGAGCTCAATGATCCACGGACAAAACGTTTATTTAAGAGGGTTCGGAAGTTTTATCATTAAAAAAAGAGCAGAGAAAACAGGAAGGAACATTTCCAGGAACACTACCATCATTATCCCTGCTCACAACATCCCGGCATTTAAGCCTGCAAAGACCTTTGTCAACAAGGTGAAGTCGACTGTCAAACCAAAGTAAATCTTTTTAAACACTAAGATTATGCCAAGCGGTAAAAAAAGAAAGAGACATAAGATGGCTACCCACAAGCGAAAAAAACGCTTGCGCAAAAACAGACATAAGAAAAAGTAAACGCACGACCTCCGCTTCCTGTTGTCACCTATGACAAAAGGCAGGGGTCATTTGTTCTTTCCCCGGCCACTGCTTGCTGCAATTCCTTAAGTCATTGACATCACCGGTAACCAGCCGGTGATCAGGAAATTAAAAATATGAAGAGTGAATAAGGAATTAATCATCAATTCAACTTCCAGCGAGGTCGAAATCGCGCTTCTTGAGGAAAAGCTACTCGTTGAATTAAATAAAGAGAAATCTAACAGTGAATTTGCCGTTGGCGACATTTATCTGGGAAGAGTCAAGAAGATCATGCCCGGGTTAAATGCAGCATTTGTGGATGTGGGGTACGGGAAAGATGCATTTCTGCATTACCTTGACCTGGGACCCCAGATCAATTCTCTGATAAAATACATCAAAGCAGGCCTTTCAAACGCTCCCGGGCTCTCCATCAGTGAACAAAAGATGGAAGAAGACATTCAGAAATCGGGGCGCATAAATAATGTATTGAAACCCAATCAACAAATCCTGGTCCAGGTTGCCAAAGAACCCATTTCCACCAAGGGGCCACGTGTAACTTCAGAACTTTCGTTTGCAGGAAGATACATTGTTTTGATCCCCTTTTCCGATAAGATTTCGGTTTCACAGAAAATCAAGAGTCCGGAGGAACGGAACCGGCTTAAAAGACTTATTGCCAGCATCAAGCCCAAAAACTTCGGTGTGATCATCCGGACTGTCGCTGAAGGTAAACTTGTTGCGGACCTTGATACCGACCTCCGGAATCTTTATAAAAAGTGGGAGATCACCTCCCAAAAATTAACCGCAGCTAAGGCACCACAAAAGATCATCGGGGAAATCGACCGTACTTCAGCTATTCTGAGGGATGTCCTAAATGAAGATTTTAATAACATCATTGTCAACGATCCTGCTTTACATGAAGAGATCCGGACTTATATCCAGAAAATAGCCCCGGGAAAGGTCAACATCGTAAAACTTCATTCGGGGAAGATACCCATCTTTGAATATTATGGTATCGACAAACAAATCAAAGCTTCATTTGGAAAGACGATAACCATAAAAAGCGGGACTTACCTGATCATTGAGCATACTGAAGCCCTGCATGTAATCGATATCAACAGCGGTCACAGGGTCAACTCGGAGCAGAACCAGGAAGCCAATGCACTGGAGGTGAACCTTGAAGCAGCGACAGAAGTTGCAAGACAGTTGCGGCTTCGCGATATGGGAGGGATCATTGTAATCGATTTCATTGACATGAGCCAGGGGAATAACCGGCGTAAACTTTTTGACCGGCTCAAAGACGAAATGAAAAAAGACCGTGCAAAGCATGCCATTCTTCCGCCAAGTAAGTTTGGCCTTGTTCAGATCACGCGTCAACGGGTCCGTCCGGAGATGAATGTCCGGATCCTGGAAAAATGCCCTACCTGTGATGGCACAGGAGAGATAAGACCCAGCATCCTGATAACTGACGACATTGAAAACAACCTCAGCTATCTCATCCGTGAACAAAATGAAAAACATCTTTTAATTTGTGTACATCCTTATATCTATGCTTACTTTACAAAAGGATTTTTCAATATAAAACGGAAATGGTTTTTCAAGTACAAGCGAAAAATAAAGCTCCACGCCATGCCATCATACCATTTCCTGGAATATCACTTTTATAATAAGGCAGGAGACGAGATAAAAATGTAAAATGCAGAATGGCAAATAACCCGTTACACTTACCGCGTGAAAAGGACGATATGTATAGGTGGTGAACCGGCGGGTTAATAAAGATAAATAGTGACCTGAGATTTATATGACAATTGTTGTAAGTGGAATAAGGCCGACCGGCAATCTTCATCTCGGAAATTACTTCGGGGCGTTGAAAAGTTTTATCCGGATGCAGGAAGAGGATCAGTGTTTTTTCTTCATTGCCGATTACCATTCACTTACCACACATCCTGCACCTGCAGATCTTCACGGCAATGTCAGGAATGTGCTTGTAGAATTTCTTGCCTGTGGTATCGATCCTGAAAAGGCAACCATATATATACAGAGTGATCTTCCGGAAACGGCAGAACTCTACCTGTTGCTTAACATGAATGCCTATGTGGGCGAACTGCAACGGTGCACCTCTTTCAAGGAAAAAATACGGCAACAACCCCAGAATATAAATGCCGGGCTGCTCACTTACCCTACCCTGATGGCAGCCGACATTATAATCCATAAGGCAAACAAGGTGCCAGTGGGCAAAGACCAGGAACAACATATGGAAATGACCCGAACCTTTGCAAACCGGTTTAACCGTCTATACCATGTCAATTATTTCCCTGAACCAGTTGCATATTCATTGGAAGAAAACCTTGTCAAGATCCCGGGACTGGATGGCAGTCTTAAGATGTCTAAATCCGAGAATGAGAACAGCGCGATCTTCTTAGCTGATCCACCTGAAGTAATCCGGAAAAAAGTGATGCGTGCCGTAACTGATGCCGGTCCTACAAAAATGAAACAGCCCAAGACCCAGGCTATCGATAACCTGTTCAGTCTGATGAAAGCACTTTCTCCTCCTGAAACATATGCTTATTTCAGTGACCTTTACGATTCATGCCAGATCAGTTATGGTGATATGAAGAAACAATTAGCCGAAGATGTGATCATATTCACCAAACCTTTCCGGGAGAAGATAAAAGAGTTGGAAGATGATAAAAACTACCTGAAAAAGGTAGTAGAAAATGGCGCTGAGAAAGCCCGTACCAGCGCACGGAGGACCCTTCGTGAAGTCAGGGAGATCATTGGTTTTAAGAGCTTTTAATCACGAGATCTGCTAAGGTTCTTTTATTTACCGATCATATCTTCAATTCAACATGCCTGACACTTCCCCCATTCAAGAAACCGTCATTCTTGTCGGTGTTGCCCATCGACAGCAGGATTTTTTCACGGTGGAGGAGTACCTGGATGAACTCGCATTTCTTGTTGACACCGCCGGCGGGATGCCTGTGAAAAAATTCATCCAGAAACTGGAATATCCTGATCCAAGGACTTATGTGGGCAAGGGGAAGCTGAAAGAAATCAGATCATACATTTCCGAACATGATATAGATATTACAATATTTGATGATGAACTTTCACCCAGCCAGATACGCAATATTGAAAAAGAACTAAAATGCAGGATCCTTGACCGCAATAACCTGATCCTCGATATTTTTGCAAAACGTGCCAGGACAGCTCATTCACGTACACAGGTTGAGCTGGCGCAATGCGAATACATGCTTCCGCGCCTCACACGGATGTGGACACACTTAGAGAAACAACGTGGTGGCATCGGGCTCAGGGGCCCGGGTGAACAGGAAATTGAAACAGACCGGCGTATACTCCGGTACCGGATCTCGTTATTAAAGAAGAAACTGGAGGAAATCGACAGACAAAAATCCATCCAGCGCAAGAATCGCAGGGAACTGGTCAGGTTAGCACTTGTGGGCTACACTAATGTGGGGAAATCGACGGTGATGAACCTCCTCAGCAGGTCTAATGTTTTCGCTGAAAACAAGTTGTTTGCAACACTCGATACGACTGTTCGCAAAGTAGTGATCAATGGCCTGCCATTTTTATTGTCGGATACGGTAGGTTTCATCAGGAAACTGCCACATACCCTGGTTGAATCATTTAAATCAACGCTTGATGAAGTGCGTGAAGCTGATATCCTGATCCATATCGTGGACATTTCACATCCGGCCTTTGAAGAACAAATCGGGGTGGTGAACCAGACCCTGACAGATATTGGCGCTTCTGATAAACCCGTGATCATGCTTTTCAATAAGATCGATTTGTATTCCCATGTAAAAAAAGAAGAAAACGATCTCACCCCATTAAAAAAAGAAAATCTTACCCTGAAAGACCTCGAAAACACATGGATGGCAAAAAATAACATACCATCTATTTTTATCTCCGCGACTGAAAAAAAGAACATTGACACGTTGAAAAACAAGATCTACGAGGAAGTACTGAAGATCAGGAAACAGCGTTATCCTTCCCTAACCTTACCTTCGGGAGGATAGTCCCGGCATGATCAGACTGATAAATTAATCACGATTTATTTACTATCTTTGTTTCCTCACCATTGAAATCATTATAATTCCCGGATGAAAAAATATCAACTGCTATTGTTATCTATTCTATCCGGATTGTTCATGGCAGCAGCCTGGCCGGTGAGAGGATTCCCCGGGTTATTATTTATAGGGTTCGTGCCATTGCTGATCGTTGAAGATTACATTTACAGGCATCCTGAAAAATTTATTAAGTTCAGCCTGCTCTTTTATTCTTATCCTGCATTCCTTATCTGGAATGGATTGACCACTTGGTGGATTTACAATTCAACAGGAGTGGGAGCAATCATCGCCATTGGGGTGAATTCAATGTTTATGACGATCATCTTCCAGTTTTTTCATTTTACCAGGAGGAAACTGAAGAATGATCTATCTGCTTATGCAGCCCTTATCTTTTATTGGATGGCCTTTGAATATCTTCACCTTAACTGGGACCTAAACTGGCCATGGCTGAATATCGGTAACGGATTTTCATCCCACTACAGGTGGGTGGAATGGTATGAATTCACAGGCACTTTCGGTGGAACCTTATGGGTCCTGGTGGCAAATATCCTGTTATTCCTGTTTATTTACCCTGGTTCATTCAGGAGGATTACTTACAAGTTTAAAACCAGAGATTTCATTTTAATTCCTTTGATCCTGATCTGGATCTTTGTACCACTGATCCTATCAAGATCGATCTATCATTCCTACAAAGAGAAAGACAATCCGGTAACAATCGTGGTGGTGCAGCCAAATCTTGATCCTTACAGTGAACAATATACTGTTCCACCGGTTGAAGTCGTTGGAAAGATCATGAAGCTGGCTGAGCCTTATCTCGACAGCAACACCAATTTCCTGGTAGCCCCTGAATCGGCCATCCAGGAGTACATGTGGGAAAATGATATCAATAGTTTCAAAAGTATCCATCTTCTGAATGATATCGTACAGAAATATCCAAACCTGAACCTGCTTGTGGGAGGCTCTACACGCCATGAATTTGGTCCCGGGGAAGAGATCACCAATACCGCGCGGAAATTTTCAGATGCTGATATATATTATGATGAATACAATACAGCCATGCTTCTGAACTCCAGAGACAGTATTCAGCTGTATCATAAATCGAAACTCACGCCCGGTGTTGAAATCCTTCCCACTTATAAACATTTTAAATTCCTGGAGAAGTTTGCCATCAACCTGGGGGGAACGGTTGGCAGCCTGGGGACAGACAATATCCGAAAGGTATTTACAACAGTGAAAACTGTCAGGGTATCAACCACGATCTGCTATGAATCTATCTTCGGGGAGTTTTTCTCTGAGTTCGTCAAAAACGGCGCCGAAGTGATGATGATCATCACCAATGATGGCTGGTGGGGTAATACAGCGGGATATCGTCAGCATTTTTCATTTGCTTCTCTCAGGGCAATTGAAACAAGACGATGCATTGCCCGTTCTGCCAATACAGGTATTTCTGCCTTCATAGACCAACGAGGAGACCCCCATCAAATGACAAAATACTGGGAACCTGACGCGATAAAAGGGGTCGTAAACGCCAATGACCAGCTGACTTTTTATACCAGGCATGGCGATTACCTGGCAAGGATTGCAACAATCCTGGGAGGAATTCTTTTCCTGCTAAGTTTTATTATGCATTTTCTTTCAAAAAAAAGGACATTTTACAAATAGTATTGCAACTGATTTCATATTTCTTATTACTCCACATTCCATGAAAATCCTCAGATTATCCATCACCCTGATTCTGGCTATGTTTATCTCCTGGTCATGCAATAATGGCAGCCATAATCAAAATGCCGCAAAAGAAGAAAAACAAAAACAAGAAGAACTTATCAAAGCTCCCCCTTTCAATGCTGATTCTGCATATGCTTTTGTGAAGGCCCAGGTGGATTTCGGGCCCCGTGTGAACAATACTCCCGCTCATGAAAAATGCGCGGAATTCCTTGTAAAGAAGCTAAAACAATATTGCGCTGATGTAATCGTCCAGAAGGGGCAAGTAAAAGCCTTTAACGGCACCATGCTGAATTTCAAGAATATCATTGCTTCCTATAATCCAGCCACCAATGATCGGATCTTCATTTGTTCACATTGGGATTCCCGCCCTTTTGCCGATCATGATCCCGATGTCAAGAAACACAAAACACCGATTGATGGCGCAAATGACGGTGCCAGTGGCGTAGGCATCATTCTTGAAATTGCCCGTCAGTTAAATATATCCAAACCAGCTATCGGCGTTGACCTTGTCTTATTAGATGCAGAAGATTACGGAGCTCCTGAAGACCAGGCACGGGATGAGAATTCAGAACAGTGGTGGGCACTTGGCTCCCAGTACTGGGCAAAGAACCCTCATAAAGCCAATTATTTTGCCAAATACGGGATACTTCTGGACATGGTAGGCGCTTCAAATGCAACATTCCTTCAGGAGAAATATTCACTGGATTATGCGCCGGCAGTTGTCAGAAACGTTTGGGATATAGCAGGTAAACTGGGGTACTCAGCATATTTTCCTTTTGAAGAAGGAGACTATATCACTGATGATCACCTATTTATTAACAAGATATTAAACATCCCTACAATCGACATTATCCACCTCATCAAAAACCCCAATACCGGCCATACCGAATTTTATCCTTACTGGCATACCACAAAGGACGATATGAATTCCATCGATAAAATAACACTCGGGGTCGTGGGAAAAACCTTGCTGGCAGTTATCGCAAACGAGAAATAAGGTTTATTTCCCTGTTAATATGTCAGAGTAATTCATTCGCCAGGTTAGCAAGTTCAGATCGTTCTCCTTTTTCCAGCCGTATATGTGCATAAAGCGGATGTTTCTTGATCCTGTCTATCAGGGTCGAGAGGCCATTACTCTGTGAGTCAAGGTAGGGAGTATCGATCTGGAAAATATCCCCGGTAAAGATGATCTTGGTGTTTTCGCCGGCACGTGTGATGATGGTCTTGACTTCGTGGGGAGTAAGATTTTGGGCTTCATCCACGATGAAACATACATTAGAGATACTTCTACCCCGGATGTAAGCCAGCGGGGTGATCACTAATTTTTCGTTTTCGACAGAGTCGGCAATGATCTTATATTCCTTGTCTTTTTCGCTGTACTGGTTCTGGATGAATTTCAGGTTATCCCATAGCGGTTCCATGTAAGGATTGAGTTTTGATTTAATATCTCCGGGAAGATATCCTATATCTTTATTGCTTAGTGGTACGACCGGTCGTGCCAGATAAATCTGTTTGAAGTTTCGTTTCTGTTCCAAGGCTCCTGCAAGCGCCAACAAGGTCTTACCTGTTCCTGCAATTCCCTGAAGGGTCACAAGCTTCACATTTGGGTTCAGGATAGCATGAAAAGCAAAAACCTGTTCAGCATTCCGTGGTGTGATCTTGTAGCATGAGTGCTTTTCAATTTTCTCAATTCTTTCTGATTCCGGGTTATAGAATGTAAGAGCTGATGTTTTTCCGTTCTTGATGATAAAATAATGATTGGGAACCGGGTTGGTGACGCCGATATATTCAGGGGGAATGGAGCCATCGGCATAGATCATATCGATCACGGTCTTTTCAATCCCTTCAATCAAAGTTTTTCCGGAATAAAGTGAATCCACATCTTTGATCTTACCGGTCTCAAAATCCTCGGCAGTGATGTTCAAAGATTTCGCTTTGAGGCGAAGATTAATGTCCTTGGTCACAAGGATGACCCGTTTGCCAGGATTATCAGCAATCATAAAAAGCGCTGTATTCAGGATACGGTGATCAGGTTTATTTTCTCCAAATACCTTCACGGCATCCAGTTCACTTTGCTCGTTCATCACAACTTTGAATTTACCTGCCTTTGGATGGTTCAAAGGGATCCAGTCGGTCAATGTGCATTTGTCTGAAAGTTTGTCCATGATACGGATGAACTCACGGGCCTCAAAATTGATTGTATCGTTCCCTTTTTTGAAGTTATCCAGCTCCTCAAGAACGGCGATAGGGATTGCTACATCATTATCCTCAAAACTATTGAGGGCATTGTGGTTATAAAGGATAACCGAAGTGTCCAGTACGAATATTTTTTTCTCGACGGACTTGATTTTTGCCATAATTTGCGGTTTTGTCTATCCAAATGTATGTTAAGAACGGCTGTCAGAGATAAGATATTACATTAAGATATAAACAGACCAATGTTCACTAACCGAAACAATCCATTGCAGTTTCTCATTGAAAATATCCAAAAGCATCAGGTAAATCGTGTTATCTTTGTAACAATCTTGACATCCGTATATCGCGCCGAAACATAATTCTATGCCAGAAAAAAAACTCTTTCTTCTCGATGCCATGGCTCTTATCTACAGAGCCTTTTATGCTCTGAACAAGAACCCACGTATCAATTCAAAAAGGCTGAACACTTCTGCAATCATGGGTTTTGCCAATACACTTTTTGATGTACTGAAAAATGAAAAACCAACACACATAGGGGTGGCATTTGACACTCCTGCTCCTACCCAACGGCATGTTGATTTCACAGCATATAAAGCACAACGTGAAGAAGCCCCTGAAGACCTTGTAGCCTCCCTTCCATATATCCATGAACTGATTGAAGCCTTCAATATTCCAACCCTGATCCTTCCCGGCTATGAAGCCGATGATATTATCGGAACGCTTGCCAAGAAGGCCGAATCAAATGGATTTCTGACCTATATGATGACTTCAGATAAGGATTTCGGGCAACTGGTAAGTGAAAAGACCTTAATCTACAAGCCCTCGAAGTTCGGGAATCCGGCTGAGATCTGGGGCCCGAAAGAGGTATGTGAAAAATTCGGGATTGAAAGGCCCGAGCAGGTCAAAGATATCCTTGGAATCTGGGGCGATGCTTCGGATAATATTCCCGGTATTAAAGGAATCGGGGAAGTAGGCGCCAGGAAGTTGATCGCTGAGTTCGGGAGCGTGGAGAATCTGGTCGCGCATGTTCAAGAGATCAAAAACGATAGCCTCCGTGAAAAAGTAGAAGCCAATAAGGATATAGCACTCCTTTCAAAACAATTAGCCAGCATTATTCTCGATGTACCATTAGAATTTGAAGAGGAAAAGTTGATCATTGAACCTCCTGATAAAGACCGTTTGAAAAAGCTTTTTGATGAACTTGAATTCCGCACTTTTGCACAAAGGGTTTTCACATGGCTCTCTGTAAATCCATATGCCGGTACACCCGAACCACCTGCTGAAAAAACACCTGTAACATCCAAAACGGAACCCGGTAAAAAGAGTGAAGAGCCATCCGGTCAGCAACTCTCCATGTTCAGCCATGCTCAAAACCCTGCTATTCTGTATCCTGCAGAAATGGACCCTGATTCAAAATTCAGTACACTGGAAACCACTCCTCATTCCTATTACCTCGCCGATACACCCGAAAAACGCAAACAACTTGTCAACCTGCTGAAGAAGCAAAAGGTTATCTGTTTTGATACTGAAACCACCGGTCTTGATACCCATGAATCTGAGCTGGTGGGAATGTCTTTTGCCTTAAAACCACATGAAGCCTGGTATGTGCCTTTACCTGAAAATTATAATGATTCCCTTCAGATTGTGCATGAATTCAAGCCGGTGTTCGAAGATGAAAATATCGAAAAGACCGGCCAAAATATGAAATTCGATATCTCGATGCTTAAATGGTATGATATTGACGTTAAAGGAAAATTTTTCGATACCATGCTGGCTCATTACCTTCTTCAGCCGGATCAGCGTCACAACATGGATTTCCTTTCGGAGACCTATCTCAGGTACAGGCCTGTTCCCATTGAAGCCCTGATCGGGAAGAAAGGGCCGAATCAATTAAATATGCGGGCAGTAGAAAGGGAGATAATCAAGGAATATGCAGCAGAGGATGCTGATGTCACCTTGCAACTAAGACAAGTTTTCGAACCAATGCTCACCTCCACAAATACGCTGGAGCTTTTCAATAAAATTGAAGCACCCCTTGTTCCTGTACTCGCTTCTATGGAGGCCGAAGGTGTCAAACTGGACTCATCCGCACTTCATGATTATTCAGCAGAACTTCTGCAAGAGATCAAAGTCCTCGAAACCGGAATATTTGAAGATGCGGGTAGCTCTTTCAACATAGCATCACCTAAACAACTCGGTGAAGTCCTTTTCAACCGGTTAAAAATAATTGACAATCCAAAGCAAACTGCGACAAAACAATATTCCACAGGGGAAGACATCCTGGCAAAACTTGTCAACAAACACCCAATCGTTCAGAAAATATTGGATTACCGTTCCCTGACAAAGCTCAAATCCACTTATGTTGACGTTCTGCCGACATTGGTCAGCGCCAGGGACGGTCGGATCCATACATCTTACAATCAGGCTGTAGCAGCAACAGGGAGACTAAGTTCAAACAACCCCAATCTGCAGAATATCCCGATCCGCACCGAAAAAGGCAGGGAGATCCGCAAGGCATTTGTCCCCCGGAATGAAAACTACCTTTTACTTTCTGCAGATTATTCCCAGGTGGAATTGAGGATCATCGCCCATCTGAGCCGGGATCGTGAAATGATTTCCGATTTTCTTTCCGGACTGGATATTCATGCATCGACAGCAGCAAAGGTTTATGGGGTAAAACTTGAGGATGTGACCAAGGAAATGCGCAGGAATGCAAAGGCTGTGAATTTCGGGATCATCTATGGAATGTCATCATTTGGCTTGTCAGAAAGGCTGAACATTCCCCGGAAGGATGCCTCGGATATCATACGGCAATATTTCAGCAGGTACACGGGTATAAGGACTTACATCGATCAAACCATTGCTTCTGCCAAAAAGAACGGGTATGTTGAAACCATGATGAAACGTAGAAGATATCTCCGTGACATCAACAGCAGCAATGCTACTGTTCGCGGTTTTGCCGAGCGGAATGCCATCAATGCACCGATCCAGGGAACGGCAGCGGATATGATCAAGATCGCCATGATCAGTATCTTTAATGAGTTTTCACGATTGAACCTTAGAAGCAGGATGATTCTGCAAGTTCATGACGAACTGGTTTTTGACGTACATAAAAATGAGGCAGAACAGGTAAGGACATTGGTTGATGACAAAATGAAAAACGCCATCCACCTGGATGTTCCGGTGGAAGTTGAAATCAGCACCGGGGAAAACTGGCTGGAAGCACACTAAATCAGTTGGGAATTACAAATTATGATTTCAGATTTAATCTTTTCTTTGCGACCTTTGTCCTAAATTATCCTAAATCTTAAATTAACCTGTTTTTATAGAGCTTATGAACTTTATAAATTTTACGAACTTTAATTGACCTTCCATGAGCTACAATACTGATAAGAGAGTGGTAATGACCCTTGACGGAGGGGGAACGAATTTCGTATTTTCAGCGGTGCAGGCTGAAAAAGAGATCATAGAACCGATAATCCAGTCTGCCAAAGGGGAAAATCTTGAAGCGATCCTGAAAAATATCATTGAAGGATTCAACCGGGTCAAATTAAAGATCAACAAAAAACCCGTTGCCATCAGTTTTTGCTTTCCCGGACCAGCTGATTATGAAAATGGTATCATCGGCGATCTGCAGAATCTGCCATCTTTCAAAGGTGGTGTTGCATTGGGTCCGATGCTGGAAGAGTCGTTTGAAATCCCGGTGTTCATCAATAATGACGGCGATTTATTTGCATATGGCGAAGCGATGGCAGGTTTATTACCCGATATCAACAGGAAGCTGGAAAAGGCTGGAAATCCCAAACGGTACAGGAATCTCCTTGGCGTCACATTTGGTACCGGGTTTGGTGGGGGCATTGTCACCAGGGGCGCTCTTTTCCAGGGCGATAACTCAGCGCAGGGAGAGATAAATCGCATAAGAAACGGTACTTTCAAGCAATTTGACGCTGAGGAAAGTGTCAGTATCCGCGGGATAAAGCGTGAATATGCCAACTACACAGGCATTAACCTGGCGAGTTGCCCTGAACCCAAAGAGATTTGCGAGATCGGGATGGGGAAAAAACCAGGAAACCGTGAAGCAGCATTAAAATCTTTCGAATCATTCGCCATTGCCGCAGCAGATGCCCTGTGCAATGCCATCACACTAGTGGATGGATTGATCGTGATTGGCGGTGGATTGTCAGGAGCTTATCCTTTGTTCTTGCCAAAGCTGGTCAGTGAAATGAATCATCCATTTGAGACTACAGCAGGACAGCTTCTTGACCGGCTGGAAATCACTGCTTTCAATCTCGAAGACGAAGCCGGCCTGGAAAAATTCCTTGAACCTTCTGCAATGGAAATCCCGGTTCCTTTCAGTTCAAAAAAAGCGCTGTATGATCCCATCAAGAAGACCGGGGTTGGTATTTCGAGGTTAGGAACTTCCAATGCTGTTTCAATCGGAGCTTATGCCTATGCTTTGCAGAAACTGGATGCAAAATAATCATGAGCTCCTGTTAACTATTTACTTTTTTACCAGTAAATTTGTGAGAAAATAACAGGATCAATCATCAGATCATTCAAATAAACTGTTGCAAATTAATGGTTCAGGCTCACATCAAAAAATAAATTTATTTTCTTGTATACGAGTACTAAAATAATATTAAATTTGTATCATTCAAATTATTCTTCACCAATAAACATGAAAACATGAAAAAGCTTTTATTCTTTATTTCATTTGTCTTCCTGACTTTGGCTGTGATGTCACAGTCGACACGTCAGATGGTACTTGCTGAGGATTTCACAAGTGTATGGTGCACATATTGCCCGGGATGTGCCATGGGAATGGATGATCTTCTTTCCCATGGACAACTTGTCGCTGTGGTTGAGAGCCATAGCAATGGCCTGGGAACTGACCCGTATGCCAATACTTATTCTAATGCACGGAATTCTATGTATGGTGTCCAGGCTTTCCCTACTGCAAGCTTTGATGGTTGGGAACAATTTACAGGCGGAAATCATTCAAATTCGATGTATACTTCCTACTTACCATTATACAATAACTGTATGGCGCTCTCCTCTCCTGTGACCATGTCGATGACGGTCACTAATAGCGGATTGAATTACACTGCGATTGTAACTTTGACAGAAACCGGAACAATTTCATCAACCAATAATGTTCTTTACTTTTTCGTCACCCAATCCAAGATCTCTTACAACTGGGAAGGCCAGAATCATTTGGAACATGTCAACCGCCTGATGGTTCCTGATGCGAACGGAACAACAGTAAGTTTCTCAAGCGGAGTTACTCAAATTGATACCTTGACTTTTACAATGGATTCGACATGGACTATTGCTAACTGTGAATTCATTGCCTGCTTGCAGGATAAAGACGGCACTCAGGGAAATCAGAGTGGAACCCCTAGTGGCTATCCGATAAAGAAATACCAAGTGTACCAAACCATCAAAAGAGGAGTTATTGATTTAACTCCCGGTTTTTATGCAACCCCCAACCAGATTCCATTGAACGATTCTGTTTCTTTCACAGATACTACATATGGGGGTTATGTTGGCGTACAGCAAACTTACCATTGGATTTTTACCGGAGGTACTCCCGATACATCTAATCTGCAGAACCCTGTTGTGTGGTATACAAGTCCTGGCAGTTATGATGTTACTATGATTGTTAACAGGGGAGGTCAAATCGATACTGTTACCAAAACCGGATATATCTACGTTGGCAATGTTGGTATTAATAAACTCAGCCAAAATGTCCTTACTATTTTCCCGAATCCTGTAAAAGATGTTATGACTGTTCAGGCCAATAATAATATTAAAGATATCTATATTTACAACGAAACCGGTCAGGTTGTAATCAACCAGATGGTCAGTTCAAAAACGACTAAGATCAATACATCCGATCTGAGTGCCGGTATTTATTATATGAAAGCTATTTTAAACAACGGCACTGTTGTGAAAAAAGTTGTCATCGAATAATCTATATTTTCATTGATTAGACCGGATGGAAGTCCAGACGGATCTTCAGGAGGCTGTTTCAAAAATATGAGACAGCCTCTTTTTTATACGAAAAAGATTTAGCTCAATTCCGGGCAACGGAAAATAGGTATCTTTGTCTACCTTTTCAATAAAAAAGCAAATGAAAAAGATCTCCGTATTTCTCTCTGTCTCTTTTCTCTCTCTGGCTGTTTTTTCCGGAAATGTCGAAAAAACATTTCACATTGGAAATTGTACGGTCCAAAATGCCGGCAAGTACCAAACGGTATCGATTGATAAATCAGTTCAATCAGGAATACCGGGTGAACCTACCCTTCCATACATGGCCATTTCACTTATGCTACCACCAGGAGAATCTGCCGAGTCTATTGAGATTATCCGTGAAAATGAGATCGTTCTGCCTGAAAGCTACCTGCTTTACCCAAAACAGGATGTTATCCCTTTGTCGAAAAGACCTTCAGGGATTTTTCTTAAGAATGAAGCCGTTTACAGAATGAATGGGAATTATCCCTCCTCACCATCAGGTCATCTTCTTACCCAGTACCTCAATGGTTTTGCTTTTGCATTGTCGACATTTACACCGGTGAATTATAACCCTGCAACGGGAAAAGTCTCTTATTTCAGTGATGTGACGGTAAGGATTAAAACCCGGCAGGATGTAAATTCGGCAGCTGCATTAAAAAATCTTACTTCCTCAAAGGATGCACTTGACCGTGTCAGAACATTTGCCCAAAACCCGGAGATGATGAATCAATATACGGTTACCATGAAGAAAAGTACCGGCTATCAGATCCTGATCATTACTCCATTTTCGTTTGAAGACGGGTTTGACGATCTTGTGAGTTATTACTCTACAATAGGGCTGACTTCCCAGTTCGAAAGTGTTGAAGATATTAACTCCGGTATATCCGGGTATGATCTACCGGAAAAAATACGGAATTATATCAGACAGGAATACCAGAACAACGGTATTGAATATGTCATTCTAGGAGGAACTGAAGAGTGGGTTCCTTCACGGGATTTTTACTGCATTGTTTATTATGGCACGGGTGGCGTTGAAGAAGAAAGCTATGATATTCCGACTGATCTATATTATTGTGCATTGGATGGTTCCGATGATGCGAATCATAATCATATCTATGGAGAAGTTGCAGATTCCACAGACCTTTTGCCAGAAGTGGCTGTTGGCAGGCTTCCCTTTACCGCCCAGGCTGACCAGGCTTCCATGATCCATAAAACGGTTTCTTACCAGGCGAATCCAGTCTATGGCGAAGATAATCGTCCTTTATTTGCCGGTGAATATTTATATGATGATCCACTTTCAATGGGAGGCGACTACATGAACCTGCTCATCGATAATCACAGTGATAATGGTTACTTCACCTTTGGTATTCCTTCGGAAAAAAATCATATTGAAAAACTCTATGATTCAGTGACCAGTGATTCACCTTTAAATTACTGGTCATGGACCTCAGATAGCCTGATCGCATTGATCAACCAGGGAACTTCATTCATCCATCACCTTGGACATGCTAACACATCTTATATGCTGCGCATGGACATCAGCCAGATTACCGATGCCAATTTTTACCTTGTCAATGGAGTGGATCATAATTACTCACTTATTTACACGCAAGGTTGTGATGATGGTGGTTACGACAATTCTGACTGTATAGCTTCGCAAAGCCTTGCCATCGATAATTTCGCTGTCGCTGGAATCTTCAATACCCGGTTTGGATGGTTCGACCAGGGCACAACTGAAGGACCTTCAGAACATCTGCAGCGGGAATTTGTAGATGCACTGTTTAATGATACACTTCCGGAGAATCATATCGGTAAAGATCAAATGCTATCAAAGATTCATACGGCTCCATGGGTTGGCTTACCCGGTGAATTTGAACCAGGAGCACAACGCTGGACCCAATATGATTGTGTTCTGCTTGGGGATCCGGCACTAAACATCCGGACATCAGGGACGGTAACCGGTATGCCGGCCAAGAATAACTTTATGTATTTCTCACTGTACCCTAATCCGACTCATGGTACATTGAATATATCTTACTCCCTTCCCGAAGCTTCAGATGTGAACCTGCAGATATTTAATGCCACCGGGCAACAAGTCGGGAAAGATTATTCATGGAATGAAGAGACCAGCGGGAGTCATCACTTTTCAATGGAACTTGGAGACTTGTCTTCAGGAATTTATTATTGCAGGATAGTGACAGGAACCACCTCACAAACAAAAAAACTTATCGTGATAAACTAGGCAATTCTTCACTCAACCTTAAAAAAAGCTACCCGGGAATCATTCCGGGTAGCTTTTTTATTTTCATGGATCTATCCTGAGGACCTATTGGATTTGTTACCTTTGTAAGACAATTACAATCTCTTCCCAATGAGAAAGTTGCCTTTTATCTTGTTTCTCTTGTTCTTCTTTTCGTCTATTCAAATGAAAGCACAATTACACAGGTATTCTCCGGATATCACGCCTGCGGGGAAAGGCAAGGTAAATACGATGATCGATAATATGGGATACTGGAACCGGATGATGAAGCTGGGTTATGTCAGACCAAATCCCCGGGTAATTGTGCCGAAAGCAGTTTTTACAGGCAGCATAATTAAGGTAAGAGGAATTCAAATCCAGGATTCTCCGGATATCTGCGTAACAGGAACGAGCGGCCTCACGCAAAGTGAGAATTCAATTTTCATCAATCCTGAAAACGAGGATGAGCTCCTGAATTCTAATAATTCCAGCACCTGGGATGGATCTAACGCCGATACCTTATTTGGGGCGGATGGTCTTTTCTCGGAAGATGATGCAGCGACCTGGGCGGGAGATATTGACGGCGTAGGCGATGATAATAATGGCGATCCTTCTGTTGTTATCGGGCTTAATGGGGTGTGGTATGCGGGGAAGATCAACGGCAACTTTGGTCAATCTGTTACATGGTCAATTGATGAAGGCGCAACATGGCATGATGTAATTGTTTCGAGTGTCCCTGTACCAGGTGAGGATGTTTTGGATAAAGATCACCTTTGGATCGATAATACGCCAGCAAGTCCTTTCCAGGGAAACCTCTATACTGCCTGGACAAATTTTGTCAGCACCTCACCCAATTACCATCAGGTTGAATTATCACGATCGACCGATAACGGATTGACCTGGACGACACCCATGGAAATAAGTTCAGGCGTTTCAGCCGGAAGCTTCTGTCAAGGGGTCAACCTGCAAACCGGTTCTGCCGGTGAAGTTTATTGCGCTTTTATCGTTTACGATACATGGCCGGGAGATGAAACTGCCATTGGATTTACCAAATCATTGGACGGAGGATCCACTTTTAATCAAGCCACAAGGATCATCAATAACATTAAAGGAATCCGAACCAGCGGAACCAACAAATATATGCGGGTAAATTCTTTTCCTTCCATGACAGTGGATCTCAGCAAAGGAAACTATAAAGGAAATATCTATATTATCTGGGCCAACAATGGCGTACCCGGTGTCGATACAGGCAGCGACATTGATGTTTACATGATCCGTTCGACAGATCGGGGAAGTACCTGGTCGGTACCCATCAGGGTGAACCAGGATCCATCCGGTCTGGGCAAGGAACATTTCCTTTGCTGGATCAGCTGTGATCCTGTCACCGGTAACCTCTGCGTGATATACTATGATGACCGCAATGTATCTTCAACGCAATGTGAAACATGGATCTCCTACTCGTATAATGCGGGGGATACCTGGACTGATATGAAAGTAAGCGATGTCACATTTACTCCTACCCCGATACCGGGAACTCCAGTTAATTATTTTGGCGATTATCTGGGGGTGAATACCCGAAATATGATGGCATACCCCATATGGACCGATAACAGGACAGGCAATGCCCTGACCTGGGTTTCGCCTGTAAACCTGGGTCCGCCACCCAACCAGCCCTGTGTAGTTTATAATTCTTATGACCTGGCATCTATTCAAGATAACAGCGGACAAAACATGAATTATGGCGATTCACTGTACATGACTTTGAGCCTGAAAAACCTGGGCGATCAACCTGCCAGCAATGTGATGGCTTATCTTTCTTCAGATTCCCCTTACATTACGATCACCGACAGCATGGAACAGTATGGCGATTTTTCACCGGGAGAAGTAAAATCCGTTACAAATGGATTTTCCTTTAAGGTTTCTGATTCCATTCCCAATGGATTAAGAGTTAAATTTAATGTAAGGGCTGTAACCACTGATACTTCCTGGCTGAGCGATTTCAGGATCGAGGCCTATGCCCCGGCTCTGAACATTGTGAATGTTGTAATTCATGATTCTGCCACCGGTAATAATATGGGATGGCTGAATCCCGGTGAAAGCGTTAATGTAGCTGTCAACGTTTCAAATTCAGGTGCTTTCGCATGTACAAGGACCTGGGTAAAAATATCATCTCCTTCGGATTTCCTCACCTTTTCCTCAGATTCCGTTTACCTGGATACAATTTCCATAAATAACAGCAAAATAGCTGTTTTCAAACTGGATATTGCCCAGGAGGCCTGTTTGTATACTCCGGCTGACTTCCACATAGTTGCTGGTTCCGGCTTGTACCATGCGGAAAAGACACAACATGAAACCATCGGGGTCATAATGGAAGATTGGGAGAGCGATGGATTTAAGAAATTTCCATGGAGTTCAGGCGGCGTTGCACCCTGGTTTATTGACACCATCCATTACCAGGGAAAATACAGTGCCCGGTCAGGTGTGATCGGTAATAACTCCACATCCTGGTTAAGGGTCGTTATGACTGCCGGAACCAATGACAGTATCTCATTTTACACTAAAGTCTCTTCAGAACCGGGATATGACTGGCTTCATTTTTTTATTGATTCTGTGCCGGTAGGACAGTGGTCAGGAGAAGAAGGTTGGCAAAGGGTCGCCTATCCTGTTTCAGCCGGAACACATACATACAAATGGTGGTATGTCACAGATATCGACATTCTGGACGGAAGCAACGCAGGATGGGTTGATAATATAGTATTCCCCCCGCCACAACTTCCTGTAGTCTTTGCAGGGAATGATACCATGATCTGCAGGGGAAAGGTCCTGCAGTTGCATGGAATAGTTTCTTCCTATGATTCCCTTGTCTGGACTACTCTGGGAGATGGAACTTTTTCAAATGATACAATTTCAGATCCAATCTATACTCCAGGTGTTAACGATGTCAGTTCCGGTTCTGTGATAATCCGACTAAGAGCCAACGGGGTCAATGGATGCAATGAACAAAGCCTTCACCTGGCAATTGAACCAATTCCCCCTGTGCCCCAAGTCACCATTCTCCCAAAAGATACGGTATGTGCCGGTCAGGTAATTCATTTATATGCCGACACCATCCCAGGCTGTCATTATCTATGGACACCCGGAGGATTTACTACCCCCATGATCACAGTCGACACGTCAATGACTGGAGGTTTTGGTTCAAGATGGTTCAGACTGCAGGTCATTAACTCATTTAATTGCTACTCTTCAGATTCAACCAGGGTTACATTTAAAGACTGCACCGGCATTGATGAATCCGAAGGATACAGTTTTGAGGTCTTCCCCAATCCAAATGAAGGAACATTCACAGTGAAGATCAGGAATCAAAATCCGGGACAAGTAACCATACGTTTGCAAAATATGCTTTCAATTTTGATCTTTGAAGATAAGGATATTGAAATTCCAGGTGATTTTATCAAGACTTACGGACTGAATGATCTTCCCTCAGGAATCTATATTCTGACGATAGATGATAATAAAGGAAACAATAACATCAAGATGATCGTCAGGTAGTACTTGCCCACCCGGAACCAGAAATTTTCTGTTTTTTCTTTTAAAGAATGCGGGCAGCCAGGTTGAATTTCATAAAATTTAAAAGAATAAATCGGCTAAATAATAATTTGATGTGCCAGGCCTGATTGGCTGATCTGAAGAAAAAAAATCTATGCATTTAAGGCATTTTTTAATTTTCCTCCTGATCTTCCCCCGGAAAGCTGACTTTTGCCGAGAAGCTGAATAAAGCCTTAAGCTTATCCCAGAAGTCACCTCCCAGGACAAAAAGACTGGCGATAAAAATAGCATCGAAGGAAATGTTAAGGATCAACCGCAGGTAAAAAGTAGAAGTGAAAAACTGGGGAGCATAGGCCATGATATAGGTCGGGATTATCGGGAGGCAAAACAGGATGAGTCCAATATTGTAACGGAGGCGGCTGGCATGGTAGGGCCTGATCACACGTACCAGGCTATGCCGGAATATTGATTTGATATACAGGTAGGAAGGCTTTCCAAGTATACCCACACTGGTGATCTTCATTAACGGGGCAATGAGCCAGAATGTCCCGACAATAATATGTTTCAGGGCATGATGGGCAGCAAAACGTTGCAGGAACAAGCCTGTCGGAAGCATAAAAAAAGAAAGGATGAAGATCCCAAGCCCAATATATAAACGTGCCCCCGGGTTGGGTGCGGCATAAACGTTTACCGTTTGGTTTTCTTTCATAAAAACTGATGTTTAAAACAGTTGCGCAATCTTACAGGAAGAATAACGCAACACCACCTACTGCAAGTATAGCACCCAGGATTTCTTTCAGGGTCACTTTTTCCTTGAACAGCAGGATGGAAGGAGGGATGATAAGGACAGGGACGATGGCCATGATCGTAGCCGCAATCCCTGTGTTGGTAAGCTGTACTGCCAGCAGTGAGAAGGATACTCCGAGAAAAGGTCCAAAGAAAGCGCCCAGTGAAAGCTGTAATACTGCCTTGTGGTCCGAGATCGCCTGGAAAGTAGCCTTCCACCTGCCGAGGATTGTGAACAAGATAGCAAATCCCGTGATCCCTGCCATCACGCGGATCTGTGCCGATGCAAATGGACTGTAGTTCTGTACGATCCCGTCTGTAGTGACAGAGGCAGGATCATGCATCCCGAGCTTGCTCAGGACAAGCCCCAGCGATTGACCAAGCGCTCCGCCCAATCCCAGGAGGATACCCCACACCGGGTAGGTAAACCTGAATTTTCTCCTCCCTTCAGGTCTCTCTGGTACCTGTTCTCTTTTAAGCACGACCAGGATGATCCCGGTAATGGTGACGATCATCCCCAACCAGCTCTTAAGCGTCATTTCTTCCCCGAGAATGATCCAGCTGATCACGGTAGCCATGGGAGGCGCCAGGGCCATCAGGAGCATGGATATACGGGCTCCGATAACCACGAAGGACTGGAACAGACAAAGATCGCCAAATGTAAATCCTACCAGCCCGGAAAGGATAAGAATGAACCAGGTCCGTCCCGAAGCATCCACAGGCAGAAGATAACCACGGTAGATCCATGCAAAGATACTCAGGAAAAATAACCCTACAATCAGCCGTAACAGGTTAACGATCATAGAGCCTATTCTTTTGCTTGCAGCTTCAAACGTCAGGGCTGTAACAGTCCAGGACAAAGCGGTAAATAATGCTGCAAGTTCCCCGGAATGTTTCAAAGTACATTTTTAATTAACACCTGAAAGCCACTCCTGAGGATCCTGGGTGGTCTTTCCAAGCCATATTTCAAAATGAAGATCGGTCCTTGAATCATCCGGATTGGTATGAACTTTACCGATCATTTGCTTAGTCGTAACCGGTTGCCCGTCTTTCACGCTAACCTCATCCAGGTTGGAATATACTGTGAGATACTCCCCATGCCTAATGATCACTACCTTGTTGAGATTGGGGAATGACATCACCCTGCTGACCGTACCATTGAAAACCGCCCTGACCGCAGCTCCTTTTTCAGTAGAGATATCAATCCCGTTATTTTTTACTTTCACATATTTCAATACCGGGTGAGGATGCTCGCCGAATGTTCCTGTGATCACTCCATGTTCAGAAGGCCAGGGCAACTTCCCTTTATTGGAAGCAAACGAACTGGATAAAACCTGTTCATCGCTGGTCAACAGAATTTCACTGCTGACAGATTTCATGTTTGTCTTAGAATCCTTGATATAAGTTCTCTTTGCTTTTTCCGAAGCAGCTTTTATCTCTGCTGCTATGATCTTATTGATCTCTTCTTCGAGTTTCTCAGCGGCTTTCTGTTTCTCTCGTAAAGAAGCTTCCAGCTCTTTTTCCTTGAGACTCAATTGCTGAACGGCCTTATCTTTTTCCTGCATCTCTTCGGTCAGCTGCCCTTTTTCAATTTCTTCCGATCGTGCCAGGGTCAGTTTCTGCTGTCTTGTTTCCTCAAGCTCTCTTTGTTTTCTGTCTATTTTCATCTGGGCATCCCTGATCAGTTCCGCCTGCGTTCTGCGATAAGCACTGTATTGCTGGTAATAAAGTAACCTCCGGTAGGCCTGGTTAAAGTCCTCTGCAGAAAAAATAAAAAGCAGGCGATTATAAGCATTCAGGTTTTTATAGGCATAATATATCATCCGGGCATATTCGGCTTTCATCTTTTTCAGCTCCTCCGAGAGAGATGATATCTGTTTGTGCTGCAAATCCAACTGTACCTGGATCTGATCAGCTTCCCCCGAAATGGTATTGATCAGCGACTGACGTTTTTCGATCTGCTTGTTTAGCAGTATCACTTTATTGAGTGAGTTCTGCTTTGTCTGGTGTGTTTGTTCAAGTAACCGGGTCGTGTACCTGATCTCTTCTTCCAACTTGCTTTTGGTATTCTGGAGGTTTTCTTTTGACTCCTGTGAATAAGATAAGAACGGAAAATAAACCAGGAGGATAAATAATAGGATGAAGACTGAAATAACCTGCCGTAAAGATTGATAAGACTTCATCATGGATGATGGGTTATAATGTTCAGGTTCACTTCACCGGGCGATAGCTTTGTGGTATCTTGAATGGAAATAACTGTGGCGTGCCGATGCCGATCTTGCTGAAATTAACATTCACGGAGAGGTTGTTATCAGCAGAAACAGCGAAAAACATATCCTTCGGGAAGAGCTGGTCACCTACCTTTTCAAACGACGAATAATGGGCCTCCAGCTGGATATTTGGTTCCCTGATCTCCTTTACCACGGCATGCGTGATCTTAAAACTTTCGGGGTCGATCCAGATGCTCTGGATCAGCACGCGCAGGTTTTCCTGGCTGTTCCTGACAAATTTCTTCAGCTTCATGCGTCCGGCTGTCGCCAACTTATAAATGCCATTCTCGATTCCCGCCCTGAACTTTTCATTCTCATAAAAAGAAAGATCATTCCCGGTCAGGAACGATTGAATGATATCAAAGTCAATGTTGGTATTCAGATATTGATTTACATAATTGTAATCACCTGAAAAGAAGGTATTATTCATCCGGTTGATGAACTTAACCGAGTCCTGGGTCAGCATCATCCTGAAGGCCTCGATCCCCAGAGCCGGTGAAAAAGAAAGCCAGATCACGCTGTCTTTCCTTATCCTGATCTGACCGTTAAAAGAGTTCTTCTGTCCCTTGTTTTTGTATACCGAAGAAAATTTTGCAGTTAACCAGTCGTACTGAAATTCGTGTTCCTTTAGTTTTTTAAAAAGATATTCAGGACCTTCTTCCTTTATCGGTAACCTGATGATCTTTCTCTGGGTACTGCATGAAGTCACCAGGATGAGCAATAAAAGAAAGGTATATGGCAGGATGAAAAAGTTCCTTCTGGTCTTACGCTTCATTAACAGTGATTTCAGCAATATTACTTAGGAAAATCAATTTATTCAAAAAGTTTCTTCTCGGCGATCTTCCTGTCGAGAAGTGCGGAACCCGGTCCCTTTGCCTTAGCTTTTTGCCAGTATTCAAGAGCCTGGTTGATATCACCCAGCTTGTAAAGTATATCTCCGTAATGTTCCATGACCTCTGCACTGACCGAGTCTTTATCTTCAAGGGCTTTGCCTACCCAGGTCCTGGCATCGGCGTAACGCTGAAGCTTATAAAGGACCCATCCATAGGTATCCTGGAAAGAAGAGTTTTTCGGATCCAGGGTAACTGCTTTTTTTGACATGGTCTCCGCTTTATCGAGGTTCTGGTTACGAAGCGACAGGTAATAAGCATAATTATTCAGGACATATGCATTGTCATTCTTGATCGAGAGCGATTTTTCATAAGCTTTATCCGATTCAACAGTATCTTTCAAAGAATGGTAAGTGTCACCCAGATACATATAAAACTCAGAGAGCAGTTCATCGTTACCCGCAACAAGTTTTACCCCGTGGTTAAAGTCCTTGAGAGCTTCCTCGAATTTTTTCAATTCGAATTGTGCAATACCTGAAAACAGGTAGGGAAGAGGCTGATCGGGAAATAATTCTTCCGCACGATTGCTGTATTCAACGAGGTGATCGTATTTCTCAAGCACAAGGTCCAGGCGAAGGACCTCTTCCCAAACTACGAATTTGCTGCTGTCGAGGGCAATGACTATTAAATATTCTTCCCGGGCCTCTGCATTTTTCTTATCCTCTATAAGGAAATCCCCATAAATAGAGTGTGCCTTTGGATCGTTGGGATGAACGGTGGTGAGGATCTGACAAAGATCAGAGACAATAGGTTTGTCCTCATCAGAGAGTTGATTGATGTTAAAAAAGGAAATAAGAATATTTATTTTTGAGTCGACATCGAGATTGGGATTTGAAAAGCCTTGTTTCAATTCGTCATAAGCTTTTTGCTTTTCATTGTTCTTCCGGTAATAATCAGCCATCGACATATGCACATAAGGGTTTCCCGGATCAGCCTGTTGTATTCTGCGATAAGTCTCAAGACCCTTATCCTGCATCTTGTTGTTCATATAAAACTCCGCAAGAATTGACAAATAATGAACATCGTCGGGATAGGCGGCAGCCAGGACCTCTAATTCGTGCTGTGCTTTCGGAATATCATTCAAAAGCAGGTAGATCTTCTCTTTTTGAATGCTGATCTCCTCCGAAATGCCAGCTTTATTTTCGATCTCATTATAAACCCTTACCGCATCCAGGTACCTTTCCGTGGAGAGGTAAAGGGCTGCCAGCTGGTAGTAATAATCCAGGTTATCTGGGTTCTTTGATGTGATCTTTTCATAGATCGTGATGGCATCTTTGTATTTTCCATCCAGCTGGAGCACTTCTGCGTAAAAGAGCTGGTACCATATATTCGAGGGGTCAAGTCTGGAAGCTTTGCCGGCCAGGTCTATCGCCTCATGTACCTGTTTCTTATTTTCGAGGATCCGCGCCAGTTCAAAATAGGCAGTTGCATCCTCCGGGTACTTAGCGATATATTGCCGGAAGAGATCTTCGGCTTTATCTTCATTGCCTGTGATCTGATTCTTCTTTGCTTCTATCAGCATCGAGATATTCGATGCAACTTTTTGCTGATCTGTCTTACCTGTCTTATGCTGTTTCTTCTCCTTCGGGCTTGCCGACCCGTAAGATCCATAAGAACAAACCATCAGCAACATCCCGATCCCTATGATCAATACTTTTTTCATCGCTCATTCACAATTCAAAATTAACTTACACCCGTGTGCCCGAATCCCCCTGCTCCTCTCACCGTCTCTGTCAGGTCGGCAACCTCTTCCCACTCAGCTTTTTCATGCTTTGAGATGATCATCTGGGCAATACGGTCACCATTCCGGACCTTGTACTCTTCTGTCGAAAGGTTGACCAGGATCACCATCACCTCTCCCCGGTAATCGGCATCAATGGTTCCGGGAGTATTCAGCGCTGTAATCCCCTTTTTTACCGCCAGACCGCTTCTTGGCCGCACCTGTGCCTCATAACCCGCCGGCAATTCGATAAATAAGCCGGTCGGGATCAGTGCCCTGCCCAGCGGCTTCAGCAAAACATCTTCAGCCAGGTTCGCACGCAGATCCATCCCTGCAGATGCCCTGGTTTCATAAGACGGCAAAGAATGCCTGGAACGGTTTACAATCCTGATCTTCATAACCGGGAAACGAAACGCAAAATTAATAAAAATATTGAGTCATGAGGCCTTTGCCATTACAGGCTTTTCAATGTACCACGCCACGCCTGCAAAAATCAAAAGAAGGAATGTATGAAATGTGATCCGCAGAAATAAAGATCCGACAGGAACAAAAACGCTGACGGCATAAAGCAGGACAGCCAATCCAAGATACCCTAAGAACTTCAGAAGGTTATAATGCACCGGGAAATATTTTTGCCCGATCAGATATGAAAGAACCATCATGCCTCCGTAACAGAGAAATGTTGCCCAGGCCGATCCGATATAACCATGAATAAGATGATCGGGACTCAGCGGGATCCACCAGAAATTCAGGACAAGGGTGATAACGGCGCCGATCACAGAAAGCCATGCACCCCAGATGGTCTGCGCAGTGAGCTTATACCAGATGGACAAATTATAATAAACCCCCAGGAAAAGGTTTGCCAGCAGGAGGATAGGAATGACATTCTTCCCGACACGGAACCTCGGACCTATGAAATGAATAAAGAAATCGTCAAGATAAAGCATCGTCAGCAGGAAGATAAAGGAGACCGTGAGGATAAAATAATCCATGATCCTGGCATAGACCAGTTTTGCATCTTTTTCTTTCGCCTGTGCAAAAAAGAAAGGTTCGGCAGCAAAACGATATGCCTGCACAAACAAGGTCATCAGGATGGATATCTTATAACAGGCACTGTAAATCCCGACCTGTGCTTCTGCAATATTCCGGGGTAAAAGGTACCTCAGCAGGAGACGGTCAAAAGTCTCATTCACGATCCCTGCCATCCCGGCAAAAAGTAAAGGCCAGGTATAGAGCAACATCTTCTTCCAGAGCGCCTTGTGCAATTCAAACTTCATACCCAGGACCTGTGGCAGCAAGAGGATAAATGTGAGGATACTTGCCACCAGGTTCGCAATAAATACATACTCGATGTTCCAGTCGCTCCTGTAAATAAGACCGAACAACCAGTTATCCCGCAGCGTGCCGGGATAACGGTTAAGGAGGTACGGGCAAAGGATCAGGAAAAATAAGGTAAGACCTATGTTGGTGAGAATGTTGACGAATTTGATGACAGCAAAACTTGTTGCCTTGTTCCTTGCCCTGAGCCGTGCAAAAGGGATTGAACAAAGTGCGTCTAATCCCAGAATCCATGCAAACCAGATCACATAATTACTGTGCAGCGGATATTCCATCCAGGCAGCCAGCTTGCCTGCAAAGAGATTGGAAAGGAATAGAAAAGCGACAGATGTCAGTCCAACTGACAACATTGCCGTACTGAAAACCCTGTCTTTTCTTTCTTCTGTTTCACTAAAGCGGAAAAAGGTCGTCTCCATGCCATAGGTCAGGATAACCATCAGGAAAGAAGCATAGGAATAATAGACGCTGATGATCCCGTATTCACTTTTTGTGAACACACGCGTAAGAAGGATTACCAGGAGGTACTGCAGGAATCTTCCCAGGATAGTAGGGATTCCATAGATTGCAGTCTGACCGGCAAGACGCTTAAAGGGATTCATCAGGGCAAAGATAAAAAAATTCGTGACGCGTGAAGAACCCCACCCCCGGCCCCCTGCCTACCGGCAGGCAGGAATTATGAAGTCAGAGCGAAATTCAGGATGGGAGAAAATGTGAAGGGGGGGAGGGAGGATCGAGGAGATTATTCCTTTTTTTCCTCCTTTTCCTTTTTTTCCTCCTTTTCCTCCTTTTTACATTTTCCGAGGTAGAAGGAGAGACCGGCATTTAATGCCAATTGGCCATTTCTGTCTCTGCTAATGCTTCCTTGTTCTTTTAATTGATCCCCGGTATATTGATATCCCAGAGAGGTTTCAATTCCAATATTCGAATTGATAAAATAGACAAATCCGGCAGCCAGTCCACCACCAAAGGTAAAATGGTCATCAGTTATTTTTGTGCCTGGATTATTTCCAACTGTAAACTTGTTAAATGTCTGCCCATAACCTACCATCCCGGATACCTGGCCGAATAATGCAAATTTCCCTGAGCTAAGAAAGTAGTACCTCACAAACGGATCCAGCGCAACAGAATATGAGGTCGCATAAAATTTATTTTCTTCAAAATTTTCTTCATCTCTCGAATAAGAATATCCAGTATTTATACTAAATCCCGGACCTATTGCCAGTTTGTTAATGACAAAAATCCCGAATCCACTGTTAATGGAGAAATTAATGTTCCCGCTTTTATAGGAATCATCACTTGAAAGATCTTTGTAAGTACTAAATGCTAATCCGGCTGTGGCCGTACCAAGGTATGAGCCTTTCTCAAGCTGACACCAGGCTCCCAGTGGCAGGGCGAGCACCAGGAGCATTAAGATTAATTGTTTTGTTTTCATGATTGTTTTTTAGGAAGGGTGACCTAAAATTTACCAGACGTTTGTGAAATGATTAACAGAAAAACGGGGCAATCTGAATATTATTGCGTGGTCTTCTATATAACTCTTTTTATTTACCTGAGTGGTATTGTATTTTTCTCTCTGATATACGCAGATTTAATCTCAAGTCCGCCTGCCGGCAGACAGGGATCACTCTGTCACTCTTTGACCAGGTCAATCTAAAACCAGCTCCGAAGGAGCAGTATATTGGTAGTGGTATGTTGATAAAAATTTTTAAAAATCATATTACCTTTTGACATTTATCCGATTATTACAATAAAAAGATGCCTAATACATTTTCTCAAATTGATCTTCATTTGGTCTTTGCCGTCAAAAACCGTAAAGCCCTTATTCTTACGAAATTTCGTGAACAACTATTCAAATACATTTGTGGAATCATAATTAATAAACAACAAAAATTGTTTGCTATAAACGGAGTCTCTGATCATGTTCATATTTTTTTCGGAATGGATCCGGTAATTCATATACCGGAATTTGTCAAGGTGATAAAAGCTGAATCAACAAATTTTATTAATGAAAACAAATTCTTAAATACAAAATTTCAATGGCAGAAAGGTTATGGGATTTTTTCTCATTCCAGATCAAACCGGGACAGAGTAATAAAATATATTTTAAATCAAGAAAGTCATCATCAGAAACAATCTTTCAAAGATGAATTTTTATTATTCCTGAAAATTACGGATATCGAGTTTAATGAAAAATATCTATTTGATTTTTTTGAATTATCCTGTAAATAATCTGGAATTCCTGGTTGAAATACCGCTTCTACGAAGCGGGGGAGGTTATTGATAATCACCTTTCTACCAACATAACGCTCCTACGGAGCGATGTGTTGATAAAAAAATGTCAATCCAAAACCCGCTCCTAAATAATCTAGAATTCCTGGTTGAAATACCGCTTCTACGAAGCGGGGGAGGTTATTGATAATCACCTTTCTACCAACATAACGCTCCTACGGAGC